>Ga0207691_10006781_pt1 | contig 11041 bp, 12 predicted proteins | sample KBSM13metaG_FD_184327 | JGI IMG/M metagenome (GOLD analysis project Ga0207691, IMG submission 184327) | Miscanthus rhizosphere microbial communities from Kellogg Biological Station, Michigan, USA - KBS M1-3 metaG (SPAdes) (version 2) | ecosystem: Host-associated > Plants > Roots > Rhizosphere >...
CTTCTCTTCCACGGTGCCACGGCAGACGAACTTGTGCACCAGCACGTTGCGCTTCTGCCCGATGCGATAGGCGCGGTCTGTCGCCTGGTTTTCCACCGCCGGATTCCACCACCGATCGAAATGGACGACGTGGGATGCGGCCGTCAAGTTCAGGCCCGTGCCCCCCGCCTTGAGCGACAGCACAAAAAACGGTGGCCCCGACTCGCGCTGGAAAGCCTCGACGAGCCCTCGGCGTGCCTTCACCGGGGTCCCCCCATGCAGCACCAGCCCCGGGCGGCCGCAGACCCCTTGCAGGAACTCCGACAGCGGCCCGGTCATTTCCTGGAACTGCGTGAAGACCAGCACCTTCTCCTGGCGCGCCGCGATCGTCTCGGCGAGTTCGCGCAGGCGGGCGAACTTGCCGCTGTCCTGCGGCAGGTACGCGCCGTCGCCGAGCCATTGCGAAGGATGGTTGCAGATCTGCTTGAAGCGCATCAGGAAGGCCAGGACCGCACCGCGGCGCGCGATGCCCTCCACGTCCTCGATCGACAGGTCGCGCGTGTCGAGCACCAGCCGCGTCGCCTTCGGATCCTGCCACTTCAGCGTATAGGTGGCGGTGCCGGCCAGCTGCCGGTGATCGAAATCCAGCGCCAGGTCGAGGCCAAGGTCGGTGATGCGCACCGTTTCGGGCTCGGCGTAGGAATGCTCGTCGTGCTGGACGGACATGGTCGGCTTGGCCTCCTGGGTGGCGGCGGGCGTGGCGTCCGCGGCGGCGGGTTGCCGAGCGCAGGACGTGGTCGCCAACAGCGCGAGTGACAGCAACAGCGGAATCGTCGGATGGCGCATGGCACGGCCCGGATGCGGAAAACCGGCAGTCTAGCGGCCGACGCCGCGGTGCGCGCGCCTCAGACCTTGTATCCGGTATGGATGGCGACGATGCCGGCGTTGAGGTTGCGGTAATCGCAACGCGCGAACCCCGCGCCTTCCATCATCGCCTTGAGCGCGTCCTGCGGCGGATGCTGGCGGATCGATTCGGCCAGGTACTGATAGCTGCCTGCGTCGTGTGCGAACAGCTTGCCCAGCCGCGGCAGCACCTGGAAGGAATGGAAGTCGTACAGCGGCCTGAACCACTCCGGGCGCACCTGGGAGAACTCCAGCACCCGCGCCTGGCCACCGACCTTGAGCACGCGCAGCATCTCGCGCAGCGCCGCATCCTTGTCGGTGACGTTGCGCAGCCCGAACGCGATCGTGACCAGGTCGAAGCTGTCATCCGGAAACGGAAGCGCTTCCGCATTGCACTGCACGTACTCCAGGCCGCGCACCAGCCCGCGGTCGGTCATGCGATCGCGGCCGACGGTCAGCATGCCGGCGTTGATGTCGCCGAGCACGACCTCGCCGCCGGCGCCAACGCGATCGCGCAGCAACGCGGCGACGTCGCCGGTGCCGCCTGCCAGATCGAGCACGCGGTCGCCGCGGCGCACCTGCGCCGTCGCCACGAAGTAGCGCTTCCACGCGCGGTGGACGCCGAGCGACATCAGGTCGTTCATCAGGTCGTACTTGCCCGCGACCGACGAGAACACCTCGCCCACCAGCTTCTGCTTGTCCGCGGTCGGCACTTCGCGATAACCGAAATGAGTAGTGCCGCTGCGCCGGGAGTCGGTGGAATCGTCGCTCATCGCCGGATTATCGCATCGCGCCGTGACGGCGCCCGACGGGGCGCGGTGGTACACAGCACTTCGGCCCCGCCGAACCAGCATGTCCGCTCCGGACGTCCGACATGACCGAGACATCGCGCACCACGCATCGCCTGTCGCTCGACAAGGCCGTCGAGTACCTGCTCGACGAATGCCGCATCGTATTGCCGGGAATCCAGGTGTTGTTCGGATTCCAGCTGGCGACGGTGTTCACCACCCGCTTCGCCGACGACCTCGGCCCGGGTGAGCAGCGCCTGCACCTGCTGGCCATCGCGCTGGTGGCTGTCGCGATCGCCCTGATCATGACGCCTGCCGCCTACCACCGGCAGGCCGAGCCAGGGCAGGTGAGCGAGGGATTCGTCCGCGTGTCGACGCGCCTGCTGCTGGCGAGCCTGCCGCCACTGGCGGTGGCCATCTGCCTGGACTTCTACCTCGTCGCTCGACTGGTGCTGGGCGCGGGCTGGGTGGCCTGGCTCGCGGGAGGTCTGCTCCTAGTGTTCATCGGACTCTGGTTCGTGCTGCCGAGGATCCGGCGCCGGCGCGACCGCCGCGACAGCTGAACTCACGACTCGGCGACGGGTTCGGCGGCTTCGGCCACGAGTTCGGCCTTGCGCTCCTGCTGCTGCAGCCGCCACATCTGCGCGTAGTGGCCTTGCTGCGAAAGCAGATCGACATGGCTGCCGCGCTCGACGATGCGGCCGGCATCCATCACCAGGATCTCGTCGGCGCCCATCACCGTGGACAACCGGTGCGCGATGGTCAGCGTGGTGCGGCCGACGGCGATGCGGTCGAGTTCGGACTGGATCGCCTTTTCGGATTTCGAATCCAGCGCCGAAGTCGCTTCGTCGAAGATCAGGATCGCCGGATTCTTGAGCAGCGCGCGCGCGATCGCGACGCGCTGCTTCTCGCCACCGGACAGCTTCAGGCCGCGCTCGCCGACTTCGGACTGGTAGCCATCGGGTAGCGACACGATCAGCTCGTGGATGTGCGCCGCGCGCGCCGCCTGCTCGACTTCCTCGCGCGAAGCGGACGGGCGGCCGTAGAGGATGTTGTAGTAGATCGTGTCGTTGAACAGCACGGTGTCCTGCGGAACGATCGCGATCGCCGCGCGCACCGATGCCTGCGCGTAATCCCGGACGTCACGCGCGACGCCGTCATTCGCGGTGATGCGGATGTGGCCGCTGTCGACGTCGTAGAAGCGATAGAGCAGGCGCGCGAGCGTCGACTTGCCCGAGCCCGAGTGGCCGACCACCGCAACCGTGCGCCCGGGCGGGATCTCGAAACTCACGTCCTGCAGGATTTCGCGGCGCGCGTCGTAGGCAAAGCGCACGTGCTCGAACGCCACGCGCGGCTGCGCCGCGTGCAACGCAATCGCGTCCGCGCGGTCCTGCACGTCCTGGCGTTCGTCGAGCAGGCCGAACAGCCGCTCGAGGTTGGTGAAGGCGGCCTTGACCTCGCGATACATCATCCCGAGCAGGTTGAGCGGCGCCGACAGCTGCAGCAGGTAGGCATTGACCAGCACCAGGTCGCCGATCGTCATCGTGCCGGCGACGACGCCGGCGGCTGCGCGCCACATCATCGCGGTGACGCCGATGGCGACGATGGAGGTCTGGCCGAGATTGAGTACGGCCAGCGTCTTGCGCGCCATGACCTGCGCGTTTTCCAGGTGGACCAGGTTTTCGTCGTAGCGCCGTGCCTCGTGCTCCTCGTTGCCGAAGTACTTGACGGTTTCGTAGTTGAGCAGCGAATCGACCGCGCGCTCGTTGGCGTGGGTGTCCGCTTCGACCGACGCGCGATAGAAACGGGTGCGCCATTCGGTGATCGAGAACGTGAAGACCACGTACGCGACGAGCGTGGCCAGCGTGATCGCCGCGAACACCCAGTCGTAGGCCCACACCAGCACCGCGGTGACGAGCGCGACTTCGAGGATCGTCGGCAGGATCGTGTACAGCGTCCAGTCGAGCAGGTCGGAGATCGCGCTGCCGCCACGCTCGACATCGCGCGCGACGCCACCGGTGCGGCGCGCAAGGTGGAACTTCAGCGACAACGCATGCAGGTGACGGAAGACCTGCAGCGTCACCCGCCGCGAGACGCGCGCCATGACCCGTGCGAACACGACCTGTCGCAGTTCGGTGAACAGCGTCACCGACAGCCGCGAGGCGCCGTAGGCGATGAGCAGCGCCGCGGGCAGCACGAGATGCAGGTTGGCCGCCGCGCCCGGCGGCAAGCCGAGGTCGTCGACGAGCTTCTTCAGCAGCATCGGCACCACGAGGTTGGCGAGCTTGCCCGCGACCACGAGCGCCAGCGCCAGCGTGATGCGGCCGGTGAACGGCTTGAGGAACGGAAGCAGGTCGCGCACGACCTGGGCTTCGCTGCGGGCGCCGGCCGCACGGGCGATGGAGATTTGAGCGTCGGCCGATGCCGGCGCGGGCGGAATGGACGTGGTCATGGACACCATGATGGAGGCGGGCCGGCGCGCTTCAAACCCGGCGCGCGGCTTTATCCTGTCGCATCCCGCGCCTGCGCGCCGATCCGACCGACCCCATGACCGACACCCTGCCCGACCGCCTATCGCTCGATCCGCGCAGCCCGTTCCACGACGCCGACCTGCTGGGTCGCGGTGTGGGCATCCGTTTCAACGGCCAGGAGCGCACCAACGTCGAGGAGTACTGCATCAGCGAAGGCTGGATCCGGGTGACAGTCGGCAAGGCGCTCGACCGCCGTGGGCAGCCGATGACGATGAAGATCAAGGGCGAGGTCGTGCCGTACCTGCTCGATGCCGCGACCCCGACGGACGACGGCGCCACCGGCTAGTCCAGCGCCGCACCCGGGGCCGGCGGCAGCGGCAATCGCACGGTGAATTCGCTGCCCTTGTCCGTCCCGGCACTGCGCGCCTGCACCGTGCCTCCGTGCAGATCGACGATCGTGCGTACCAGCTCCATGCCGACCCGGGATTCGGCCTCATCGACAGGGAGCGTCGCCGCAGTGAACAGCTCGAACAGGTTGTCCAGCCTCCGTCCGCCCAATCCGTCGCCGTTATCCGACACGCGCACCACCACCTGCTCGCCTTCCGGGGTGCCGTTGATCCAGATGCGGCCATTGGCGTCGGTCGCGCGGATCGCGTTGCCGACGAGGATGGCGAAGAGCTGACGGATCCTGTGCCGGTCGGCATGGATCGCGATTGGCGCGCCTTCCGGGAAAAGCACACAGATCTGGCGGTCGCCCACCTCGCAGTGCTCGCGGGCGAAGGCAACCGCGGCATCGACTTCATCGCGCAACAGCAGCGTTTCCATATGCAGTTCGGCGCCCAGCGATGGCGCGGCATCGACGGCCGCCTTGCGGCGGGCATCGAATCCAGCCCGCACCGAATCGCGGTCCACCGACTCGTCGACCCCTTGCTTCTGCAACACGTCGATGTGCATCTTCACTTCCGTTTGGTCGCGGAAGATCTTGAAGAACCCCAATGGCTCGCCATCCCGCCGTCTCAGCGCGATGGTGCGGCCGGAGGCCCAGAACCGCTCGCCATCGGCGCGCAGCATCCAGCGATCGTCGTCCGAAGAGCCCTGCCGAAGTGCGCTGCGTTGTTCGTGCCCGGGCACACCGAATGCGCGATCGTCAGGGGTGAAGAAACGATCGATGGGCTGGCCGACGATTTCGCCGGCAGTAGCCGCCAGCAACCAGCCGGCGCCCGGATTGGCCCACAGGACGCGGCGATCGAATCCGACCAGCAGGATCGCGTAGTCCAGCGTCTGCCATGCAAACGCATGCAGCCAGTCCTTGACCACATCGCTATCCAGCCCGCTGGCCGGGAGCGCGGTCGTCGTGTGAATGCTGACCGTAGGATCGTCGGCTGTGGCGATGGTGCGGCTCCCACTCGGAACGGGCACGATCCGCCGCGGACGATGAAAGCAGGGTCAACCCGTGAAGAAGTTGGGGCTGGCTTAGGCGCGCTCAGGCCGGCGTGCAGGCCGCGGCGCGTGCGCGCAGCAGGTTCCGTTCCCGCTCGTTCCGGGTCAATTCGGCCGCGCGCTCGAATTCGATCCGCGCCTCCGGCAGACGTCCGAGTCGGGACAGCAACTCTCCCCGGACGCTCGGCAGCAGGTGGTAGTGCCGCAAGGTGGGCTCGGCGGCAATGGCGTCGACCAGGGCCAGGCCGGCCGCCGGCCCCGCCGCCATCGACACGGCGACGGCGCGGTTGAGTTCGACCACAGGCGACGGCGCGACCTGCGCGAGGACCGCATACAACGCTGCGATGCGTGCCCAGTCGGTTTCTGCCGCCGTCAGGGCGCGGGCGTGGCAGGCGGCGATGGCGGCCTGCAGTGCGTACGGTCCGCGCGCTCCACCGAGTTTTTCCGCACACTCCAACGCCGCGAGTCCGCGGCGGATCAGCAGCCGATCCCAGCGCGCGCGATCCTGGTCCAGCAGCAGTACCGGTTCGCCCGCCGGGCCGACGCGCGCATGCGTGCGCGACGCCTGGATTTCCATCAGCGCCAGCAGCCCGTGCACTTCCGGTTCGCGCGGCATCAGCCCGGCGACGACGCGTCCCAGCCGCAACGCCTCCTCGCACAGCTGCGGACGCATCCAGTCGTCGCCCGCGGTGGCCGCATAGCCTTCGTTGAAGACCAGGTACACCACCGCCAGCACCGACGACATGCGCTCGACCAGCGCGTCGCCGCGCGGCACTTCGAACGGCACCCTCGCATCGGCAAGCGCGCGCTTGGCGCGCACGATGCGCTGGGCGATCGTCGGCTCGGGCACCAGGAACGCGCGTGCGATCTCGTCGGTGGCCAACCCACCGAGCAGGCGCAGGGTCAACGCGACCTGCGCATCGGTCGACAACACCGGATGGCAGGCGATGAACACCAGCCGCAACAGGTCGTCGCCGATCGGATCGTCCAGGCTCGTTTCCACCTTTGCGTCCGCGTCGTGCTGCTGGTGTTCCAGCGCGTAGGCGAGTTCGTCGTGCTTGCCCTGGATGAGCTTGCTGCGCCGCAGCCGGTCGATCGCACGATGCTTGGCCGTCGCCATCAGCCACGCACCGGGGTTGTCCGGCACGCCGTCCGCGGGCCAGCGTTCGAGCGCGGCGACCAGGGCATCCTGTGCCAGCTCTTCGGCCAGGCCGACGTCGCGCACCATCCTCACCAGGCCCGCGATCAGGCGTGCGGATTCGATGCGCCACACCGCATCGACCGTGCGGCGGATGTCGACGTGGCCTGCCAAGCGCGGATCCGGGGGCGTCATGTCCCCGATTCTAGGCGCGCGCTGTTGCTGGCCGGGGTCACCGGCCCATAGGCCGTCACTGTCCAGGCATCACGCCGACCATCCACTGCACGCCGAAGCGATCGACGACCATCCCGAAAATTGACGCAAAGAACGTCTTGCCCAGCGGCATGGTGACCTTGCCGCCCTGTGCCAGCGCGTCGAACACGCGCCGCGCCGCGGCCTCGTCGCCGAGGTTGAGCGAGAGCGAAAAGCCCTTGAATTCCGGCTGGCCCTCGGCCATGCCGTCGGACGCCATGAGCACGCTGTCGTCGATCCGGATCGCGGCGTGCATGACCTTGTCGCCGCTGCCAGGCGCGACCCCGGTCGGCGGTTCGGGACTGTCCTTGAAGCGCATCAGCATGTCGACCTGCGCGCCGAGCGCCTGTCGGTAGAACTCGATCGCCTCTTCGCAGCGGCCATTGAAGAAGAGATAAGGCTGGACCTGCATCGGGAATCTCCTGTCGTCGGGCCGGGATTGGTTGCGTGTGCGCTCAGCGGGCCTCGATCTGGTTGCGCAGGCGCTGTTCCTGTTCGCGCAGCTCGGGGGTGAATTCGGCGCCGAAGTCCTCGGCTTCGAATACCGGCCGGATTTCGATCTCGCTGTCGCCCGGCATCGGGTTCGGGCAGCGACGCACCCACTCGATCGCCTCGTCCATCGAGCGCACCTGCCACAGCCAGAAACCGGCCACGAGTTCCTTGGTCTCGGCGAACGGCCCGTCGACCACGCTGCGCGTGTTGCCCGAGAACCGCACGCGTACGCCTTTCGTGCTCGGATGCAGGCCTTCGCCGGCCAGCATCACCCCGGCCTTGACCAGCTCCTCGTTGAACCTGCCCATCTCGGCGAGCAGCTGCTCGCTGGGCATCACGCCGGCTTCCGAATCGCCGGTTGCCTTCACCATCACCATCACGCGCATCGTCGTTCTCCTGGTTGCGGGAAGCGCCGGCGGACCGATCAAGGCTCAGTCCCGGCGCTTGCTGGTGCGACGAACCACGGGGTGGGGGATCGACATCGGCCAGCCGAATTATTTGCAGGTCCCGCATCGGCATACTGGCCCGCCGTGCGGAGCGCGCCCATGCAATACCTGCTGCTGGTCTACGTCGATGACGCCGCCGTCCAGGCGCTGCCGGACGGCCAGTTCGATTCGATGATGCGCGAGTGCTTCCAGCACGCCGACGCATTGCAGGGCCAGGGCCAGCTGCTCGGCTCCCAGCAATTGCAGCCGCCGGCGACCGCGCGTTCGGTGCGCCTGCGCAACGGCCGCCGGACGGTGGTCGACGGCCCGTTCGCGGAAACCAAGGAGATCCTGGGTGGCTTCAACCTGATCGAAGCCGGCGACATGGACGAGGCGGTGCGGATCGCGTCGGAGTTCCCGTGGGCCCAGGTGGGCTGCATCGAGGTGCGCGAAGTACGGGACATGAACGCCGTACGCCGTCGCGTCGGCGCCTGACTGGCCGCAGGCGGCGGCCGCGCGCGTTTGATCATCGCCGGGCATGTCGTCCGGCGGTGCGCCGCCCGGGGAGCGACCACGCCATCACCGGGAGTCCGCCATGTCCAGAACGACACTTGCCCTCACCCTGATCACTGCCGCGCTGGGTCTTTGCACGGCGCCGTCGGCGTACGCGGACGGCACGAATCCGTCAGCCAGCAAGGCCACGCCATCGGACGCCGAACTCATCGCCAGCGCGATGCAGGCGGCGCCGTCCAAGGTGTCCGCCGATGCCACCATCGTCGCGCCGCAGCCAGACGGCACGTTGCGTACGGTGCGGCAGGGCACCAACGGCTTCACCTGCATGGCGGACAGCCCGACCACGCCGGGTCCGGATCCGATGTGCATGGACAAGTCGGCGATGCAGTGGGCCGGCGCGTGGATGGGCCACAAGCCGCCAGCGACCGGCAACGTCGGCCTGATGTACATGCTTGCCGGCGGCACCGATGCGAGCAACACCGATCCGTATGCGACCGCACCGAGCGCAGGCAACCATTGGGTCGAGACCGGACCGCACGTGATGGTGGTCGGTGCCGATGCCTCGTTCTACGACCAGTATCCGAAAACCGCCGATCCGGAGACCGGTGCGCCCTACGTGATGTGGGCGGGCACGCCGTACCAGCACCTGATGGTCCCGATCAAATAGGCAGCGTCACCATGCCGACGGCTGGTTGGGATTCGTGAGCGGTGCGCCTCGCGCCGCGCTCAACCCAGCGCGGCGTCCAGCACCTGCTGCTGGTTGGTGTTTTGTCCTGTCGCGGCGGACGGCCACGTTACGCAGTGCCAGTGGCGATTCGGTGGTCCCGGCCATGCGTAACGACATGCGCTTCACCTGGCCAAGACACGCGCATCACATTTCGCGCCACAGACTTCCAACTCGGCGCCAATCCGGAACCAAAGGAATTTCCCCATGAACCCGCAGATGAAGTCCCGGATGCTGTCCGGCGTGGTGGTCGCGATGGTGATCGGCTTGGCCGCCGCCAGCACGTTCGCGCACGACAAGGGCGCCGACATGATGGCCAAGATCGACACCAACCACGACGGCAACATCTCCGCCGCCGAACACGCCGCGTATGCGCAGTCGATGTTCGACAAGATGGACGCCAACCACGACGGCATGGTGAGCAAGCTCGAGATGGACGCCGGCATGAAGGCGATGCACGACGACCGGATGCATGACGAGGCAGCCGAACACGGGTCGATGGATCACGACCACGACGCCGACGACACGATGCCGCCGAAGAAGTAATCGCGCACCATGCATTGACACAAAGGCGCTGGCTCCGGCCAGCGCCTTTGTGTTGCGCCTCAGGTCACCAGCACGATCTTGCCGACGTGCTGTCCGCTTTCCAGGTACGCGTGCGCCTGCGCGGCCTGCGCCAGCGGGAAGGTCCGGTCCACGACGGCCTGCACGCTTCCCGCTTCGATCCACGGCCACACCACGCGTTCGACTTCCGCCGCCAGCCGCGCCTTCTCGTCGGCGCTGCGCGGCCGCAGCGTCGAGCCGGTGAGCACCGCGCGCTTGCGCATCAAGGCCCACACCGGCACCTGCAGGATGCCGCCGCCGAGCGCGGCGATGTAGACGATGCGGCCGCCCGGATTGAGCGCATCGAGCGTCGCTTGGAATACCGGCGCGCCCACCATGTCCAGTGCGACATCGATGCCACCGGCATCCTTCGCGATCGCGCCGAAATCCTGGGTCAGTGAATCGATCGCGATGTCCGCACCCTGCATCGCCGCGTGCGTCGCCTTGAGGATCCCGCGCCCGGTGGCCAGCACCTGCGCGCCGGCGGCCTTGGCCATCTGGATCGCGGCCACGCCGATGCCGGACGTGGCGCCATGCACCAGCAGGCGTTCACCGGCCTTGAGCCCGCCGTGCTCGAACACGTTGGCATACACGGTGAACACGGTCTCCGGCAACGCCGCGGCCTGGATGAACTCCAGTCCCTCCGGAATCGGCAACACGTGCCGCGCATCGGCGAGCGCGTACTCCGCATAGCCGCCACCACCCAGCAGCGCACAGACACGGTCGCCTACGCGCCAGCGTCCCGCGGCCACCTGCACGACCCCGGCGACTTCCAGCCCGAGCGTATCCGGCGCGCCGGGCGGGGGCGGATAGTCACCCTCGCGTTGCAGGATGTCCGGGCGGTTGACGCCGGCGGCATGCACGCGGATCAGCACCTCGCCGGGCCCGGGGACGGGGCGCGGCACCTGCACCGGGTGAAGCGCGTCGGCAGGTCCCTTGCCTGCGCGGATGGTGATGGCGGTCATCGTGGATTCGGACATGGCAGGTGCTGCTCCGGACTGCGCGCGATCCTGTACGACGGCGTCGCGGGACCGCGCGAAGGGAGGCCTTTCCCGGCGCCCCGCTGAACGAACGCAAATCGCCGGCGCCTGCGTCCGCCCCTGTTCATCTTGACGAACCTAGGATCGTCCCGTGACATGGACCCACCCGACTGGACCCATACGAAGGAACGCTATGAAACGTCTCATGCTCGCTTCATCGATCGCCCTGATGCTGCTGTCCTCAACGGCCGCGTTCGCCGTCCCGCGCCAAGGCGGACACGGCGATCACGGACAGTCGGGGGATCGCGGACACGACCATGACAACGACCGCGA
>Ga0207691_10006782_pt1 | contig 11040 bp, 10 predicted proteins | sample KBSM13metaG_FD_184327 | JGI IMG/M metagenome (GOLD analysis project Ga0207691, IMG submission 184327) | Miscanthus rhizosphere microbial communities from Kellogg Biological Station, Michigan, USA - KBS M1-3 metaG (SPAdes) (version 2) | ecosystem: Host-associated > Plants > Roots > Rhizosphere >...
CGATGCTCATTCCGATGCGCGAGATTCCCTCGCGGATCGCGGAGCTGCCGGCCGATAGCGATCTCGTGCTCGTCTGCCATCACGGCTCGCGCAGCGCGCAGGTCGCGGCGTGGCTGTCCCGCAACGGCTTCGCGCGCGTGCACAACCTGACGGGTGGCATCGACGCGTGGTCGCGCCTCGTCGACCCGGCCGTGCCTCGCTATTGACCGTTTGACCATGCCAAGAACAGCAATGAAAAACCGGCTCCCGCGCTTTGCTTCCGCTGCCTTGCTATCGCTCTCGTGCGTCGCGGCCTGCGTGCACGCAGAGGACCTCCTGCAGGTGTATCGCGAGGCGCAGAAGCAGGATCCGACGATCGGTGCGGCGCGCTCGCAGTGGGAAGCCACCCAGGAGCGCGTGCCGCAGGCGCGTGCAGGGCTGCTGCCCCAGGTGTCCGCGCAGGGCCAGGCCAACGTCAATTATTACGAGGCGCAGTTCGGCACGTCGCCGAAGACCAACGTCTCGCAGAATTACGGCTTCGGCAGCCTCGTCTTTTCGGCATCGCAGCCTTTGTACCGGCCGCAGAACGTCGTGGTCCTCGACCAGGCGCGCGAGCAGGTGACGCAGTCGGACTTCTCGCTCGGCCTCGCGCAGCAGGACCTCATCATCCGCACGACGGTCGCGTACTTCGACGTGCTGCTGGCGGAATTCAACGTCGAGCTCGCCGAGCAGCAGAAGATCGCGGTGTCGGAGCAGCTCGCCCAGGCCAAGCGCAACTTCGAAGTCGGCACCGCCACGATCACCGACACCAACGAGGCGCAGGCGAAGTACGACCAGATCATCGCCACCGAGATCCAGGCGCGCAACGACCTCGACCGCAGGCGTACCGCGCTTGCGGCGATCATCGGCAGGACCCCGCAGAGCCTCCGCCGCATCGGCCGCGGGTTCGACCCCGGGTTGCCCGAGCCCAACAACCTCGACTACTGGGTCGCGCGCGCTTTGCGCGAGAACCTCAACGTGCGCTTCGCGCAGTCGAACTTCGAGATCGCATCGCTCGAGGTGGACCGCGCGCGTGCGGGGCACCTGCCGACGCTCGACCTCGTCGCGAGCGCGAACGCGCTCACCAACAGCGGGTCGGCGACCGCCGACATCGGCGGCAACTCGCGCGCCGGGCTCCTCGGCATCGTCGTCAACGTCCCGATCTACACCGGGGGCTTCGTCAACTCCCGCGTGCGCGAGACGATCTCGCTGCAGGACCGCGCGCGATCCGACCTCGAGGCGGCCAAGCGGACGGCAGTCACCAACGCGCAGGACGGATTCTCCGGCGTCAACAGCGCGGCGGCGGGCGTGAAGGCGTTCGAGCAGGCGGTGGCCTCCGCCGAGGTCGCGCTGCAATCGAACATCCTGGGCCAGGAAGTCGGCATCCGCACGAACCTCGACGTGCTGAACGTGCAGCAGAACGTGTACTCGACGCGCCGCGATCTCGCGAACGCTTACTTCCAGTACATGCTCGCCGTACTGCGACTGAAGTCCGCCATCGGCAACCTGACCGAGCAGGACCTCGAAGACCTCAATCGACGCCTGAACGGTTGAGACGCGGCGCGAGCCACGCCCACAGGCGATCCGTTGCGCCGCCGTGCGCGGCGTGGAAGGCGAGGGCCGCGTCGCGCATGCGCCCGCGGCGTGCGGCGTCGCCGAGCAGGGTCGCGACCTCCTCCACCAGTGCCCGCGCGTCGGTGACACGGAGCGCCGCTCGCGCGGCCACCGCCTGTGAAGACGCTTCGGCGAAATTGAACGTGTGTGGGCCGATGACGGTGGGCGTGCCCACGGCGATCGGCTCGATCAGGTTCTGCCCGCCGAGCGGCAGGAGGCTGCCGCCGACGAACGCCACGTCGCACGCGGCGTAGTACGCAAGGAGCTCGCCGAGCGAGTCGCCGAGCACGAACCGAACGCCCGCAGGCACTGCAACGTTCGCGGTGCGGCGCACCGAGGGGATCTTGCGAGCGTCGAACAGCGCAGCGACGTCGTCGAAGCGCTGCGGGTGTCGCGGCACGATCACGGTGAGCGCATCGACGGGCAGCCCCTGCGCTGCGAGTGCGTCGAGGATGAGCGCTTCCTCGCCCTCGCGCGTGGATGCCGCGACCCACACGGGCCGGCCTGCGCCGAAGAGCTCGCGCAAAGCGCGAGCGCGCTCGCGAAGCGCATCGTCCACGCGCACGTCGAACTTCACGTTGCCGGTGACGGCGACGTCCCGCACACCGGCCTCGCGCAATCGCTGCGCGTCGTCCTGCGTCTGTGCCGCCGCACCGGCAAGTGCCGCGAACATCGGTCGCGTCAGGGTCGCGAAGCGGCGGTAGGCGTCGAGCGAGCGCCCGGACAGCCGCGCGTTGACGAGCAGCAGCGCGATGCCGCGGGCGCGGCATTCCGTCACGAGGTTGGGCCAGACCTCCGTCTCCATGAGCATGCCCGCCCGGGGCTTCCAATGGTCGAGGAACGCGCGCACCGCGAACGGCACGTCGTACGGGAGCCATGCCTGCACGACGCGATCGCTCGCAAGCGCTGCACCGGCGGCGCGCCCGGTCGCCGTCATGTGCGTGAGGAGAACGGTGGCGTCGGGCAACTCCTGCAGCACGCGCGCAACGAGCGGCATCGCCGCGCGCGTCTCGCCGAGGGACACAGCGTGGATCCAGATCACGTTCGCCACGCTGCCCGGCGATGGGTAGCGTCCGAATCGCTCGCCGATGTGGGCGCGATAACCGGGCTCGCGCCGGCCGCGCCACCACAGGCGCAGCGGCAGCAGCGGCAACACGGCATACCAGAGGAGGTCGTACAGCGCGCGCATCAGCATCGCGGCGCATCGCGCAGCACGCGCCCGGCGCTTTCGACGACCGCGGGCAGCGATGGCACGTCGCCATTGCCGCCGACGTCGACGGCGTGCGTGCCCGCCGCCGTCACGCCCGCGAGCGTCGCGTCCGTCGTGGTGAAGATGGCGACGGTCGGCGTGCCCAGCGCTGCGGCGAGGTGCGTGAGGCCGGTGTCGACCCCCACCACGATCTCCGCGGATCGCGCAAGCGTCGCGAGCTCCGGCAGTGTCTGGCGCGGGGGGACGATCGCGTTCGTGGCCGTGCTTGCCAGCCGCTCGCTGCGCTCGCGCTCCTGCGCATCGCCCCACGGCAGCAGCACGCGAAATCCCGCCTGCGCGAAGTGTGCGAGGAGACCGGTCCAGTCCTGCTCCGGCCACAGCTTGTCCTTGCGGCTCGTCGAGTGGAAAGCGAGCGCGTAGGGGCCGTCGGGCATCGCACGCGTTCCCGGGGGTGGCGCAAGGTTCCACCGCGGACGTCCCTCGACCGTATAGCCGAGCGCCGCGGCCGCGAGCGCGCGTGCCTTCGCGATGAAGTGCTGGTTGCGGTCGATCGCGTGATGCACGTCGTCGAGCCACGTCGCGATCGGCTCGCGCACGTTCGCGCGGTCGAAGCCGTGACGGCGTCCGATCGCCATGCGCGCGACGATGGCGCCCTTGAGCTGCTCCTGCAGGTCCAGGATCGCGTCGTACCGGTGCGCGCGCAACGCGCGGCGGAATTGCGAGAACTCGCGGCGCGTGGACGACGACAGGGGCGCCTTGCGCCAGCGGCGGAATGCAACCGGCACCACGCGGCGGACGCGCGGGTCGAGTGCCACGAGCGGCGCGAACGCTTCCTCCGCGATCCAGTCGACGAGCGTGCCGGGCGCGTGCCGCTCCACGTCCGACACGAGCGACAACGTGTGCACGATGTCGCCCAGCGACGAAGGGCGAACGACCAGCAATCGTTTAAACTTGCCCTCGATGTCGGACCCGCTTCCCCTGTCGCTCATCGTGATCACCCGCGACGCGGCCGTCGATCTCGCGGCGTGCATCGCGTCGGCGCCGTTCGCTGCCGAAACGGTCGTGGTCGATTCGGGCAGCCGCGATGATACCGTAGCGGTCGCTCGCCGCGCCGGCGCGCGCGTGGTCGACCATGCGTTCGAAGGGTACGGCGCGCAGAAGAACTTCGCCGTGGCGCAAGCGACGCACGACTGGGTGCTGTGCATCGACGCCGACGAGCGCGTCTCGCCCGCCCTCGCCGATGCGATTCGTGCGTTGTTCGCCACGGGTGCGCCCGCCGCCGCGGGTTATGCGATGGCGCGCCGCAACCGTTTCCTTGGCCGCTGGCTCTCGCACGGCGAAGGCTATCCCGACTGGATCGTGCGGCTCTTCGACCGGCGACGCGCGCGCTGGTCGAGCGACAACGTGCACGAGAAGGTCGTGGCCGACGGCCCCGTCGCGCGCGTCGGCGGCGACCTCATGCACGCGTCGGCCGAGTCGATCGACGCGTACATCGCGAAGCAGAACCGGTACACGACGATGCAGGCCGAGGCGATGCACGCGTCGGGCGAGACGGCGAGCGCGCTTCGCCTCGCCACCTCGCCTGCCGCACGTTTCTTTCGGTTCTACGTCGTGAAGCTCGGCTTCCTCGACGGCGCTGCGGGCTTCGCGCACATCGCGATCGGCGCGTTCGCAAGCTTCCTCAAGTACGCGAAGCTGCGCGCGCTCGCGGGGCGCGCGAAGGACGCTGCCTGATGCACGTCCTGGTGACCGGCGCCGCCGGTTTCATCGGCATGCATGCGGCGAAGTCGCTGCTCGCGCAGGGCGTGCGGGTCACCGGCGTCGACAACTTCGAGCCCTATTACGACGTGGCGCTGAAGCGGGCCCGCGTGGCCACGCTCGCCGGCGCTCCGGGATTCTCGTTCGAGACGGTGGATCTTGCGGAAGCGCACGCGACGGCGACGCTCTTCCGCGAGGGCGCCTTCACGCACGTCGTGCATCTCGCCGCACAGCCGGGCGTGCGGCATTCGCTGACGCATCCCGACGCGTACGTGCGCAACAACGTGGTGGCGTTCGGCCACGTGCTCGAAGGCTGCCGGCATGCGCAGGTCCGACACCTCGTGTACGCCTCGAGCTCGTCGGTGTACGGCGCGAGCCACGACCTGCCCTTCACCGAGGATCAGCGCGTGGACCAGCCGGTGAGCCTGTACGCCGCGACCAAGTGCGCCAACGAACTGATGGCGCACAGCTACGCGCACCTCTTCGGGCTGCCCGCGACGGGGCTTCGCTTCTTCACCGTGTACGGCCCGTGGGGAAGGCCCGACCAGGCGCCGATGCTGTTCACCAGGGCGATCCTCGCGGGCGAGCCGATCGACGTCTTCAACGACGGGCGCATGGAGCGCGACTTCACGTACGTCGACGACATCGTCGAAGGCGTCGTGCGAACGCTGCGGATGCCGCCGAGCGGCACGCCGCCGGCGGCGATCTACAACATCGGCAACAACGAGGCCGTGCCGCTCACCGATTTCATCGCGACGCTTTCGAACGTGATCGGGCGTGAGGCCGTCGTGCGCCACCGGCCGATGCAGCCCGGCGACATGCGCGCGACGTACGCGTCCATCGACCGGCTGCGGGCGCTCACGGGATTCGCGCCGAGCACACCCCTGACGGAAGGATTGTCACGCTTCGTCGCCTGGTATCGCGGGCACTTCGGCTGAAGGGTGCCGATGTTAAAATGGCGGCCGTTTCGTCACGGCCGCAGGGCCCGACCCGCGGCTCATCCATGATCCTCGTCACCGGCGGCGCCGGCTTCATCGGCGCCAACTTCGTGCTCGACTGGCTTGCCGCCACCGGCGAGCCCGTCGTCAATCTCGACAAGCTCACGTACGCCGGCAATCTCGGCAACCTGAAGTCGATCGCAGGCGACAAGCGGCACGTCTTCGTTCGGGGCGACATCGGCGAGCCGCAGCAGATCGACGCGCTGCTGCGCGAGCACCGGCCGCGGGCGATCGTGAATTTCGCCGCCGAGTCGCACGTCGATCGCTCGATCCATGGACCGGGTGAGTTCATCCACACCAACATCGTCGGCACGTTCAACCTGCTTGAGGCCACCCGCGCATGGTGGTCGTCGCTGCCCGCGAGCGAGCGCGATGCCTTCCGCTTCCTTCACGTGTCGACCGACGAGGTCTACGGCTCGTTGGGTGCCGACGACGCCGCCTTCAGCGAGACCACGGCGTACGCGCCGAACAGCCCGTACTCGGCATCGAAGGCCGGATCGGATCACCTGGTGCGTGCGTACCATCACACCTACGGCCTGCCGACGCTCACCACCAACTGCTCGAACAACTACGGTCCGCGGCAGTTCCCGGAGAAGCTCATCCCGCTCATGATCGTCAACGCGATCGCCGGCAAGCCGCTTCCGGTGTACGGCGACGGGCTGAACGTGCGCGACTGGCTCTACGTCGGCGACCATTGCTCCGCGATCCGCGCCGTGCTTGCGCACGGTCGGGCCGGCGAGACGTACAACGTCGGCGGCAACGCGGAGATGCGCAACGTCGACGTCGTGAAGACGATCTGCGCAATCCTCGGCGAGGAGAAGCCCGGCCGCGATTACGACGCGCTCGTCACCTACGTGAAGGACCGCCCGGGCCACGATCGGCGTTATGCGATCGATCCCACGAAGGTGCGGACCGAGCTCGCGTGGGAGCCCGCCGAGACGTTCGATTCGGGATTGCGCCGCACGATCCGCTGGTACCTCGACAACGAAGAGTGGCTGCACCACGTGGCGAGCAAGGATTACCAGAAGTGGATCGACCTCCAGTATGCAGCGTAAGGGAATCATTCTCGCCGGAGGGTCGGGCACGCGCCTGTACCCGGTGACGCACGTCGTGTCGAAGCAGCTCCTGCCCGTCTACGACAAGCCGATGATCTACTACCCGCTGTCGACGCTGATGCTCGCGGGCATCCGCGACATCCTGCTCATCTCCACGCCGGAAGACACGCCGCGCTTCACGCAGCTGTTGGGCGACGGCGCCCGCTGGGGCCTCAACATCTCGTATGCGGTGCAGCCGAGGCCCGACGGGCTCGCGCAGGCGTTCGTCATCGGGCGTGATTTCGTCGGCGCCGATCCGAGTGCCCTCGTGCTGGGCGACAACATCTTCTACGGCCACGACCTGCACGTGCAGCTCGGCCGCGCCAACGAGCGCGCCGATGGCGCAACCGTATTTGCTTATCCCGTTGCGGATCCCGAGCGTTACGGCGTCGCGGAGCTCGATACGCAGGGCCGCGTGCTCTCGCTCGAGGAAAAGCCCGCCAAGCCCAAGTCGCGCTATGCCGTCACCGGGCTGTACTTCTACGACAATCGCGTGGTGGACATCGCGCGTGACCTCAAGCCTTCCGCGCGAGGCGAGCTCGAGATCACGGACGTCAACCGCGCGTACCTCGCGTCGAAGTCGCTCTCGTGCGAAGTGTTCGGCCGCGGGATGGCGTGGCTCGATACCGGGACGTACGAGTCGCTGCTCGACGCCGCGCAGTACATCGCCACGCTCGAGAAGCGCCAGGGCTTGAAGATCGCGTGCCCCGAGGAGATCGCGTGGCGCCTCGGGTACATCGACGACGGCGCGTTCGAGTCGCTTTGCAAGTCGCTCGGCAAGAGCGGCTACGGCCAGTATCTGCTCGCGTTGTTGCGCGACGAAGTGCGCTGATGCAGCTGACGCCGCTGGCGCTGCCCGAGGTCCTGCTGATCGAGCCGCGCGTGTTCGGCGACGACCGCGGCTTCTTCTACGAGAGCTGGAACGAGCGAGCGTTCGCCGATGCCGGCATCGCTGCGACGTTCGTGCAGGACAACCACTCGCGATCGCGCCGCAACGTGCTGCGCGGCCTTCACTACCAGATCGAGCACGCGCAGGGCAAGCTCGTGCGGGCGGTGGTCGGCGAGGTCTACGACGTTGCGGTCGACCTGCGGCGAGGCTCGCCCAACTTCGGCCGTGCCGCCGGCGTCACGTTGTCCGCCGACAACAAGCGAATGCTGTGGATACCGCCGGGATTCGCGCACGGCTTCCTCGTCGTGTCCGACGTCGCGGAGTTCCTCTACAAGACGACGGACTTCTGGCATCCGGCGCACGAGCGCACGCTCCTGTGGAACGATCCCGCGCTTGGCATCGACTGGCCGATCGTTGGTGAGCCGATCGTCGCCGCAAAGGATGCTGCCGGCGTGCCCCTCGCGTCGGCCGAGACGTACGCGTAGATGCGCATCCTGCTCACCGGCACGAGCGGCCAGGTCGGCGGCGAGCTCGCGGAGCTGTTGCCTGCGCACGGGGAAGTGGTCGCAATGGATCGCGCAGCGCTCGACCTGGCCGACGCCGATGCAGTCGCTGCCGCGATGCGTGCGGCCAAACCCGACATCGTCGTCAATGCGGGTGCTTACACGGCGGTCGATCTCGCCGAGCGGGAGCGTGACCTTGCCTTTGCCGTCAACGCGCGCGCTCCGCAGATACTGGCGGAGGAGGCGAGGCGCACCGGCGCCGTGCTCGTGCACTACTCGACCGACTATGTGTTCGACGGCCGCGCGACGTCACCCTATGACGAAGACGCGACGACCAACCCGCTCAACGTGTACGGCCAGAGCAAGCTCGAGGGCGAGCGCGCGATTGCGGCGTCGGGTGCGTCGGCGGTGGTGCTGCGCACGAGCTGGGTCTACGGCATGACCGGGAAGAACTTTTTCCTCACGATCAGGCGCCTCGCGCGCGAGCGCGACGAGATCCGCATCGTGGCGGACCAGGCCGGCACGCCGAACTGGTCGCGCACGCTTGCCGAGGCGACCGCGCGACTGGTCGCGCTCGGACGGGGCGAGCTCGCCGAGCGCGCTGGCGTCTATCACTTCTCATCCACGGGATCCACGACCTGGCACGGCTTCGCGACGGCGATCGTCGGCGACGCACCGAAGCCCGTGGTAACGCCTATCGCAACCTCGGAGTACCCCACGCCCGCGGCCCGCCCGGCATACGGCGTGCTTGCGACGGACAAGCTCGAGCGCGTATTCGGCTTTCGGCTTCCCGCCTGGCGGGATTCCCTGGCCGCCTGTCTGCGCGAGGAACGTACGACGCGATGACGCACTGAACCTTGGCCGTCCGACGCCACTCCAACCGCCCTCACCACCTGCAGGTTTATCCCCGTGAATCCAATCCAGCGCCTGGTCGTTGCAGCGTTAACCCTCGTTTGCGCCAATAGCGCCGCGTTGGCCGCGACCGAGGTCGCCCCGACCAGCGGCGACCGCCCGATATCCGCGCCGCCTGCCGACGTCCGCGTGAACGCGACGCCCAGGCAGGCCGTCCTTGCCGCACCCGCCGGGCTCGCCGCGCGCCGCATCGATCTTGCGCGCCCCTCGCGCGAGGAGCTTGCCACGCTCGTCCGGCCGAAATCGGGCGCGCTGGCGATTGGCATCGCGCGCGACGTCCCGGCCGCATCGCGTGACATCGCGTTGCGCGACCTCGCGTGGACGACCACCGCCACCGGGGCCCGCGTCGCGCACGTCGAGATCAAGTCGCCCGGCGCCGCGGCGCTGCGCGTGGCGCTGGCGATCGAGACGCCGGTCGACGGGATGGTGGTGCGGTTCTCCGGTTCGTCCGGCACCTTCGGCGATGTTTCCGCCGCCGACGTTGCGGCAGCGTCCGCCAACGGCCGGCAGTACTGGAGTCCGGACCTCGGGGGCGAAGTCGCCACCATCGAGTTCGAGGTCCCCGCGTCGTCCAATGCCGACGCCGCGACCGTCAAGGTGCCGCGCCTGTCGCACCTCGTCGTGGGCGCCGCGGACTTCGCGTCGCCGGCAGGGCCGATCGCACGCGCAAGCGGCATCGGCGCGGCCGGCGCGTGCAACGTGGACCTCGCGTGCGTCGCACCCGCCGACACTGCGGCCGACGATCTCGCCAAGTCGGTCGCGCGCATCACGTTCGTCGAGCAGGGCAAGACGTTCCTGTGCTCCGCGACGCTCATCAACGATTCGACGTCGTCGAACACGCCTTACGTGTGGACCGCCGATCACTGCATCCCCTCGCAAGCCGTGGCCAGCACGCTCAATGCGTACTTCTTCTTTCTCGCGGCGACGTGCAACAGCAAGGCGACGCCGCCCTTCGTGCAGGTGAGCGCTGGATCGAAGCTGCTCGCCCGAAGCCAGGACAAGGACTGGGTGCTCGTTCGCCTCAACGAGGCGCCGCCCGCAGGCACGCGCTTCGCCGCATGGCGCGCCGAGCCGCTCGCCAACGGCACTCCCGTGGTAGCGCTGCACCACCCTTCGGGCGATCTCATGAAATACAGCAAGGGCGGGGTGACGGGCCAGGTGCCTGTCGACGACGGCGAGTACGTCAACGCCGTCTTCAACGAGGTCGTGTGGACGCAAGGGGTTACGGAAGGCGGCAGCAGCGGCGGCGCGCTCGTCACGATGGCGCCAGGCGGCGGCTTCTACGAAATTCGCGGCGGGCTGTTCGGCGGAGTGTCGGCGTGCGAGACGCCCACCGAGCCCGATTACTACTCGCACTTCGAGCAAGCGTTGCCGCTCGTGCGCGAATACCTCACACCCACCGCCGACATGCAGGGCAAGGTCCCGGCGGTCGAGTTCTACAACGCGTCCCTCAATCACTATTTCCTGTCAACCAATCCCGTGGAGATCGACAACCTCGACAGCGGCCGCACGGTCGGGTGGGTGCGCACGGGCCTGCGCTTCCTCGTGTACAGCGTGCCTGCCGCCGGCACGAGCCCGGTGTGCCGGTTCTATCGCGCGCCGGCCTTCGGCGATTCGCACTTCTATTCGGCATCGCCCGCCGAGTGCACGCAAACGGCGGCCGCGCATCCCGTCGACTGGATCTACGAGAGCCCGAGCGTGTTCTACGTCCAGCTGCCGAACACCACGAGCGGCGCGTGCCCGGCGGGAACCGCCGCGGTCTACCGCTTCTTCAACACGTCGACCACGAATCACCGCTATACGACGGAGCAGGTCGTTCGCGACGAGATGAGGGCTTCGCCGCTGTGGACGGCCGAAGGCTACGGGCCGGGCCCCTATTTCCCGATCATGTGCGCAGAGGTGAGCTAGCGCTAGAAACGGTATTCGAACGTCGCCGGTGCGCCGGCTGCCAAAGAACGGCCTTCTCCCTCGACGACGATCGCGTTCACGCCGAACGTGACGCCGTCGAGCTTCGCATCCATTCGAAACTCGCCGAGCGTCGGCA
>Ga0207691_10006785_pt1 | contig 11039 bp, 10 predicted proteins | sample KBSM13metaG_FD_184327 | JGI IMG/M metagenome (GOLD analysis project Ga0207691, IMG submission 184327) | Miscanthus rhizosphere microbial communities from Kellogg Biological Station, Michigan, USA - KBS M1-3 metaG (SPAdes) (version 2) | ecosystem: Host-associated > Plants > Roots > Rhizosphere >...
GGCAGCGTGACGCTTTTAAGCTGTTTGGATTCGTAGACGTATTTGACTTCATGACCCATCGGGTCTCTGGCCTTTTCGACCAGGCCTTCGCCGTTGTAGGCGAGCGTGATTTTGCGGCCGCTCGGGTCGGTGATCGCTTCCAGCTCCCCCAGGCAGTAGTCGCAGGCGCCGCAGTCCTCGCGCTCGTAGCGCTCCCCGAAGTACGAGACGAGGTGACTATGCCGGCAGCCGACGCCGGCGGCGTAGCGCTCGATGTCGCGCAGCAGCGAGCGCCGCGCGTCGGTCAGCTCGCCGTTGCGCTCCAGCATGACGCGCCACTTGAGGAAGTCGGCGCCGGAATACACCAGCACGCATTCCGCCTCGAGGCCATCGCGTCCGGCGCGCCCCGACTCCTGCTGGTAGTGCTCGAGCGACTGCGGCGCGCCGGCGTGCACCACGAAGCGGACGTCGGATCGGTCGATGCCCATGCCGAACGCGACGGTGGCCACCACCAGGTCCGCCTGCTCGTTGATGAACGCATCCTGGTTCCGGTGCCGCGTCCCATCGTCCAGCCCGGCGTGATACGGCACGGCGCGCACGCCGGCCGCCTGCAGCCACTCGGCCAGCCCGTCGACCTCGCGGCGCGACGTGCAGTAGACGATGCCGGCCTCGCCGCGGTGCCGCGCGAGGATGTCTTCGAGCTGACGCTTGAGGTTGGCGCGCGGCAGGACCCTGTAGAGGAGGTTGGGCCGGTCGAACGATCCCACCAGCTCGAGCGGCTGGCGCAGCTGCAGCTGCGCGGCGATGTCGCGCCGGACGCGCGCGGTCGCCGTCGCGGTGAAGGCGTGCAGGCTGACGTCGGGAAAGCGGCTCCGCAGCGCGCCGAGCTGGCGGTACTCGGGACGGAAATCGTGCCCCCACTGGCTGATGCAGTGCGCTTCGTCGATCGCGAGATACGAGATGCGGCCAAGCATCTGCAGGAAACCATCGCTGCCCTCGCCGGCCAGACGCTCCGGGGAGACGTACAGCAGCGAGTAGCGCCCTTCGCGAATGCCGGCAGCGACCGACGCCTTCTGGTCTGACGCGAGCGCGCTGTTGTAGCAGGCGGCGTCGATCCCGTTTTCCACCAGCGTGTCGACCTGGTCCTTCATCAGGGAGATGAGCGGCGACACCACCAGGGCCGGCCCGCCGCGCCCCTGGCCGACCAGCGCCGGCGCCTGGAAGCAGAGCGATTTGCCGCCGCCGGTCGGCAGCACGACGACCGAGTCGCGCCCCGACAGGATCGCGTCCATCGCCTCGCGCTGCAGCGGACGGAACGACGTGTAGCCCCAGTAGCGGGAGAGGGCGGCTTCGAGCGACTCCGATTGGCGATTGTCGATTGAGGATTGCCGATTCACGGATTGTCGATTGCGGATTGTCGATTCACGAATTGTCGATTGGGGATCGTCGATTGCGATCGTAGATTGATCTACAGTCTCACTCGACATTATGCGCCAACTGCTCATGATCCCGATCGTGCTCACCGCATCTCTTTTCGCGCAGGCACCAGCGCAGCCGGCGCCCGTGAACTTTCGTGTCGAAGAAACGACGATTGCCGACATCCACGCGGCGATGAAGGCAGGGCGATTGACCTGCCGCGCGCTCGTGGACGCGTACCTGCGGCGCATCGACGCCTACGACAAGAACGGCCCGGGTCTCAACGCCATCGTCATCGTCAACCCGGACGCGCAGAAGCAGGCCGACGAGATGGATCGGCGCTACGCGCAGTCGGGGCCGGTCGGCCCGCTCCACTGCATCCCGGCCATCGTGAAAGACAACTTCGAGACGATCGGCCTGCAGAGCGCCGCGGGATCGCTGTCCCTGAAGGGATTCGTGTCGAACAAGGACGCGTTCCAGGTGAAGCGGATCAAGGACGCCGGCGCGATCGTCCTGGCCAAGTCGAACATGGCGGAGTTCGCCTTCAGCCCCTACGAGACGGTCAACTCGCTGCTGCCCGGTTACAGCCACAACCCCTACGCGCTCGATCGCGTGACGGCGGGATCGAGCGGCGGCACCGCCGCGGCGGTGGCGGCCAACTTCGGCGCCATCGGCCTCGGCAGCGACACCGGCAACTCGATCCGCGGCCCCTCGTCGCACCAGGCGCTGGTCGGCATCCGATCGACGATGGGGCTGACCAGCCGCGCCGGCGTCGTGCCGCTGAGCCTGCTCGCCGACATCGCGGGACCGATGACGCGCACCGTTGCCGACGCAGTCACCGCTTTCCAGGTGATCGCCGGCGAGGATCCCGACGATCCGGCCACGGCCGCGGCCCACGGCCGCACCATCCCCAACTACGCGCAGTCGCTGCAGCGCGACGGCCTCAAGGGGGCCCGTATCGGCGTCCTGCGTCAAGCCTACGAGCGCGACACGACGGATCCCGAGATCGTCGACGTCTTCATGGCGGCAATCGAGGATCTGAAACGCGCCGGCGCCGTCATCGTCGATCCGGCGCGCGTCGAGTTGACGGCGGTGCGCCGGCCTCAGGGCTCCGGATCGTGCGGCGGATTCAAGTACGACATCAACCGCTACCTGGCAGCGCAAGGGGATCGCGTGCCGGTGCACAACCTCGAGGAGATCATCCGTTCGCGCCGCTTCCATCCGTCGATCGAAGCGCGGCTGCGCTCGGCGCAGGAAGGAACCGAGAACGGCCCCGACACGCCGGCCTGCACGGCGGAAGCGGAGTACCGGGAGCAGTTCCGCGCCGCCGTGGCGAAGACGATGGATGACAACACGCTGGATGCGTTCGTCTATCCGACGTGGAGCAATCCGCCGCGGCTCATCGGCGATCTCAACACGCCGCACGGCGACAACAGCCAGGTGTTCTCGCCGACCACCGGGTGGCCGGCGATCAACGTGCCGATGGGCTACACGCGCGGCACGCTCCCGATCGGGATGACGATCTTCGGGCGGGCGTGGAGCGAGGCGAGGCTGATCCAGTTCGCCTACGCCTACGAGCAGGCGACGCACCATCGGCGCCCGCCGGCGAGCGCGCCGCCGCTACGGTAGCGCGTCGGCGTCGAGCACGGTCTGCAGCACGAGCTCGACCACCTCGCCGTAGAACGGCCGCGGGATCTTGTCGGCGGTGTCGCTGGGCTTGTGATAGTCGGCGTGATCTTCGACGCCGAAATAGAGCGTCTTCACGCCCGCGTCGTGAAACGCGCCCTGGTCCGACTGCTGCGTCCAGTCGTCTTCCCCGGCGACGCCGCGGCGGTCGTGACCGAGCTTGACGGTCAACTGCCGCCCGGCGGCGGCCTTGCCGACCAGATCCTTCAGCGAGGGATCGAAGGCGGTTCCCGAGGCGAAGATCACCCCCTTGTCGTTTCTCGACACCATGTCGAGGTTCACGACCAGGGCGATGCGCTTCAGATCGACAGGCGGGTGCTTGACGAAGTACTTCGCTCCCTGCAGCCCCTCTTCCTCGGCGTCGAAGGCGGCGAACAGCACCGAGTGCCGCGGCGGATGCGCGGCGACGTAGGCCGCCACCTGCATCAGCGCCGCGACCCCTGACGCGTTGTCGTCGGCGCCGCGGTAGGTCTGGCCGTTCCGCTGTCCCAGGTGATCGTAGTGCGCGCTCACGATCAGGAACTGGTCGGGACTCGACGTCCCCGCGACCATCCCCACGAGGTTCGTGGCGTCCGGGTAGGCGACGCTCCCGCCCCGGCCGCTCAGCACGAACGAAAACTTCTGCGCGAAATCCGTCCAGCCGGCGGGCGGCTGGAGCTTGAGCTCGCGAAACCGCTCGATGATGAACTGCTGCGCCAGCTTGTTGCCCGCCGTTCCCGTGCGGCGCCCTTCCATCGTGGGGGCCGACAGCGCGCTGACGTCCGAGAACAGGCGGTCCGCGTCGATGCGATGCGGCGCCGCCGCGGCAGCCGGCTGCGCCGCCGCGGCCGCACCGATCCAGCCGCCGCCGGCGAGGATCGCGCAGACGGCGAGGGCGGCAGCGCCGCACCGGGCGCGGCCGAACCCGAGCGGCGTCATCGCGCCGCCGTGGGCTCCGTCGCCTGCGCGCGCAACTGCTGGCGCGCGCGGGTGAGATGCGGCACCCGTCCGAGCAGCCGCTGGATCAGCATCAGCTGCCCGCGGTGGTGCATCTCGTGCTCCTTCACGCCCAGCAGCATCTCGAAGCGCGTCTTGGTCTCCGGCTGGATCGGCGGCGGGAACGACACCGTCTCGGCCAGCGTGGCCTCGTCGAGCCCTTCGACGAAGGCCGCGAACTTCTCTCCGCCCTCGCGAAGCGCATCGACGATCTGCGCCTTGGTCTGCAGCTGCCGCTCCTCCTCCTGCGCCTTCTGCAGCCGTTCGGCGAACAGCGCGAACTCAACGCGGGGTATGCGGTTGCCGTGCACGTGCAGCTGCCACGACGGTGTCACCGCCACATGCGCCAGCATCTCCCCGACGCTCATCACTTCGGGCGTCGCCTTGAAGGAGTACTGATCCTCCGGAATGTCTTCGGCGATGGCCAGCGTGTTCTTGCGGACGGTACGAAAGCTGTCGGCGAGGTTCTTCGATCCATAAAAGGTCATCCCGGAAGTCTATACCGCTTCGGCTATCCTGCGAGGGTGACGCTGGAGCACATCGCGGTCGCCTGCGGCCTGGCCAACATCTATCTCACCGTCCGCCAGAACATCTGGTGCTGGCCGGTCGGCGTGGTGATGGTCTCGCTCTACATGTACATCTTCTTTCACGCCAAGCTGTACTCGGACGCTGGGCTGCAGGTCTTCTTTCTGGTGATGCAGTTCTACGGCTGGTACGAGTGGACGCGCGGTCCCGTCGAACACGCGAAGTCGCTCTCCGCGATCAAACGGTTGAGCGCCCGCGGCTGGACGCTCACGGCCGCCGGCGTCCTCGCGGGGACGGCGGGTCTCGGCGGTGTGATGCGTTATTTCACCGACGCTGCGCTGCCCTACCCCGACGCCTTCACCACGACGCTCAGCGTGATCGCGCAGTTCCAGCTGACGCGGAAGATCCTCGAGAACTGGACGCTGTGGATCATCGCCGACGTGGTCTACATCGGCGTCTACTCGATCAAGTCGCTCTACTGGACCGCCGCCCTGTACTTCGTGTTCCTGGTCCTCTGCGTGCTCGGCTACAAGGAGTGGAAGGCGTCGACGGCGGCTGCCAGGTGACACTTTCCCGGCCCGGCGGTGTTTCAGTCAGTGCGGTGTGGTTGCCAGCCACCCACCGCGTAAGGGGCGAGCCGTGCAGAGAGTCATATCGATCGGCGCAGCATTCCTGGCCATCGGGCTGGCCGCGGGGTGCCACTCCCATTTCATCGGCGAAACCGAGCCGAGCGCGCTCATCATCGGCTCCGGCCGCTTCGTCACCGAGACGCGGCCGGTCAACGGCATTGCCGCCATCGCCGTGAGCGGCGCGATTCGCGTGCACGCGGCGTTCACCGGCAGCGAATCGCTGGAAATCACCGCCGAAGACAACCTCCTGCCGCTGCTCGACTCGGTGGTTGTCGGCGATCGCCTGACGCTCGGGTGGAAGTCCGGCGTCTCCAGCGTGCAGTCCCACGGCATCGACGTGCGCGTCGGCGTTCGCACCCTGCGCGGCATCGACGCCTCCGGGGCCTGCATCGTCGACGTCGACGGCCTCGCGGGCGGCGACTTCCGGATTGCGCTGTCGGGCGCGTCGCAGTTCAGCGGGAACGGCGCGGTCGATCGGCTGGATGCCGACCTGTCAGGGGCCAGCCGGATGACGGCTCCCACCCTGACGGCGGGGATCGCCGCCGTCCGACTGTCTGGCGCCAGCGCCGCGCTGCTGCGCGTCGTGCAGTCGCTCACCGGCAGCGTCGACGGCGCGTCGACGCTGGATTATCTTGGCGATCCTGCGGTGCAGGTCTCGACCTCGGGGGCATCCACTGTCCGTCGCGCCGGCCCCTAGGATTCCGGCGGGTTCAGCGCCCTGACCGGACGGGCACGAGCAGCGCCGCCGCCAGCAGCACGCCCATCGCGATCGGCCCGAAATGGTGCGGGTTGAGGCTGCGCGAGAACGCCATGACACCGACGACGATGTCGATGGCGGCGACGATCGCGAGCGGGAGCGTCGCCGGCGCAATGCCTCTCGCCGACTGCACCGCCGCCCCGGCGGTCATCAGCGTGAACCCGGCCATGACCATCGCCGCGTAGCGCAGGTGCAGCACGGTGGCGCCGAGGACGCTCGGACGGACGCCGATTTCGATCAGGTCGCCGTGCAGATCCGGGAGGACGACGAGGGTGTACCCCGCCGCGCCGATCGCCATGAGTACCGCCGACGCGGCGAGTAGACCTGTGCGAATCGGCTGGCCCTTCATGCGCCTGCCGCTTCGACCGGCGCGGGCAGGTCGACCGCGACGCGGAACTGCCACTTGCCGTCGGACTTCACGAACCAGTCGACGAAAGCACGGCGATCGTCGATGTCCTGGCCGTCGATCCGCACGCGGGCGTGCTGGATGCCGGTGGCAAGCGCGCCGTCGCTGACGAGGTCAATCTGCACGCTCTCCAGCTTCACGAACACGATCTCGCCGGGAATCTGGCGGATGCCCTCGAGAAAGCGCTCGCGGCCGGTGGCCTCGCCGCCGGGCGATCGGTGGACGAAATCCGTGGTCACCAGCGTCGCGATCGTGGCGACGTCACGTTTGCCAATCGCGTCCGCCATCGCCAGGGACGCCCGCATTACCGCTGAAGCGTCATCGACCATCGATTCCTCACCGGTCGTCATCGTCCACCACGACCGCGCGAATGAAACCGGTCCTCCGCGGCGGCGGCATCACCGATCCTTTGCCCCGAACGACCTCCCAGATGATCTGGTTCAGCTCCAGATCGGGCGCGAGGTCCGGCTCGACGAAGTTCATCCGTAGCGAGGCAGCGGCGCCGGGGGTGGACCAGTCGTTCTTTTCGTCGAGCGGCACGCGCGCCGGCAGGCGCGTGAAAGGGGCCACGTCGGGTGTCGTGGTGAACGCGTTGTACATCGGCGTCGCGGCCGCGTCGTACTGGCTCATCGGCGGCAGCCCGAGGATCAACTCCATCGTCCTGAGCACGCCCGACGTCGTGTAGAGCGTGCTGTCGACGGCCCCATGCCGCGTGAAGGGACTGATGGCGAGGAGCACCGAACGATGCGCGTCGACGTGATCGGGGCCGTTCTGCGCGTCGTCTTCGAGCACGAAGATCGCCGACTCCTTCCAGATGCGGCTGTGCGAGACGATCTCGACGAGGCGCCCGAGCGCGAGGTCGTTTTCCGCGACGAAGGCCCGCGGCGACGAAGTGCCGGGTGACGCTCCGTTGGTGTGATCGTTGCCGAGCCGAAGGATCGTCAGGCGCGGCACGGTGCCGCGCTCGTCGAGCTGCTTGAACTCCTGCTCGAACGCGTCGATGCGGCGATTGTCGGGAGTGCTCAGATCGTAGGGCGGGTACTCGGTGTTGATGTGGCCGTCGAGGCCGGGCACGGTGGCGACGACGGTGCCGCCGCTGCGCGTGGTGAACTCGCCGTAGCTGCGATAGGTCACGTCGGCGCGCCTGGCCGAATCCCACAGGTAGCCCTGCGCCGGCGCGGTGATGTTGCCGAAGGGGTTGCGCATCTTGTACCCGCCTTCGCTGAGGTACAAGCCTTCGCGCCGTGCGTAGTTGGCCGGCCACATCTTCTCGACGAAATCGGTCGCATACGCAGCGGTCGAGAACGCATGGCCGTCGTAGCTGACCTCGGCGTCGACGTAGAAATTGTCGAAGGTGGCGAAGGTGGTCGCCAGCGCGTGCGCGTTGGGTGTCACGTCCTGGCCGAAGAGCGTCAGGTTGGGATCGCCGTTCGCCTTCGGCAGATCGCCGAGCACCTGGTCGTAGGTGCGGTTCTCGCGAATGACGTAGAAGACGTGCTTGATCGGTGACGAGTCGCCGACACGGCGCGGGATCGGCGACGCGCCCGGCGCGTCGGCGGGCGCCAGCCGCCGCGCGTCCGAGTACGGCGTCAGCTCGCGCACGCGCGCAGTCAGGCGCGCCAGCGCCGCGTCCGCGGGCACGTGGATCACGGAGATCGATCCCAGCAGCAGCGAGCCGATGTACTGCGCCGACTCGCGCACCAGCCCACCCGGCGCGGTGCCGCGCGGGTTGGGCGCGCTGCCGAGCCCCTTGCCGTCGAGCACGAACAGCCGCGAGCCGTCGCGATCGAACATCACCGCCGTCGGGTACCAGCCCACGGGAATCCATCCCTTGACGACGCTGGCACGGGAGTTCGAGACGTCGGCGACGGTGACGGTGTTGTTGTCGGCGTTGGCGACGAGGAGCGTGCGGCCGTCGGGCGAAACCGCGACGGCGTTCGGCGTCGAGCCCGCCGGCGCATCGACGCCGAGCGCCACGGAGATCTGTTCCTTCGCGGTGCGCGTGGCGAGATCGACCACCCACACCGCGTTGGTGTTCGCGCAGGCGACGAAGAGCCGCGTCCCGTCGCGGGTCAGGGCCATCGCGTTCGGGTGCTCGCCGACGGTCACCTCCCCCTTGACGCTCAGCGACCAGGGATCGAGCATCAGCACCTTCGCGCCGCCCCACAGCGAGACGAACAGCGTCTCGCCGTCCTCCGACAGCAGGCAGCTGTACGGCTCCGCGTCGAGATCGGCGCTGGCGACGATCTTCCGCTGCGCCAGGTCGACGGCGCGCACGCGCTGGCCGTAGATCTGCGTCACGTAGAGCATCTGCCCTTCGGGATCGACCGTGATCCCGGCGACGAAGCCGGCGTTCTCGATCACGTCGCGTCCCGGATGCCGTTCGGGAGAGCCCAGGGGAATGTTGCCGGCCGCGGCGAGGTGCCCGTTCTGGAAGCTGAACTCGTAGATCACGTTCTCGCTCGAGCCGGAGGCGAAGAGCCGCTTGCCGTCCGGGTGCCATGCGACGCCAAGCCAGGTGTGCTCGAGCTCGAGGCGGCTGACGATCTGGAGGCTGCGGGTGTCGAAGATGCTGAGCGCCGGCTTGCTGAAGCCGCTGGTCGAGATCGCGAGGAAGCGGCCGTCGGGTGACGCGGCGAAGTTCATCGGCAGATCGCCGACGGTCACATGGCGGCCTTCAGGGGCGATCCGCCATCCATTGGGCAAGAGCGTCACGCCGTCGCCCTTGTAGCCGGGCCACTGCGGTGCGGCGGGCCCGCGCTGGGCGAGCGGCGAGATCGCCGCGACGAACACGAAGAGTGCGAAGGTTACATGCCAGGCATATCTCATCCCGCCGCCTTTCCTGCGGCGGCATTGTAGCGAAACACCACGTCGTTCAGGCGCTCGATGTCGCGCTGCACGAAATCCGAGCCTTCATCGAGGTCCGCGTTGTCGAGTCCGTCGCGGATGCCTTCCAGGATGAAGCCGGCCTGCTCCACGTCGACCTTGCCGTCGGCGTTGACGGCGCAGCACTCGCCGCTGGCGACGATGCGGTCGAGCGTGACCGCGTAGCCGGCGCACGCCTCCGATTCCTGCGTCGTCCCGATCTCGCGCAGGCCCGTGCTCAGCGCGCGCAGCAGGACGGCGGCGCGGCGGCACGCGTGGACTTCGTCGGGGCTGAGCGTGAGGCTGATCTCCATTAGCGTCCTCGCTGGTTGACGGGCTGCTCGCCGGTGTCGAGCACGCGATCGTCCACGTCGATGAACTCCCACTTGTAGGCGTCGGGGCGGAGCGTGAGCTTGAGCACGCCGAACTTGTCGAAGCGCGCGTATTCGCTGTTGGGGGTGTCCTTGGTGCGGCCGGTCAGCTTGCGGCCGCCGGTGCCGACGACGAACTGCCGGAAGCCCTGCGGATCGGGGATCTGGTCGGGCCGCTGCGGCGCGAAGCGCTCGTAATGGTGCGCGTGGCCGTTCAGCACCACCTCGCCGCGCGCGGCGTAGAGCTCGTTGAGGAACCAGCGCGGCTTCTTGGAGTCGCGATGCGCGCCGGAGCCCCACCGCGGCCGGTGCCAGATGGCCAGGATCGGCTGGAAGCGGCGTCCGGCGAGATCCTGCCGCAGCCACTGGAGCTGCGGCGAATGCGCATCCTGGTCGATCTCGCTGTTGAGCGACAGCAGGTGCCAGCCGGCCGCGGCGAGGGGCAGGCTGTAGTAGCTGCGCTGCGGCGTGCCCGCGCGCTGCTCGCCGAAATACTCGAAATACGGCGTCGCCGCGGCGGTGCGGTAGTCGTGATTGCCGGGACAGCACCACGTGCGGCCGAGCAGATCCGGCTGGCCCCACGTCGGCGTGTAGTGCTCGCGATATTCGTCCTGCTTGCCGCGGTTGTAGGCGTTGTCGCCGAGCGCGAGGATCATCGCGTCAGGGTAGGCCTTCAGGATCCGCCGCGCCAGCGCCGCCGTCGCTTCCGCGCCGGGGTTCTTGCGCGGCGGCCCGCACATGTCGCCGACCGCAATCAGGACCTGTTCCGCCACGCAGCCGTCAGCGGGCGAAGCGGATCGAGTTCACGACCTTGCGAAACACGCCGCCGTAGTTGTTCCACTCCTCCCGCGGCGCGACGCCGATGCCGTAGAACAGCGAGCCGTCCGAGAGCGTCGTGGTGTAGACGTCGACCACCTCCTGGCCGCCGGTGACGTCGGAGATGTTCGAGAGCGTCGTGTGCAGCGCGTCGCGGCCGCCGATCGATCCGCGATCGTAGTTGCCAGGCCGGCTCAGGCGCGGGTTGCCCTGCTGCAGCGACTGGATCAGCTCGTTGGTGGCCGTGTTCAGATCGTGGCTCTCGTTGCGCGCCACGCCGAACTCGACGCCGTGGGTGAACACGTTCTGTCCTTCGTTCGAGCCATAGGCCCCGTCGGGTGCGAAGGTCACGTTGTTCTGGCTGCCCATCTCGCGCCAGTTCGACGGCACGCTGACGCGGAACAGCTGGCCTTCGTTGTACTGCGTGAAGCGCGAGTCGGGCGGCGCCACGTTGCGCGGGTTGGGGCGCACGTCGCCGGTACGAGTGCCGCTGCCGCTGCCGGTGTTGCGCCCCGCATTGCGGTTGCGCGCCACTTCCTCGGCCGACGGCGCGGGCGACAGCGTGCGCAGATGCGCCTGCACGTTCTGGAACTCGGCCGTGTTGCGGCTCCCAT
>Ga0207691_10006786_pt1 | contig 11038 bp, 7 predicted proteins | sample KBSM13metaG_FD_184327 | JGI IMG/M metagenome (GOLD analysis project Ga0207691, IMG submission 184327) | Miscanthus rhizosphere microbial communities from Kellogg Biological Station, Michigan, USA - KBS M1-3 metaG (SPAdes) (version 2) | ecosystem: Host-associated > Plants > Roots > Rhizosphere >...
TGCCTTACACGGGGAGTGGCCATCTCGCGAGCGCCCTGGCAATGGACAAGGATCTCTCGAAGCATCTGTTCCGTGCGGCGGGAGTTCCGACCGCGAAGTGGAGAATGGCCCCTTCGGCGGGAACGGGGAACAGGGAACGGGGAGCCGAGAGCGACTTTGCGGAGGAGGTACTGCGAGAGGTCGGACTGCCCGTGGTCGTCAAACCGAGCAAGCAGGGATCGACGGTCGGGTTGTCCGTCGTGCGCGATATCGCGAAGCTCCAGGCCGCCATCGACGAAGCGTTCAAGTACGACGACGAGGTGATGGTCGAGCAGTTCATTCCCGGACGTGAGCTTACGGTTGGGATTCTCGGCGACGAGGCTTTGCCCGTTGGCGAAATCATCCCGGTGCATGAGATTTACGACTACGAGTGCAAGTACACCGCTGGGATGGCGCGCGAGATCTTTCCGGCTGATCTCACGGCGGAGGAGACGAGCACCGTGCAGGACCTCGCGCGGCGCGCGTTTCGCGCATTGAAATTGGGCGGCTACGCACGCATCGATTTTCGCATGTCCCCCGATGGGGTGTTTTATTGCCTGGAAGCGAACACTCTTCCGGGCATGACGGCACTGAGTCTGATTCCTCAGGCAGCAGTGGCCGCCGGAATCTCGTTTCCCGAACTATGTGAGCGGATCGTGCAGCTCGCGCTGCAGACCCGAGGAGCCCAGTAATGCCCCCTACGCCCGTCCTCACCGCCGCACTCGCCGGTGTCCCGTCCGGAATTCAGTCGCAGGGTGTCTGGCAGGGACGCCGGCAATTGTTCGTGCGATTTGCCGGAGAGGCCGAGACGGCGACGATGTACCGTGCTGACGCGCTCGCTCGGGAAATTGACCGCATCCTCACGCGATCTTCGTATCACTCCATCGCGATCTCGGGACGCGACGCGCTCGGCAACCCCGAATTTCTGGCGGGAGTGCTCGGCCAGGTGACGGCCAAAACGCCCGTGATGGTGGATACCGATGGCGAGCGGCCCGAGTCGATCACGCAGCTCAAGCAGTGGCTCAAGCTCGTGCAGGTCACGCTCGAGCTTTCGTCCAACGCGCGTCCCGTGGACCGTCCGTTGGAGACGCTTCGCGAGGCAGCAGCAGCCGGTTGCGATCACGCTTTAGTGTTGATGGCGCGCGACGATTCGAGTGACGGACAACTCATTCGGATCGTCGAGCAGGCACATACGGCGAGCGCCGGCACAATGATTGTGGTGCATCCTGGCCCCGCCGGTGAGCGCCCGACATTGGATCGGCGGTGGGCGACCCTGATCGAGCAGTCGATCGCGATTCACGGGGATACTCGCCTCGCGTTGCGGATCCCGGGACCAGCGGCGCTGCGATAGAGGGTTCGCGTCGGGCGAGCCAGATTGAATCAGCACGAAGGAAGTCGCCGCAACTCTCAGTCGGCAACGAGAGAACGTCGTCGGGCGTAGACCGAGAGCCCCCGCGTTCCGGAACACACGGTTGCGGCGAATTGTATAGTTGTGGTTCTCAGTCACGCCGTATATTGCTGCAGTAGCAGGCCCCCGTATGTCCTACCAGATAGCCGACGACACCGAGACCCCAAGGCTCACCCCGGCGGTGCAGTGGCTGATCGCGATCAACGTCGCGATCTACTTCCTGCAGTTGACGGTAGTGCGCCCGGCCGATGTTCAGCAGACACTCGGCTTCGAGGTCCATGACCTCGGTCGGTCGTGGTGGACGATCGCGACATACATGTTCGTGCACGGCGGGTTCTGGCATCTCGCCCTGAACATGTACACGCTCTACCTGTTCGGGCCTCGCCTCGAGCGGGCGTGGAGCGGCGGTGAGTTCGCCCGCTACTACGTCCTCTGCGGCCTCGGCGGTTGGTTCGCGCATCTGCTGTTCGCGCGTAACGCCATTCTGTTCGGCGCTTCCGCCGCGGTGCTCGGCGTCATGCTCGCGTACGCCATGCGGTGGCCGGACGACGAAGTCTATCTGTTCGGCGTGATGCCGCTGCGCGTGAAGTGGACGGTCGCGATGCTGGCGTCAGTCATCCTCGTTGCTGGCATGGCCGGAACCGAGATCGCGGGGACGGATCGCCTCACGGGCGTCGCGTATCTCGCGCATCTGGGCGGGCTGGCAGCCGGCTGGCTGTACCTCAGGACGTCGTCGGCGACGAGTCTCGATCGGCTGAAGCAGCGGGTTTCTCAGATTCCCGACGTGCCCGATGAGACGCCACGTCCGATTCCGAGGCTCCCGCGGTCGCGGGAAAAAGTGCAGGAGGTCGACGACATCGTGGCGAAGAGCAAAGCCGCGGTCGCCCGACGACAAGCCAGCGCGCCGCCGACACCGAGTCCGAAGCTCGTGCCGAAGCGGCCGGACGAACAACTCGACGTGGTGCTCGACAAGATTTCCGAGTACGGGCTCGACAGTCTCACGAGCGACGAGCGTCGGATTCTCGAAGAAATGTCCAGAAAGCTCAAAGACCGCGACTAGGACAGCGAGAAGCTGGTGGCTGGGTGAACGGCGCTGAGCGCTGCGTTGACCAGCGCTGAGGCATTACCAGAAAACACAAACCGCCGAGACGCGAATTTCTCGCATCTCGGCGGTTGTGTTTTCTTCCGGAAAGAAGAGCCCCCCGGACGTGCCGGGGGGCAGGTGCCGCCACGCCGTTCTCGCGGCGGCGTTGGCCAGTGCAAAGCGCACCGGCTCCTGTTCCCAACCTACGACGCGGTACAGATCGTGTCCATAGTCGCGGGGATGAGCTTTGGCCTTACTTGGGCTGCCTCTCGTGTTACACCGTCATGTATGCACGCGCCTAGCGCACACGTCGTCACGTGCGCGATCCCCGCTGCCGCATAGCCGCGGCCTTTGCCCGCGACTCGTGGCCCGTGCATTCTTCGCCCATGCCACAACCAGAACTCCTCGAAACGTTTCCGAATCCGTATCCCGACCGGGACTACGAGATCGACATGACGTGTCCCGAGTTCACGTCACTGTGTCCGCTAGGCGGAGTGGAGAGCGACGCGAGCGAGCTCGCGCTGCTCAAGGGCGGCGCGCCGGATTTCGGGACGATCATCATCACGTACGTACCGGGCGACGTGTGCCTCGAGCTCAAAAGCCTCAAGCTCTACCTCTGGAGCTTCCGCAACGACGGCATCTTCTACGAGCGCGCGGTGAACCGCATTCTCGATGATCTGAGCGCGTGCGCCAAGCCGCGATGGATGGAGGTCGTCGGCGATTTCAACATCCGCGGCGGGATAAAGTCGGTCATTCGCGCACGGGTCGGAAGTCGGGAATCGGGAATCGGGAATCGGGAATAGAACCGAGGGATCGGGGAACTGGGAACCGAGCCTAAACACCGGAACGAATCGCCGAGATCGGATCCGGTCTCCTCGCGTTAGGCTTTGGCGACGGCAAGAACTGCTGCAACGGCGTCGCATGCCGTTGCCGCAGAGTGGCATCTCCCCTTGCGTCGTCAGGGAAGAGGTTGTAGCCTTCCCTTATCAGACAAGGGGAACGCATGGGCGACACCGAGCTGAACGTGTTTCGCAGCAGCCTCGATCTCGTGATCCTGAAGGCGCTGAGCTGGGGCCCCAGGCACGGGTATGCGGTGGCAGAGTGGATCGATCAGGCGACGAGCGCCACGATCCTCATTGAAGAAGGGACGCTGTACCCCGCGCTCCACCGCCTGGAGCGAAAGCGGTGGGTGGACACCGAGTGGGGCGTGTCCGAGAACAACCGCCGCGCGAAGTTCTATCGCCTAACGCCCGCCGGACGCGCGCAACTCCGCAGCGAGACACCAACGTGGCTCAGGCACGCCGAGGCGATCGCGCGGGCACTCCGGGCGACTGTGCCGGAGATGGCATAGGAGGTGTTCATGCGCGACCAGCCATCGGGATTCCGTCGCTGGCTACGACTTCCACGAAGCCGCGCGCGTGCAGCCCGTGACGTGAACGACGAGATCGCGTTTCACCTCGCCATGCGCGAGGAGAAGCTGCGGGCGGCCGGGCTCCCGAGCGACGAGGCTGCTCGTCGTGCGCGCGAGCGCTTCGGCGATACCCGTGTCGTAGCGGAGCGGTGCGTAGAGATCGATGTCGACACGATTCGCGCGGAACGACGGGAGGACGTCATGAGCTCACTCTGGCAGGATGCACGGTACGCCGTGCGGGCCCTCCGACGCACGCCGGTGTTCACCATTACGGCGCTGGCGACGTTAGCGTTAGGCATCGGGGCGACGACGGCCGTATTCAGTGTCGTCTACGGTGTCCTGCTCCGCCCGTTGCCTTACGCCGATCCCGACCGGCTCGTGCAGATCTGGGAGCAGTCGACGCGGACGGGCGACGAGAAGAATCCCGTGTCGGTCCTCAACTATCAGGACTGGACGACGCAGACGCGCGCGTTCAGCGCGATGGCCGCGTACGCCTACAACCGCTACACACTGAGCGGTCGAGGGGATGCGGAGTCGGTGCAGGGTTCGCAACTGTACGGGAACGCATTCGGCGTCCTCGGCGTGAAGCCGCTCGCAGGTCGGCCTATTACCAGCGAGGACGCGCGACAGGACGTCGTGGTTCTGAGTGAGGGGCTCTGGCGGCGTCGGTACGGCGCCGACCCGTCGATCCTCGGGACGTCCATCCGCATGAACGGCGAGCCGTACACGGTCGTCGGGATCATGCCCGCGAGCTTCAGCTTTCCCCGATCGGACGTCGAGCTCTGGACCGGGTATCGGACGATCCTCACCGATCCGGACTGGGGCGAGTCGCGGGGCCGTCGGTTTCAACGCGTGATCGCGCGTCTCAAGCCGGGCGTGAGCATCTCGGCGGCCGCGGCGGACGTAGACGGGGTCGCGAAGCGTCTGGCAAAACAGTATCCGGACGACAACGCTGGTGGGGGTGCGGCGGTCGTCTCGCTTCGCGAGCAGCTGGTGGGCGATTCGCAGCGCGCCGTGCTGGTGCTATTCGGTGCGGTGGCGTGTGTGCTTCTCATTGCGTGCGCGAACGTCGCGCATCTGTTGCTCGCGCGGACCGCCGCGCGGGAGCGCGAGCTCGCGGTGCGCGCGGCGTTAGGCGCCGTCCGCGGCCGGCTGGTGCGACAACTCTTAACGGAAAGCGTAGTTCTCGCGGCTGGTGGCGGGATCCTTGGCGCCGGGCTCGCGTACGTGTGCGTGTCGGCATTGCGGGCGTCCGACATGGAAGCGGTGCCGCGGATCGACGCCGTCCGGGTCGACGGCTGGGCGTTCGCGTTCTGCGCGCTCGCGGTCGTGCTGACAGCGGCGCTAGTGGGTCTCGTTCCCGCGCTCCGGGCAACGCATCGTGGTCTGGCCGAGTCGGTTCGGGGTGGCGGCAGGGACGTGGGCGGTGGCAAGCGACAGCGGACCACTCAGGGAACGCTCGTTACGGTGGAAGTCGGGCTGTCGCTCGTGCTGCTCATTGGCGCCGGGCTCCTGCTCCGAAGCTTCGACCGGCTGCGGCAGGTCGACGTGGGCGTGGACCCGCACGGTGTCGCGACGATGTTGATCGTCGCGCCGCCGGCGCGGTATACGACCCCGGAGAAGCGCAACGCGTTCTTCGATGACGTGACGGCACGTGTTGCAGCGTTGCCGGGCGTTCAGGCTGTCGGGCTGTGCGATTGTCTGCCGCCGAACCAGGTGCGGTCGACGACGTCACTGTTCATCGACGGGGGGCCGCGCGAGACCCGCGATCTGCCGCTCGTGAACGCCGTGCACGCCGGCGCGAACTACTTCGGCGCGTTGCGCATCGCGATCGTCACAGGTCGTGCGTTCACGAGCGCCGACCGACTGGGTGCGGCGCCCGTGGTCGTCGTCAACCGGGCGCTGGCCGTGAAGCTGCTCGGCGCCACCAAGACCGGAACGGAAGCGTTAGGCAAGCGCGTGTCGTTGAACGGGACCACCTGGCGGACGGTGGTGGGGGTCGTGGCCGATGTCCACTACGAGGGGTTGGCGACTGCGGTCATGCCGGCGGTGTATACGCCGGTGGCGCAGGATCCGGAGCCCGGCCAGAATCTCATGGTACGTACCGCGGGCGAACCGATGGCCGTGGTGCCGGCTGTCCGCCGGATCATCGCCGGCATCGATCCGGAGGTCGCGCCGTCGTACGTGGCATCACTTAACGCGGCGATGGCGGAATCACTCACCACCGAGCGCTTCACGACGCTGTTGTTAGGCGCCTTCGCCGCCGTGGCGTTCGTGCTCGCCGCCGTCGGGATCTACGGGGTCGTCGCGTACGGTGTCGCGCAGCGCCGTCGCGAGATGGGTGTGCGGATCGCGCTGGGGGCGCGTGGTGCCGACGTGGTACGCATGGTGGTAGGGCGCTCGCTCAGGCCGGTGCTCGTAGGCGTCGCGATCGGGCTCGCGGTTGCAGTCGCGTCGGCGCGCGTGCTTCAGGGCATGCTGTACGGAACGAGCGTGCACGAACCGGCAGTGTATGCGATCGTGAGTGTCGCGCTGATCGCGGTCGGGGCGGCGGCGGCGTGGATGCCCGGGCGTCGCGCAGCGTCGGCCGATCCGATGGTGGCGCTGCGCGGGGACTAGTGAGGCGAGTCCCGGATCACGATGGCTGTCATTCCGAGCGAGCGTAGCGAGTCGAGGAATCGCGATCGTATGGGTAGAGAGCCCCTCCTCTGCGAGTACAGTCTCGATTCCTCGACTCCGGCCTGCGGCCTCCGCTCGGAATGACACGGATTTCCGGCTCCGCTCGGAATGACAAGTTCCTCGACTCCCCGCCTCCGGCGCTACGCTCGGAATGACATCCTATCGCGAATCGCGCGGAGTCCGCGCGCGAGCTGAATCTCGACGCCCTTGACCGAGATGCCCATCACCGACGCGATTTCCGCGTGGCGCATCTGTTCTCTCCAGCGGAGATGCATTACGAGCCGGCAGCGTTCCGGCAGTGATTCGAGCGCCGCATCGAGTCGTGCACGGAGATCGGCGCGCTCGAGGATCTCGTCCGCGGCCTCCGGTGGCCGATGGAGCTCGCGCACGTCGGCGATCGCTTCGTCGTGCTCCCAGTCTCGTTCGATCGATTGGCGCTGGCGAAGGTTCAACGCGCGGTTGCGTACGGCGGCGAACAGGTACGCGCGTACCGAGCCGCGTACGTACCAGCTCTGACGGCGCGCCCACAGGTCGGCGAACAGATCCTGAACGAGCTCCTCGGCCAGCGCATCCTGGCGGACGTAGCGCGCGGCGAAGTCGCAGAGCGGCGAGTAGTGGGATCGAAACACCGTTTCGAGTGCGCGCTCGTCTCCGGCACGCACGCGTGCGACGAGCGCGTCCGGGCCATCCGGTAAATCTGCCGTGCCGGCATCCTCTCGTGACACGCGATGAGAACCTCGACGACCTCAAAGAACTCGAGCACTCTGACGCGCCCTACGCTGGACCGCGTTAGGCCGTGTGGCGTGGCACGGCCGGATATGCGCTCACCGGCCGCCAAACTCCCACGTGATGCCGACCGTGGGTAGCCGCGGGATCCAGTCCTCGTTGGCCCGAACGAACGTTACCTGACGGCGCTGGGGATCGATGCTCACGTTTTTCGAGTAGCCCCGCCGGTTGTGGATCCCGAAAAGATTGTACACCTCCGCGAACAGGGAGACCCGCCCGTCCCGCGTGTCGAAGAACCTCGTCCACCGCGCGTCGACGCGGCGGTACGACGGCACCCGCTCGGAGTTCAGCTCACCAGGTTTCCAACTCGGGAAGATGCCGAACGTCGTCGGGGTGTTCGCAGTGGTATCGAGGCTGACGACCTGCGGCGTATACGGCCACCCGGAGTGCCACACGCCGGCCACGCTCAACCGCCACTTGTTACTCGTGGGTCGATACGCCCAATCCGCGGTGACCGTATGGCGCTGGTCCGTTGCCCGTGGAATGTCACGGCCGTCGACGTGATCGGTCACGGACGCCAGTGCGTAGCCCACCGACCAGTCGATGCGGCGAGCTTCGTCGCGGGCGAGCAGGAGCTCGATTCCGCGGGCAAGCCCGCGTTCCGGGTCAATCCGCACGCGGTCCCAGTTGATCTCCGGAAACATCTCGATCCCTGGGGCAGCATTGATGAAACGTGGCCGCTGGTTCGAGAGCCGACGGTCGTACACCTCGACGCGTCCCGTCAATCCGCGCGGGAGCATCTGTTCGACGCCGATCACGCGATGTTCGGCACGCTCCGCGGAGAAGAACTGGCCGATGCCGTCCTGCGCCTGGAGTCCCGCGAGCGGCTGTGATTGCGAGTATCTGCCCCACGCGCCGCGCACCGACGTGCCAACGCGAGGTTGCCACGAGAGGTTGAGCCGCGGCGAGAACACCGCGTCGCCGGTGTGGGAGGCGCCGTCGTACCGGAGGCCGAGCTCCACGGCCAGCGATCGGAACAGGCGATAGCGTGGTGCGACGTAGGCGCCCACGCGCGTGCTCCGTGGAGACTCCCGCACCTCCGTCGTGTCCCATGTTCGCACGACCGTGCCGGCCTCAGCCGACTCGGTCTCGACCTGGCTCCAATAGTCGTAGTCGGCCGCCCCCTGTTTCACGTCGGCGCCGAACTTGAGCAGCGCGCGCGGCGTGAGCGCGAGCGACCAGTCCTGTCGTACGCCGCCGACCAGGAGTGACCGTCTGTCATCGACGAGCGCGGTGAGCGCGCCGTTGTTGCCGATGCGATCCCCGTCGCGGCTCCACCGCAGCCGGCCTAACGATGCTACCGTCTCGTAGCGAAGCGCGCCGGCGCGGCCGTTCCAGTTCAGCCACGCGTAGCTCGAGCGATAGTGACTGCGGATGCTCGGATCCGGCGAGTCGAGGTACGTGAGCGCGTCGCCGGCATCGAGCACATGGAACGCCACCTGGCCAGCGCGCCCGAGGTTGTACTCCGCCTTGCCGAACACGTCGTAGTACTGCGGATTGAGCGAGTCTTGAGCGCTGGCGAGCTTGAGTGCGAGATCGAGGTAGCCGCGGCGTGCGGAAAACAGCCACGCGCCACGCCCCCTGTTGAAGTCGCCCTGCGATGTCACACGTGCGTTCATGACGCTCAGGCCTATCGAGGTGCGCGTGCCGTCGACGTGCGGATCCACCGAGCGCATGGTGAACACGCCGGTGAGCCGATCTCCGTAGTCGGCGGAAAAGCCGCCGGTGGTCAGCTCGACACCACCGATGGCCCGACTGTCGATGATCGAGAGTCCGCCGCCGATGTCCTTGAGGTGAAACGGCTCGATGAGCTCGAGGCCGTCGAGCGTGACGTACAACTCGCTGCTCGAGCCGCCGCGCACGAAGAAGTCCGCGGAAAAATCCGACGACGTCACTCCCGGCAGGCGGTTCACGGCGCGGTAGATGTCCTCGCCGATCTGCGGAATGTTCTCGATGCGCTGTCGCGACATCGTCTGCTGGGTGCCGAGTCCAGGTTGCATCATCCCGAAGTAGCCGGGCGTCACGACCATCTCGGCGAGCGTGATCGGTGCGTGGTCGAGCGGGACCTCGAGGAGCGGTGTGATCTCGTCATCGGCGACGGTCAGTCGCTCGATGTCGGTGGGCCTGAAGCCGAGTCTCGTGATGCGTGCGGTGTAGACGCCGGCGGGAATACGACCGAGCGAGAACCGGCCGCTCTCGCGACTCACCGTCGTGAAGCGCGTTCCCGCGAGCTCGACACGCGCGCCGGCGAGCGGCGCGGACGTGATGGCGTCGCGCACCGTTCCTTCCACGACTCCCGCACGCTGACCCATGGAGCGCGCGACGAGCACGATCTGTCCCGACGGCGACACCATCGCCTGGATGGGCGAGTGGTCCAGCGCCTGCAGGATCGCCCGCGCGGCCGCGACACGCGTTAGGCTGAGCGAGATCTTGTGGTCGATGCCCGGCAGCGACGCGTCGTACGTGAGACTCAGGCCGGCCTGTTTGGCGATCATGGAGACAACGTCACTCAGGGCGGCGTCGGTGACGGAGATCGTCACCGGAGTCGCCAGTGTGGACGAGGCGCCGATCGAGTCTGCGGTGAGCGGGGCGAACGTCGAGCGCGACGGGGCCTGTGCGGCGCAGACCGTCGCCGCGAATGCCGAGGTGATCGCAAGCGAGACCGGCACGAACGCGCGCCACAGCACGCGTACGGTAGTGAGACGACGCAACATTATCGGGTGATCGGTGCGAGCGTGATGGACCGGTCGGACTGCTGCCACCGCGCACCGAGTGCGAGCGTCAACGCGTCGAGCATCTGTGGGAGTGTTTCGTCGTGAAAGCGAGCCGACACGCGCCGTGAGGCGAGGCGTGGGTCGGAGACGGTGATCGTCGCGTCGTACCAGCGCTCGAGCTGCGGGATCGCCTCGGCTAGCGTTAGGCCGTCGAGCACGAGTGAGCCGCCGGTCCAGGCTGTCCAGCGCTCTACCGGAACGTTCGACTCGACCGTGGGTGGTCCGGAGGCGTCGAGTCGGCCGAGCTGGCCGACGGCGAGGATGGCGCTATCTGCTTCGGGGCGCTCGTGGCGCAGCGACACCGCGCCCTCGGCGACGATGACCTCGATGCGGGGTAGCTCGGCGTAGGCGCGCACGACGAAGCGGGTGCCGAGGTCGTGGGCGACGGCGTCGCGGGCGTGGACGCGGAAGGGGCGCGCGGCGTCGTGGGTGACCACGAAGTACGCCTCGCCCTGGAGGTACACGTCGCGACTGTCGGTGCCGAAGTCGGGTGCGAGACGGAGGCGGCTGCCGGCGTTCAGGGTGACGCGTGAGCCGTCGCCGAGGGTGACGGTATTGCGTGAGCCGTTAGGCGTGACGATTTCCGTGGCGATGGCGGTTGTCGACGCGATCGGTGACGGACGTCCCAGACGCGACGCGACCTGCCATGCCGCCAGTGAGCCGGCGGCGAGGATCAGGCCGGCCGCGATGCGCCAGCGGGTCGTGGTGTCGCGGAGTGGGGTGATGGCGCGCGGCGGGCGTTGTGTGGCGGGCGTGTCGTGATCGGTCGTAAGGCGAGGGCGGACCCGTGTCCAAGCGAGGCTGGCATCCCACCGCCGAGGCGTGCCAGTGGCGAAGTCGGAGCGGAGCATCTCGAGCGCCTGTGCCCAGGCGGGATC
>Ga0207691_10006789_pt1 | contig 11035 bp, 9 predicted proteins | sample KBSM13metaG_FD_184327 | JGI IMG/M metagenome (GOLD analysis project Ga0207691, IMG submission 184327) | Miscanthus rhizosphere microbial communities from Kellogg Biological Station, Michigan, USA - KBS M1-3 metaG (SPAdes) (version 2) | ecosystem: Host-associated > Plants > Roots > Rhizosphere >...
CGGCGGATCGGCATTTTTGAACAGCCGATAGTAGTTCGTAGGCCCCGACTCGCGTTGAACCACTCGAAAGGCAGCCACGGGCAAGCGATGCCCCGCCTGGCCCGCCGCGTTGGCGCTCGCGACGCTGAACAGCAAGCCCAAACCCGCAAACGCGCTGAGCGCGACGAGTCCGGCCACAGCGAAACGAGTAGGCGGCACGCGGTTCACCTCACCTGCTTTATCTAGGGACCCCGCGCGCAGACACAAGTGCCAGGCGACCCAAAACCTTGCCCAACCCCACTGAACCTCTGCCGCGCTCGGAAGTGCGCGCCGGGCTCGTGCTCCCAGACTGGAAATGGCCTACCCTTCGAGCGTGTTTCTTCGAACGTCGCGTGCTCGCAGGCCTTCCGCGCATCCAGTCGTACGAGCGTTGTTGGTCGCGCTGTTCGCTAGCCTGCTCGTCGCCTGCAGCCGCCCAGCCTCCAAGCCCCGTAAAGCGCAGGCGAGCTCCGCCTCACGAAACGCGCTCAACGCGCCGAACGCGCCGCCACCCAGCTTCCTGCACTACCCCCGAAAGGGCGGCGCGATCGAACCCTGGGTCCAGGAACAAATCGAGCTCGCCGAGGCGGCGCACCTGCGCGTGCTGGTATACGTGGGCGCGAGTTGGTGTGAGCCCTGCCAACGCTTCCACCAAGCCGTCGAACGCGGTGAGCTCAACGGCACCCTCGACGGCCTGCGCTTCCTCGAGTTCGATCAGGACCAAGACGCCAGCGCGCTCAAGAACGCTGGCTACGTCTACCAATACATCCCCGTGCTCGCCCTGCCCGACCCCGACGGCCGCAACCACGGCAAGATGATCTCCGGCTCAATCAAGGGCCCCCGAGCGATCCAAGAGAACCTAGTCCCGCGCCTGCAAGCCCTGCTCGACGGCCAAGCCATCGACTGACCGCTCCCCAGCGCGCGCTACTTGACGACGCTGGGCGTGAAGCAGGCGATGTTGGTGGTGATCTTGAAATTGCTGCCGCGCATGTGGCGCTCGGCGTGGAAGATGTCCATCGCGTAGTAGCCGCCGACGGTGATGTTGAGCGCGGCGGCCTGGGCGTCGAAGTCGATCGTGCCTTCTTCGGGGCCGTGCATGCTGCCGAGGTCGAGGGCGAGCTGGCCGTTCACGAAGATCCACATGTCGTCGTCACCGCGGAAGGTGAACTTCTGAGCCGCGGTGTACTGGAACTGCACGTGAATTTCCGTGGTGAACAGGAAGTTCATGCCCATGTCGTTGGCTTTGGGAGTGATACCGAAGCCTTCATCCGGGGCGAGCGGGAAGAACGCCATGCTGTCGTAGCCGAAGGTGCCGCTGCCCGGCGAGGACTCCAGCAGCGCTAGCTTCTTCGGGATGGCGCGATTGACGTCCGAGGTGTTGTACCACTGGTTGAACGAAGCGGCGCTCGTGAGGACCGGCTCGGTCGGATTCCAGTCCGTATTGATGGCCGTCGGGCTTCCGGTCAGTGCGGGGTGGCCAACGCGATCTTTGAAGACCGGCTTTCGATCGGGACCGAGCGCGACTTCGATCAGCCCTCGCCGCACGACGTCACCGGCGAACGGCGTTTCGAAGTCTGGGTGCGACTCATTGAAATCTCGGTACAAGACGTCGAGAGTGCTGCCGCAATCCCCCGCGTCCTCCATCGGCACGGGATCAGTGTTGATCAGGGGTGCGCCAGCGCTGCCCGAACCGACGCCGGGGCCATTGCCCGAGCCGTTGTTGCCCGAGCCGCTTCCCGAAGCGCCGCCCGCGCGCTGATTGAGCCCGTAGTCGGGGGCCGGACCGGTAGAGCAACCGAGCACCGAGCACAACGCCAGCAGGCTACCGAGGAGACCGAACTGCATTCTAAGCATAGCTCTCAAATCGGTATCACATTTTGCCCCGCGCGCCAGGAACCGCCCATCACCCGAGCCCGAGCTCGCGCGTGCCTCGGGCGATCACGCCGCGTGAGTCATGACGGGCGTCATGCGGCACATGCCAGCCCACAGTGGCATTCAAGTGACGCATCAACAGCACGCACACCCACGCACGAAACGGACGCCAACCCACCGCAATGCGTTGAAAAGTGGCCAGCGACGGCGAACGCAGTCGATACGCTTGGGCCAAGCCGTGTAGCACCCGCGGCTCGGCGAACGGCAAGCCGTCGCAGGGGGCAGCGCCGCGAAAGTAAATATGGCTCGCCGCCCAAGGCCCCACGCCGCGCAGCTTTTGCAACTCCGCCAACGCGCGAGCCTCACCCAAGTCGCGCAGATGCTCGGCATCGAGCAATCCGTCACACGCCGCCTGCGCGACCCCGCGCAGGCGCGCAATCTTCTCGTCCGACAAGCCAGGGAAACGCTCCAGCGCCCGCAATCGCTCTGGGCTCGGAAACACGAAGTGCGTGCGCTCGTTCAGCACCAGCGCATCACCCAACTCGCGCGCCATCGCCTGCTTGATACGCGCCGCCTGCTGCTGATTCATCCGCGGCGAGATCACGGCCCAGGTCGCCGCGTCATACGGCGAGGCCTTGGCGGCGCTCAGAAACCCCGGGTGCTCACGCTGTAAGTCGCCGACCACCAAATCACTCTCACCGAGAGCAAACCAAGCTCGTGTGTCGGCTTCGAGTCCCAAGATCCGTCCGAGCTGCTTGGCGAGCACGCGCGGCTCCGCATCGCCCGCGAGCTCGGCGAGCAAGCGATCGCCCTCTTCACGCAACTCCACGAGCACGGGCGCAAACGTGCCATCGAGTCGGAACGCGAGCGTCAGCCGATCGAGCGCGACCGCGGCCATGCCCGAGCCTGGTGTGAATTGGGCGTAGAAATCTCGCGCGGCGGACAGCCGGAAGCCCCACGGTTTTAGCAATGAAAACGTAGACATGAGCGTACTCCTCGGTGTTGGTCCCCCAAAGCAGTACCCGAGCCCAATGACAGCATTATGTCAGGATAGAGCAGGCAGCTAGCTGCCCGGGCAATCACCCAGCGTCCAGTCCCATTGCGCCGCAAGCCAGTCCTGAGTCGCAGCCGCGGGTGCCCCCGTGAGCGAAAAACAAAGTGTGCGTACGAATGCCGTTCACTTAAGACCTTCGCGCCGAATTTCGCGCGAAGTGCGCGTTCACAACTTGAGAATCGAGCTCGAATTCGAACCAATGCGGTTCACTCAAGACCTTCGCGCCGAATTTCGCGCGAAGTGCGCGCTCACAACTTGAGAATCGAGTTCGAATTCGAACTCGATTTTTCGCGTGTCGCCCCCTGCCGCGCCAAATGTGAGCTGGTTCTCAGCTCCGACAAAAGAGCGCGCCTGTTTTTCCTAAATGATTTCGATCCCTTGGGCTGCTAGCCGATCGGCATTGGTGTGCGTACGCACTTTGTTTTTCGCCGGCTGAGGGCTGAGGACTGAGGACTGAGGACTGAGGACTGAGGGCTGAGGGCTGAGGACTGAGGACTGAGGGCTGAGGGCTGAGGGCTGAGGACTGAGGACTGAGGACTGAGGGCTGGCAGCTAGCTGCGCGGAACCTGCTGCGTGTTGTTGCGACGGACGATGGACGTGGTGGGCAAGAGCGGCGCTTGCTGGGCGCGCGTGCGGGGGATCTTCGGTAGAGCGTGGCCGAAGAAGATCTTCCAGCCCTTGCACAGGTAGCTGAGGTTGCCTTCGCCTTCGCGGGTCTTCAGGATGCGCGTGCGCGGACACTCGCCCCAACACAGCTTGAGATAGGGGCAAGAGCGGCATTCGCTCGGAAGTGAGTTGTGCTTGTCGAGGCCGAACTCGAGTTGCTTCAGGGAGAAGACCATCTCGGCCAACGTTTGCTCACCGACTTTGCCCAGCTCATACTCGGGGTACACGAAGTGATCGCATGAATAGACGCGGCCATCGTGTTCGAGAGCCACGTTTTTTCCGCAAAAGGGGCTGCTCGTGCACATCAGCGACGGCTGGCCGTTGAGCTGAGCGAACAAGCTTTCGAACAGGTTGATCTTCACGCGGCCTTGATCCGAGGCTTGCCATTCGTCGAATACGGCGGCGAGGAACGAGCCCCATTCTTCGGACACCACGCTCCAATCGGTGACTACCGACATCGGGTGACCGGGCTGTGCGCGCGCGCTGTCTGCGGTGACCAACTGATGAGCGGGCAGCGACGCGGGCGCGTGGCGTTCGAACTGGCGTGGCTCGACGCAGGGGATGAACTGCATGTAGCTCGTGCCCACTTCGTCGCGCAAGAAACGGTACACCTCCAGGGCGTGGCTCGCGTTGTGGCGGTTCACGGTGGTGAGCGTGCTGAACTGAATGCCGTAGCGTTTCAGCTGCTGGGTCGCGGCGAACACCAGGTCGAAGGTCGGCTTGCCCTTCTTGGTCGGACGGTAGAAGTCGTGGAGCGCGCGCGGACCATCGATGCTGAGACCGACCAGGAACGCGTTTTCGGCCAGGAACGCGTACCAATCATCGTCGAGCAAGGTGCCATTGGTCTGCAGATCGTTGGAGATGCGGCGTCCAGGCGGCAAATGCTTGCGTTGTAGCTCGACCACGCGTCGAAAGAACGGCAGGCCCATCAGCGTCGGCTCCCCGCCATGCCACGTGAAGGCGATCTCCTCTGCGTCTTGGCTGGCGATGTAGTCGACGATGAAGCGCTCGAGCGCGTCGTCCTTGATACGACGGCTCTTTTGATTGAGCAGCTCTTCCTTGCTCAGGTAGTAGCAATAGGTGCAATCGAGGTTGCAGGCGGAGCCCACGGGCTTGATCGTGGCGTGCAGCGAGCGCTCGACTCCCGCGGCGCGCTCGCCCTTGCCGGCGTCCAAGTAGGTTTGCACGGCTTCGGGGCTGATTTTCAGCCGTTTCGCGGCGTCTTGGATCGGTTCGGCGTGCGACATTCAGGCATCCTTCAGTTGCGCGCGCAGACGAGCGTTCGTGCCCGCGAACGCAATCAGTTGGCGAACAGTGGCACGCTCGGCATGTCCCGCTGCGTGCGCGTCGGAGAGCAGGCGCTCAGCGACTCGCGCTTGTGCGTCGAGATAGGCCCAGCAACGCGCTCGGCTCAGCGTTCCGCTTTCCAGTAGAGCAATCAACACGGGGGCGAGTGACAGCGTCATGAATCCGGCTGGGGGCAAGCGCTCGAGTGCGGAAGGGGTGGCGAAGAGATTGGCGCGTAGCTGCTGGAACACGCGGTCGCCCCAGGCACTGCGTTCGGCTTCCAGGTCCGCGCGGCGCTGGGCCAGCGCGACGCGCGCGTCGTCGTTCACCACGCGCAGCTGCCGGGTCACGACGTCGAAGCCCGGGCTTTGACCGGGCGTGAGACAATCACTGCCGAAGTAGTGCGCTTCGGCCGCACGGCTCGCGAGCACCAGGTGCTGCACGCGATCGGGCTGCAGCGCATCGAGCGGCACGACCCGGCAAATCGAGGGTTTTTGCCGACCATGCAGTGAGCAGCGCTGCTGCTCGTCGAGCGCGGGACAGCGCTCGGAGAGCCCTAAATCGAAGGCGCGCGTGGCCAGCAGCACGTCGTCCGTGCGCGTATTTCCCTCGGGCAAGCGGTGCCAAAGGCTGGCCGCGAGCTGATCGAACTCGATGCGCAGCGCGGCGTCCGCGAGCGGCGGACGCGCGATGCGCTGAATGGTCAGGCAGCCGAAGAACGTGTGCTCGTGCCGGAGCAGCTCCGGCAACGAGAGCTGGGGCGGCGAGTTGCAGCATTTGCCGCAAGCCGAGCAGTGGTGAGACCACTCGGCTTGCGAGCTTTGCGCAAACATCGCCCCGGCCGGGGCCGGCTGAGGACGCGCGACGTGGTTCAGTAGTAGCCCGCGGGGCGGAGCGGCTCGACGCCGCCCACGCTGGTCATGTAGGTTTGCCAGTTCCCGAACAGCGCGCTCACGACCGTGCTGTTTTGCGCCGAGACGTCATTCGTCTCACCGCGATCTTGTAGGATGTCGAACAGCTCCCAGTGGCCATCGGCAGGGCCGCCTTGCGCGGGCTCGGTCCAGCGTGCCTTCCACTTGCCGTCCGCGCTGAAGATGTAGGCGCGGCCGTAGGATTCGTCGCCGAAGGGCGTGCTGTGCGTCAGAGCGCTCGAGCCGTTGAGCGCCGGCAGCAACGATTGTCCGGTGATCGGATACACGTTGCGACCTTTGTACACGACCTTGCCCTTGTTCTTGTCCAGGCCGGTCACGGGATCGATGTCCGCGGGCGCCGGAGTCGTGGGCAGCACCACGCCGGCGAGCGCCAAGAACGTCGCGGTGTTGTCGGTGACGTGCGTGAAGCTGCGGTACGGCGCGGACGAGCCGACCTGCCCCGGCAGATGCACGAACGCGGGCACGCCATAGCCGCCCTCACCGAACGAGCCCTTGGTTTGCGCAAAGGGCGCCGCGCTGACCTCGGCCCAACGCAGGCCATATTGCAGGCGCTTTGCCGATTGCGAGCCGTTGTCCTTGCCCAGCGTAGCGAACACGGCCGGTGCCGCGTTGGCCTCGTCGGTCGTCTTCGGATCGGCACCCGAGTCGATCGGCCAGCCTTCCGCGCCGTTGTCGGACTGGAACATGATGAAGGTGTCGTCGTACGCGCCGATGTCCTTCAAGTGTTGGATCAAAAGTCCGATGTTCCAATCCAAGTTGGAGACCATGGCTGCATAGATTTCCATGTAGCGCGCTTGCGACTTCTTCTCTAAGTCGCTCAGGCTGGCCCAGCTCTTGTTCACGTAGCCTTGCCCGTAATCGACGTAGGTGTCGGATTGCGGGTGGACCGCGCTGATGTACTGAGCACCGGTCTTGCCGTTGTTCGCACTGGCCGGCGCGCGCGTGAGCGTCTCGGGCAACACGGGGTGCGGCGTCCACGAATAGGGAATGATGCCCAGGCTCTGCAGCCGTGCGATGCGCGCGTTGCGAATCGCGTCGTAGCCTTGGTCGTAGCGCCCGCGATACTTGTCGAGCCAGGCATCCGGCACCTGCAGCGGCCAATGCGGCGAGGTGTAGGCTGCGTAGGCGAAGAACGGCTTGCCGTCGTCCTTGTTGGAGTCGATGTATTTGATCAGCTGCTGCGTGTAAAAGTCGGTCGAGTAGAACACCGCCGGTGTGCCACCGCTGCCGCCCGGTTGCCCCGGCTGCCCGGGCTGCACGAACACGCCGTCTTCGGTGTAGCTCTTCGAGCCCGCCGCTTCGTGCGCGAAGTGATTGCTGGCTGCGCCGCCGAGCAAGGTGTAGCTGCGCTCGAAGCCCCACTGGTCGGCAGTCTTCCCGGAGTTGGCAGTGACCGCCCCCGGGATGCCCGAACCAATGTGCCATTTGCCGGCGATGTACGTGTGATAGCCGGCGTCCTTGAGCAGCTCCGCCAAAGACAGCGAGCGGTCGTTCAAGAAGCCTTCGTAGCCCGGCAGCCCTTTGCGCTCGTCGTTGGGCGCGCCCATGGTGCCCTCGCCCACGAGGTGATGGTCGGTGCCCGAGATCAGCATCGCGCGCGTGATCGCGCTCACGGTGCCGGCGTGATGATTGGTCAAGATGCGACCATTCGAGACCAGCTCATCCAAGTTGGGCGTATCGATCTCACCGCCGAGCGCATGAACGTCGGAGTAGCCGAGGTCGTCGGCCATCAAATACAGAATGTTCGGCTGCCGTACTCGCCACTCGTACGTGCTCACCGGTCCCGGCTCCTGACCTGCCAAGCTGGCTTTGACCGAGAACTTGTGGTCGGCGCGGCCCAGATCCGCGACCGTGACCGGGCTCTTGCATGCGGCGTAGGCCGCATTGTCGAGGCTGCATTGGTAGTTGCAGGTGCCCGCCGAGCAGCCGAACGCGAAGCTTCCGCTCGTACCACTGGTCACCGGGCGGGGCGTGCTGACGAACAGCGCAACCGGACCAGGGATCGGCGCGTCTTTGCCGTTCGTGCCGTTCGTGCCGTTCGTGCCGTTCGTGCCGTTCGTGCCGTCCGTACCGTCCGTACCGTCCGTACCGTCCGTACCGTTGGCTCCGTCCGTACCGTTGGCTCCGTCTTTGCCGTTCGCCCCGTTCGTGCCGTTCGTGCCGTCAACGCCGTCCTTGCCGTCGGCGCCGTCTTTGCCGTCGGCGCCGTCTTTGCCGTCGGCGCCGTCTTTGCCGTCGACGCCGTCTTTGCCGTCCACGCCGTCCCGCCCATCAACGCCGTCTTTGCCGTCGAGCGCACTGCTGCCGGCGAGGCCGATGTCGTTGCCGCCCGAGCCTGACGAGCCGGCCGACCCGCCGCCCCCGGAATTGCCATCACTGCAACCGGACAGCACCGCGCCCACGAGCACGGTGCAGGCCACGGTAGACCGAGAAACCATCGAGTACTTGCTCACGCGCGTCATTCCTTGGTTGGATTTCGCGCGGACCGTATCGGACGCAACTCCACCAAGCAAGACAAAGCTGCTAGCGACGCATGTCGGAATACGCCGCAAAATTTCCGGAGATTCCCTATCTCGGCGATAGGGAACCCCTGAGGGGCCACGAAGTAAGACAGTTCTCTATTCTGAGGCCCCCCGATCGTCTCAGCTCGCGGTGAGCTGCTGCGTGAGTTTCTGCTCCAGATCGGCGATGCCGCGTTCCGAGCCGACCTCGTAGAAGCGCTCGGTGGCTTCGAAGGCTCGCAGTTGGCCGGCCTTGGCGAGCTGGTGTTGCAACGTATCGAGGCCGAACACGACCTCCGCGGGTTGCTCCGCGATCAACGAGCGGCGCAGGGCGATCGCGCCGTAATCGATGTGGGTGAGCGCGCTGTCCTGCACGCCTTTTTCGTAGCGCAACACCAGGCCCCGCCCGATCTGGCAATTGCTGGCATCCCAGGCGCCGTGGTTCTCGAATACGCTCATCGTGCCGAGCGCTTCGGGGTGCGCTTCCAGATCGCGCAGCGGCGCCGAGTAGTCGAATGGCAGGTAGCTATCGCCATAGGTGACGAGAAAGCTTTCGGCGAGCAGCCCGCGGCCGAGAGCCTGCCGAATCGCGCCGCCCGTGCCGAGCAGACGTTCGCCGTCCTTCGAATAACCGACGTCGAGTCCGAAGCCTTCGCCCGCGCCCAGATAGTCGATGATCTGCTCGCCGTGATGACCGATGCACATCACGAGCTGACGATAGCCAGAGCGCACCAGAGCCTCGACCAGCCAGGCCAGGAAGGGTTTGCCCGCGATCGGGAGCAGCGCTTTGGGTAGGTCTCGGGTCCGGGCCCCGAGCCGCGTGCCTAAGCCGCCAGCGAGAATGACTGCCTGCATCCGGGGAAGTTAAACCGCTTCGGCGCGAGGAAGGAGTCCGAATTTAGGCGGGGCATTCAGCACAATGTAGGCACACTTCGCGCTCCGATTCGCACCGCCGGCCGGCGTTTTCGCGGGCGCTGCGCGACCGAGCACCGGGAAGGCCGTGGCCCAGCAAGCCAGAGCTGCTATATCGCCCAACCTCGGCCATCTTTGTGGTGGTGATGCAGGGCGAGAACGGTCAGAACGGTGAGAACAGCGCCATGGAATCGATAAAGCTATTTTCAGACGGTGCGGATCTCGCGTCATTGCTCGAGATGGCAAAAAACCCACGTATCTCCGGGTTTACGACCAACCCGACATTGATGCGCAAGGCGGGTATCAAGGACTATGAGGCCTTCGCTCATCAGGTCCTGGCCGAGATCAAGGATCGGCCCATTTCATTCGAGGTCTTCGCCGATGAGTTCGGGGAGATGGCCACGCAAGCCAAGAAGATCGCGGCTTGGGGCAGCAACGTGTACGTGAAGGTTCCGATCACCAACACGCGCGGCGAGTCCTCGGTCGAGCTCGTGCGAGATCTATCCGTGAATGGCCGGGTGCAACTGAACGTGACCGCGCTCTGTACTCTGGAGCAGGTTCATCACACGACGCAGGCGCTGCGCGGCGGAGCGCCCGCGGTGGTCTCGGTGTTTGCAGGACGCATCGCCGACACGGGTCGCGACCCGGTGGCGTTGATGAAAGCCGCACGCGCGATTTGCGACGCCTCGGGCGCGAGCGCCGAGCTGCTCTGGGCGAGCCCCCGTGAGCTGCTCAATATCGTGCAGGCCGAGCAAGCGGGCGCGCACATCATCACCGTGCCGCCGGACATGCTGAAGAAGATGGCGCTGTTCGGCAAGAGCTTGGCCGAATACAGCTTGGAGACGGTGCGCATGTTTCACAGCGACGCGGTCGCCGCAGGTTACACGCTATGAGCAGCAGCGCCTTCACGACTGAATTTCTGAAAGAGAGCGCGCAGCTGATCGCGGCCCTGGACGGCTCGATCATCGATCGCATGGCGGATGGCCTGGGCGCGGTGCGCGACCAGGGAGGCCGCTTGTTCATTTTGGGCGTGGGCGGCTCGGCCGGTCACGCCAGCCACGCCGTCAATGATTTTCGAAAAATCTGCGCGTTCGAAGCGTACACGCCCACCGACAACGTCTCCGAGCTGACCGCTCGTATCAACGACGAAGGTTGGGACACGAGCTTTTCGGAGTGGCTCAAGGGCTCACGCCTGTCCCAAGCCGACGCCGTGTTGGTGTTTTCCGTCGGTGGCGGCAGCAAAGAGAAGAACGTGTCGGTGAACTTGGTGCGTGCGCTCGAGCACGCTCAGGCAGTCAAAGCGCGTATCTTCGGCATCGTGGGCAAAGACGGCGGTTTTACCGGTCAAGTAGCAGACGCCTGCGTGATCATTCCGACCGCCTCGCCCGATCGCATCACCCCTCATACCGAGGGCTTGTGCGCCGTGGTTTGGCACCTGATCGTCAGTCACCCGTCTCTGAAGCGTGTCGCAACGAAGTGGGAATCGACCAAGTGACCTCAGCCTGGATCAACACCATCAAAGATACGCGCTTCTTCATCGTGGGCGGCGCAGGCTTCATCGGCGCGCACTTCGTCGATTACTTGCTGGGTGAAGGCCAAGCCAGCAAGGTCACGATCTACGACAACTTCTCGTCCGGCCGAGAGTGGCACGTCGCGCAGCACGCAAAGGATCCGCGCTTCGCCATCGCGCGCGGCAACGTCGAAGATTTGCCGACCTTGCGCAAGGCCATGGAAGGCCACCAAGTGGTCATCCACTTGGCGTCGAATCCGGATATCGCGCGCGCTGCCACCGA
>Ga0207691_10006790_pt1 | contig 11034 bp, 8 predicted proteins | sample KBSM13metaG_FD_184327 | JGI IMG/M metagenome (GOLD analysis project Ga0207691, IMG submission 184327) | Miscanthus rhizosphere microbial communities from Kellogg Biological Station, Michigan, USA - KBS M1-3 metaG (SPAdes) (version 2) | ecosystem: Host-associated > Plants > Roots > Rhizosphere >...
ACTGTTCGAGCGCCGGGCCGACTGGAACGGCGGCCAGGACGCGCTGCGCATCGACCTGGGGCCGCTCGACAGGGACGTGAGCCGGCTTCTCGTCAACGAGCTCCTGAAAAAGCTCGACGACGTGCCGTCTACGCTGCGCGAGCTCATCACCGGCGGTGCCGACGGCAATCCGTTCTACATGGAGGAGCTCGTCAAGATGCTGGTCGACGAGGGCGCGATCAGGGCGGGCGGCGAGCACTGGAGCGTGGTTCCCGAGCGGCTGGTCGCGACCCACGTCCCGCAGACGTTGACGGGGGTGCTGCAGGCGCGCCTCGACGGCCTCGATCCGGTGGAGAAGCTCGCCCTGCAGCAGGCGTCGATCGTCGGCTTCGTGTTCTGGGACCAGGCGCTCGCGGCGATCGACGCTGCGGCGCCGGCGGCGCTACCGGGTCTCGTACGGCGCGAGCTGGTGATCCCGCGTCGCGACACCGCGCTCGACGGATTGCGCGAGTACGCGTTCAAGCACCAGATCCTGCACCAGGTCACTTACGGCACGGTGCTCAAGCGCACCCGGCGCGAGTGCCACGCGAAAGTGGCCGCGTGGCTCGCGGGACACAGCGGCGTTCGGCCGAACACATTCCTGGGCGCCACCGCGAAGCACTACGAGAAGGCCGGCGATCACGATCAGGCCGCCGAATACTTCGCGCGCGCCGCTGAGCACGCGCGGGAGCGTTACGCGCATCAAGAGGCGCTCGACGACGTGGCGCGGGCGCTCGAGATGCTGGACAAGGCGTCGGCACAGCGCGCAGCCGAGAGCGCAGGTCCCGGCGCGGGCGCGCGGGACGAGCGGAAGCTCGAGCTTCGCTGGCGGCTCCTCGACGTGCGCGAGCGAATGCTCGACCTGCGCGGACAGCGCGACGAGCAGAGTACGGACATCGATGTACTGCAGACGCTGGCCGACGCGCTCGATGACGATCGCAGGCGGGGCGAAGTGGCGTGGCGGCGAAGCGCGTTCGCGATGCGCACCGCCGATTACAAGACGCAGGAGAGTGCCTCGCGGCAGGCGATGGAATACGCGCGGCGTGGCGGCGACGAGGCGCTGTACCTTCGCGCGAAGCAAACGCTGGCTCTCGCGCTCAACTATCTCGGCGATTCGGATGCCGGCAAGGCACTGGCCGAGGAAGGCCTCGCGGCGGCGCGTGCGCTCGGGCTACGCTCGATCGAGTCGCGCTTTCTCAATGCGCTTTCGATCGTCGCAAGCATGCGGGAAGACATGTTCCTCGCGGTCGAGCTGAGCCGCCGGCAACTGCCGATCGACCGCGAGCTCGGCAACCCCCGCGACGAGGCGATCACGCTCGGCAACCTGGGCGCGTCGCTGATGAGCCTCGGGGACCACGCGGAGGCGCAGCAACGCCTGGAAGAGGGGCTGCGGCTTGCACGCGCCGTCGGCGACCGCGACGCGGAGCTCGTCCCGCTGTACATGTTGTCGCAGTGCGCGCTTCGCCAGGGCGACGCCGCGGGAGCAGTCGACTATGCGAGGGCAGGGCTCGACAGCGCGATCCAGGTGCGCAACCCGCCGCTCGAGCTGCTGTCGTCGGGCGCGCTCGCGAATGCGGAGCTTGCGCTCGAGAGGCATGCGGCGGCGGCGGCGGCATTCGAGCACGCGCGGAATGTCGCGAGGGCGATCGGGAGCGCGATGCAGTACGACGCGGTCGGCGGTCTCGCGCGGGTCGCTCTTGCGCAGGACGACGTCACGCGCGCCATGGCGATGGTCGAGGAAGTGCTGGCGCATGAGACCGAACTTTCAGGCACGGAGTCGTCGCATCTGTTGCGCCTGACGTGCTACCGGGTGCTTGAACGTGCCGGCGACCCGCGCGCCGCCGACGTGCTCGCCGTGGCGCACGCCAACGTGCTGGCCCAAGCGGTGCTGACGTGCGATCCCGCGCTGCGCCGCAGTTTCCTCCGCGACATTCCCGAGCATCGGGAGATCGTGGCCGCGTGGACCGCGCACGAGACGGAGTCCGCCTCGGTCTTCCGCGATTCGGAACTCGGGCTTTAGCACGCGGAACAAGTCGCGCGCACTTAACTCCCGATGACGCCGCATCCGATGCGGCTTCCGGAATTGCCGCTCGGATCGGTTTTCAAATCGTCGGGATCGGCGTGGACGATCACGCCCCTGCCGACGACCCCATTCGCGCCCTTGTCGACGGAAATTCCATCGACCATGAGCGTCAACACGGTCTTGCCGGATTCGTTCGCCTTGAGATTTCCGAGGTCGCCCGCGTGGCGCTCGCTCCCCTCAGGCGCGCCGTGCTTCTTCGTGGCCGGATTGAAGTGCGGGCCGGCGCTTGTCGCGTCAGGGGCCGTGCAGTCGCCCTTTTCGTGGACGTGAATGCCGTGCGATCCGGGCGTGAGCCCGGCAATGTCCGCATCGACGCGCACGCGTGAGCCCACCTGAGTGAACTTGACCGTGCCGTTGGCCTGCGATCCGCTGGCCGGCCGGATTACGGCAACGGCCGAGGGGCCGTCCGGCGCCATCGTCGCGCACGACGGCAGGAAGAGCGCGCAGGCGGCAAGCTTGAATGCGTTCGTCATGTTGCGTCCTTGCAATTCGTCATGCTGCGCACGCGCTTTCGTGTCCGACCGGTCGTGGACGGATTGTCGAGGCTTATAGCATTTCCGTGAGGGCGCTTCAAGAATTCGCGACGCGCTTTCGGTCAGTCGATGATGTGGTGGACCGGCGCTTTCTCCAGGTCCCAATGGCCCGTATCGCGGTCATAGCGCGAGAGCGTGAAGCAATGCCAGTTCTCGTCGTCGAGCTTCATGTGATCGCCCCGGTAGTAATAGCCGGGCCACCGCGTTTCCTTGCGGAACAACGTGTGGTGGGTCACCGACTCCGAAGCCCGCAGCCGGTGATTGAGCTCCCACACGCGCTGGAGCTGGTGCAGGTCCTCTGCGCCCATGTGGCTCATGTCTTCCCTGAGCATCGCCAGGAGCTCGAGTCCGCGATCGAGGAGCTTGCTGTTGGTCATGTAATTGGCGCCGATGCCGCCGACGTATTCGTCCATGATCTTCTCGAGACGCTGCAGGCCGTGGATCGGAAGGAGATAGCTCGGCGACACGGTGCCGGCCACGATCTCGTTGCGGCCGACGCGATAGTTCTCGAGCGGCTCATAGATCGCGCGCTCGAGGCCGCGATATTCCTGCTCGCTGACTTCGGGCAGCGCCTTCCCCAGGTCGTTGACGTATCTGACCGCGGCCTTGGCTGCGATGCGGCCTTCGGTGTAGGACCCCGAAGAAAACTTGTGCGCGGTGCCGCCGATCGTGTCCCCGGCACCGAACAGCCCGTCGACCGTCATCATGCGGTTGTAACCCCATTGATATTCGTCCGGGGCGCAGTCTTCGGGCCCGCTCGCCCACGCGCCCGAGCAGGTGGCATGCGAGCCCATCACATAAGGCTCGGACGTGGTCAACTCGGGATTGATGTACTTGGGGTCGATGTTCTGCGATGCCCAGACGACCGCCTGCCCGATCGTCATGCCGAGGAAGTTCTCCCAGCCGACGGTTTCCTTGTGCGGATCCTGGAAGGCTTCCTTGGTCACCATGCGGATCGGACCGCGGCCCGCCTTCGTTTCCTCGAGAAACGCGTGGTTGCGAAGGCACGTTGGCACCGGATGCCGGTCGATGTAGTCGCCCACCAGCTCCTTGGTGTGGTTGTACCACTTCGACTCGTACTCTTCGCCATAGCCGTTTTGGGTGTACGTCTTGAGATGGAGAAAGTAGGCGCCGACCGGGCCGTAGCCGTCCTTGAATCGGGTCAGGACGATGCGGTTTTCCATCTGCGTCATCTTGGCGCCCACCTCGATGGGCAACGCGTACGCCGACGCGCTGCTCCACGGCGCATACCACGTCCGCCCCATGCCCTCGCCCACCGCGCGCGGCTTGAAGATGTGCGATGCGCCTCCCGCGCAGACGATGACGGCCTTCGCGCGGAACACGTGGAAGTCCCCCGTGCGGACATTGAACCCGACGGCGCCGGCGACCCGGTTGGCCTTGCTCTTGTCCATCAGCAGGTGCGTGACCATGATCCGGTTGTAGATTTGCGTCGCGGCCTTGCGCGCCGCTTCGGCGACGATCGGCTTGTAGCTTTCGCCGTGGATCATGATCTGCCACTTGCCTTCGCGCTGGTAGCGCCCCGTCTTGGGGTCGCGCATGATCGGAAGGCCCCATTCCTCGAACTTGTGCACCGTGGCATCGACGTGCCGCGCGATGTCGTAGCCCAGGTCTTCGCGCACCAGCCCCATCAGGTCGTTGCGGGCATAGCGGACGTGGTCCTCGGGCTGATTCTCTCCCCACTGCATGCCCATGTAGCAGTTGATGGCGTAGAGCCCCTGGGCGACCGCGCCGCTGCGCTCGATGTTCGCCTTCTCGACGCAGACGATCTTGAGGTCGCGTCCCCAGTAGCGTGACTCGTAGGTCGCTCCGCAGCCGGCCATGCCGCCGCCGATGACGAGGATGTCCGTGTCGACGAATACGGTCTTCCTGCGGCCGAACAGCCCCATCAGGCGACTCCCTGCTTGAGCTGTCCGGGACGCAGCGTGGGGAGCCCTCCTTCGATCTTGAGACCCTCCGGCTCGTGCGCGAGATCCTGCGTCGCGAAATCCTCCGCGCGCGGCGCGTCGTACTCGGCCGGCCCCTTGATCGAACCCCAGGGGGTGGTGCGGATCGGCGATTCGAAGTTCTTCTCGCGACCGTCGCGGAACTTGAGCCGCCACGAAACCGTCGCCTTCGCTTCCTCGCGCAGCACACGGACACTGTGTCCGAGCGGGGCGAAGTCGGCGTAGCCGCGGACGTCGATGGCGTGCTGCGGGCACGCCTTCACGCACGAATAGCACTCCCAGCACATGTTGGGCTCGATGTTGTAGGCCCGCCGGGTCGTCTTGTCGATGTGCATGATGTCGGACGGGCAAATGTCGACGCAGTGCCCGCAGCCGTCGCACTGGGTCATGTAAACGAAGGTTGGCATGGCGGTGTTTTTCTTCCTGAGTGAGACTATCAGTAGTGCCTGGGCTGCTTTCGGACGCTGCCGAATTGCTCCGGCTTGTCCGAGGGGGCGGGCAGGTTGCTTCTGGATCCGTTCGCGTAGGACACCCTCTTTCCGAACGCGGCCGCCGGCTTGAAGAACATGTGCGCGAATTTCGACCACGGTATCGATCCGAACAGCACGGTCGTGGCGATGATGTACAGGCCGAAAAAGAGGTGAGCCACGCCGCTCGCGCGCGCTTGCAGCCAAGCCCAGAGGAGGCCCAGCGTCACGCTGGAGAGAAGCGAGAGGACGAAAAGATCTGCGCGCACGATCCGCAGCGGTGAATTCCCCTCGGCCGTGACGTCGACCCGGATGAAGAACCAGAACCAGTAGCCGCCGACGCAGACCATCGAGCCGCCGATCCACCAAAGGAGCGGCACATAGGGGGGCGCCGGAGTCGCAGGCGTCGCGAACACCATGCACGCGGTGGTGGCGACGTAGATCACGAAGCCGTACATCGTCAAGAGATGGGCGATCCGGCGGCGCGCGTTGCAGAATTCCCCCGACGCAAGCACGTCCACGAGACCGGTCTTGACGGCGAGCGACACCATCTCGCCGCCTCCGACGGCTTGCGGCGCCTTGTGCCTCGACCGCCGCCAATTTTCGAAGAAATACCTGGCGCTCCCTTTGTGGACGATGTCGAACAAGGTTCCACCAAGCACGGCGAGGACCATGAGCACGACGTAGATCTGCATCACGCTCGCGGGCAGCGCGTCGCTCAACGCGGCGAACGGATTGTTCGTGAACATCGTGGCAGTTCCTCCCTCACTGGCCGAACCTTTGTTGTGCGTGGATTCTAAGCCGGCATGCGAAAATCGAGGCTCAATCTCGCTATGCGCCCATAGAGGCCGTTAATGAATGGGCCATCCCGGCGCCATCGCGCTTTCGCCGAACGGCTAGAATAGCGTCCCGCGAGTCGCGCGAGGGAAGCCTGCGCGGAACGGCCGGATTGGGCGTCGCCATGAATGACATCACAGCGGGACCGGTTCCCCAGCCCCTCGCCGGCCTGCGTGTCGTCGAGTTCACGCACATGGTCATGGGGCCGACCTGCGGGATGATCCTCGCCGACATGGGGGCCGAGGTCATCAAGGTCGAGCCCATCGATGGCGAGGGCACGCGGCGACTCCTGGGTGCGGGCGCCGGCTTCTTTCCGATGTTCAATCGCAACAAGAAAAGCCTCGCGGCCGACCTGCACCATCCGGAAGGTGCTGCGATCGCCCGGCGTGTGGCGGCGTCCGCCGACGTCGTCGTCGAGAACTTCAAGCCGGGAACGATGGCAAAGTACGGTCTCGACTATGCCGCGCTGTTGCGCGCGAATCCGCGGCTCATCTATGTGAGCAACAAGGGATTCCTCCCCGGGCCGTACGATCACCGCACGGCGCTCGACGAAGTCGTGCAGATGATGGGCGGTCTCGCGTACATGACGGGGCGCCCGGGCGATCCGTTGCGGGCCGGCACCAGCGTCAACGACATCATGGGCGGCATGTTCGCGGCGATCGCCACGCTCGGCGCGCTGGTTCAGCGCGGCGTCACCGGCCACGGCATGGAAGTGCAGTCGGCGCTCTTCGAGAACAACGTGTTCCTGATGGGCCAGCACATGCTGCAGTTCGCGGTCACCGGTCGCCATCCGGCGCCGATGCCCGCGCGCGACAATCCGTGGGCGATCTACGACGTGTTCACCGTCGCCGGCGGCGAGCAGATATTCCTCGCTGCCGTCAGCGATGCCCAGTGGCTCGTGTTCTGCGACGCGCTCGGCCTTGGCGATCTCAAGGCCGATCCCGCCTATGCAACCAACAACCAGCGCGTGGTGCTGCGGCCGCAACTGCTCGCTTTGCTGCGCGAGCGGCTCGCCCATCGCCGCGCCGCGGAGCTCGCCGAGACGATGGAGCGCGCGGGCCTGCCGTTTGCGCCCATCAGAAAGCCGGAAGACCTCTACGACGACCCGCATCTCCGCGCGACGGGTGGCTTGGCCGACGTTCGCCTGCCCGATGGCGAGAAGGCAGGGCAGACCGTCAAGACGACGCTCCTTCCGTTTACGATGGCAGGCGCGCGCCTTGGCGTGCGGCTCGATCCGCCGAAGCTCGGCGCCCACACCCGGCCGTTGCTGTCGGCGCTCGGATTGACCGAAGACGAGATCGACGCCCTCTATCGGCAACGCGCGGTAGCCTGAATGACAACGATTGGAGAAACATGATGTCCCGCATTTCCCTGGCAATCACCCGCCGCGCATTCGCCATCGCTGTCGCGACCGCCGTCGCGACAAGCCTCGCCGTGCTGTCCGCCGGCTCCTTCGCCCAGGTCGGAGACAAGGCCGTCCGCGTCGTCCTGCCGAACGCCACCGGGTCCGGCGTCGACGCCATCACCCGCACCGCGCAACCCGCGCTCGCGAAGGCGCTCGGGAGGGCGGTCGTGATCGAGAACCAGCCGGGTGCCGGCGGCATCGTGGGCATGCAGACGCTCACCCGCGCGGCGCCGGACGGCACGACGCTTTCCGTCGTCTCGAACAACGTCGTCATCTTTCCGAGCGTCTACAAGACGCTCCCGTTCGAGCTCCCCGGCGACATCACGCCGATCGCGATCGTCGGCTTCACTCCCATCGTCCTCGTGGTGAATCCGAAGGTGGCCGCCAACAACTCGAAGGAGCTGATTGCGCTGCTCAAGGCGCAGCCGGGCAAGATCAACTACGCATCGAGCGGCAATGGCACGATCCTGCATCTCGCGGCGGAGCTGTTCCTCGACGAAGCGCAGGTCAAGGCGACGCACGTGCCGTACAAGGGTGTGGGCCCGATGCTGACCGATCTCATCGGCGGGCAGGTGCAGTTCGCCACCGCAGCGTTGCCGAGCGTGCAGCAGCATCTCTCGGCCGGCACGTTGCGGGCCATCGGAATGGGCACGGCGAAGCGCGTGCTGGCGGCGCCGGACATCCCCACGTTCGTCGAGCAGGGCCTTCCGGGCTACGTCGTCGAAGCGTGGTTCGCGGTGATCGGCCCCAAGGGCATGTCCGCCGCGGAAGTGAAGCACGTGCACGATGCCGTCGGCGCTGCTTTTGCTGACCCGGCCGTCAAGGAAGCGATGGAAAAGCAGGGCAACGTCATCAACGTGTCCTCGACCGAGTTCGCGAAGGACTTCTTCCGGACGGAGCTCGCGAAATACGCGACCATCGTCAAGAAGGCGGGCGTCGAGCCGCAGTGAAAGAAGCCGGTCTCAGGATGTCCTTTCTCCGGGGCTCGCATTATGCTTGAATGAGCCTTCGTCAATTACGGCTCGATATATATGGCGGATCGGCGCCTTCAGGTCTTTCACGCGGTCGCGAAGCACCTCTCGTTCACCAAGGCGGCCGAGGCGCTGTTCATGACGCAGCCCGCAGTCACGTTCCAGATCCGGCAACTGGAGGAGCGCTTCAATACGCGGCTCTTCGATCGCGCGCATGGCCACATCTCGCTCACGCCTGCCGGTCTCATCACGCTCGATTACGCGGAGCGGATCCTCACGCTCTCCGCGGAGCTCGACGCGCGGTTGAGGGAGCTCACGGGGCAGATCGAGGGCTCGCTCCTTATCGGCGCCAGCACGACGATCGCGGACTTCCTGCTGCCCCAGGTGCTGGGCGAATTCAAGGCGCGCTTTCCTGGCGTGATGCCGAGGCTCTTCGTCGCCAACTCGGAAGCCGTGCAGGACCGGATTGTCGAGCGCGCGCTCGACCTGGGCTTCATCGAGGGCGACTCGCACCTTCCGACGCTCGTCACCGACGTCTGCTGCGACGACGAGCTCCAGGTCGCGTGCGTCCCCTCGCATCCGCTGGCCAAGCTGTCGGCCGCCACTCCGGCTGCGCTGATGGAGCACGCCTACATCAGCCGCGAATCGGGATCGGGAACGCGCGAAGTCATCGACCACTACCTGCAGAAGAACGGCGTCGCGCCCGACACGCTCCAGGTGGTGATGGAGGCAGGGAGTCCCGAGGCGATCAAGGGGCTGGTCGCGACGGGACTCGGCTTCGCCATCATGTCGCGGGCCACATTCGTCATGGAGACGCGGCTGGGGCGTCTCGTGCAGGTCCCGCTCTCGCCGCCGCTCAACCGCCACTTCTCGGTGGTCTACCCGAAAGAGCGGATCCACTCCCGGCTCGTCAATGCTTTCGTCGACTTGGCGAAGGAGCGGATGTCCGCGATGCAGCGCGCAGGGTGATGCAGCGGCAGGGTACGGGCGGCACATGCCTTCGGACTTCATACCCCAGGCGCCCGCCGGCATGTGCCGCCCGCACCCCTTGGCGAGCGTCGTATCAGCGAGCCGAGTGGCCCGCGAGCTTGACTTCGACCTTTTCGTCGTCGGGAACGCTGGCGTAGTACTCGCGCAGGATTTCGAGAACCTCCGGCCGCGAGAATTCGGGCGGCACGTCGCTCCCTTCCGACAGCCACTTGCGAAGCTTGGTGCCCGACACCAGAAGCCGGTCGCCTTCGCCGTGCGGGCACGTGCGCGCGGACGCCATGCCGCCGCACGCGTAGCACCAGAACGTCCAATCGATCTTGAGCGGCTGGATCTCGAGCGAGCCTTTGGGAATCTCGTCGAAAATGCGATGCGCGTCGAACGGTCCGTAGTAACTGCCGACCCCCGCGTGGTCGCGCCCGATGATCTGGTAGGCGCAGCCGTAGTTCTGGCGAAACACGGCGTGCAGGAGCGCCTCGCGCGGACCGGCGTACCGCATGTCGAGCGGATACCCCGCCTGTACCACCGTTCCGGGCACGAAGTATTTCTCGATCAGCGTGCCGATCGCGCGCGTGCGGACGTCAGCGGGAATGTCGCCCGGCTTGAGCTGGCCGAGCAGCGAGTGCACGAGGACCCCGTCGCAACACTCGATCGCGACCTTCGCGAGGTATTCGTGCGAGCGATGCATCGGGTTGCGGGTCTGGAACGCCGCAACGCGCGACCAGCCGAGGCGCTCGAACTCGTCTCGCGTCTCTTTCGGGGTCATGAAAAGCTTTCCGTATTTCGCCGCGAAGCCGCCAGTGGACAGCACTCGCACCGGGCCGGCGAGATTCACGTCCCCTTGCTGCATGACCATCCTGACGCCGGGATGGTCGGCGTCCGTCGTCCTGAAGATGGATTCGCATTCGCGGGTCTTGTCGATGCGGTACTGCTCGGTGACGGCCATCACGGCCAGCACGTCGCCCTCGTCGGGATCGATGAGCGCCACATCCTCGCCGGCGCGAAGCGAAGACGCGCTCGCCGTGTCGACCGACAGCGTGATCGGAATCGGCCAGAAGACGCCGGCCGCGGTTCGATAGCTGTCGCATACGCCTTCCCAGTCGGCGCGCGTCATGAAGCCTTCGAGCGGCGTGAATCCGCCGATGCCAAGCATGACGAGATCGCCCTTTTCGCGGGAGCTGACGCGTATCGGGCGCAGCGTGCGCGCCCGGACGCGCTCCGCGCGGAGCGCATCGCCCTCGAGCAGCAACGGCTTCAATGGGCCTCGTCCGTGCGGCGGCGGGAGGCTAGGCAAGGGACCTGTTGACGTTCGAAGCGGCACGCCGCATTGTCAGGAGACTCCGCGCTCGGAGCAAGCCGTAGTGCGAATGGCTGGATAAGCGCATTTGATCGGCAGATGAAACGGTATACTGGAACGGCATTCTGAAATACACCCGGAACCTCTCATGAGAATTCGCCACGTTCGATCCCTGGCGCCGCTCGCGGCCCTCATTGCCGTGTCGTCTCCCCGGGTCGATGCGCAATCGGCTCAGGTGCCCGCAGTGTACGACCCAATCGTCGTGACTGCGACGCGCGACGCGCAACGCGCGTTCGACGTCCCGGCGTCGATCGACGTCATCGACGGCGCGATCATCAGGAGCGGCCAGCCCGCGATCAGCTTGTCCGAGTCGCTCGTGCGGGTGCCGGGCGTGTTCGCCGCCAACCGGCAGAACTTCGCGCAGGACCTGCAGATCAGCTCGCGCGGATTCGGGGCGCGCGCGCAGTTCGGC
>Ga0207691_10006794_pt1 | contig 11032 bp, 9 predicted proteins | sample KBSM13metaG_FD_184327 | JGI IMG/M metagenome (GOLD analysis project Ga0207691, IMG submission 184327) | Miscanthus rhizosphere microbial communities from Kellogg Biological Station, Michigan, USA - KBS M1-3 metaG (SPAdes) (version 2) | ecosystem: Host-associated > Plants > Roots > Rhizosphere >...
CGTTCGTTCGGACGCCGTTTTGAAACAACAAGTACTTTTCGCCCCTGAAAATTACACCAAAGCGATAACCGGGTTCAGAAGCCGTATTTTCAATGAGCTTGAGCTTTCCTAAAAAAGCCGTTTCCGCGATTTCGTAAGCAAAAGAAAGCAATTCGACATCATCACTTTCCAATGAAATCCGGACACCAAAGGATTCGAACGTCAACCTACGGTCAAAACTTACGCCATTAACCAAATCGTCTAAATTGAACCCTATGCCTTGCAAAGCTATCATTATTCTACACTTAGGTCAATCTTTTTTTTAAGGTTCGATTTTTTTCCTGGTCTTAAGGGCAATGTTCGTCCATTCAAAAAACAATACGTTCGGCGTTATTAGAGAGAAACGAATCTGACAAGAGGGATTTCTAAAGCGTAGCAGCGTCAAATTCACGGGCATATCTTGCAATTGCGGAAGCACGCGAATATTTACTCATGGCTGCCTCGCGGGCGCGCTTGCCCATCTCGCGTAATGAATCGCGGTGTTCGTAAATTTCGAGCATTTTCGCATGAAGCTCGTCCACATCTCCAGGTCTCGTGTACCAACCTACGCACTCTTCCTCAATAACGCGCGCGAGTTCGGAGCCGTCGTCGGTAAGGGCTAGAATCGGCTTACCGGCCGCTAGTATGTTGTAGGTGCGGCTTGGCATGGCGGTTCCCCACATATTCTTAACGAGCGAGACCAGACCGACGTCGCATGCGTTCAGAAAAACGATCTGTTCATTTCGGGGACGCTGGCCAAGGAAAGAAACATTTTCCAACCGGCGTCGTTTCACCTGGTCGCTGAGCCAAGTAGACTTGGCGCCGGATCCGATGAAAACGAAATGGAGGTCAAGACCTCGCAGCCTGTCCGCGCATTCGATTATGCTTTCGACATCTGTCGGGTGGCCGATGTTTCCTGCATACATAAAAACAAATTTGTTTGCGATACCCAGATCAGAAAGCATTGCATTTTCATCTCTCGGCGTCGGGTGGATCGATTCTAGATCGGCCCAGTTCGGAATGAAGACGATCGGGACATTCAAACCATTTGTCTTATTCTTCAACAATTCGTTCATGTCACGACCCACAACAATAATCTTGGAGGCGTGTTTGTAAAGCCAGCTATTTAGAAGGTTTACAACTTTGGAAAGCACGGAGTTCGGCTTCAATTTACCAACCGCGATCAATACCTCGGGATAGCAGTCGTGCAGCAAAAGCGTGTAATTCGAACGCTTGATCAGGGATGCGAAAGCAGAAATAAATGGAAGACTGGGCGGCGCAGTAACAACAAGTACCCGATCGTTCGCCGTGAATCGCCTTAACGCAAAGATTAACATTGAGAAGCTCAAAGTGAGCATATTGAGAAGGCGAAACGGAATGACGTCCTTATCAAGGGTTGTGCTTGTGACTCGAAAGATCTCTACGTTGTTGCGTATCTCGCGCTTTGCTGCGCGGATTCCCCGGGAGGCATAATTCGGCTGCCCGCATATCGCTTTAACATCATAGTTTCCCGCCAATCCTTCGGCGATGTTAGTCAGATAGTATCCGGTCGAGATCTCTTCAGGGTAATAGATTTCCGAGACCACCCAAAGGCGGGGTTTTTCTTTCGGTGCGGGTTGATGCCAGCCGTTCGAGTTGTTGGGCTCTCCTTTCATCCTTTCAGGTAAGGTGCCAATACCGAATCGAACATGAGTTGATTTTCCGCCGCGGGTTCGGTTACAAGTAGATATTTTACAGCAAATTCCCTGGCGGAAAAAGACAGCCGGCGGTATTCTTCATGATCCATTGACACGCATTCTGTAAGTCGTTTGAGCCACGCAGTTCGATCTTCGAGCGGAATACGCCAGCCCGCGTTGCATTCGGTGACGTCGTTCCATGCAACCCGATCGCTCAATACTACCGGACAACCGGCGGCCATGGACTCAATGATCGCGTATCCAAAATTCTCACTCGAAGTCGGAAGTACCATAAAATGGCTCCCTTTCACTCTTTCAAGAGCGGATTCATGATCGAGTCCACCGACGAAATCGACGTCGATATTCGACGGAAGCGAGTCAGCGATCTGTCGACATTTTGCTAGGTAACGCTCGTCGTCCGCAGGACCGATAACTTCTAATCGGATCGAAAAAGCATCAAGAACATTTAACAGTTCGAGAAGAAAGTGAAGGTTCTTTATTGGTGTTACGCGAGACAGGTACGATAAGCGAACACTTCCCGGGACCTTTTTAGGTTTCTCTTCGGTCGAAAATCCTGGAAGAATATCCCTTGGCGTCAACTCGGGAGCTATCGAAATCTTGACATCACCGGAGATCAATCTCCTGATATCGATGCTTTCCTCAATTGACGCAGCTTTCCAAGTCGCCGAACGAAAAAGCCCGAAGGCTGTTGCAAGAAAGAGAAAAATACGTTTACGGAAAAACCTCAAACGGATCGTAGCGGCCGCGAATTCCCCACATGGGGCAACTAGAAGCGGGATCTGACGATTCCGGAGTCGTCTTCGCGTGAAAAGGACCCGTCTGCAAACCTTACTGAAAACGCTGTTCAAATAAATAGCATCGGGATCTATTTCGCCCACCAATCGCGCGAACATTTTCGAACCCAAATGAGACGGTGAGGCATAAAAGACCGTTGCTTCCGGGCGTTGGGTCCAGCGGTTTCGTGGGATCTTAACGTATGGCGTCGTGTCGATCTGCCCATCACAATCGCGAGTAACGATGAAAATATCGTACCGTTCTGAAAATCGTTCTGCGACGTTGCGTACGGCCCACATCCCGCCACCACCACGATGGCCGGGCAAGTACGAGTCACAAAATATCATCAGACGCTTTTTCACCTATCTATGTCTTCTGATGCTGGCGTATCCAAGAATTATGTTGCAAACAGTCTTGGCGACGTTCGGTTTTTCATATCCTTCCGGCGGATGCCATTTCTCATCTGAGGCAACTGCGAATCGAACCGCTGAAACGATCGACTCCGTCGAGGTGCCGCCAATAATATTGCTTCCGCATTCGACCGTTTCCGGTCTCTCAGTAACGTCGCGGGTTGTCACGTTCGGCACACGGAAGATCGAACATTCTTCCTGAACCGTTCCACTATCTGTTAATACTACAAAAGCGTTCTTTTCCAATTTTACAAAATCAAAAAACGGCATTGCCTTTAACAGCCGAATGCTCTTAGCGACTTCAACTCCAAACGTAGCGATCTTTTCCGCTGTTCGAGGATGAACGCTGAGTAGAACAGGTTTGTCAAATTCCGTGGCGACCTGGTCGAATGCCGCGAGGATCGCGTCAAGCTTGTCTTTGTTGTCCACATTTTCGGCGCGATGCAACGTCGCCAGAAAATAGCCTCTTTCTCTAACCTCGTGATTCTGCATTACTGAGCTGCTATCTATGCCTGCAGAATAGTGGGCAAGAACCTCATATATCGGGTTACCTGTGACGTAAATACGGTCGCGTTCGATTCCTTCTCGTAAAAGATTTTCCTTGCTTCTTTCGGAATAAGGAAGAAGGACCGTAGAGGAATGGTCGATGATCCGCCTGTTGACCTCTTCCGGAACACGGTCGTCAAAGCACCGGTTTCCCGCTTCCATGTGATAAATTGGGATCTCTCGCCGAGCCGCTACAATGGAAGACAGCGCGCTGTTTGTGTCTCCGAGAATCAGAATGCGGTCCGGTTTGAACTCGTCTAAAACAGCATCAAGATGGGAAAAAAGTTGTCCGACCTGCGTGCCAAACGAATTTCCACGAATCTCAAGATTACGGTCGGGCGCCCGCAAGCCTAATTCGTCAAAAAATACCTCACTCAGTTCTTCGTGAAAGTTTTGTCCGGTGTGGACGATAGCATGGTCGCAGTTCTGGTCGAGAAGTCTTGTTATCAGGCTTAGCCGGATTATTTCGGGCCTGGTTCCGAAAATCGTCAGAACATTCATACTTCTGCCGATGTTTCTCCTAAACACTCGCAGCCATAAATCGCTCGATTTCCGGATTTGCGGTTTTCAAAAGCTCGCGAAGTTCGTCGATCGAAATATTGTTGTCCTGAGAAGAGTATTCTGAAGTGAGCGCCGGCACAAAATCGAAATTTTCTCGCAATTCGGGCAAAACCGGCAGTATCACGTAGAATCCGTTCCTCTCGATGGTCCGAAAGCATTCTTCCTCCGAAACCATTATCTCATGGACTTTCTCACCCGGTCGGATCCCTGTATATGTGATCGGGATATCTTTATCTCCCATCAGCGCTTTTGCGACATCGGAGATCCTTGCAGCCTTAACTTTCGGAACGTAAGTGTCTCCACGATTACCGGTAACGACAGCCCCAAAAACGGTGTCTACTGCTCGATCGAGAGTAAGTAGAAATCTCGTCATTTCCGGAAGTGTAACTGTTACCGACTTACCCTGCTCGATCTGTTCAAGAAACAACGGTACGATCGAGCCACGGGAAGCCACTACGTTGCCGTAACGAACACAAACGAATTTGGTTCCTACACATGAACGGTTCGCTTCGACAAAGATCCGCTCCTGCAGGGCCTTTGTCATGCCCATGACATTTATTGGCTTGCACGCTTTGTCAGTCGAGATGCCGACAACAGTCTCAATATTGAAGCCGTTTTCTCTAATTCCCCGAACTATATTTTCGGCACCGATCACATTCGTAAGTACGGCTTCGAACGGGAAATACTCACATGACGGAACCTGTTTCAATGCTGCGGCATGAAAAACCACGTCCGTATCGCGGAGAGCGGCACATACAGCCGAATAGTCGCGCACGTCTCCGATTCGGAATCGAAGAATATCGTGCGAGTTCTCGTAGATCACGTCATCGGTAGCCACATCGCGACGCATATGGTCGAGCCGCATATAGTGCTGCTTTGCTTCGTCGCGCGAGAATACCGTAATCGACGCCGGCATCCCCATTTCGCCCGTTGACAGGCGCCTTACAAGCGTTTTGCCGAGTGAACCCGTGCCACCTGTTACGAGGATTCGCTTTCCCTCTAATTGCTTTGTTGGTTCCATTTATCGTACGGCGTCAGGTCCGCTGCCATCGCGTCGATCATTTCGTCCCATGATAGTGGTCGAAACCCTGTCGCACTTCTAAATTTCGCGCTGTCGAGACTACGGTCTATTGCCAAATCGTCGAATTTCTCGACCGTAATGCCAAGCCCAAACCTTGTATTTATCTTGCTTAAAAGTTCGAATTTGCTGATCGGATCACTTGAAATATGAAATATGCCCGACAGTTCCGGGTAGCTTTCAGAGATGTTACCAATTATATCGGCTAATACTGCCGTTGGAAAGCCAGAAAAGATGGCATTTGCATAACCTGGGACCTGTCGGTTCCGATGGGCAATGAACCATTCAAGCAGCCCATGTCCGATTCCGAGTTCGCGGCCGATGACTGAAGTCCGAATTGTCAAACAGCTTTCACCCTCGACCTCCCCCCAATGCTTGCTTTGACCATAAAGGTCGAGTGCGTCTGCCGCATCGGTTTCGCAATAATACCCTTTCGCTCCTGAAAATACGCAGTCAGTGCTGATATTGATAAATCGAAATCCAACACTCTTACGTATTTCAGCGAGTCGTTGCGGAAGTATCGAATTAACTGACAACGCCGTGACGACATTTTTTGATGGCTCTATTTGCTTTACGATCCCGATAGCATTGATCACAACGTCCGGCTTGGAGATCTCGATCGCATCCAAGACCGTTTCTAATTTTAATGCATCGACCCCTTGGATTGTTCGAACCCGGTTGAAAATACCGAAAGCCGCCGAGGATTCGTACGATTCGCGAATAGTCGCCCATACCTCGAAACGCTTATCGAGGACCTGGACTAGTTTGTGGCCCAACATGCCGCTTCCGCCTAAGATCAAAATTTTCATTTCGTACTAAACATTTCCAGCCAAGCCGTTAAATATGACTAGTCGCTGATGGTGTTCCTAGTTTCTAAGCAATGGTGGTTTCCGAATCGAATTTGTCGTCTGCGTAGGAATGCCCGTGGTGTATTGGATCAGTGCATTCATACAAACGTGCCTTCGTTTCCGATCGCTTCGATGCAGGCGTCGAAAACATCGTTCGGCGCGATCAATTCCAGGCAAAGATTTGCCCGCGGGCAGATATCGATTCGACACCCTGCACATTCCACATTTCGACGAAAGAATTTATGTCCGTACCCGAAGGGTTCCCATTGCCCGTCACGGTCAGCGGCGGAAAACAATGCGACACACGGGGTCCCAACCGCGGCAGCAAGGTGCATAGTTCCAGTGTCGTTGCCTAAGTAAAGACGGCAGATCTTCAACAAAGCTGCCGACTCACGCACGGAAAGTTTACCCGCAGCATTGAAACCGCCGCCGACGTTATGCTTTATTCGTTCGCAGAGGTCGATCTCGGCGGTACTTCCGAAGAGGATCGGGAAAACATTTTTCTCCGTAACTAATCTCTTTACAACGTCGAGAAAACGATCTTCATTCCACATCCTGGACGGACGTCTACTGCCTGGCGAGACCGCGAGAAGTGTTCGACACGCGGCTTCCGGAAATTGACTTGCTCGAATTGCGTCAATCGCTGATCGTTCGCTTTTGGAAATCTTAAGCCAGTCCTGATTCTCGGAATAAACCGGTGCGAAGCCGTCACCTTCCAGGCAATGCAACAGAAATGTACTTTCATTGTCAACCCTCACCGCAGCTGGCCGATCGAAAAGTTCAAATCGGTTTTTGCGCAAATGGTCGACGCCAAAAAACTTTCCGATTCCCGCTGCCTTGAAGAAAGCAACATCCCGATCGATCTGTTTTAGCGTCCGCTCGCGTGGCATCAAGTAAACGACCGCATCGAATCGCGAACGTCTGAGATTCAAAAAAAGCCGGACTCTGCTAAGAGCTCGGGAGACTCGGCTTTGGCCATCAAATAAAGGATATTCAAACCACTCGTCGACCAATCCCGAACCATCGAGCACATCGCGAGGTGTTATGTAATGTTGATTTCGACGATCGATATTGTAAAGATGGGTGATTTTGGAAGAACGAAGTTGCTCTCGGAGACTCCATAGCGCGGGTAACGCGACAATAGTGTCGCCGAGGCTTCCAGGCCGGAATACTAGAACCTTTTTGATCTCCGAATTATTCAAGATTCGAGGACAGCCTTACGAAGAGATTCAAATTTGATCGGAGTTGTTCCAACCTGTTCAACAACTATTCCCGCGGCAGCATTAGCCAAACGGGCCGCATTCTGGATATGGCATCCTGCAGCTAACGCGACAGCAAGGGTTGCGATAACTGTGTCCCCTGCACCGGTAACATCGTAAACTTCCCTCGCGGATGCCTTTAATCTTAGATTCTCATCGCTGCGCGTAAACAGGGACATTCCTTCCTCGCCTTGCGTGATCAGAACCGCTTCAACGTCATTTTCAGCTAACAGCCGTGCGCCCGCTACATCAACGACGGCCGGTCCCTCGTCCTCCATGCGGCAGGCTTCGATCGCCTCTTTCCGATTAGGCGTTAGAAGCGCAGCGCCGCGGTATTTCATATAGTCACGACCCTTCGGATCGACTATCACGGGAATGTCCGCAGTTTTTGCTATCGCGATCGTCGTTTGAATAATCTCTTCGTCAAGTACACCCTTTGCATAATCGGATAAAACGATTGCCTTCACCTCGGCTGCAAATTCTTTGATCGCAAGAAGCAACGCGGCCTTGTCAGATCTGGCCAACGGGTCGGTCGTTTCCTGATCGACTCGGGTAATTTGCTGATGATGAGCGATAATGCGTGTCTTAACGGTGGTTTGTCTACCGTCGCACCTAACAAGTTTGGCGGAGCTTACGCCCGATTCTTCTAACACCGTATCGACAGCACCGGCGTCATGATCATTTCCAACACACCCGATAAGGAACGCAGTCGCTCCAAGTCCTTCAATATTAGCTGCGACATTTGCTGCGCCGCCTGGCGCCAGGGTCTCTGAACTAAGCCGTACTATCGGAACCGGAGCCTCTGGGGAGATCCGTGCCACGTCCCCCCAAAGGTAGCGGTCGAGCATAACGTCTCCGATAACCAGGATTTTTGTATTTGCGAAGGTATCTGGAATCAACATTAGGAATTCAGATCTGCTCCCCATTCTTCGTCCAACATTTCGCACCAAATATGGGCGACCGTAATGTGAGCTTCCTGAATCCGTGCGGCTCGGTCAGACGGGACCATAAACGAAGCGTCGCAAAGCGAAGCAAGTTTTTTCCCTTTCGACCCAGTCATCCCGATAGCGATGCAACGTTGGCGCCGAGCGGCCATGACCGCATTAATCACATTTTCTGACTCGCCGCTTGTGCTGATCGCGATAAGGCAGTCACCTTCCCGGGCCAACGCTTCGACCTGGCGAGCAAATATTCTGCTGAAACCGTAATCGTTTGCGACTGCCGTGAGCGCAGATGTGTCGGTCGTCAATGCAATAGCCGGCAGAGCTCGCCGCTCGCTCTCGAACCTCCCCACGAATTCTGCGGCGATGTGTTGTGAGTCCGCAGCGCTCCCGCCGTTACCGCAGACAAGGATTTTCCCACCGTTCCTGAGTGTCTTTTTCAGGATTTCTGCACACGTAACAATACTCTCTGTTGAAGATTTGGACACGTCAGCCAAAACCGCCAAATGCTCACCGAGCGACCGATCGACCGGGCCGTCCAAAATGTCTTCGTCAGGTGAATCCTCGGCCTTCAGTCTCTCTAGAATCGATGAAGTCGAATATCCTTCAACCAACGGAATTGATACAACCTTTCCACCGTTTGCTTTTACAAATTCGGCGCCAACGATCTCATCCTCTTTCCAATCGCCCCCTTTAACAAGGACATCGGGTGAGATTTCCTCGATCAAGTGCTCCGGCGTGTTTTCTTCAAAAACAACCACTTCGTCAACGCATTCAAGAGCCAGCAGAATTGCGCTTCGCTCAAACGCCGTGAACAATGGTCTGTTCGGTCCCTTGATCCGCCTGACCGATCGATCGCTGTTTATGCCAACAATCAACTTGCTGCCAAGGGCCCGCGCCTTTTGAAGCAGCTCGATGTGTCCGGGATGCAGGACGTCAAAGCATCCGTTAGTGAAAACGATCATTTAGAAATTTAGTGTCAAAGGCCGGCCGTTTCTATCGGCGAATATCCCAGGAGACGAGCTGTAAGATGAACGATCGCCATTCCGATCACCGCAGTGAGTCCGAATTTCGTCATGTTTGGGATCAGTGTTGAGTAAAACGCCTCGTACGAGACCGCCGTTAAGATAATAAAATAAACAACAACGCGCCAGGTAATAAGTTTTTGATCTTCGATTAACGCCCGATACACCGTCCGCAACACGATTCCGAACAGAAACATACCGACGGGCACACCAATTGGCCCGAAATTGCGCAAAAGATCGCCAATCGGAGTAATTACGAACGAACTCTCCGAATAATTAAAGTAAAGGTCACTGTATCGCCGCGGATCAGATTCAGATGGCTTATCTTTCCATATGAATCGCGGGATCAAGAACGTCGAAAGGTCACGCCAGATGTTGTTATCCAAATTGTAACTTTCTTCGTATGGGGCCAACTGTTCGTAACTGGATACAACGACCGCCAAAGTACTCAAAGCATCAAGGCGAGCCGCAATCGTCGAGAATGCAAATGACATCGTGCTTGAAATATCTGAACCTTGTACATTTTGCAACGTCGATGAGATATTGTCCGCATAACGGTCTATCGACATTTGCGATTCATTTCCTTTCACATTGCGAAATGTCGTTCCATATACCATTCCAACGACCAGGGCGCTCGAAAGGAGCAAAACACCGAAAATCACTTTTCGAAAACTGAGTTTTGCGCCGGCAAACAAATAAGACAAGCTAAAAACCACGACTATCTGGATCAGGGATCCTCGATTACCTGAAAACAGCGTTTTTGCAATAGCAATCAGCACGAGCGGGACGGTGATCAGAAGGAACAAAAAATCATATTTCTTTCTTCGAAAAAGCGAATACATCAACAGAAAAAATGCTCCCGTCCAAAAGGACGTGGTCACGAAGATCAAGCCATCGAATTCGGTGATCTGAGTGGGCAATTGATAACCGAACACGCCCATAACCAGTGCGAGAATGATGCTGGCCACGCCGATCAAAAGAAGCACTATTCCAGGCACCACAAACTGTTCCGGTGCAAAATCTGATCGAGGTAAAAATTTTTCAATCGCACCACCTATCGTTGCTCCGAACGGGATCAAATATCCGAGAGAAAGTCCTGCGAAACCGAGCGCGATAAGTACGACAGTGTAAGGCAGATTGAAAGTCGGCTCTTGAATTAAATCAAGAATTCCAGGTTGCGATGACCCGGTCAAAAGCATTATTCCGCCAATAACGAAAGCAGGAAAAAGATAAGAGCCGACTGCGAACACGATCGGATCGTAAATGACCAAGCGCCCCCGGTAATAAAGAAAAGCTATGGGTGCAGCAAAAACTAAAGTTAACCCAACTAGCCAAGGCAACAGGAAGAGATAAGGAAATGTTTCAGTTAGCCCACTGTTCAACGCTGCGAGTACGAGCGCGACGACCATTACAGCTCCCATGATCACAAGACCGGGCATCGGTGAACGCTCCGAAAGTCGGCTCAACGGTTGTGTGTGTGCAAATGCTCTCACTTCTATCTAAGCACTAGATTATCGCACAATCGTTAGATTGTCTGTTTGATTGGGGACCGCTGCTCCACGCTCGATCCACGTTTCGAGTTCACGAAATTCATTTTTTGTTACAAATCGTAATACAAAAAGCACCGCCGCAAATGAAAGAACGAAAAATGCGACTGAAAGTGCCAGAAACAGCCAGTTCATTGGTAAATAGACCGAAACAATTCTGGTGACTGTGACAGCAACTGCAGCCGCTGCTGTGAGCCTTACGAATGCTGCTGCCCAAAGCGAAAGCATCGGCGCACCGAACACCTTTTTCTCGAGATATGGAACCAGCGGCAAAACTGCAATTGCGCCGATCAATCGTCCACTCGCTGTTCCCGCCCGGCCGCGATCG
>Ga0207691_10006798_pt1 | contig 11029 bp, 9 predicted proteins | sample KBSM13metaG_FD_184327 | JGI IMG/M metagenome (GOLD analysis project Ga0207691, IMG submission 184327) | Miscanthus rhizosphere microbial communities from Kellogg Biological Station, Michigan, USA - KBS M1-3 metaG (SPAdes) (version 2) | ecosystem: Host-associated > Plants > Roots > Rhizosphere >...
GGTGGCGGCGGCCGATGACAGCTTCTACTTCCGGCCCGACAACGGCCAGGTCCTGATCTCGCCCGCCGAACACGTGCCGAGCGGGCCCGAGGACGCCCGGCCCTATCCCGGCGACGTCGAACGGGTCATCGTCCGGCTCAACACGATCACGACACTCGGGATCCGAGGCGTCCGCACCGCCTGGACGGGGCTGCGGACGGAGGCCGCCGACGGCGTCCCGGTGGTGGGGTTCGACGCCGAGGCCACCGGATTCTTCTGGCTCGCCGGCCAAGGCGGGTACGGATTCCAGACCTCATCCGGCATCGCCGAGCTGGCCGCCGGGCTGATCCTCGCCGGTCAGGGGTCCGCCCCGGCCCCGAACCCGGCGCGGGACGCCAGTCCGGCATCCCGGACAGCGGAGGCACTGGCCGCGACCCGCTGGTCCATCCGGCGCTGAAGAATGGATCTATGAGTACCCTCATCACCAATATCGCCGAACTGATGACCCAGGACGCGGAACACCGCGTCCTCCGCGACGCGGCGGTGGTAATCGAGGGGGAGCGGATTTCCTGGCTCGGGCCCGCGGCCGACGCCCCGGCCGCGGACGAACGGGTGGATGCCGGTGGCCGGGCGCTCCTCCCGGGCTGGGTCGACTCCCACACGCACCTGATCTTCGCGGGGGACCGCACTGCCGAGTTCGAGGCCCGGATGGCGGGGGAAAGCTACAGCGCCGGCGGGATCGCCGTCACCACCGGCGCCACCCGGAGCACGAGCGACTTCGACCTCACCCGGCTGGCGATGGGCCGCGTCGCGGAGGCCGTGTCGCAGGGCACCACCTACCTGGAGACCAAAACCGGCTACGGACTGGACCTCGAGAACGAGGCCCGCAGCGCCCGCATCGCCTCCACGGTGGCGGACGAGGTGACCTACCTGGGGGCGCACCTTGTGCCCGCCGGAATGGACGCGGAGGAATACACGGAGCTCGTCTGCGGGCCGATGCTCACCGCAGTCCGGCCCTACGTCCGCTGGGCCGACGTCTTTTGCGAGCAGGGCGCGTTCAACGAGGACCAGTCCCGCCGGGTGCTGCTGGCCTGCAAGGCCGCCGGGCTGGGGCTGCGCGTCCACGGCAACCAGCTCGGCGAGGGCCCCGGAGTCAGGCTGGCGGTCGAAGTCGGCGCCGCCAGCGTGGACCACGTGAACTACCTTTCGGCCTCGGATGTCGATGCCCTTGCCGGCAGCTGGTCCGGCTGGGACGCCGCCGGCGGCAGCGGCACGTCTGGATCCGGGCAGCGCGGCACGGTTGCCACGTGCCTTCCGGCCTGCGATCTTTCCACCCGGCAGCCGCTGGCCCCCGGCCGGGAACTGCTCGACGCCGGTGTGCAGCTGGCGCTGGCCTCCAACTGCAACCCCGGCACGTCCTACACCAGCTCCATGGCGTTCTGCGTCACCACCGCCGTGCTGCAGATGCGGCTCAGCGTCCATGAGGCGGTGCGCGCCGCGACCTACGGCGGCGCCCTGGCCCTGGGGCGGGAGTCCGGGAACGACGTCGACGGCGAACGCGCGGTGGGCTCGATCGCCGTCGGGCACCGCGCGGACCTGCACCTGCTCAACGCCCCTTCCGCCACGCACCTGGCCTACCGGCCCGGCATCCCCCTGACGCACGCGGTGTGGCGCGCCGGCGTAGCGCAGCCGGTCCGCTGACGTGCCCTAGAACATCATGGGCGGTGCATCGAGGACGGTCTCGTCCACGCGCCTCTTCTCCCACTGCGTGAAGGGCTTGTCGAGCTCGTACTTGCCGTGCGAGGTGCGCAGCAGGGTGCGGACCTCGGCGTTCTCGGGGTTGTTCAGGGACTCGAAATATTCCACCGACCAGTGGAACCAGCGCATGCAGAACAGCCGCATGGTCAATCCGTGCGTCACGAACAGCGCGTTCGGGGCATAGCCGGGCCGGGACCAGTGCCGGTGCAGGGTTTCCATGAAGGAAGAAATCCTGTCATACACATCGGAACCGGACTCGCCCTCGCGGAAGCGGTAGAAGAAGTGCCCGTAGGCGTTGCGGAGCTCCTTCTGGTCCTCGATGTCGCCGGCGATCTGAAAGTTGGCCCAGTCCTGTTCGCGCAGGCGCGGTTCCTCGATCACCCGCTCCACGAGCGGGCCGAGATTCAGCGCCTCGAGGGTCTGGTAGGCGCGCAGGTACGGGGAGACGTAGACGCACACCGGGCGGCCGTCCAGCTGGCGCCGAACCTCCTCCCCGGCCGCGGTGGCCTGCTCCAGGCCCAGCGCGGTCAACGGGATCCGGTAGTCCGGAACACGGTTGTAGATCGAGGTGTCGGCATTGGCGGCAGACTGGCCGTGCCGGATCATGATGATTTTCCGGGGCGCACTCATAATCCCCAAGCATAGGGCTCCTAAAAGCAGGTGCCGCAGGCAAAACCCCGTTCGGCCGGCACCATGCGGGCACCAGCAAACTATCGGCAAGTGCAGGCAAGATAGAACCATGTTGGTTCCCTCCCGCCGTCGGCTGCGGTTCGAAGTGTTGATTGTCCTGGGGTTGTCGCTCGGGCAGTCCGCGATCTACTCCCTGGTGCAGTTGCTGGACAAGATGACCACGGCGCCGCTGGCCCAGGGGACATCCACCCTGAACCGCTCACAGAGCGCACGCGAATACTTCGACCTCACCTACCAGTTGCTGGACATCATCTTCGCCCTGGTCCCGGTGGCCCTCGTGATCTATTTCCTCACCGAGCACTGGCCGGCCGGTGAGCGCGGAACCTCGGCGTTCCGAAGGATCGGCTTCGACTTCGCCCGGCCCGGCAAGGACCTCCTGCAGGGTCTCGGACTCGCCGCGCTCATCGGCATCCCGTCCCTGGGGCTCTACGCCGCCGGCCGGGCGCTGGGGATCACGACGGCGATCATCCCCAGCGCCCTGGACGCGTACTGGTGGACCGTGCCGGTGCTGGTCCTGTCCGCGATCAGGCACGCGGTGGTCGAGGAAGTGATTGTAGTGGCGTACCTGCTGGACCGGCTCGGGAAACTGGGCTGGAGCGTGCCGGCGGCCATCGCCGCCAGCGCCCTGCTCCGCGGCAGCTATCACCTGTACCAGGGGTTCGGGCCGTTCATCGGCAACGCGGTGATGGGCGTGGTCTTCGCGCTGGTCTACATCCGGACCAAACGGGTGATGCCGCTGGTGATCGCCCACGCCATCCTGGACACTGTGGCGTTCGTGGGGTTCAGCCTGTTCGGCAAGGCCGTGGGCCTGGGCTGAGTTGCTTTTAGGAGCAGGCCTTAAATGATCTCGGCCGCCGTCTCCTAGGTGACATCGTTGGCACCTAAGAGATGGCGGCCGAAGCGTGGGGCAGGTGGAACGTTAGATCGTGACCGCTCCGGAGGCGGTCTCGAAGGTGACAGAGAGGATGCCGGGAGTACCGTGCGGCGCGATCCAGTTCACGGCGACGTCTTCCAGCGGCTTTTCAACCGGTTCGCCCAGCCACTCCGTGACGCGTGCGGCCGAACCGGCAATGGTCAGTGCGGACATCTTGACATCGCTCGCGTAGGCGTTGGACGGGTGCAACTCCGGGTCGCCCTCCCACTTGAGCATGTACGGCACCTGGGGGTCGGCGATGAGCCCCAGGATGCCGATCTGCTTCCAGACCAGTTCGCGGCCGTCGGGAAACTTCCGGTTGCCGTTGACGGCGGCGCGGCCGAGCCGCTCCTCGAACGGGGCCAGGTCGTCAACCTCGACGCACCAGCCCATCCAGCCGCCGCCGGCCTCGGAGCGTGCCCGGACGGCCTGGCCGAACGGGGCCTTGTCGGAGGCCGGGTGGTTCAGGACCTCCACGACTTCCAGGTACTTGTGTCCCGCGAGCGGGATAATCATGTTGCGTGTCCCGAAACGGGGGTGCACTCCACCCTTCACGGCTTCAACGCCGAGGGCAGACGCAATACGTTCAGTGGTGGCTGCCAAGCCATCGTGTTCACAGGCGTAAGAGACGTGATCCATGCGCATGCCATCATCTTGGCACTTTGTGATGGACCTCTCAGCTTAGGCTCCCCTAACCGTCATGGGACGTCCTGGGGCACGGAACGCGGCGCCCCGGATGCTCCGTCACGGCGGCCGTCTTCATCTTCGTCACAAAGCTATCCATGGCTCCGCCGCCATTCCTACACTGAAGCCAGGTCATGAGTGCCAGCGCACAGCCCCGGCTTGCTGGCCGGCAACCCTCGTATCGCGGTGGGGTGCCCCGGGTGAAGACCTGGCCGTCCGGCGCCCGCCGGAGGGCAAGCGCGGCGCCTGTTCCGGTTCGGGCCGAAAGCCCCGGCCGGTGCTGTGCCCAGTGACTCGAGGAGCACCAATGTCCAACGCCTGGTCCTTTGAAACCCGCCAGATCCACGCCGGCCAGGAGCCGGACAGCGCCACCGGCGCGCGTTCCCTGCCCATCTACCAGACGACGTCGTTCGTGTTCCCCAGCGCCGAAAGCGCCGCGAACCGCTTCGCGCTCGCCGAGCTCGCGCCCATCTACACCCGGATCGGCAACCCGACCCAGGACGCCGTTGAACAGCGCGTCGCCAGCCTGGAAGGAGGCCTCGCGGCGCTGCTGCTCAGCTCCGGCCAGGCCGCCGAGACGTTCGCCATCCTCAACATCGCCGAGGCCGGGGACCACGTGGTGGCCAGCCCCAGCCTCTACGGCGGAACCTACAACCTGCTCGCGCACACGCTGAAGAAGTTCGGCATCTCCGTGACCTTCGTGGCGGACCCGGACAACCTGGACCAGTGGCGGGACGCCGTCCAGCCCAACACCAAGCTGTTCTTCGGCGAAGTGGTCTCCAACCCCCGCCAGGACGTCCTGGACATCGAGGGCGTCTCCCGCGTGGCGCACGAGGCCGGCGTGCCGCTGGTGGTCGACAACACGCTCTCCACCCCCTACCTGATCCGGCCGATCGAGTGGGGCGCGGACATCGTGGTCCATTCGGCCACCAAGTACCTCGGCGGGCACGGCGCCGCAATCGCCGGCGTGATCGTGGACTCCGGCAACTTCGACTTCGGGAAGGACCCGGAGCGGTTCCCCGGCTTCAACACCCCGGACCCCACCTACAACGGCCTGGTTTACGCCCGCGACCTCGGAGCCGACGGCGCGCTGGGCGCGAACCTCTCCTACATCCTCAAGGCCCGGGTCCAGCTCCTGCGCGACCTCGGCTCCGCGGTGTCCCCGTTCAACGCCTTCCTCATCGCCCAGGGCATCGAAACGCTGAGCCTGCGCGTCGAGCGCCACGTGGCCAACGCCACGAAGGTGGCGCAATGGCTGGAGGGGCGGGACGACGTCGAATCGGTCGCCTACGCCGGGCTGCCGTCCAGCCCCTGGTACGAGCGCGGCCGCAAGTACGGGCCCAAGGGGACCGGCGCCGTCGTGGCGTTCAACATCGCCGGGGGAGCGGAGGCCGGCAAGCGGTTCGTCGATGCCCTCGAACTGCACTCGCACGTCGCGAACATCGGCGATGTCCGGTCGCTGGTGATCCATCCGGCGTCGACCACCCACAGCCAGCTCTCGCCCGAACAGCAGGTGATCGCCGGGGTGAATCCCGGGCTGGTGCGGCTTTCGGTGGGACTGGAGCATATTGACGACATCCTGGCGGACCTCGACGCCGGATTCCGCGCGGCCAAGACCGCCTAGACGGAAGCCCACGCGGAATTTCCCCACCTTTGCTGGCATGACGCCGGGAATCGCCGGCACTTCGGCGCGACCCGCCGGTCACGGCTGTCAAAGGTGGGGAAACTGCGGTGCTGACGGGTCCGGCTGTCACATGGAAGTCATAATCTTCGTGATTTCCGCACCCTGTTTCGTAGACTCGTACCAGGTCATGAGTGCCAGCGACAGCCCCGGCTTGCTGGCCGGCAACCCTCCTTTTGCGGCGGGGTGCCCCGGGTGAAGACCTGGCCTGCCGGTCAGCTGACGGCGGGCAAGCGCGAAGATAGGTCCTCACATGACGATTGCCGTCACCCGCACGGGTGTTCCCGAAACCAAACCATCCCGGACCCCTGACGGGACCGTCCAGTTCGTCAGGATCGGTGATCTGCAGCTCGAATCCGGGACTCCGTTGCCGGATGTGGTGCTCGCCTACGAGACGTGGGGGACCCTGAACGCGGACGCCTCCAACGCCGTGCTCATTGAACACGCCCTGACCGGCGACACACACGTGACCCGCGGCGAGAGCGGGGAGCCCGGCTGGTGGGAACAGCTCGCCGGACCCGGGGCTCCCGTGGACACGGACAAGTATTTCGTCGTTTCGATCAACATCCTGGGCGGCTGCTACGGATCCACCGGGCCTTCCACCCCGGCCCCGGACGGGCGCCCCTGGGGATCGCGGTTCCCGCTGGTCACCCTGCGGGACACCGCCGCCGCCGAGGCACGGCTGGCCGATGCCCTGGGCATCGGCAGCTGGTACGCGGTGCTGGGCGGCTCGCTCGGCGGCGCGCGGGCCCTTGAATGGGCCGTCACGTTTCCCGGCCGGGTCCGGCGCTGCGCCGTGATTTCCGTCGGCGCCAGCAGCACCGCCGAACAGATTGCCTTCGCGCAGGCACAGACGCTGGCCATCCGCCAGGACCCCCACTTCAGGGGCGGGGACTACTACGGCGGCCCGGAACCCGAGGCGGGGCTCGCCCTCGCCCGCCGCATCGCGCACATCACCTACCGCTCAGCGGCCGAACTGGACGGCCGGTTTGGCCGCAACGCCCAGGAGTCCGAGACGCCCCTGGAGGCCGGATCGCTGGCCGGACGCGGGCGCTATCAGGTGGAAAGCTACCTGGACCACCAGGGCAGCAAACTGGCCCGGCGTTTCGACGCGAACAGCTACATCGCGATCACCGAAGCCCTCATGAGCCACGATGTCTGCCGGGGGCGCGGAGGTCTCGGGGAGGCACTGGCCCCGGCCACCGCCGAATTCCTGGTGGCGGCCGTGGACTCGGACCGCCTGTATTTCCCGGCCCAGTCCCGTCAACTGGCAGAGGCCCTGCCGGGCGGCCCGGAACTGCACATCATTCAAGCGCCAATCGGCCACGACGGCTTCCTGACCGAAATCGGCCAGCTCAGCGGGCAGCTCCGGGAGACCTTCTTCAGCCACTAGGCCGGCCCGCTTGTGCATTTTTGCAGATGCGCTCTGCACTAATGGCCGTTGAGGCTCAGGGCGGGAGCGTCCATACTCATGGGGAATGACGCCCTGTGCCCTAAATCACAAGCGTCCTCAGTCCAATGGTCCACAGGGTGTCGATGGAGACGCCGAAGGAGTCACGATGAGTACGGAAAACGCCGCAAGGCGCGCTGAAGAAACCGACGTCAAAACGTCCGGCCTGAAGAAGGTGGTGGCGGCCTCCATGGCCGGCACCGTGGTTGAGTGGTACGAGTTTTTCCTCTACGCCTCCGCCGCCACCCTTGTGTTCGGCAAGCTGTTCTTCCCGAACACCGGTTCGGAACTGGACGGCATCCTCGCCGCTTTCCTCACCTACGCGGTCGGCTTCATTGCCCGCCCGATCGGCGGCATCGTCTTCGGCCACTTCGGCGACAAGTTCGGCCGCAAGCAGTTGCTCCAGCTGAGCATCATCCTTGTCGGCGTTGCCACCTTCGCCATGGGCTGCCTGCCCACCTTCGCGCAGATCGGCTACTGGGCCCCGGCCCTGCTGGTCTTCCTGCGCTTCGCCCAGGGCTTCGCCGTTGGCGGTGAATGGGGCGGCGCAGTCCTTCTCGTCGCCGAACACAGCCCGAGCAAGTCCCGCGGTTTCTGGGCAAGCTGGCCGCAGTCGGCGGTTCCGATGGGCAACCTCCTGGCCACGGCTGTCCTGTTCACCCTCTCCGCCACGTTGTCCTCCGCCGACTTCCTCAGCTGGGGCTGGCGCGTAGCCTTCTGGCTCTCCGCCGTGATCGTGCTGGTCGGCTACTACATCCGCACCAAGGTCCAGGACGCCCCCATCTTCCTGGAGGCCCGCAAGGAGGTCGAGGCCGGCCACAAGGGCTACGGCGTGGCCGAGGTCTTCCGCCGCTACCCGCGCGGCGTCTTCACCGCCATGGGTCTGCGCTTCGCCGAGAACATCCTCTACTACCTTGTGGTCACCTTCTCGATCACTTACCTGAAGGTCATCGTCCAGACGGACACCTCGCGGATCCTGCTGCTGCTGCTTGTGGCGCACATCGTCCACTTCGCCGTGATCCCGATGGTCGGCAGGCTCTCGGACAACGTCGGCCGCAAGCCGGTCTACATGGCCGGCGCCATCCTCGGCGGAACGTGGGGATTCTTCGCGTTCCCGATGATGGACACCAAGAACGACCTCGTCATCCTCGCTGCGATCACCATCGGCCTGCTGTTCCACTCCCTGATGTACGCCGGCCAGCCGGCGCTCATGGCCGAAATGTTCCCGACCCGGATGCGCTACTCCGGCGTCTCGCTGGGCTACCAGGTCACCTCGATTGTGGCCGGTTCGCTGGCTCCGATCATCGCCGTCGCGCTCCTGGGCCAGTACAAGTCCTCGGTCCCGGTCGCCATCTACCTCCTCGGCGCCTGTGTGGTCACCTTGGTTGCGGTGTTCTTCCTTAAGGAAACCCGCGGCATCTCGCTCCGCGACGTCGACGCCGCCGACGCCCAGGGCACCGCTGACCTCCTCGCCGCCAGCAAGAAGTAACAACAACAAGAAGTAACAACAACGAATTAGCACGGCAACAGCCCGGGTCCCGCACTGCGGGGCTCGGGCTGTTGGCGTTTGGAAGCAGGATCGGCCCGACAAGCTGGCTCAGCCCGCCAGGACCGCTCAGCCTGCCAGGACCGCTTGGCGGTCGGCAATCTCGGTCCGGATCGCCTCCAGCACGGCACGGACCGGGGCCGAACGCAGCGCCTCGGGCCGGGCCACAGCCCAGATGGGCAGCTGGCGCTGGAAGTCGTCCGGCAGGACGGGCAGAAATTCCGGCCGGCCCGCCACGAGGAAATTGGGGAGCAGGCCTATCCCGGCGCCCCGCCGGACGGCCTCCAGCTGGGCGAAGACGCTTGTGGCCTGGAAGCTGGACCGCGGCACCGGCAGCTGCGTTGAACGGTGGCCGAGCTCGGCGACCTGGAGCGCCGATTCCACGTAGGAGACAAAGCCGTGCTGCCGGACGTCGTCGAGCGTTGCCGGAAGCCCGTGCTCCTGCGCATAGCCGGGACTGGCGTACAGCCTGAGGAAATAGTTGCTCAGGAAGATCGCGCGGGCGGTGGTGGTGTCCATGTTGCCCACCACCACTTCCAGGTCCACGCCGGAGCGGTTTTGGCTCACCTTGCGGGTGGCGCTGAGCAGTTCGACGTTGAGCAGCGGATTCGCCCGCTGCAGCCGGACGAGGGCCGGGGCCAGGAATTCGGCGCCGAAGCCGTCCGGGGTGCTGATCCGGACCAGGCCGGAGACCACGTCGCCGGAGCGGGCAATGCTGCTGGAGAGGGCACCGAGAGTGCCCTCGATGGCTTCCGCCGCCGCGACCGCCTGGGTGCCGAGTTCGGTCAGCTCCCAGCCGTGCGGGCTGCGTTCGAGCGTCCGGCCGCCGAGCTGTTTGTCGAGGGCCAGGACGCGGCGGGAAATGGTGGTGTGGGTGGTGCCGAGCGTCTCGGCCACGGCGTTGAACCGGCCCAGCCGTGCCACGGTCAGCAGGATCAGCAGGTCATCGGGGCTCGGAAGCCGGCGCAAGTCCAATCTTGTCCCCTTTGCAGCGAGTGTGGCGGAGCCAGGGCCATGATTGTGCATCTGTGCACATGGCATCTGTGATTTTTTACCTTGATTGCACTCTAACAGGGTGTGATGGTGGACACCGGGGCGCCGGAGTTTCGGCTTTCACGCCGGAGCGCGTCGAGGCGCCCGGCAGCACATCAAGCAAAGGAGCTTAAGCCATGGCAGTCATCGCCTGGATCGGACTCGGAAACATGGGCGGATCCATGTCCGTCAACCTCTCGAACGCCGGACACGAAGTCCGTGGCTTCGACCTCAACAGCGCAGCCGTTGCCGCAGCCGAGGCCGGGGGAGTCAAGGCCGCCGGCAGCATCGCCGAGGCCGTCGCCGGCGCCGACGTCGTCTTCACCATGCTCCCCAAAGGTGAGCACGCCCGCGCCGTGTACCTCGGCCAGGACGGCGTCCTTGCCCACGCGGACACCCGGACCCTCCTGGTGGATTCCTCCACCATTGACATCGCCTCCGCGCAGGCCCTGCACGACGCCGCCGCTGCCGCCGGCTTCCGCTTCGTCGACGCACCCGTCTCCGGCGGCATGAGCGGCGCGAAGGCCGCCACGCTGACGTTCATGATCGGCGGCGAGGCCGGCGCCGTCGCCGACGCCACCGAATACATCCGCCCCATGGCCGCGAACATCATCCCCACCGGCGGCGCCACTACCGGCCAGGCCGCGAAGATCTGCAACAACCTCATGCTCTTCATCAACCTCGCCTCCACCGCCGAGGGCGCGGTCCTGGCCGATCGGCTCGGCCTGGACAAGCAGGTCTTCTGGGACATCGCGTCGGTCTCCTCCGGCGACAGCTGGGCGCTGCGCACCTGGTACCCCGTGGCCGGCGTCGTGCCGACCGCCGCGTCCAACAACGACTTCGCCCCGACCTTCACCACCGAACTGGCCAACAAGGACATCGGCCTGGCCATCAGCGCCGCGCGGGATACCGGCACCCCGCTGGAACTCGGCGAGCACGTCCAGCAGCTCTTCCAGCGGCTCATCGACTCCGGCCAGTCCGGCCAGGACTGCTCGATGATCGTCAAGCTCGTCGACGGCACCCTCGAGTCCGCCAACTAGCCCCTCACGGCCCTGACCTACACGGCCCTGCCCTTCACGAAAGAGACCCACCCATGGAACGCATTCCGCACTTCATCAACGGCGCCCTGATTGCCGACGCCGAGCGCTTCGGCCCCGTGTTCAACCCGGCCACCGGCGAGCAGGAGAAAGAGGTCGCCTTGGCCTCCGCCGCCCGCGTCGAGGAGGCCGTCGAGGCCGCCCGCGCCGCCCTGCCCGGCTGGCGCGCCACGAGCCTGGCCAGGCGCACCGCCATCTT
>Ga0207691_10006799_pt1 | contig 11028 bp, 9 predicted proteins | sample KBSM13metaG_FD_184327 | JGI IMG/M metagenome (GOLD analysis project Ga0207691, IMG submission 184327) | Miscanthus rhizosphere microbial communities from Kellogg Biological Station, Michigan, USA - KBS M1-3 metaG (SPAdes) (version 2) | ecosystem: Host-associated > Plants > Roots > Rhizosphere >...
GACGATCCGACCAAGCGGCAATTGCTGCTCGAGGGCGGTGGCTTCACGGCGATCTACGCGCCCGACGGCCAGCTGATGCACCAGCCTCTGGCCGAGGGCACCGAGGGCATCGTCTACGCCGATCTCGACCTCGGCATGATCTCGCTGGCCAAGGCCGCGGCCGACCCGGCCGGCCACTACGCCCGGCCCGACGTGACCCGGCTGCTGCTCGACAGGACCCCGGGCGACCGGGTCGTGATCCGTAAGCGTAAGAGCGCCGAGGTGGCGCGTGAGAGCGACGCCGAGCCGGTTGTCGCGCGCTCGGCCGAGGTTACCGAGCTGCCGCAGATCCGGCGTTCGGCCTGACGGGCGCCGCATCGACTCGCGATCGGAGCCCCCTGCGGCGCCAGGCGCGTGGCGGTGTCTCGGCTATGACGTGAAACCGGAGCGGGAATTCAGGAGCCGAGCTTCAACGGACCCAATGGCGTGCCTCAGGTGCTGGCACTGCGAAGCCAGGATCGCTTCCCCGCATGGGTTGTGCAGGAGAAACCCTGAGGAGGCGTTGGGTCGGAATAGAACGTCCGCCACGTGGATGAGTGCGCGTCGCTCAAGCGCGCGCACGGGCTTATCGCAAGCCGGGTACGTCTGGAAGACGCGGAAGTCACTCCTCTGACGTGATTATTGTCATCGCAGGTGCGGCGTTGGGCCGGATGTAATGAGTCCGGAGCCGCTTCCGGTTACATGCGCACCTGTGTCACAAACGCTGCACCTCGCAGCCGTGCTTCGAGCAATTAGGGCTCATCGCGGGGCTGAACGCGTCACGGTCGAGGAAGCGAAATCTGAGATCGAGCATGCGCTCGTCAGGTTGCAGACCGGCTTCGCTGGGCTGGACAGCAGCGAGCTGGCGTGGCGGCTTGAACGCGAAACCGGCTTCAGCCTCGAAGAGCTTGCGGCCGAGGCCGACCACTGGACACCCGACCTGGCTGACTGACATTGACATGGCCGAGCGTCGGATCCGACCACAGATCTCCTGGTCGATCGCAGGCCGTGAGTGATGCTCCTTGGGCCCTTGGTTCAACCGGATCTGATCGCCTATGAGAAGCATGTGGTGGTCGGGAGGCGCGACGTAGATGCGACTGGGTGCCGGCACCTCGCCGTGTTGTCAGTGGCAAGCCGGGAGGTCCCCGTGCAGACAAGAGTTGCGGCGGATGCTGGTGCGAGACTAGCCATCGGCACGCCGGGAAACTGGTCCGCGCCTTGCAAGCGCGGAACATCACTCTCTATCAACCGAAACATGCATCCCGAGAACATCCGTCGCCGCCCGGCGGCCGCTCGCCCGTCGGCATCTTTCGAGGTACAGCCGAGCACGATTCATGGCCGGGGCGTGTTTGCGCTCGCTGACCTAGAGGCCGGTCAGAACGTCGGCCGTTATGCGGGCCGACGCTACCCGGCCGGCGCCATCCGCCCGGATTGGGATGGCAAGGTGACGTACCTGTTCCTACTCTCGGACGGAACCCTGATCGACGGTGCTCGGGGCGGTAACCTCACCCGGCACATCAACCACGCGTGTCGTCCAAATGTCGAGGCGGTCGAGGTGCGCGACGCGCGAGGCGTGCTGGGGATTCAAGTCCGCACAAAGCGCCGCATCCGGCGCGGTGAAGAACTTTTGCTCGACTACGCGCTGGACATTCCCGACGACGATCCCTCCAACTATCGATGCCGCTGCGGCGACAAGACATGCGAGGCTCACTCGCGGCCAATTGACCAAGATCGCGGCTCGGGTTGCGCCCGACCGCCCGTGCGAATGGCCGGGCAACCCGGCGAAGGCCGTAATTCCATCATCGACTCATCGAACGTGATTGGTAAAACCGGTCGTCGATGCAAAGGCGCGTGCAAGCGGACGGTCGCAGTCGACACGACCGGCCATTTGCAGACGATCGCGAACGACTGCTTGACTGCTCGAGGTGATTGGCTGCGTAGTCGCGGATTCCCTCGCGGGCCGAACGATCAGACCACCGGCCCCGGTAACGGCGTCGCAGCGAAGAACTCCATTGCCGCGGACAAGCCACTCTCGGCGAGAGCCACGCCAGCGAGTTTCAGCCCCATCTCGACGCCGGCAAGCGTGGCCATCAGCGTGAGGTCGTTGCAGTCGCCAAGGTGGCCGATGCGGAACATGCGACCCTTCAGCTTGCCCAGGCCGGTCCCCAGTGAGAGGTCGAATCGCTCATGGATCAGACGGCGCACCGCATCGGCGTCGACGCCACGAGGCGTGACCACGCCGGTCAGCACCGGCGAATACAGCGCCGGATCCGCGCACTGGATCGGCAAGCCCCACGCCTGCACTGCGGCGCGCACGGCGGTGCCCCAGCGCTGGTGGCGGGCGAAGACTGCCGGCAGTCCTTGCTCGAGCAGCATGTCGATTGCTTCGCTCAGCCCGTACAGCAGGTTCGTGTTCGGCGTGTACGGCCAGTAGCCGCCGGCGCTCATTTCCACGATCTCGTCCCAGCCCCAGTACGAGCGCGGCAGGCGCGCCGTTTTGCTGAGCTCCATGGCCTTCGGCGAGAGCGCGTTGAAGCTGATGCCCGGCGGCAGCATGAGGCCCTTCTGCGAACCGCTTACGGTGACGTCGACACGCCATTCGTCGTGCCGATAGTCTGCGCTGGCCAAGCCAGAGATGGAGTCGACCATCAGCAGCGCCGGGTGACGCGCGGCGTCGATCCCGCGCCGCACCGCGGCGATGTCGCTGGTGACGCCGGTGGAGGTTTCGTTGTGCACCACGCAGACGGCCCGGATCCGGTGCGCGTTGTCCTTGCGCAGGCGCTCTTCGACCGCGCCGGCATCGACGCCGTGACGCCAGGCGTTCGGCAGTCCAGTGGTGGTGTCGATGCCCGGCAGGGCGAGGAATTCCGGCTCGAGGCCGAGTCTGAGCGCCATCTTCTGCCACAACGCTGCGAAATGGCCGGTCTCGACCATCAGCACGGCATCGCCTGCGCTCATCGTGTTAACCAGCGCGGCTTCCCAAGCGCCAGTGCCCGACGCGGGATAGATTGCGACCGGATATCGCGTCTGGAAGACCTGCTGCATGCCACTGACGACCTTCTTGCCGAGCAGGCCGAACTCCGGGCCGCGGTGGTCGATTGTCGGCAGGCTGATGGCGCGCAGGATGCGGTCGGGCACCGGGCTTGGCCCCGGGACCTGCAGGAAGTGGCGCCCGCTGGGGTGGTGATCGAGAGTAATCATGGTCGGTGACTTCGTTGGGTCGCGGTCGGGCTGCTCAGAGCTGCACGGCAGCCGAGCCAATGCCGGGGAATTCGGCGAGGACCCGGTCGCCGGCCGCCGCGAGTGGCAGGCCGCACCAGGTGCCGGTCGTCACAACGGTGCCGGCCTGCAGGACGCTGCCGTCGCGCGTGGCGTGGCGCAGCCACGCTGGCAGCACGAACGCGGGGTCGCCCATCGAGTGGGTGCCCCGAAAAATCTGCGTCGCGGCGTTGCCGATTGAGAGAATGCAGGTCTGAGCGGCCCAGTCACGGGCCTCCAAAGGCACCCATTCGCCAAGCACCAGCGCGCTGTGGGACTGGAGATCGGCAAGCCTGGCGAATGGCGGCGCGCTCAGCCCTTCAGTCCAGCGCGAGTCGACCAGCTCGATCGAAACGCACATCGCATCCACGAACTCCGTGACCGTGGCGATGTCCAGGGTGGCGGCGAGCCCCGCGTCGACATCGCGCGCCAGGCGTAATGCAATCTCGGCCTCGATGCCGCAGAAATGGAAGGGCCACGATCGCGCGCTCGCGTCGGCCGGGCTTTCCCACACACCGGCCGGTGGCAGCGGCGCGTGCGTGAGCACCGCGTCGCGCGAAGGTCCGCCGGATTTCCAGTGGCGTGGGGTACCGCCGCTGAACCAGCCGAGGGCCTGCGCCACACCGGCCTGCACCGCATAGGCCGCGGTCGCATCCAGAAGCGGCACGTCCGCAGCGCGCGTTGTGTGATGGGTGCGTCGCGCTTGCAGCAGCACCTGCACGGCGGCATCGATAGGAGTCATGGCAAGCGGGCCCGTCTCAAAGAGCGGGCCAGCGGTCGCTCCAGGGCGCGAGTGCCTCGTAAGAGGCACCCAGATCGAGAAGCAAGTCATCCTGACCATAGGCGCCGATCAACTGGATGCCGATCGGCAGGCCCGCGCGGGAGGGCCGCGCCGGCAGGGCGAGTCCCGGCAAGCCCGCGGCGTTGACCCAGCCGGTGTACGCAGCGTGCCCCCGCGGGCCGACCGCCTGGCCATCGATGTGCGACGGGTAGGGCTCGTGCGCGGGCCAAGGCAGCGCCGCGGCGGCGGGCATGGCGATCACGTCGACGCGTTCAAACAGCGTCGCACACTCGCGTCGCAGCCGTGCCACGTGTTCCACGATTCGCCACACGCGCGCGCCCGATACGCGTTTACCGGCCTCCGCCAGTTCGCGGTACTTCGGGCTCGCCAGTGCCTCCCAGTCGGGATGCTGTTCGAACATCGCAGCCAGGCCCACCTGACCAATCTGCGGCCAGGCTTCCATCAAGTAGCTGACATCCAGCGGCAGCGGGCCGAACTCAAGGTGGTGGCCCATCGCCCCGAATTGCTGCACGGCCTCGCGGCAGCTCGCGGCGATCTGCGGGTCCAACGGATTGGCATTCAGGTGTTCGACGTAAAGCACGCGCAGCGTTCGCTGCATTCGCGGCTGAGTCGCCGCGTAGGCCGCTGCCATAGACGAGCGGTCGACCGCCGACGCGCCGCGTACGGCGTCGAACAACAGTCGAGCGTCGGCCACCGTGCGCGCTACCGGGCCGATGCAGTCGAAGTCCAGCAGCAGACCCGGGAAAGCGTGGTGGCGCGGCCAGGCGCTGAGGGAGGGCTTGAGGCCGACCAGTCCGGTGTGCGAGGCCGGGCGGCGAATCGAGCCGCCACCGTCTTGCGCGATCGCCAGCGGGCCGATGCCGGCCGCCACCGCAGCCACCGCGCCGCCGCTGGAGCCACCCGGCGTCAGCGCCGGATCCCACGGGTTACCCGTGACGCCGAACAGCGAGTTTCCGGTGTAGCCGTCGTTGGCGAACTCCGGCACATTGGTCTTTCCGATCAGCAGTGCGCCGCCGGCGAGTGCGCGTTCGGCAGCGAGCTCGTCATGCACCGGGCGATGGCTGCGCAGCGCGGCCGTGCCGCAGGTGGTCGGCAGGGCGGCAGTGAAGAGGCTGTCCTTCACCGTGATCGGAATGCCGTCGAGCGTCGACAGTGGCGAGCCCCGCACGAAGCGCTCGGTCGCCGCCGCAGCCTCGGACAGCACGGCGTCGTCCCGCCGCGCGATCACCGCGTTCAAGCGCGGATTGACCGCGTCCATGCGCGCCAGCACGCCTTGCACCACCGCCACCGGCGTGAGGCTGCGCTCGCGGTACCGGCGCTGCAGCTCGGTGGCGCTGAGTTGCCAGAGGTTCTCGTCACCCACCGGCCTCTCCCCTACATGTGCGCTGGCAACCAGGTCACCAGCGCCGGCCACGCGAGCAGCAACAGCGTGAACAGAATCATGATCGCCGCGTAGGGAAGAGCGCCGTAGATTGCGTCCTGGATGCCGCCTTTGTCCGGGCGGATGCCGTGCACGACGAAGAGGTTCATCCCGACCGGCGGCGTGATCAGCCCGAGCTCGCACATAAGGACGATGAAGATGCCGAACCAGATCGGATCGACGCCGAGCGCGACCGCGATCGGGTAGGTGACGGGCAAAGTCGCGACCTGCATCGAGAGCACGTCCATGAACATGCCGAGGATCAGGTAGAAGACGATCAGCGCCAGGATCAAGCCGGTCGCCGACAGGCCCAGGCCCGCGACCCACTTGGTCATCGCCTCTGCCACGCCGGTGAGGCTGACAGTCAGGTTGAGGATGAATGCCGCCATGATGATCAGAAGGATCATCCCGCTCACCCGAGCCGACGAGATGAAGCAGTTGCGCAGCAGTTCCAGGTTGAGCTTGCCGGAATGCCAGACGAAGCCGAGCGCGGCGATCACGCCGAGAGCCGCGCTCTCGGTGGCGGTGGCAATGCCGAGGTAGAGGCTGCCCATGACGATGCCGAACACGACCGCCGGCGGCACCAGGTAGCGCAGCACGCGAATGCGCTCGGGCAGTGCGACCTTGTCCTCGCGCATCGCCTTGCCGCTGGCCAGAGACGACGCGGCGATGTAGACCATGAACAAGCCCGTCAGCAGCAGCCCCGGGATGATCCCGGCGATGAAGAGCTTGCCGATCGAGTTGTTGGTGAGCGAGCCGTAGACGATCATGTTGACGCTCGGCGGGATCAGGATCCCCAGCGTGCCGCCCGCAGCCAGCGAGCCGAGCGATGCGCGCATCGAGTACCCGCGCTTGTAAAGCGACGGCAGAGCCACCGTGCCCACCGTCGCAGCGGTCGCAACCGAGGAGCCCGAGGTCGCCGCAAACAGCGCGCAGCTGCCGATGTTCGTATGCAGCAGCCCGCCAGGCAGCCGGCCGAGCCATGCCGAAAGCGCCACGTACATGCGGTCGGCAATCCCCGAGCGGAGCAGCAGCTCGCCGAGCAGCACGAAGAGGGGAATGCAGGTCAGCAGGTTCTCGTTCTGCACGCCCCAGACGACCGGCGCGATCGAGTCCATGAACGGCACGCCGTACGCCGCGATCCCGCCGACGATGCCGACCAGAGCCATCGACACTGCGATGGGCAAGCCGATCAGCATCATCGCGAGCATGGCGACGAAGGCGAGCGAGATGATCCCGACGTTCATGGCTGCAATCCCGGCGCCGCCTGGCGCTGCGCGAGGTCGACCAGTTCTTCCTTGAGCTCTTCCTTGGCGCTCTTGGGATGGAAGTCGCGGTTCAGCGTGTCGAGGCGCCCCTGAGCGAGTAGCCACGTTGCCCGGATGGCAAAGCCGCTTGCGACGAGTGCGAAGACGACCAGCCCCACGTACCAGACGCCCTGCGGCCAGATCAGCGGCGTGGCCCAAGGCGTCTGCGCCGTGCTGCCGTATTGCAGCGTGTCTGCCAGCACCTTGAATGCGACCCACGCAATGAACACGCCGAGCGTTGCGAGCATCACGATCGATAGCCAGTTCAGCAGCGCCTGCAGCCGGCGCGAGAGCAACTCGTGGAAGACGTCGACGCGGATGTGGTTGCGCCCCATCAGCGCCAGGCTGAAGGCGATGGTCGAGCCGACAGCCAGCGCGTAGCCGCCGAGCTCGTCTGCACCCTGGAGCGAGAAGTTGAAGAGCTTGCGCGAGATCGTCTCGATGGAGACGATCGCGGAAAGCACGAGAAAGATCGCGCCAAAGAGCATCGCCAGCGCTCCCTCGACGCGTTCCTTCATCGACACCGCGAATGAAGTCGCGTCGCTTGCTCGGGCCGGCGTTTCTTCCACAGAACGCGCTGCTTCGAGCCCGGCCGCAGTCACTTGATCCCGACGATCGGGCCGACCGTCGACTTCCACTTTTGCGAGCAGCCCGGGTTGGTCTTGTCGCACGCCTCTGCCCACACCGGCAGCGATACCTTGGCCACGGCGCTGCTGATCAGCTCACTGTCGGCGGACGTCACAGGAACATTGACGAGCTTGAACTTCTTACCGGTGGTGCACGGGTCTTTCCCGGCGTTGCAGTTCAGCGCGTCCTGGAACAGCTCCTCGGAGTAGGTCCAGATCTCATCCGTGAGCTTGTCGAAGGCTGCTTTCAGCTTGACCTGCTGATCGGGCTTGAGCGAGTTCCAGCTCTTCATGCTCATGGCATAGCCGTTCAGCGCCATCTGGAAGCCGAGCGGCATCTGATGCGTCGTCACTTCGGGCCAGCCAGCGGAATTGGCCGAGCTCGGCCCGGTGATCGCGCAATCGACGACGCCGAGCGACAGTGACTGCTGGGTGTCGGCGAAGCCGAGTGGCACCGGCGTGCCGCCGACGAGCTCGATGAACTTCGCCAGGTTCTGGTCATAGACGCGTACCTTGAGGCCCTTCACGTCGGCCAGTTTGGTGATCGGCTTCTTGCAGAAAAGGATCTGCGGTCCGAAAGGCCAGACGCTCAGGAGCTTGACGTTGAACTGCTGCTGCAGGCGCGCGTCGACCGTCTCGAAGTAGGCCTTGGCCACTTTGCGGCCGGTGGCGTAGTCAGGGCTCGCGCCGACCAGGTCGAGGCCGAGCAGAGTCGGCTCGTCGCGTGAGTTCTGTGACACGCGCAACGAAACGATGTCGAAGAGGCCCGCCTTCAACACGCGCAGCTGCTCAGTGTCCTTCAGTCCCAGCGTGTCGATCGGCTTGTAGTCGACGTCGATCGGGAGGCCTGTTCTCTCGGCGAAATGCTCGAAGAAGGGCTGCTCCTTGTTCTTCTGGATCAATCCCGTCGCCAGCGGCTGGCCGATGGCCTTGAGCTTCATGTGCTCCTGGGCCGCGGCGGGCGTCAAGGCGAGGGTGGCTGCGAGGATTGCGAGGGCGGTGGCAAGGCGGTGCGATCGGAACACGGTGTTCTCCTTCGGCGGATAGGTGGGACGGATCAGAGGGCGATTGGCGGTTGAACCTATTCGCGTGTGCTTCGGGATGAAGCCATCAGGCGCAGCATCGACTCCGACAGGCCGCGATGGTCCTTGCGAGGCGGTGCGGCGAAGCTTCCTCGCTGGGCGCGTGCGGGCGCCAAGGCGACGAGTGTCTCGGCGTGACGCACCGCGCTCGAGACACCATCGACTGCAGGCACAGGCAAGCGGTCACGCAGGGTTCGTGCCAGCCCCGCGAGCGGTGCGCCGGCAAGGACGATGACGTCGGCGCCGTCTTCGTCGACGCATCGTTCGGCGAGCTTCACGAGGCGCTCGCCCTGGCTGGCTTGCACGTTGGCGATGTCGGCGAGCGGCTCGTCGAGCCCGCGTATGCTGGCCAGCCGCCCATCGAGCCCGCAGGCAAGAACCGTCTCGTGATACCAGGCGCGAATGCGCTGCGAGATCGCGACGATGGAGAACCGCTGGCCGAGCAGGCAGGCGCTGGCCAGTGCCGCTTCCGTCAGCCCGGTCACGGGACAGGGCAGCACTTCGCGGAGCGCTGCCAGCCCGGGATCGCCGAAGGCCGCGACGATCACTCCATCGAATCGCTCATGGTGCTCGGCGACCAGCTGCGCCGCGGCATAGGCGCCGATGAGCGCCTCGAAGCGCGTCTCGATGTATGCAACGCCGAACGGCGCGGTAAGCACCTCGATCACAGTCCCGGGCGAGGCGCAACGCTCCGCTTCGGCGCGGATCAGCTCGGAGACGCTCTCCGAGATGTTGGGGTTGATCAGCAGCAGCTTCATTCGACGCGAGAACGCGCGGGTCGCGCGACCAGTGACGGGGCTCCGCAAGGGAGGAAGCGACCGCGACCGGCGCGGCCGTGGAACTGCCCGTCCCAGACCACCTCGCCCCGCGCGATGGTCACCGCCGGCCACGCGTGCAGGGTCCTGCCCTCGTAGGGCGTGTAGTCGACGTCGTGGTGCAGGTCCGCGTTCTTCAGGACGAAGTCGCGCTCGCCCCAGACCACGAGGTCGGCGTCGCTGCCGATGGCGATCGTTCCCTTCCGGGGATGCAGGCCGTAGGCCTTGGCCGGATTGGTCGACGTCAGTTCGACGAAGCGGTTGAGGCTCATGCGGCCGCCGAGAACTCCCTCTGAATAGAGCAGCGCAAGGCGCGTCTCGAGTCCCGGGATGCCGTTCGGTATGTGTCGAAACGGGACTTCGGCGCCGCCCGGTTTCTTGCCTTCCGGCGCGTCGAAGCGAAAGGGCGCATGGTCGGAAGAGAAGACGGTGAAGAGACCGTCGGTCAGGGCGTTCCAGATGACCTCCTGGTTCGCCTTGTCGCGCGGCGGCGGGCTGCACACGCAGCGCGCGCCGAGGTAGCTGTCGTCATCGCCGAGATCTGCGGCGGTCAGGAACAGGTACTGCGGGCAGGTTTCGGCGAAGACCTTCAAGCCCTGGGCACGCGCCCAGCGGATCTGCTCGACCGCCTCCCGGCCGGAGACGTGGACGATCAGGATCGGCACGTCCACGAGCTCTGCCAGCGCAATGGCCCGGTGTGCGGCCTCTCGCTCGACCAGCATCGGCCGCGCCTGCGCATGGAAGCGCGGCGCGGTGCGGCCGGCCGCCTCGAGGCGCTTGGTCAGCCACTCGATGCAGTCTGCGTTCTCGGCGTGCACCATGGCGATGGCGCCGTGTTCTCGCGCCACGGACAGCACGTCGAGGATCTGGCCGTCGTCGAGCTTCAGGTCGTCGTAGGTCATGTAGATCTTGAACGACGTATAGCCCTCCGCAATCAGCGCCGGCAGTTCCTCATTCAGGACCTCGGGCGTGGGATCGCTCACGATCAGGTGGAAGGCATAGTCGACGTGCGCGCGGCCCTCTGCGCGATGGTGGTAGTCGGCCACGGCCGCGCGCAGGGACTGCCCCTTCTGCTGCGCCGCAAACGGGATGACGGTCGTCGTTCCGCCGCAGGCCGCGCTGCGCGTGCCGCTGTCGAAGCCGTCGGCCATGCGGACCGGCGCCTCCATGGGCTGATCGAGGTGACAGTGCGCGTCGACTCCGCCCGGCGTGACCACCCGACCTGCAGCGTCGATCTCTTGGTTGCCGGCCGCAAGCGAAGCGCCAAGCTGAGTGATCCGCCCGTCGACGATGCCTATATCGGCATCGAAGGTGTCGCTCGCTGTGGCGACGCGGGCATTGCGCACGACCAGGTCGAATGCCGAAGTACTCGACGCCGATGCGGACAAATCAGTGCGGGCACGTTGCTGACCGCTTCCAAGGATGGTGGGGTTCACGCTCGAGCCAGTCTTGGGTTACCGCACACGCCGCTACAGAGGCGCTTCGTCCGGCAGGAAGTCAGCCAGGGCGGAACGTCGACATCCTCGTGTACAAAGGCGTTTGTCAGCATAAGTGTTTACACCATTGTTGACAATCCGCGCGGCTGTGGGCGATCATCATGAGCGACGGCCTCGGGGCCAAGAGCACGCATGACTTCCACTATTCGATTGGGCGTGCTGACGCCTTCTTCAAACAGTGCGCTCGAGCCGCTGACCAGTGCG
>Ga0207691_10006800_pt1 | contig 11027 bp, 6 predicted proteins | sample KBSM13metaG_FD_184327 | JGI IMG/M metagenome (GOLD analysis project Ga0207691, IMG submission 184327) | Miscanthus rhizosphere microbial communities from Kellogg Biological Station, Michigan, USA - KBS M1-3 metaG (SPAdes) (version 2) | ecosystem: Host-associated > Plants > Roots > Rhizosphere >...
CGCGTGGCCGGGGAGCCGCTCAGGCCAGCCACGCTCGCCACGGCGATCCGCGAGCGGCTCACCGCGAACAGCATCGGAGGTGCCGCATGAGCTCCGTGAGCTTGCCAGTCTGCGAGCTGCTGCACGCCACAGATGACGACGACGAGCGCTCGCTGGTGCTCTCGGACTACGAGGGCGCGACGGCGCGCTGGTGTCCGGGGTGCGGGGACCACTCGGCGCTGACGGCCGTGGAGCGACTGCTCGTGGCCGAGCAGCTCCGACCAGAGCAGACGGTGTTCGTCTCGGGGATCGGATGCTCGAGCCGCTTCCCGCACTACCTCAAGACGTACGGCTTCCACGGCATTCACGGCCGCGCGCTGCCGGTGGCGACCGGGATCAAGCTGCATCGGCCGGATCTCACGGTGTTCGTGGTGATGGGCGACGGCGACTGCACGTCGATCGGCGCGGGGCACTGGATGCACGCGCTGCGGTACAACGTGCGGATGGTGGCGATGGTGCTGGACAACGGCATCTATGGCTTGACGAAGAAGCAGACGTCGCCGACGACGCCACAGGGATTCCAGACCAACACGCAGCCACGCGGCAGCTTCCTGCCGGCGCTGGACCCGATCGAGCTCGCGCTCGGCGTGACGAACGCATCGTTCGTGGCGCAGACGGCAGAGTGGATTCCGGCGCATCTCTACGCCACGCTGCGCGCGGCCTATCACCACGATGGCTTCGCGTTCGTGCGCGTGCTGCAGCGCTGCCCGATGTACACCCCGAGCATCTTCCAACTGGCGGTGCAGAAGCCCGACACGACGGAGCTGCTCGTCCACGACGACGGCGTGATCGTGCCCGAGCTGGAGAAGAGCTACCGCAACCGGCTGACGCACGATCCGCGCGATCTCGCGCGAGCGCGCGAGCTGGCGATGCCCGGGGAGAAGATCCGGCTGGGGGTGTTCTTCCGCGACGAATCGCGGCCGCGCTACGACCTGATCCGCCAGGCGGCGGCGAAGACGCCGTCGGAGCGTGTGACTCTCCTGAATGAGGAGCTCGACCGCTATGCCGTCTGACGAGCGCATATCGCGGGCGCTCCAGGCGCTCGCCGTCCGAGTCACCGCATTCCGCACCGCCCTCGCGACGGCGCGTGACGAGATGCGCAAGCACGAGGCGTCGCATCGCGGCGTCGAGCGCGACCGCGCGCACTCCGCGGCACTCGCGCTCGGCGCGTTCGCCGCCGGCCGGATCGACACGCAGCGGTTCGGGACGCTGCTGGCGGACGAGCGCTCGCTGTCGCCCGAAGCGGCGCGGACGCTGGCGATGTGCGCCGACGTGCTCGACGAGCTCCTGGCGCGCGGCGATGCGCTGTTCGTGCACCGGATGCCGAGCGGCGGACTGCTGCGCGGGAAGGTCGACTCGGTGCTCGCCGAGGTGGGACGCGCGTTCGCCGCGGCGCGGGTGTTCCAGACGGTGCGGCGCGGCGCGCCGGCGATTCCCGCGCACGTCTCGATGCTGCGCGACTTCCCGTTCGCGCTGTGGTCGCGCGCCGAGCGGGACCTGGCGCCGCCGTTGGTGATCCAGCTCGACGGCGCCGACCTGCGCGCCGAACATCTCGTGGAGTACCTCGACGGGGCGGTGCGGATCGCGCTGGTGGTGGATGGCCCTGCGTCGCCGGCGCCGCTGGTACGACTGATCGCGCCCAGCGTGCTGGTGGTTCAGGCGCGCGACGTGGCGGCGTTCGACGCGTTGGATCGCGCGCCGGGACCGGCCGTGGCCGCGCTGCTGCCGGATGGCTGCGCCGAGCTGCTGCACGATCCGCGCGCCGGCGCGCGTCTGGACGAGCGGTTGACGATCAGCCGCACGGCCGGGGCGCAGAAGGGCGAGGCGCTCGGATGGCGCTCGGCGCGACAGGCGCTCGACGAGGTCGCGCAGCTCGATGCATTGGCGGAGGTATGTCGCGCCGCGCGGGACGTCTCGGTGGTGGTGGTGCCGCCGCTTTTGGACGGAAGCGGTGACCTGGATGGCTCGCGCGCGGTGGACGCGGTGGCGGCGTGGATGCTCGCGCAGGCCGGGTTCCCGACGGGAGGGACGACATGATCCTCCTCGCGGTCGGCATCCTGGGCGGAGTGGGGTTGGTGTTCGCGACGCTGATCGCGATCGCCAATCGCAAGCTCAAGGTCTGGGAAGATCCCCGGATCGACGTGGTGTCGGGGATGCTGCCGGGGGCGAACTGCGGGGCGTGCGGCGTACCCGGGTGCCGCGCATTCGCCGAGAAGCTCGTGGCGGGCGAGAAGCAGCCGGCCGGGTGCAACGTCGCGAACGCCGAGGCCAAGGCGGAGATCGCGAGCTATCTGGGGGTGGACGCCGGCCAGGCGACGAAGGTCGTGGCGCGGATGCTCTGCGCCGGCGGCACTCACGTGGCACGCCAGCAGGCGGAATACCGCGGGCTCGCGACGTGTGCGGCGGCGGCCGCGGTGGCGGGTGGCGGCAAGGGGTGCGCGTGGGGCTGCCTCGGCCTCGCCGACTGCGTGCGCTCATGCACGTTCGGCGCGATGACGATGAGCGCCGACGGCATTCCCGTCGTCGACGTCGACAAGTGCACCGCGTGCGGCGACTGCGTCGACGCATGTCCGAAGGACCTGCTCGCGCTGCATCCGGTGGATCACCGGCTGCTCGTGCAGTGCCGCAACCTGATCGCCGGCGACGCGGTGCTCGAGGACTGCCGCGTGGCGTGCACGGCCTGCGGAAAGTGCGTGATGGACGCCGGGGCCGGGCTGATCAGCGTAGCGAGCGGCGTCGCGGTAGTGGACTACCGCGTGAACGACCTCGCCGATGCGGGCGCGACCACCCGCTGCCCGACGGGCGCGATCGTGTGGCTGACGGGCGCCCAGTTCGCGGCCAATACGACTGTGAATTCATCCGCGCGCGCCCGCGTGGCGCCGCAGCTCATCGGGAGCACACCGTGATCAGATTCGGAACGACCGCCGCACGGGCGGAGCTCACGCCGGACACCGCGCCTCGCTTCCCGGGCACCGCCGAAGCGATGGACGGCAGCACCGCCGTGGTCCTGATGGAGACGGCCGCTTCGGAGGCCGCGGGCGCGTATCCCATCACACCGTCCACGCAAATGGGCGAGGGCTGGGCGGCCGCGGTGGCCGAAGGAAAGCGCAACGTGAACGGACGCCGCCTGCTGTTCTTCGAGCCGGAAGGGGAGCACGCGGCCGCGGCCGTCACGGCGGGGATGAGCATGACGGGCCTGCGCTCGGCGAACTTCTCGAGCGGCCAGGGTGTGGTGTACATGCACGAGTCGCTGTACCCGGCGGTCGGCAAGCGGCTCACCTACGTGCTGAACATGGCGGCGCGCGCGATCACCAAGCACGCGCTCAACGTGCACGCCGGCCACGACGACTATCACGCGGTGGACGACACCGGCTTCTTCCAGCTGTTCGCGAAGGACGTGCAGGAAACGGCGGACCTGAACCTGATCGCGCACCGCGTCGCCGAGCTGTCGCTCAATCCGGGAATCCTGGCGCAGGACGGCTTCCTCACGAGCCACGTGATCGAGTCGATGAAGCTGCCGGAGCGGGAGCTGATCAAGCGGTTCCTCGGCGACCCGGCGGATCTGATCGACTGCCCGACGCCGGCCCAGCGGCTGGTGTTCGGCGCGCAGCGGCGACGCATCCCCGAGCTGTTCGACGTCGACCTGCCGGCGATGCTCGGCGTGGTGCAGAACCAGGACAGCTACGCGCAGGGCGTGGCGGCGCAGCGGCCGTTCTACTTCGACCACCTCGCCGAGCTCACAGACCGCGCGTTCGAGGAGTTCGCCGTCCTGACCGGACGGCGGTATTCGCGCGCCGCCGGCTACAGGCTCGACGACGCGGAGTGGGTGATCGCGGGGCAAGGGAGCGTGGTGTCGAACGCCGAGGCGGTCGCCGACTACCTGCGCGAGAAGCGCGGAATGAAGGTGGGGGTGCTGAACCTCACGATGTTCCGGCCCTTCCCGGCGGATCACGTGACACGGCTGCTCGCGGGCAAGCAAGGGGTCGTGGTGCTGGAGCGCACCGACCAGCCGCTGGCGGTCGATGCGCCGATGCTGCGCGAGCTGCGCTCGGCGATGGCGCAGGCGGTGGAGAACGGACGCGCACGCGCGACCGACCGTGCACGGTCGCGGAAGCAGCGGGCCGAGGAGCCCGCGTCGCTCCCCTATCCGAAGCTCGCCGCGCTGGACGCCGAGCAGGTGCCCGATTTCTTCTCCGGCTGCTTCGGACTGGGGAGCCGCGATCTCCAGCCGGGCGACATCGTCGCGGCGGTGAAGAACATGCTGCCGTCGAGCAAGCGGCTCCGGCAGTTCTATCTCGGCATCGACTTCATCCGTCCCGACACCCGGCTGCCGAAGCTCCAGATCTGGCAAGAGCAGCTGCTCGAGAGCTACCCGCACCTGGCGGACCTGTCGCTGCCGTCGGCGGGAGACCTGGACCTCTCGCCGCCTGGCTCGATCGCGGTGCGCATCCACAGCGTGGGCGGCTGGGGCGCGATCACGATGGGGAAGAACCTCTCGATGACCGTGTTCGAGCTGCTCGGGATGCAGGTCAAGGCGAACCCGAAGTACGGCTCGGAGAAGAAGGGGCAGCCGACGACGTTCTACGCGTCGTTCGCGCACGATCCGCTGCGGCTCAACTGCGAGCTGAAGCACGTGTCCGTCGTGCTGTCGCCCGATCCCAACGTGTTCCGGCACTCGAACCCGCTCGCGGGACTGAAGACGGGCGGCGTATTCGTGATGCAGTGCGACACGGAGCCCGAAGCGCTGTGGCGCTCGCTGCCTGCCACGGCGCGGCGTGACATCCGCGATCGGGAGATCCGGTTCTTCGCGCTCGACGCGTTCAAGATCGCGGCGAGCGAGGCGTCGGACGTGGAGCTCCGCTACCGCATGCAGGGCGCGGCGTTCATGGGCGCGTTCTTCGCCACGTCGCCGCTGCTGGCCCAGGAGGAGCTGAGCGAGTCCGCGCTGTTCGACGGCATCCACGCACAGCTCACGAAGAAGTTCGGTGCGAAGGGCGGGCACGTCGTGGAGGACAACCTGCGAGTGATCCGCCGCGGCTTCGACGAGCTGCGCGAGGTGAAGCCACTGCCCGATACGGGCGAGGCGACGGACGTCGCCGGCGCGGTGCCGTCGATGCCCGCGATGCTGAACGTGGAGAAGGCCCAGCAGGGGATCGCGAACCCGGGCCGGTTCTGGGAGCAGGTGTGCGTGACGTGCAAGCTCGGCCAGGACGTGATCGCCGATCCGTTCACGGCGATCAGCGCGATCCCGGCGGCGACGAGCGCCGTGCGCGACATGAGCGGCGTGCGCATGGAGGTGCCGCGCTTCCTCGCCGAGAAGTGCACGGGCTGCGCGCAGTGCTGGACGCAGTGCCCCGATGCGGCGATCCCGGGGCTGGTGAGCGATCCCGAGGCGGTGCTGGCGACGGCGATCGACGTGGCGCAGGCGCGCGGCCCGGTCGAGCGGCTGCGGCCGATCGTCAAGCCGCTCGGCGCCGAGCTTCGCCGCGCCGTCGGCAGCGGCGAGTTCCATGGCTTCGGCGACGCGCTGGGGCGTGCATGGACCACACTCGCGCCGCGGCTAGCGCTCGATCCGGAGAAGCGCGTAGCGCTGGACGAAGAGATCGCGCGCGTGGTGGAGGCGTCGTCGGCGATCCAGCTCGCGCGCACGGCGCCGTTCTGGAGCAACGCGGAACGCAAGCAGGCGGGATCGGGCGGACTGCTCTCGATCACGGTGAATCCCGAAGCGTGCAAGGGATGCAACCTGTGCGTGGAGGTGTGCCCGGACGGCGCGCTCGAGGCGGTGAAGCAGGACGACACGATCGTTGGCACGCTGCGCGAGCGGTGGGCATTCTGGCAGAAGCTGCCGGATACGCCGCAGCGGTTCGTCAACGTGTCGAACGTCGAGGAAGGGATCGGCGTGCTGCCGACGCTGCTGCTGCGGAAGCAGAGCTATCGCTCGATGGCGGGGGGCGACGGCGCGTGCATGGGCTGCGGTGAGAAGACGGCGGTGCACCTGATCGTCTCGACGATCGAGGCGATGATGCGGCCGCGCGTCGAGCGCTACGTCGCCGAGCTGGACGAGCTGATCGCGTCGCTGGACGCGAAGGCGCGCACGTTGATCTCGTCGGATGCCGAGCTGGAGGCCCTGCCGGCGACGAGCGGGGCGACGATCGAGCTGCCGCTGTCGAGCGACAAGCGCCGCGAGCTCGGCCTGCTGCGCACGACGCTGCACGATCTCAAGGCGCTGCGCTGGCGGTACGTGGAAGGACCGAGCGGACTGGGACGGTCCTCGATGGCGATGGCCAACAGCACCGGTTGCTCGTCCGTGTGGGCGAGCACCTTCCCGTACAACCCGTATCCGTTCCCCTGGGCGAACCATCTCTTCCAGGACAGCCCGTCGCTGGCGATCGGCGTGTTCGAAGGGCACATGCGGAAGATGGCCGACGGGTTCGCGCAGGTGCGGCGCGGCCGCGCGATCCTCGCCGACGAGTACGACGCCGAGAGCACGGAGCGCGAGCTGGGAGAGCTCGACTGGAAGACGTTCACCGACGAGGAGTTCGCGCTCTGTCCGCCCATCATCTCGATGGGTGGCGACGGCGCGATGCTCGACATCGGGTTCCAGAACCTCTCGCGACTGATGATGTCCGGGAAGCCGATCCGGGTGATCGTGCTCGACACGCAGGTGTACTCGAACACGGGCGGTCAGGCGTGCACGAGCGGGTTCACCGGCCAGGTCTCGGACATGGCGTGGTACGGCTCGAAGCAGCACGGCAAGACGGAGGTGCGGAAGGAGCTCGCGCTGATCGCGCTGGCGCACCGCGGCGTGTACGTGCACCAGTCGTCGCAGGCGTCGGCATCGCATCTGATGGCCGGCGTGCTTAAGGGACTGCAGAAGCGCCGCCCCGCCGTGTTCAACATCTACACGCCGTGTCCGGTGGAGCACGGCCTGGCCGACGACGTCGCGCAGCACGCGGCGCGCCTGGCGCTCGAGAGCCGCGCCTTTCCGTACGTGACGTTCGATCCCGACGCGGGGCGCACGTGGGCCGAGTGCCTGAGCCTCGACGGCAACCCGTCGGTGGACGACGACTGGCCGACGTACACGCTCACCTACGTGGATGAAGCGGGCGCGTCGCAGTCGCTGGAGCTGCCGCTGACGATCGCGGACTGGGCGGCGACGGAAGGGCGCTTCCGGAAGCACTTCAAGCGGATCGACGCGAAGACGGTGAGCGATCCCGACGCGCTGATCGCATTTCACGAGTACCTGACGCTGAGCGCGGACGACCGCGACGGCAAGGCACCGTTCATCCATGTACTGGGCGCGGACAGGAAGCTCGAGCGGTGGTCGGTGAGCGGCGAGATCGTGCGGCTGGCGGAGGAGCGGCAGCAGCACTGGGCGCAGCTTCGCGAGCTGGCCGGCGTCGTCGTGGCCGAGCCGACGCGCGAGCGCGTGCGCGAGTCGCTGGAAGCCGAGCTGGAAGCGAAGCTCGACGCGGCGCGGCAGGAGTACGAGGCGAAGCTCGCGGAAGTGCGGGCGACCTATCCGGCGGTGGTGGCGCGCCGGCTCGCCGAAGGGCTGCTGCGAGCGAGCAAGAGCGGGCAGACGGTGCGGGATCTGTTGGCGGGGATCCCGTCGGACGGAAACGTCCCGGTGTCCGCACAGGCGCCGAGCGGGAACGGGGTGGGGAGTGGGGGGTCCGGGGTGACTGCGAACACGGTGGCGCCAGAACAGGCGTCCGCGGCAGCACCGGCTGCGCCGGCAGTGCCGCAGACAGTCATCCCTCACGCCCCACTGCCCACGCCACCTGCCGCCGCCGCGCCGGAGCCGGTCGCAACGGCGGAGTCGATCGCCATCGATCCGTACATCGACTCCGAGCGCTGCACGACGTGCAACGAGTGCACGAACCTGAACAAGAAGATGTTCGCCTACAACGCGAACAAGCAGGCGTACGTGAAGGATCCGAAGGCGGGCACCTTCGCGCAGCTCGTGCAGGCGGCGGAGAAGTGTCCGGTGTCGGCGATCCATCCTGGAACGCCGATCAACCCGAAGGAGAAGGACCTCGAGAAATGGCTGAAGCGCGCACAGGCCTTCTGAGCCGGCTAGCTCGCGGCGCGGCCAGCCGCGCGAGCGCCTTCGGGTTCTCGCACGGCATCCATCCGCCCGAGCACAAGGAGCTGACGGCGCACCTCCCGATCCGGCGGATGCCGTATCCGGACGAGGTCGTGCTGCCGCTCCGCCAGCACACCGGTAAGCCGGCCAGGCTGATCGTGCGGAAGGGAGATCACGTCGAGCGCGGTGACGTGCTCGCCGAGGCGGACGGCTGGGTGTCGTCGCCGGTGCACGCGTCGGCGTCCGGGTGGGTGACGGACATCGACTGGTGGCCGCATCCCGACGGTTCGATGTGCACCGCGGTCCGGATCCGGGTGGAGCGCTACTCGGCGCAGATCGCGCGGCCGCGCCTCGTGCCCGACTGGCACGGGCTCACGCAGGCGGACGTGCTGCGCGCCGTACAGCAGGCCGGCGTCGTCGGCCTCGGCGGCGCCGCCTTCCCGACGCACGTCAAGCTGCTGCCGCCGAAGGACACCACGATCGACACGATCGTGATCAACGGCGCGGAGTGCGAGCCGTACCTGACGACCGACCATCGCTCGATGGTGGAGTATCCGGATCGCGTGCACTTCGGCGTGCGGATCATGATGCACGCACTCGGCGTCAAGCGCGCCGTGATCGGCGTGGAGCGCAACAAGCCCGACGCGATCGAGGCGCTGGAGCGGACGCGGCCCACAGACCTCGACGTCACCGTGCTGCCGCTCACCGTGAAGTATCCGCAGGGCGCGGAGAAGATGCTCATCCGCGCCGTGCTGGGGCGGGAGGTGTCGTCCGGCCAGCTGCCCGCGAGCGTCGGGGTGATCGTGCAGAACGTCGGCTCGGTGGCGACGCTGGCCGAAGTGTTCGAGACCGGACTGCCGCTCGTGGAGCGGATCGTCACGGTGAGCGGGCACGGCGTGCACCGTCCCGCGAATCTCATCGTGCCGGTGGGGACCAAGCTGCGCGACCTGCTCGCCTACTGCGGCGGGCTGACCGAGGACGCGGAAGAGGTGCTGTTCGGCGGGCCGATGATGGGGCAGGCGCAGTCGGACTTCGACGTGCCGCTCCTCAAAGGGACGACGGGCGTGGTGGTGCTGACACACGACGAGGTTCGCGCGCAGGCGCAGAGCCCGTGCATCCATTGCGGCCGCTGTCTCGACGCATGCCCGATGTTCCTCAACCCGACGCTGCTGGGCGACCTCGCGCGGATGAACCGCTACGACGAGATGGCCGAGGCACATCTGGCCGACTGCATGCTGTGCGGGTCGTGCAGCTACGTCTGTCCGTCCAACATTCCGCTCGCGCAACTGTTCAGCGCGAGCAAGGCGGCGCTTCGCCGGCAGAGCGCCGCGAAAGCCGGAGCCGCATGACGACCATGACCGCCGCCGACCCGCGCACCGCGCCGCTCGTGATCACGGCGTCGCCGCACCTGAAGGGGCGGGACACGACGCAGCGCATCATGTGGACGGTCGTGCTGACGCTGCTGCCGATCGTCGCCTGGTCGGTCTGGCTGTTCGGGCCGAGCGCACTGCTCGTCACGCTCGCGAGCGTGGCCGGCGCGGTGGCGACGGAGCATTTCATCGGGCGGCACGGCACGCTCGCCGACGGCTCGGCGGCGATCACCGGCATCCTGCTCGGTCTCACGCTCCCCGCGGGCTTCCCGCTCTGGATGGCGGTGGTCGGCGGCGGCATCGCGATCGGGTTCGGCAAGCTGCTCTTCGGTGGACTCGGCTACAACATCTTCAACCCGGCGCTGATCGGCCGCGCGTTCCTCCAGGCGGCGTTCCCGGTGGCGATCACCACCTGGCCGGCCCGGAGCGGGAGCTGGTGGGCGCTGCGCGGCGACAACTTCGCGCTGCCACTGATGCGCCCGCACGTCGACGCGGTGACGGCGGCGACCCCGCTCGGTCTCTTCAAGTTCGAGGGGCAGGGGACGGACGTGGGGTCGCTCTTCCTCGGCACCGTCGGCGGCTCCCTGGGCGAGACGTCGGCGCTGCTCATCCTGCTCTGCGGCGGCTATCTCGCGCTGCGGCGGTACCTCGACTGGCGCATCCCGGTGAGCGTGCTCGGCACGGTGGCGCTGCTGCAAGGCGCGCTGCACCTGATGAACGCCACGAGGTACGCGAGCGTGCCGTTCACGCTCTTCAGTGGCGGCCTGGTGCTCGGCGCGGTGTACATGGCGACCGACATGGTGACGGCGCCGGTGACGAAGCTCGGGCGCTGGGTCTTCGGCGCGATGATCGGGCTGACGGTCGTGGTGATTCGCGCGTGGGGCGGGCTTCCGGAGGGCGTGATGTACGCGATCCTCCTCGCGAACGCGCTGGTGCCCTACATCAACAAGGTGACGCAGCCCCGCGTGTTCGGCGCGCGGCGCGCGAAGGTGGTGGCGCGATGAGCATGGGAATGACCTCCGCGCCGCGAGCCGTGACGAAGGACGTGCCATCGTGGCGGCTCGTCTCGATGATGACGGTCGCGGGCGCGCTCGCCGGCCTGCTCCTCGTCACGACGTTCGAGCTCACGCTCCCGCGAATCCAGCACCACCAGGCCGAGACGATGGCCGCGGCCATCCAGGAAGTGCTGAAGGCGCCGGCCCGCTACGACACGCTGTACCTGCACGACGGCAAGCTGGTGAAGGGGCTTCCCGCGGGCGCCGACGAGAAGAAGACCGAGCGGATCTTCCTCGGTTACGACGCGGCGGGCAAACGGGTGGGATTCGCGCTGAGCGCGATGGGCGTCGGGTTCCAGGATCCGATGACCCTGATGTTCGGCTACGACGCCGCGACGAAGCAGGTGATCGCGATGCGGGTCATCGCGAACAAGGAGACGCCGGGGCTCGGCAGCAAGATCGTCACGGACAGCGGCTTCGTCGCCGAGTTCTCGCCGGTCGGCGCGCCGCTCGAAGGTGTGAAGAAGGACCGCG
>Ga0207691_10006801_pt1 | contig 11026 bp, 12 predicted proteins | sample KBSM13metaG_FD_184327 | JGI IMG/M metagenome (GOLD analysis project Ga0207691, IMG submission 184327) | Miscanthus rhizosphere microbial communities from Kellogg Biological Station, Michigan, USA - KBS M1-3 metaG (SPAdes) (version 2) | ecosystem: Host-associated > Plants > Roots > Rhizosphere >...
GAAGCGCTCTATCGAACCGGGACGATTGGGAAATGCGAAGTCGTGATTGATCCGATACTGCGAGTCTTCTTTCAGCAGAATGCCGGAAAGCCTGTAATGCAGCACATAGATCCGCTGGGTTTCCGCAAACGGCGGATCGGAGGGCAATCGGCTCCGCCATCGAAGCGTCCGGCGGTCTGCCCATGTGAAGTCATCGACGTTGCTCGGTACGGAAGTCTCCCGCAGCGAGTGCGCCACACCCGTGTTGGGGTCGATCCTCTCGATTCCGATGAACTCCAGCTTTTGACGGGCGCGGACGTTGAATACGCGTTCCCCGCCGTTCCATTCGCCCGTGAATACCATGGTGTGCCGTTCAAAGATATCCAGCGTACCGCCGGCATCGAGATGGGCCTCAACCGTAAGCGCGTCCCAGTGCAACTCCCGATCTTGAGCCTGCACACCGGATGCAACACACCACAGCATCGTGACGACAAGCAGCGGTAGCATTCGCACATTCAATGCACGTACCTTCATTTCACGCAGAGTATACAATCCTGCAATTGTTTTGTTGATTGGCGCGGCGGGCCACACCTCCAGCGGTTACAACAGCGTGCAACGCACTAGTGAGGTGTCGGTGGTGGAATCTGTGCGTAGATAAAGTGTCCATCGTAGTCAGTTACTGGATTGTTCTCGAAGATGATGGTGACATCTTCCGGAATGCTGCCCGTTTGATCCTTGAACATGTAGAGAGTGATGGAAACTACTTCGGCTTTTCCCCGCTTCAGGAAAGTCAGAGGAAACGCAAACGAGAACTCCTCGCCCTTATTCACCTGACGATGCGGGCTGTCCTGAGTATTGAAGATCATTTCGCCGAAGTCACCCGCCGCTCGTCCATCGACGTTTCCAGAAAAGCGTCCGGATTCGGAGACTTTGACGCGCACATGAATCTCCGACGGCGTCTCCGCGTTTGGTACGTACCACCACTCCCGCAGTTCTATGACTTTTCGAAGCTCTTGAATCGTCTCCATCCTCTTTTCATAGAAAGCAGTCTCTTCAGCGTGTTCGTAAGTGCTGTAAACGAAAACGCCGGCGGCAAGCAGGCCGATGCTCGCGATGCCGGACAGGATATGAAGCGGGAGCATTCGCACTGTGACGAACTGGTACAGAGCCAGCGTGCTGACCGCGATGTGCAGTACGACAAATCCAAGGTATGGAATGATGAGGAGTCCGCTCAGGTTCAGTGAAATCCAGCCTCCCCCTCCGCCTTTGAGAAGGACTCTATCGGCGAGGTATACAGGAATCGCGAGCAATGCCAGAGCCATGCATATGACGATGTGCTGTTTCCACATATAGAGGATGCACGGTCAGTATAAACCTGAGCAGACTCGCGTTTGCGTTGGGAAAGGTGAGGCTACGAAGATTCATGCGCCGTGTAGAAGTGGAATTCTGGTCGCATCGAAAGAAAGGCGTCGCTGAAAAATCCATGTTGTGCATAGAATGGCGCCAATTTCAATCCTGCCCAGGTTCAAAAGGAGACGACGAATGCGAATTCCTGCTGTGCGAATGAGTCTGTGTCGAAGGATCTGTTCAACATTTGTAATGACTGCTTTTTTTGCGACAGCCGTACCATTGTCGGCGGCGAGGGGAGGAGGAGACATTCCTTTCCGGGTGTCACTGGATACGGTCTTCCAAAGTTCCAGTGGATTCCCCGTGATCGATATCACGGTGCAGGGTGAAGGCCAGGTACAACACCTGGGCAATTCCGCGACATTCAGCACCAACGAACATGTAAACCTGATCACCGGCAATGCGACGGCGACGTTCACGCTGGTTGCGGCAAACGGAGACACCGTTGTGTTTGAGTCTGTCTTCGGCACCGTACCAGTCCCCGGAGGGGTGACCTTCGAAGGAACTTATACCGTCGTTGGAGGAACAGGCCGGTTTACCGGCTCGACAGGACACGGAGCGCTGACAGGATCCGCACAATTCACCGGACCGAATAATGGAGTGGGAGAATTTACACTCGACGGTACGATCTCATCCCCCGGAAGCGGCCATTGAACATCGAAATGTCTTCTAATTGAACCAACGGAGGGACTCGCTTCGTCCCTCCGTTTCTATTTCTTTTCCGGGTTGCTGAAGTGTCCGTTTGCTTCGTCGGGTTGCGGCCTGATATGCGTCTGGAATCCGGCAACCCTCCCTGATCGTCGCGCTCGGACGCAGGGGTTACAACATACCGCGATCGGAGAGGTGCCGGTATCCTGCCGGCCATGCGGTCGCCGATTGCTGCATTGAGTCGGTCGCGTACGGCGTAGGCGAATTCTGGCTGTCGGAAGTCGCAGCCAAATTCGACGAATGGCGTCGGGTCCCCCCGCCCGCATATCCAATTAGACCTTTGTCTCGGTAATTGCAATTACGGTTTCGGTCATTGCAATTATCGTTTACGTGGTTCCAAACACCATTTCCGTCGTTGCAACTACCGTTTCCGTCGTTCCAACTACCATTTCCGTCATTCCAACCACCGTTTCCATCATTCCAATTACCATTTCCGTCATTCCAATTACCGTTTCCGTCGTTCCAATTACCGTTTCGGTCGTTCCAACTACCGTCTCGGTCATTTCACATTCCGAACTTAACGTTTCCGCTACGTAAATGTGGATTCCACCCTCCCGCTCTCTCGCCCGCGGACATCCTTGTCCGCGAGCGGGGACGTAAATGTCCGCGATGCGAGACCAGGTAGCTGTCACTGGGCTGCAGCCGCCTGAATCTCAGACCAGGCTGTGCTGCAGAGCGGTGGCGAGCCGCATGCCTTATGCCATACCACGCACGTGGTGGATTTCCGAGCCAGCGAAAAAGCTTCTGGAAACGCTGGGAACGGGACTCGAAACGCTTTCGCAGCAGGCCGCCATTTTTCACTACGGCGCGTTGCAGCTATTTGCCAGTTCGTCAGGCACCGCAATGTCAGCGTTCCGCCGTCGGCGTGTGCGGATGGACACGACGGCATGCGCTCCGTGTTCGGCCGGACACGTTATTTCATTGGAACGTTGTGCCGTCTTTCCTCGCCTTATTGAATCCGCACAGGTTAGCGATGTTCTTGTCATTTAAACCCTGTGGTTATTCGCCTGCCTTACTTCTTTCCAAACGCTCGACCGCAATAAGCGGCCGGCAACGAGGAGGACATATGAGAGGCAATCAACGCATCACCACGGCTCTGCTTATTGTTGCAGTCGCCGCCACCGCTTGTTCCAGGAACAACGAAACGCAGCAATCCAAGGGGTCGGAATCGCAGGTTCCTGCGAGGATGACAACCGTCGCCATGACGAAAGACAAACCGAAGGAGGTCCAGGCCATCCCCGAAACAATTGCCAGGCCTGGCTCGGGCTCCTTCGGCGATGGCGAAGCGGCATATTCCGCGCGGAAATACGACGATGCTGTGAAATTGTTCGATCAATACACGGAGCAAAAGCCGAAAAACCCGTGGGGGCATTACATGCTCGGCCTCTCCGCCTGGAAAGCAGGAGATCTCGAGAAATCCGAGAAATCGTTCAACGAAGCCCTGCGTCTCGATCCAGATCATTTCAAGAGCCTGTTGCATCTGAGCCGGATTCTCGTCGATCAAAAGCGTTATGAAGACGCGGTGGTGCGCCTCACACAGGCCGTCGAGCTCGACCCGAATTCTGCGGATGCGCAGCGGTTGCTGGGCCGGGCCTTCACCGGACAGGGCAAGATCGACGATGCCGTTGCGGCCTATCGCCGCACGATCGAACTGGATAAAAAAGATGTCTGGTCCATGAACGATCTGGGTTTGCTGTTAATTGAAAAGGAGCGCTACGAAGAAGCGTTGCCCGTGCTCCAGAAGGCGGTATCGCTGCGGAAGAGTGTTGCGGTATTCCATAACAATCTCGGAATGGCGCTGGAACACACCGGAAACATCAAAGGCGCAGCTGCAGAATATCGAACCGCACGGATCGTCGATCCGGCCGATGAAAAATCGAAAGAAAACCTGAGCCGCGTCGAAGGTGTAAAGACGACTGAAACCAGGTAATCGGCGAGGACTTTCGGTGACGTTGATGAAGTACATTGCGTAGATTTCATCAACGTCACTGAAGGTCCTTTTACATCACCCACACTGTCCGCTTAATGACTCCCCGCGCCTTGTTCCGCTTTAAGTTCGTTTCCATTCGATTTCCATATCTTCGCGGCTCCCGAGGGCGCCGCGCAGCAAGGCGAGAAGCTGAGGATCGATTCCATTATCCGCAAACATGTCGAGAGTCGCAGAGTTCAGGTAATAATCCGTATCCGTCGCCGACTCTTCTTCGAGTTGATCGACGAGAAATTGAAGCTGGTCCTCAGTAATGGAACCGAGTGGACGGCCGGTTTCTTTATCGCGCAGTTCAATCATGATAGCTCTCCTTAACGTGGACGATATTGTAGGCGCGCTCTGCGATCGCGCTGCAGAAATTCCGAATGCGGCCGGCACAGCTCGAATGAAAGCGCGGGTTACTATGCTGTGCGCGGGTTGTCTACGCTGCCGGGTGTCGCGAGCATAGGCGGGGATAAAGGCCCTCGACAACGCGCATTCCATCGAACTGGCCTCACCGCAAAGACGTCTTCGATTCCTACGCCAGCTGGCTACAGCAACCCTGGACGGAATGAATGTGTTCCCCTCCTGAGTCAGGAGGGGTGGCGCCAAGCGCCGGGGTGGTTCCAAAGCAATACCCTGTAGAATTCTCCGAGATCAATAGACGACATCGAATCGCGCGGACAATTCACCGATCTTCGACCCTTCCACCGGAACGAACGGCACAGTGACGGATGCCCGCTTTTGCGGATCTCGAATTCCATTCAGGACGTTGTCCGTCGCATTGCCCGGATATCCGAGGATGAAGCACTGGGTGGCAAAGTCCCGGCGTCCGGCAGCCTTGACGAGAACATGAATGTGCGGCACCCGTCCCGGATAAGGAACCGGCTTGATCGTTCGAAAGCGGTACTCACCTGTGCTGCTGGTTTCAAACCGTCCAAAACCCTGAAAGTTCCTGTCGCGTTCCGAAGCGCGCTGACTTCCTGAATGGATATAGGCGGCATTGTTATCCACCTGCCAGATCTCCACCGTGGCATTGCGAATTGGAGAACCGTTCAGATCGAGAATCCGACCGCTGAGGTTCGTGACCGTTCCAATGGCCGGCGTGATGGAGTTGTTGATGATCAGGAGATCATTGTCCACGTCGAGCGGAAGGCGATCGGGATAGAACGGACCCAGCGTCAACGGCGGAGTCGCAATGAGCTGTTCAGCAAAAGCTCCGGGCACGCTGTAGAAAGCAGATGCCAGTGCGATGGTGGAGATAAATTCGCGTCGAGTGGATTTCATGATCAGACCCTCCGTTTCTATCGGTCTTCACTATTGGACACGAAGTGATCTCCAAGCGCTGTTAAATCATGTAAACGAAATCTCGGTGATGACATGGAGATTTTCGCGATCCTGTAATTCCCAGACGTCCGCATGATCTGCATGCTGTTGCGGCGCGATATGATCGGACATGCGCTGCAAAACGCGTTTTCGATAGCGAAGCGAACACTGCGGTTGAAACAGGTCGACAATTCCTCCTGAGCCAGGCCGCTCCGGCGACTGATTCGAAGGTGTCGCGGATTCCGAATCTTCCGGTGCCTTGGAGAACGAACACGATGCGAAGATTTCTGGGGCTGCCGCACGCCGCTACTGAAGTGATGAAGTGGTATCCAGTCTAGACTATGTCCTTCCGGACTGCCGTAACGATTCGAAGGTGACGCATCACACGCGTGGCATGGCCGATCTCCGCCGAAAGTTCAGATCCAATGTCTGAAACGCCGCGGTCCCAGAATGGATTAAACCCGTAGCCGTCGAGCAGCTTCTTCATCTGATTCGGCGTAAACACCGAACGAATCGGCTCTCCCAAACGCCGGACGATCACCGCGAGGAGCAGGAGCATCCACGCAGGCTGGTGGTACGCCACGATCAATTTGCTGTCAGGAGCCGACCGAGCTTCGACAGTGCGCAGGGTCGTTTCAATCTCATCTCGATTGAGGTACATCACGACGCCTTCCCAAATCCACGTCGTCGGCAGCAGGGGATTATGACCAAAGGCTTCCAGAGCCTGGGCCAAATTGCCGATCCTGAAATCCAGAGGTACGAAGCGGACTTCGCCGGCCTTTCGACTGAGCGTAGCAACTCGCTCGCGTTTCTGTGCCTGGGAGTCCGGATGATCGACCTCGAACACGACGGCCTTCACAAGCTCGCGCATTCGCCACGCCCGCCCATCCAGGCCAGCGCCCAGAATGACAACCTGAGGAGATGCCGTACTGCGCAGTTCCGTATCAATCGCCACAGTTCGCGCCACCATCATTTGAGACTCTCGTGTCAGGTGCTCGTAACGGAACCGCGAACGCCATTCCTTGGGGCACACTCCTCGGCGAACCCAGTCGACTTCCGCTTGCTGCCGTGCGGACAACAACGTCATCGCTGTGGGATCACTGAAGGCAGCAACGGCAGTCCGCCCGTGCGCAATGGCGCGCCCCATGCATACGATTGCTGCTGTCTCACTTGCTCTTCCTGGTTTCACGCGGATCAGTGTGCATCAACCGATATGGAGCATCCAACTTTCTTCGGCGATGTGTCGTCGCTATTCCCACCTTCTATTGTGCTTCTCCATCGGGAGGATTTTCATGAACGGTTCGACGGCATGGATCTTGCCGTCATAACCTTGAACGTCTCCCATACCGTGTGCTGATCTCCGCCACGCTGCAAACGGGTGGGCGCCATCAACTGGCCGTTTTCGTAGTGCCGACGGTCGAAAGCTGCTCGGAGCGCCGGCAACCACGAGTGTCGGGGGCGGATTTGGACTTCGAACTGCAAATCGAACGGGAGAAGGAGGACTGTCATGGCAACTTGTGAAGTGTGCGGAAACAACTACGACAAATCGTTTGAAGTGACCCTTGCAGACGAAACCCACGTGTTCGACAGTTTCGAGTGCGCGATATACCGGCTGGCGCCAACTTGCAACCACTGCAGCTGCCGGATCATCGGACATGGTACGGAAAACGCACAAGGAGTTCTGTTTTGTTCCGCCCATTGTGCAACGCAAGAAGGCGTTGCCGGACTGCGGGATCGCATCGTGAGCGGGACCTGAACTCACAGAGGCGTGTTACGTTCTTTAAGAATTTCCTGAGCAATCTCGGAAATCTCCTTGGAATTGCCGCGCAACGGGGCCATCCGTATCCCCGGCAGTTTGCTTCGGAGTGAGGTCATTATCGTGGCGTGTTGTGGTACTGGGGGTGCATTGAGCTATGACTTCCCAGCCAGTGGGTGAGCCGGTGGAATTCAGAAATCTCCGATCCACCGCACCACGACCGCAGCATTTAACTGATTTCAATTTGCCAGAGGATTGTTGGTGGTACTGCCGTTTGCCCACACTTCAGCAATTCTCTGGTTCCTCAGTCGAAGCACAAACAGGTAATCGTTGGATGTAGACTGCGGCGGATTCTTGCCATCCGCCTTCCGTACTGCACTCGATGTGTAGGTAAGAACAATGTAATTGTTTTCGCCGGAAATAAATTTCCAGGTTTGCTTCAAATCCACAACGCTGTTGCGTCCATTAAGGATGAAATCTTCATGCGCTTTCCAGCCTGATAAGTCGAGACCGGGCAGATGATAGACAACAGCAGGGTCTTCAATTGCCTTGAGGTCATCGATACTTCCTGTCTTCCAGGCTTGATTTTCCGCGGCGATAAACCGGTCCGCAAACTCTTGCGGAGAAATCCCGCGACCACACGCGGCGGGAAGCAAAACTGTCAGCACGGCGACTCGAGGCAATATTCTGAAATTCATGGCACCGAGAGTACGAAGCCTTCCGCATGGCCGCAAATCAACAGTTTTGATCTCGTCATAAGCGGGCTGGTTATCTGAATTTCTTTGACGCGACATCGCTGAAGGAGGAGCGTCGACGATCGTGGTTCGAAGCAGCATGTTGGGGCGCCCCTGCGCAACTTACGTTGCGGCGTTCCTCAGATTCCGCGCCACGGTGCATGGGTCCGATATGGACGGTTCCAGCCATCTCTCACACCATTCCGCACCTTGCAAAGTCTGGCTGAATTACCTACCCTTAGCCCACCGCTGCCCACCCATCCAGGGCATCAAGACAGGGGAAAATAATGCGTACACCGATGCATCGCTTCAAGTATACAAAGCTCACGAAGGAGCAGATTGGCACCAAGCTGAAGATGGCTGAAGGCGGACCTTTGAGCGCTTCGACTTTCTCGAACGTACTGAATGGCAAGACGCTGAAGATCGTCACCCAGGGCGGCCCGACCCTGGAGTACAAGTTCGCAGCAAACAGGCGCCTGACACTCACCGAAGGTGGCAAGCAGGTAACTTCCGGGTACGGCGAGTTGACCCTGAATCAGATGGTCTTCTTTTCACACCTGATTCCCGGCGAGCAGAAGGGCTACAACGTGTTCATTGACCAGAAAACCAATCTGGCAACGGTGTTCGAGGTGTGGACGTCCAGCGGTATCAAGCAGGGTACCGGCGCCAACGAGTTCACGCTCGATGATCGCGAGGTCCAGCGGCAGATCTATTTCGGATATGTCGATAATGGGCAGAAGGCTCCGGAGAAGCTTCATCACTACACGAACCGGATGATGGGCAAAGGGATCCATTGGAAACAGGATACCGGCATCGAAACAATCGAGCTCTATGCGTCTGTGGCCAATACCAACTTCATCGAATTGACCCGGCATATCGACGATCTGAGTTACGTGTCCACTTCAGATTACGTGCTCGTCGATGACCGGACCGTTATCTACAATCGGACCGAATGCGAGTTCTCCGGCATCCACACGTGCTTTGTGGTCGATCTGTACGGTGTCAAACAGGTGGGCGTACGTTTCGGCTTCAACGACAAGGATGAGCTCGAATACTACATGTTCCACGGCGATGGCGAGATCGTCGGGCAGCTGGCCTATCTGGAGAACTTCGATGACCATGGTCTCAGGCCCATGTTTGCTCCAGCGCCGCGGCCCGCAACAGCCGGAGGCCCGGCTCCTGCTGCAGATCTGCCACAGAAGGGAGCGCGTACCACGTATCGTCCCGTCAGGACGTTCCCGCACATGACGGACGAAGAAGTGCATCAGGCCGCACTTCAACGGACATCTGCTTTTGGCGCGGGTGGGGACCAGCAAGCGCCTCCGCAGGCGCAGGCCACTGGCAACAACCTGCCGTTCTCCGACATCCTGGTCGGCAAAGAATTCACGCTTCGCTTCGACAACGGCGGCCCTGTCCGCGACTACCGCATCAAAGAGATGTTCAAGCTGCAGTACCGCGATCACAGCGACAATGTCTGGCACGATGCCGATTACCGCGCTTATGAAGGCGACGACAACCTCGCCTGGTTCAGTCATATGATCGCGGACAGCAAACCGCGCGCCAGCGTGCAGGTCGCAGTGGACTTCACCAACGGGCTCGCAACCAGCATCGAGTCCCACATGGGCACCGCGTATTACGGAAACGAGACCAGCTATCGGGCCATTTTCGGCGTGGCGGAAATGACCGGTCTGGAAGCGCCGCTGTATGTACGCCATCAATTGACCGATGAACTGGTCGGCCAGGCGTTCTCGTGGTCGTATTCCGACCAGACCACTTCCATGCACATCTATTCCTCACCGCATTCCATGTCGTGGGTGATCTTCACAGGTGCACAGGCTTTGGGAGCGGAATGGTGCTCGCCATGCATCTACGTCAAGCTGCGCCCGGGTGTCTACATTTTCTGCCAGAACGAAGAAGCCTGTAACGGCGCGCAAATGATCGAGCTGCTCAACACCAAGGCCTCCCATGATTGCGGATTCACATACAACGGCGGTGCCAGAGGCGTCAGCCTGGGGGTGACCGGTGCGATCGGTCGTCATATCGGCAAGTTTGACATCGTGAATCTGTATGGTCCGAAGAGGAGGAACGCATGAAGAACATCCTCCGTCGATCGTTTATCTGGAAAGTAGGAACCGCCGCCTCGGCGGCGCTGGTGTCGACGACCGGTTTGAGCATCGCCAAAGCAGACACTGGCACGACGAGTAACCTGCCACTGCAGGCAGCGTTGCTGGAAGAGGAGAAAGTATTGCGGAAATTTCATCAGGCCTTCGAACAGGCGATAAACAATGGCAGGTACGAAGAAGTCATCGGGATGTTTGCCCATGACAGCGAGGAAAGAGACACCGCTGAAGGCGGTGGTGTGCGGGTCGTCTTCAATGGCGGCGTCTTCAAGGTGCACACCGGTGGAATTCGCCGCCTCTATCGCGAGCGTTTTCCGGCGGGAAAAATCGGCCGCAGGATGGAACCCGCGCCAGGCTTCGAGTTGACGGACGACCAGCAACACGACAGCGTGGAAGTGTCTTCGGATCTTCGGTCCGCAAAGGCCGTGTTCCCCTATTCGATCCAGGTGGGCATGCCCTTCCAAACCGAGTCTTCACTCGCCGCCATGGCCCGACTGCATGGCGAAGGGGTGCGGTTATGGTGGGAAGGCGGCGTCTACCACATCGATTATCGGAAAGATGCAGACGGCCGCTGGCAGATCCGCCGTCTCGAATACGACACGCTTTCCCGGGCTGACTATCGTGCGGGCAAAAGCTATGCGCAGCCGATATCCGTGTCGCGACTTGTCGCGTGCTTTCCGGCGGATCCCCACGGTCCCGACGAGTTGGTATAAGTCCCACACTTTGATGAGGATTTCCGGTGCCCTAACTAAATTTTTCGCGCATCCAGCGTTCCATTGCTTCGGCTGCAGCGATCAGAGGAACGTCGCCCTGCTTTCCCACTTTGAGTGAGTGATCTCCTTTCTCTGTCCAGATCAAGGTGGCGCGGCTACCCAATTTATTTGCGACCTGCTCAAGAAGAGCACGTTCTGCAAATGGATCGGCGGTACCGCTGAGAAAAAGCATGGGCAGCTGGATTTCAAAGAGATGCGCATCCCTTCGCTGGTCCGGCTTGCCGGGTGGATGCAGAGGATAACCGAGAAAGGCGAGA
>Ga0207691_10006802_pt1 | contig 11026 bp, 10 predicted proteins | sample KBSM13metaG_FD_184327 | JGI IMG/M metagenome (GOLD analysis project Ga0207691, IMG submission 184327) | Miscanthus rhizosphere microbial communities from Kellogg Biological Station, Michigan, USA - KBS M1-3 metaG (SPAdes) (version 2) | ecosystem: Host-associated > Plants > Roots > Rhizosphere >...
ATCAGTACCCGCTGGCCCGCCCGCGTGACGCGTTTGCCCCCGCCATGCGTGACGGATTCTTCCTCGTGCCTCGTCTGGCGACCCATGAGGATGCCGACGCGGAGTCGGCATGAGCACCGCCGCGCTCTCCGTCGCTGAGCTCGCGCGGCGACACGCAGAGGGGACAGCTGCTCCCACCGACGCGGTCGAGCAAGCGTTCGCTCGCGCCACCGAGGTTCGTGCGGGCGCCGACGGGTTGAATGCGATCCTCGCGCACGACCGCGAGGCGGCGTTAGGCGACGCCACACAGGTCGCCCAGCTGCACCGGGAGGGGAATCGTCCGGGCCCACTGGCTGGCGTTCCGGTAGTAGTGAAGGACAACCTCGCGACGCTGACCATGCCGACGACGTGCGGGTCGCGCGTCCTCGAAGGCTATGTCAGCCCGTACGAGGCGACCGTCGTCAGTCGTCTGCGGTCGGCCGGCGCGATCGTCGTCGCGAAGACGAACATGGACGAGTTCGCGATGGGATCGTCGAACGAAAACTCGGCCTACGGTCCGGCGCGGAACCCGCTCGACCCGACGCGCGTGCCGGGTGGATCGTCTGGCGGATCCGCGGCGTGCGTGGCGTCCGGCATCGTGCGCGTCGCACTCGGCTCCGAGACGGGCGGCTCCGTACGGCAGCCGGCAGCGTTCTGCGGCGTCGTTGGTGTCAAGCCGACGTACGGTCGCGTGAGCCGGTATGGGCTGGTGGCATTCGCGTCGTCGCTCGACCAGGTCGGGGTGTTCGGCCGCACCGTTGACGATGCGGCGATCGGACTTGCCGCCATCGCCGGACGCGATCGGTTCGACTCGACAAGCGCCGACGTGCCGGTCGATGACTACCGCTCGCTGGCCACCGAGAGCCTAACGGGGGTGGTGATCGGGCGTCCGCGCGAGTACTTCCCGGAGTCGCTGGATCCCCGCGTGCGCGAACGCTGCGATGCGACGCTCGATTCGTTGCGGCACCTCGGCGCGACGGTCCGCGATGTCTCGTTGCCGCATACCGACCTCGCCATTCCCACGTACTACATCATCGCGCCGGCGGAAGCGTCATCGAACCTCGCTCGCTTCGATGGCGTTCGCTACGGCCCGCGCGCGCAGACCCCTGCGCTGCGCGAGATGTACGAGCGGACCCGCTCCAACGGCTTCGGTCCTGAAGTCACGCGCCGCATCCTGCTGGGCACGTACGTCCTCTCGGCGGGTTACTACGAGGCGTACTACAAGAAAGCGCAGGAAGTCCGCGGTCTCATCGCCACGGATTTCCGGCGCGTCTTCGATTCTGGCGTGCACGTGCTGTTTACTCCGACTGCCCCCACGCCGGCGTTCCCGCTCGGTTCGCGGTCCGACCCGTACGAGATGTATCTGAGCGACATCTTCACGGTTACGGCGAATCTGGCGGGCATTCCGGCCATGTCCGTGCCCGTCGGGCGCGTGGACCGGCTGCCGATCGGCGGACAGGTCATGGCGAAGCACTTCGATGAGCTGACGATGTTCCGGGTCGCGTATGCCATCGAGAGGGCGTTAGGCGAGGACGCGCACCAGTGACCGACACCACGACACAGACCGCCGTTACATCGCGGTACGAGATGGTCGTAGGGCTCGAGGTCCACGTTCAGCTCCGCACGCGGACGAAGCTGTTCTGCAACTGCTCCGCACAGTTTGGCGAGCCGCCGAATCGGAACACCTGTCCCGTGTGTCTCGCGCTGCCCGGCAGTCTCCCGGTCCTGAATGAGGCCGCCGTCGAGCTGGCGAGCCGAGCGGCGTTGGCGTTAGGTGCGAAGGTCCAGGAGGAGTCGATCTTCGCACGCAAGAACTACTTCTATCCGGACCTGCCCAAGGGCTACCAGATCTCGCAGTTCGACAAGCCGCTCGCGACCGAAGGCTCACTCATCATCGGCGAGCAAGCAAACGGCTCGGCCATCCGCATTGGCATCACGCGCGTGCACATGGAGGAGGACGCCGGCAAGTCCATACATGATCGGTTCGCGGCGGCGACCGCGATCGACCTGAATCGCGCCGGCGTTCCGCTCATCGAGATCGTGAGCGAGCCGGATATTCGGTCGAGCGCCGAAGCAGGTTCGTACCTTCGACTGCTCCGGCAGTTGCTCGAGTACGTCGATGTCAGCGACTTGAACATGGAGGAGGGCAGCCTTCGCGTGGACGCGAACATCAGCATCCGCGAACGCGGCGCGACGAAGCTGGGCACGAAGACGGAGGTCAAGAACATGAACTCGTTCTCGGGCGTCGAGCGCGCGCTCGACGCGGAGTTCGCGCGCCAGGCCGCCATCCTCGACGCGCACGGGCGAGTCGAGCAGCAGACGCTGCTCTGGGACGCCGACCGCGGAACCGTCAGACCGGCGAGGACGAAGGAGGGAAGCCACGACTATCGGTATTTCCCGGATCCCGATTTGCCGCCACTTCGCTTGACGAAGGACTGGATCGAGCGGATCCGCGGACGCCTGCCGGAGCTGCCCGACGCGCGCCGCCGACGCTTCGCCAACGAGTATCGCCTGAGCGCGTACGACGTTGACGTGCTGACGGCGAGCCCGCGCGTTTCGGAGTATTTCGAGTCAGTGGCCCGCGCGCACGGCGACTCGAAAGCCGCGGCGAACTGGGTCATGGGCGAGGTGTTGGCCGCGCTCAAGAACGCCGGTCTCACCATCGAACGGTTCGTGGTGCGCCCCGCCGATCTGGCAAAGTTGCTGGACATGGTACGCGATGGCGCCGTCAGTCATACAGCGGCAAAGCGCATCTTTGCTCTCATGACGCAGAGCGGTGACCGGCCCGAGCAGATCGCGGAGCGCGAGGGGTTGGCACAGGTCGGCGACGAGACGCAGCTCGCGACGTGGGTCGATGAAGTCATCACGGCCCAGTCGGCGGAATGGCAGCGCTACGTGGGTGGCGAGAAGAAGCTGCTCGGTGTGTTCGTCGGCGCGGTCATGAAGAAGTCGGGTGGCCGCGCGGACCCGAAGAAGGTGAATCAATTGCTGGCGGCGCGCGCCAGCGGATAGAGCGGGGAGGGGAGCTCCACCGCGAACCGCAATTTCGATTCAGGAAGGCCGAAGTGCCGCTGTGCTTCGCTCGTCACGAGCTCCTCGCCGCCCTGGCGCAGCGCAGCCCGCCTAACGCGCTTCGCCAGCCGCAGCGGTGTTTCGCCGGACGGGTCGAGCAGGTACGGCTCCGAGCCCTCGATCCGGCGCAGGAAGTCTACGATGAAGTCGAACGAGCGCGTCATGTACGCGCCCACGTCCGCATCCGGAAGATCCCAGCGGCTCTTCTCCGACATGAGCTGGAAGATGCGCTGCCACGACTCGGTGTCCGTGACGTAGACCATGCCGCGAAAGATCCGACGATTGGTCGGCGTGCTGAAGATCGTGGGGCTCAGAATGCGATCCAGGTGCGCGTCGGAGCGCGCGTGGTCGAGCAGAATCAGCTCGCGCGCGCGCCGCGCGAAGCGCTCTCCCAGATGCGTCTCGAAGCGACTCTCCCAGTAGCTGTGACCGAGCGCTGAGGTGCTCGACGTCGTCGCGAGCTGGCGCGGGACGAAGTAGTTGTGCGCGACCGCGTCGGCGGCGAGATGGGCGAGGTACCCGAGCGCGAACGCATGCAGCGGTTCGTCGCGTGCCTGCTCGCGGATCTCGAGTCCGATGTTCCAGGCGTGACAATGTCGGCCGGCTGCCGCGTACTTCTTCGCGATGCTCGTGTCCGCGGCGATCGACCCGTACAGAAAGTCGTACGGGAACGCCGACAGCAGGTCACCAACGGCCGAGGGCAGGAGTGGGAGGGACCGTAGGACGGCCTCACCCAGGAAAACGTGCGTGCCCGGCGTCCATGCGAACGCGGCGCTGGGCGACAGCGCGATCACGATAATCGCGATCACGACCGCGCCCAGCACAAACACTGTCGTAGAGCGCCAGCCCCTCGGGCTGCGCGTCACGCGCACAGGTGCTATACGCCCAGCCGTTTGCGTTGCCGACGGATGGCCTTTCGCAGATCACGGAGCTCCGACTCGACGACGTCGGCGACGGTCTCGCGCGCGGTATTGATCGCATCGCCGATCTCTTCGCGGATGGTATCGACCGGCACGCGATCCCACGCCTCGCCGCCGCGCTTCGCGGCCCAGCGCGCACCCTGTCGCCCGCGCTTGCCGGCCCATTTCGCGGCGCCCGCGGCGGCACCACCGGCGACGCCCGCGAGAGGCGAGATGGGACGACGGCCACTCGGACCGCGGCGCAGCAGCAGTGCGGCGCCCGCGCCGATCACGGCACCAAGGACGGCCGCGGTCAGCAGGTCGTACTGTTGGTCACGCTCGGTCGCTCGTCCGCGGTCGGACACGCGGTCGTTCGTGCCATTCACTCTCGGTCTCACCGTCGTCGCCATGGCTCTCCTCTCGCTCATAGAGCGCGTCATCGTCTTCGAACTCGTCCGCCTCCGCAATCGTGCCCTCTGCCACCTGATCGCGAAGCGTCGTTGCACCGGCTCGCATACCGCGCAGCGTCGATGCGGTAGACACGAACGTGTCCTCCGCTTCCCGCTGTATTACCCGCATGAGCGCGTCGAGCTCATTCAACCGCAGCTCCGCGGTCTTCACGGCCGTCGTCAGCCGCTCGTTCGCCAACGCCACCGTCTGATTGAACTGCTGTACGTCAACGCGGAGGGCCGTCGTGATGTAATTGACGTTGTCGGCAATCCCGTTCGCGTTGCGCACCAGCGGACCGATGTCCCCATAGAACCGGTCGATCAGTTCGTTGACGCGTTTGTAGCTGCTCCGAAAGTTCCACGCTGCCGGTACGAGAACGACCGTCAGTATCAGAATGGCGATCGTCATCAAGCCTTGCGCGACGCTCGCGACTTTCGCGAACGCGCCAGGCTCCCCGCCCACCTGCTTCGTGTAGATCGTGTCGGGCAGAGCGGTGCCAACTTGTTGAAGCAGCTCCGCAGCCAGCCGCGCGAAACCCGCTGTCATGCGATCAGTGGATTGATGTGTTACCCTTCGGCGTGCGACGAGTCATTCGCGCGGCCGTGCCGCCGCCCGCGCGAGTGTGCAAGGCTGAGGCCACCCGCCGGTTGAGCCGAGCGGGTACGTTCGCGTCATCGCGGATCGTACCGGTGGCAAAATAGCGTGTCAAGCAACTCACACCGACCGGCACCCCGATCTCATGGCAGCAGTGCAGTTCATCGTCGAGGGCGAAGCCACGCTCTCCGGATCGATTCGACCCTCCGGCAACAAGAACGCCGCCCTCCCGATCATCGCCGCATCCCTCCTCTCTGAGCACCCGGTCACGCTCGAGAATGTGCCCCGCATCCGCGACACCGAGACATTGGTGGAGTTGGTGAACTCGGTCGGCGCCAGCGCCGAATGGACCGAGCGAAACACGCTGAGCATCCACGCGAAGACCATCCGTCCGTCGGACCTCGACCCCGAGCTCTGTCGAAAGATTCGCGCGTCGATTCTGTTGGCCGGTCCACTCCTCGCCCGCTGCGGTGAGATCACGCTGCCGCCGCCCGGCGGCGACGTCATTGGACGCCGGCGGCTGGACACTCATTTCCTGGCGCTCGAGCAACTCGGTGCAGAGATCAAGGCGAACGACAAGTTCGAGCTGCGCGCGAAATCGCTCGTCGGCGCCGACGTATTCCTCGACGAACCGAGCGTCACCGCGACGGAGAACGCGCTCGTTGCCGCGACGGCGGCGCGCGGAACGACGATCCTGCGCAATGCCGCCTCCGAGCCGCACGTCCAGGATCTCGCGCATTTCCTGAACACGCTCGGCGCGAAGATCGAGGGCATCGGCACCAACACCATCACCATTCATGGCGGTCAGTCGATCGGTGGCGGCACGCACCGCATCGGCCCCGACCACATCGAAGTCGGATCGTTCATCGGGCTCGCCGCCGTCACGCGCTCCGAGATCCGCATCGAGTCGGCCGGCGTCGAACATCTGCGCTCCACCCTCCTCGGCTTCGCGCGCCTCGGCATCACGTGCCGCATCGAAGGCGATGACCTCATCGTGCCCGCAGAGCAGTCACGCGAGATCCAGTCTGACTTCGGTGGACACGTCCCCAAGCTCGAGGACCAGCCGTGGCCGGCGTTCCCGGCGGACGTCATGTCCATCGCGATCGTCGCCGCGACGCAGTGCAGTGGCGTCATTCTCTTTCACGAGAAGATGTTCGAGTCGCGGATGTTTTTCGTCGACAAGCTGATCGGGATGGGCGCCCGCATCGTGTTGTGCGATCCGCACCGCGCGATCATCGCCGGTCCGTCTCCGCTCCGCGCGGCAACGGTGGAGTCACCGGACATTCGAGCTGGAATGGCGATGCTGCTCGCCGCGTTGTGCGCGAAGGGCACGAGCACGATCAACAATGCGGGCCAGATCGAGCGTGGCTACGAGCGCATCGACGAGCGGCTCAATGCGCTCGGCGCGCGAATCACCCGGGTGGACGACCGACGGAGATGACGGCGGCGCCGCACACCGCACAGTCGCGCGCAGTACCGGGGGCGTGGTACGAGAGCGTCCCGGAGTTCGAGAGCCTCGGTATTCGCGCGTTCACGACGACGCGAGCTGCTGGCAGCTTCGGCGTCGGCAGCGACGAGCCCGTCCGCGATGTCATGGCGCGCTGGGATCGCCTGCGGGCGGAGCTCGCTCCTTCCGGCCCGCGGCTGGCCACAGCGCACCAGGTGCACGGCGACCGCGTCATCGCGCACGGTGTGGGCTGGCAAGGGTGGCTCCGATGCGGTGACGCAGACGGGCACCTCGCGCTCGAACGGGGCACCGGCACGGCGGTGTCTATCGCTGATTGCGTGCCGGTCTTCATCGCCCATGCGTCTGGAGCGATCGCGCTGCTTCATTCCGGATGGCGCGGCACGGCAGCTCGCATCGTCGAGCGAGCCATCGACGCACTCGAATCACGGGGGATCCCAAGTGTCGAGCTTCGAGTCCATCTCGGGCCGGCCATCTGCGGTGGCTGCTACGAGGTGAGTCCGGATGTTTTCGAGCGACTCACGGGGCGCACCGTGGATCGCGCGACGACTGTCGACTTGCGACAGTTGATCGCCGACCACGCCCGATCGCGCGGGGTCCGCGACATCTCGACAAGCGAGCGCTGCACGCGCTGTGACAACGACCTGTACTTCTCACATCGCGCCGGCGACGGCGGCCGACAACTCGGCGTAATGATTGCGCCTCTATGAGATAGCTCTTCGTTGGGTTGACGGCACTTGAGGCGCCGTCTAGATTCACCACGCTGCCGTCTCGCCTGGCGTCAGCGGAATGTGGGGGAGGGTTCCCCACATTTTTTTGTTCTTGGCGGGTACCTCGACACGACATGAGCCAGGCGTTCCAAGACGTTCAACACGTTGTAGTTGCCGAGCTTGATTCGCTGGGGTTCGATCTCGTCGAGATGAGGCGTGGCGGTACGCGAACGAGGCCCGTGTTCGACGTTCGCATCGATCGGCGTGACGGAGAGAAAGTGACCGTGGACGATTGCGCCCGCGCGTCGCGCGCCATCGAGGCGCGCCTCGACGCGGGCGAACTGTTCGCGGGGAAGTACGTGCTGGAAGTCTCATCGCCGGGTGTCGAAAGACCGCTCAAGACGGTTGGCGACTGGCGGCGGTTCGTCGGTCGCCGGGCGCGGCTGACGAGCGCAGCCGTTGGTGGGATGGTCGAAGGAGAAATCGTTGGAATCGAGGACGACGCCGGACGTGCGACTGCGATCGTGCGTGACGACAAGGGTGTGGCGCATCGCGCCCCGGTCGATGGCATTCGCGAAGCACGACTGGTGTTTCACTGGAAAGGATAGAGGGCGCCTGTAATGATCGGTTCCGCTGACATCCTGAACGCGATTCGCGAGCTGACGAATTCGAAGCAGCTCGATCGGTCCGAATTGCACGGACTGCTCGAGGACGGCATTCATGCCGCCCTCGCGAAGAAGCACGGGCCGAACGTCCAGGCCGAGGTCGAGATAGACGAGGACAAGGGCAACATCCGCATCGTGCTGCTCAAGACCGTCGTCGAAGAAGTCACCGACGCGAGTCGCGAGGTGAGCGTCGACGAGGCGCGCTTCGAAGATCCGGAGTTCCAGGTCGGGGACACGATGGAGATCCCGGTCGACTTCGCGGAGTTCGGCCGCACGGCGGTGCAAGCGGCGAAGCAGCGCATCATTCAGCGCGTCCGAGAGGGCGAGCGCACCCGGATCCGCGACGAGTTCGCGGGCCGCGTCGGCGACCTGCTGAGCGGCGAGATCCAGCAGATCGAGCGCGGCAAACTCGTCGTCATGCTGAACAAGTTCCGCGAGGCGGAAGCGATCATCCCGTATCGCGAGCAGAATCATCGCGAGCACTTTCATCAGGGCGAGCCCATTCGCGCCGTTCTGAAGCGCGTCGAGGAAACGCCAAAAGGCCCCCGCCTGATTCTGAGCCGGGCCGATCCGCTGTTCGTGAAGGCGCTGTTCAAGCTCGAGGTGCCGGAGATCCAGCAGAATATCGTCGACATTCGCGCTGCTGCCCGCGAGGTTGGCAGTCGGACGAAGATCGCGGTGTTCTCGCGCGACGACTCGATCGATCCGGTCGGCGCGTGCGTCGGCCTCAAAGGGTCGCGCGTCCAGGCGGTTGTGAACGAGCTCAATGGCGAGCGAATCGACATCGTGCCGTGGTCGGCTGATCCGGAGCGGTTCGCCAAGCTGGCACTGGCCCCGGCACGCGTCGCGCGCGTGTTCTCCGATCCGACGGCGAAGACGATTCAGGCGGTCGTGGACGAGGATCAACTCTCACTCGCCATAGGAAGGAACGGCCAGAACGTTCGCCTGGCGTCGGAACTTACGGGCTGGAAGATCGACCTGTACTCGAGCCGCGAGTGGCTCGATCGCGGTGGGGACGCACCGCTGTTCGCTCCGCTTCCCGAGGAGGCAGACGAAGCAGCCGACGTTAAGCTTTCGGAGATCGAGGGTATGTCTCCCGCGACCGTGGCGGTGCTCGAGGAAGGCGGCTATCGCACGTTGAACGACATCATCGACCTGGAGCGTGAAGACCTGCTGCGACTTCCTGGCATTGCGCCGGAGGAGGCTGATCGGATCATCACCATGCTCGATGAGTTGACTGAGGATGGCGGTGAGGAGAGCGGCGCCGACGAGGGCACCGCTGAAGGTTCGGACGCGTCGCGACGCGGCGAGTCAGCGGTATAGAGGACGACGTGGACTCGGCTACGTCCGCCAAGCTGCTCCGACTGCTCGGAGTCGGCATGAACGGACGGCTCGTCGTCGTTGGTGTGCAGCTGGTTCGGGATGCGGCGCAACGCGGGAAGCTTCAGCTGGCGGTCATTGCGCCAGACGCGTCACGTCATAGCCTGGACAAGGTTGTGCCCATGCTTCGCGCAAAGCACATCCGGATGATCGAAGGGCCTTCGGCGGCCGAGCTTGGCGCTGCGGTAGGAAGGGAGTCGACGGCGGCGGTTGGCGTCGTCGATCCACAGCTCGCGAGAGGCGTTCGTGCTCTCGTTGGGGCGGCCCCCGTCGAGGGGCAAGCTGCGGACTCGGGTCGAGTCCGCTAGGAGGATTGTTTGAGCAAGCTTCGCGTACACGACATGGCGGGTGAGTTCGGGATTTCCAGCGACGAAGTCATCACGATTCTTCGTCAAATGGACGTGCCCGTTCGCAGCCATCTCACCCTGCTCACCGACGACCAGGTCGCGCGAATCCGCGCGCGCTGGGAGCGTGAGAAGCGCGTTCGTGCGGAGAAACAGACCGCACCACCGGCGCGGCGACGTCGCGGGACGGCGGCTGCCGCCCCGGCTGCTGCTGCGCCACCCGCTCCGACACCCACCGAGGCGTCCGGCATTCGTCGTCGTCGCCGCCCTGCGGAAATTGCGGGTGAGGCAGGAGTCGCAACGACGGACGATACCGACATCGAGGTAGCCGCGCCGGACATCGGCGATGTCGATCCCATGATCGACGTCGAGCACGAGGTCGTCGATGTTGGCCCGCCGGCCGCTGAACCCGTTGAAAGTGCTGCGGCGCCGGTCGATGTGGAGCCGATCGCTCCACCGCCACCACCACCGCCGGCACCGCCGGTGACGTGGGCTCCGCCTGCGCCTCCACGCGCTCCCGAAGTCGAGCGCGCGCCTGCGGCTCGGGAACCGCTTCCGCCGGCTCGCCCGCTGGTGCCTCCGACGCCGCCAGGCGGCGGAGCGGATCGGCCGCGACCGCGCCCCATCGTTCCCGGTGCGCCTCGCCAGCGTCCGGTTGGCAACAACACGCCGTTCGTTCCCCCTCGTCCCGTCGCGTCGGCAGCGCCGGGCGGCGGGATGACGCCGACTCGCCGAGACGATCGGTCCCAGCAGCAGCGGGGTGCTGGGGGTCAGGGAGGTGGAGGCGGGGGCGGCGGTGGCAGCCAGCAGCAGCAACAGCATTCCCAGCAAGGGCGCCGCAAGAAGGGCAAGCGCGGCGCCGTTGATCAGGAAGCGGTATCCGCCAACATCTTCAAGACGATGTCGGCCATGCGCGGTCCTGCCCAGCGCCGCGGTGGCCCACGACGCGCCGACGATGTCGCGTCACGCGAGGAGATGGAGGCGCAGCGCGAGGCGGATCGTGAACGCGAGCGAAAGACCGTTCACGTGAACGAGTTTATCACCGTCAGCGAGCTCGCCGAGATTCTGAAAATTCCCGCGACGCAGATCGTCGGCTTCGCGTTCAAGAATCTCGGACTCATGGTCACGATCAACCAGCGGCTGGACTTCGATCAGATCGAGCTCATCGCCGGTGAGTTTGGCTTCCAGGCCGTTCGCGAAGAGGAGTACGCCGCGGACGCCGGACAGACGACTGAGGTGGACAAGGCCGAGGACCTCGTGTCGCGGCCACCGATCGTCACGATCATGGGGCACGTCGATCACGGAAAGACCTCGCTGCTCGACTACATCCGCAAGGCGAACGTCGTTGCGGGTGAAGCTGGCGGTATCACACAGCACATTGGTGCGTATCACGTCACACTGCCAAGCGGACGACTGATCACGTTCCTCG
>Ga0207691_10006803_pt1 | contig 11026 bp, 8 predicted proteins | sample KBSM13metaG_FD_184327 | JGI IMG/M metagenome (GOLD analysis project Ga0207691, IMG submission 184327) | Miscanthus rhizosphere microbial communities from Kellogg Biological Station, Michigan, USA - KBS M1-3 metaG (SPAdes) (version 2) | ecosystem: Host-associated > Plants > Roots > Rhizosphere >...
AGATCTTTGGCGCGCCGCTCACGGCGCCGCAGAACGAGGCGACACCGCTCGCCGCGACGACGCCGTATGGACTTTCCAAACTGCTCGCGCACGAAGCCGTCGCCGCATGGCGCGCGAGTTTTGGGGTGCGCGCGTCGAATGCGATCCTGTTCAACCACGAATCGGAATGGCGCGACACCGCGTTCGTGACGCGCAAGCTGAGCCGTGGCGCCGCGCGCATCGCGCTCGGTCGCGAGGAATCGATCGCGCTCGGCAATCTCGAAGCGCGCCGCGATTTCGGCTACGCGCCCGACTACGTCGCCGCGATGGCGGCGATGGCGGCGCGCGAGCGCGGCGACGACTACATCCTTGCAACCGGCCACGCGTTGAGCATCCGCGACTTCGCGTGCGCCGCGTTCGCCGCGGCCGGCATCACGCTGGACTGGTTCGGCGATGCCTTCGAGGAAGTCGGCGTCGAGCGCGGCAGCGATCGCGTGTGCGTGCGCATCGATCCCGCGCTGTTCCGTCCAAGCGACGCGCCGCTCCTGGTCGGCGATGCGAGCAAGGCGCGCAGCGAGCTCGGTTTTGCGCCGTCGCTCGATGTCGCAGCGATCGCGCAGCGCATGGTCGATGCGGATCTCCGGCGCGAGCGGGCGGCGATGACATCCGCCGGCGGTTCGCGCTAGATGCGGGTCATTTTCAATGTCGATGCGATCACCGCGCCGCTGACCGGCATCGGCCGCTATGCGCTGGAGCTGGCGCGCGGTCTCGCCACGCACGCGGCGATCGAGGAATTGAAGCTCTACTCGGCCTATCGGTGGGTCGACGATCCCGCGCAGGCGCTCGCAGCAAACCGCACGATCGCCGCGTTGCGCCGCAACGTGCCGTTCAAGGCGCAGGCGCTGGAGCTTTACACGCAGCTGCGCGGCGCGCTGTTCCGGCTGCACACGCGGCGTCTGCACGGCTGGCTGCTGCATACGCCCAATTACGTGCTGATGCCGTTCGATGGCCCGGCCGTGACCACCGTGCACGATCTTTCGTGGCTGAGTTATCCCGAAGCGCATCCGCCCGAGCGCGTACGCTTTCTCGACAAGCACCTGCCGCGTTCGCTCGAACGCGCGAATCTCGTGCTGACGGATTCCGAATTCATCGCCGGCGAAATCGAATCGACGTTCGCACTGCCGCGCGCGAAGATCCGTGTCGTACCACTTGGCGTCGATGCGGCTTATCGGCCGCGCGCGCGCGAGGAAATTGCGCCGACACTGGCCCGGCACGGGCTTGAAGCGGGGCGCTATCTCCTCATCGTCGCGACGCTGGAACCGCGCAAGAATCTGGTTCGCCTCGTGCACGCGTATTCGCTGCTGCCGGCCGCGCTGAAAGCGCAGTATCCGCTCGTGATCGTCGGCGCCCGCGGCTGGCTCAATGCGGAGCTCGAGCGGGCGATCGCTCCGCTTGAAGCGAATGGCGCGGCGCGGCGCCTCGGCTATGTCGAAGAAAACGAGCTCCCGCTGCTGTACGCGGGCGCGCGCGCTTTCGCATTTCCTTCACTTTATGAAGGCTTCGGACTTCCTGTGCTAGAAGCAATGGCGAGTGGTGTGCCGGTGCTGACCTCGAACGTGTCCTCGCTGCCGGAAGTCGCAGGCGATGCGGCGCTGACGGTCGATCCGCTCGACGAAGACGGCTTGAGCGACGGCCTCGAACGCCTGCTCGAAGACCCGGAATGGCGCGGACCGGCCATTGCACGCGGACTCACGCGGGCGCGCGCGTACACCTGGCAGCGCTGCGTCGATTCCACGGTCGATGCATATCGCGCCGTTTTGCCCGATGCGTGAACCGTGGCGTTGAACCAAGCGTACGCAGAGCGCTAGTCTGCGGGTTCGCCCGACGGAGATACGAATGACGGAACGATGGGTTCAACGATTTGCGCTTGGCGCGACGTTCGTCGTCGGCAGCGCCGCCGCGTTCGCGGCGCGCGCACAGGAACTGTCGGGTCCGCCCGCACCGCCGTCGCCGACGGTTTCCGCGGCGGCCGAAGGCATCTATGCCGCGGCGCGGCCGAGTCTTTTGCAGATTCGCACGCTGGTGGAAGCGGCGGGCCGGCAATCCACGATCGGATCGGGGTTCCTGGTCAGCGCGGACGGGCTTGCGGTCACCAACTATCACGTCGTTTCGCAATATGCGCTGGAACCCAAGACGTATCGGCTCGAATTCGCGCGCCCGGACGGCGCGCAGGGCGCGGTGAAGCTGCTCGCGATCGACGTCGCCAACGATCTTGCGATCGTGCAGCTCGACGGCAAGGATCTTCCGCATCTCGCGTTCGACGCCGCTGCGCTGGGCGACACCTCGCCGCGCGGCGAGCGTTTGTACGCGATGGGCAATCCGCTCGATCTAGGTTTCACGATCGTCGAAGGCACGTACAACGGTTTCGTCGAGAAGAGCTACAACCAGCGCATCCATTTCACCGGCGCGATCAATCCGGGAATGAGCGGCGGACCCGCCGTGACCGCGGCGGGCAAGGTTGCGGGCATCAATGTCGCCAAACGGCTCGACGGCGAGCTGGTCAGCTTTCTGGTGCCGGCCGGCAAGGCCGCCGCGCTGCTCGATCGTGCGCGCAAGGATGCGCCGCTGGATCTGCCGAAGGCGCGCGAGGAAATCGACCGACAGCTCGTGGCGTGGCAGGCGGATTTCTATCACGCGCTCGGCGAGCAGGGCTTTCGCGGCACCGCGCTCGGTCCGTATAAGGCACCCGAAAGCGCTGGACCCTGGTTCACGTGCTGGGCACGCACCAACGCGGACCAGACGCCCAAGCCGCGCGCGCAGATGGACAGCACGAGCTGCGCCTCGCAAAGCTCTCTCTTCATCGCCGAGGACATCGAGACCGGCCGCACCGAGCTCTCGCACGCGTACGTGCGCAGCATCGATCTCAATTCGTTCCAGTTCGCGGCGTTCCTTTCGCAGTATTACGGCTCCGCCGGCATGATCCGCACCTGGTCGCGCAAGCGGCTGACGCAGCCGCAATGCCACGAGGATTTCGTCGAGCGCGGCGAGAACGGCAGCGCGCCGGTGCTGCGCGCGGTGTGGTGCGCGCGCGCGTATCGCGATTTTTCGGGGATCTACGACGTCGCGATCACGACGGTGACGCAGGATCGCGACAAGGAAGCATTGATCTCGCGCCTGTCGATGCAGGGCGTCAGCTACGACAACGCGCTCGCGCTGGCGCAGCGTTTCGTCGGAGAAGTCGCATGGACCAAATGACTACTCCGACGGCCGCCGATTCGTCCGTCTGGATCGAAATCCTTTCGCGTCAGCACGACGTGGCATCGCGCCATCGTTTCGAGCGCGGTCCGATCACGATCGGACGCGCGTACGACAACGACGTCGTCGTCGACGACGCGCACGTGGCAGCGCATCACCTCTGCATCATGCCGGAGGAAGACGGAACGCTCGTCGCCGAGGATCTGGGCAGCCGCAACGGCTTGTTCCTCGATCGCGAGAGCGAGCGCCGTGCGCGCGTGGCGCTGGACGGCGAACGCGCGCTGCGCATCGGCAATACGCTGATTCGCGTGCGCACGGCCGCACACGCGGTGCCCGAGGAGCTCGCGATGGTGCGAAGCCCGCACTACTGGGCAATCGCGATCGCGTGCATCGTGGGCGTGTTCGGCCTTGCGATTCTAGATCTTTGGCTCAGCGAGACCGGCGAAGCGAAGGCGATCCGGTATTTCACGCCGCTCTTGATCCTGACTGTCGTCGTGAGCGTGTGGATTGCCGGGTGGAGCGTGCTGACGCGCGTGTTCAGGGGGCACGCGCGGTTTGGACTCCATTTCCTGATCGTCGCGGCCGGCATGCTGGCCTATTCGGTGTACGACCAGGCCGCGGAGATCGGCGCATTCGCGTTTTCGTGGACGGGCCTGACGACGAGCTCGTACATCGTCGCCTGGCTCGTGTTCGGCGCGATCTGTTTCGCGCATCTTTGGGTGCTCGGGCGCAGCAAGCTTCCGCTGAAGTTCGCCGTCGTCGCGGTGCTCGCGGCCGCCGCCATCGCGATGCAGACGCTCAAGCAAAGCGAATACCGTTCGAACTACGGCCAGCCGGTGGTGCTGCACCGGCTCGAACCGCCGGCACTGCGCATGGTCACGCCGCAGACCGAGGCGGTGTTCTTCACCGATGCAGAGGCGTTGCGCAACGATCTTGACAAGGCCCGCACCGAGGAGCCGGTCGGAGGCGATTCGTCGGACGCCGACGAAGGCGACGAATGAGACTCAGCGGTAGAGGATGACGCCGAGCGTGACCAGCCAGCCGGTCACCGACAAGAGCAGCACCGGATCGCTGACTGCGAGCGCGCTCGGATCGCTCCCGGCGCCGTCGCGCAGCGCGACCTTCAGATAGCGCCCGATCCCGAGCGCGACCCAGGGCGCCGAGAAAACCAGCGGATGGTGGCCGTGACGCGCGAGCACGGCCGGCGACAGCGTGTACGCCACGTACGCGCCGAACGTCGCGAGGCCGAGCACGATCAGGATGCGCTCGAGCGCGCGGCGGTCGTACATCAGGCTGTGCATGTCGCCGCGCGCATTGACCAGATCGCCGTGGCGCTTGCCGAGCGCGAGCATCAGCGCGAGCAGGAAACCCAGCGCGACGATCCATGGCGTCAGCGGCACCTGCGCGCCGACGCCGCCGGCGACGATGCGCAGCACGAAACCCGCCGCGATCGCGATCGCACCAAGGTACGCGACGTGCTTCAGCGAAAGCGTGTAGGCGACCTGCAGCAAAAGATACAGCGCGAGCACGACGATGAGCGTGAGGCCGCCGCCGAGCGCCGCGAGCGCAAGCGCAGCAGCGACGAGGCAGGCGCTGAAAATCAGCGCCGTCGCGGGCGTCACCGCGCCGCGCGCGACCGGGCGCTTGCATTTGATTGGGTGTTTCCGGTCGCGATCTGCATCGACGACGTCGTTGCCGGCATACACGGCCGACGATGCGAGACAGAACGCGAGCGTCGCCAGCAACGCGCCACGCAACGCGGAACTTTCACCCACGGCCTGGCCGAAGATCAGCGGCAGCAGAACGAAACCGTTCTTGATCCATTGATCCGGACGCGCGAGTTCGAGCAGCGCGCGCACGGCGTCAGTGCGCGCCGTCGGCCACTTGCGCGGCGGTTGCGGGTGCATTGGCAGTCGCGCGTGCGGGAAGTGCGTCGTCGAAACCGATCTGCGTGATCGTGTCTGCGCTGCGCGCGCGAGGTTTGTAGCCAGGCTTGCTGACGTCACGCCACCAGTCGGCGAGGCGCGCGTACAGCGAGGATTCCGCTTTCGGTGCTGCCAGATCAATTCCGCCGATCGCATCGCGGCCTGTCGCCGGCGATGCGGCGTAGACGCGCACTTCGGCGGGTCGCTGCCCCGCAATCGTCGGCACCGGAAGGCGGAAGCGCGATTCGTTCACGGCATAGCTCGTCGATGCGAGCTTGTTGCCTTTCGCATCCACCCAGTCGACGGCAAGCGTGCCGCGGAATTTCGGCGGTCCGAGATCGACGATCACGCCGGGATTCCAGCGATCGCCGTCGCGCGAAACGCGTGCGGCGTCGCGCGGACGTTCGAGCACGACCGCCGGATCGCCGAGCAGGTTGTACATTTCGACGAGCGTACGATCCTTCGATTGCTTTTTCGCGCGCACGATCGCTTCGCCGATCGTCGCGCCGGGCTTCAGGAGCTCGTCGATGACCGATTTGCTGTAGGCGGGCGAGGGCGCATTGCGCCACGACGCGGCGAACACCGCGATCGCGCCCTTGTCGGCTTCGCGCAGGAAGCGCTCGCCGATCGAATCTTCGGTTGGGTTGTCGAACGGCGCGGAATAGCACGTCATCGACAGCACCATCGGCAGGCGGTTCGCGTTGGTCAGCGTGCCGACGTCGGCGAGCGTGAAGAGATCGTTGTTCTTGCGCAGATCCGGCGGGCCCGTGCGCCAGATGTAGCGCCCGCCGTGGCCGATGAAGTGCACGATCAGGCGTCCGTCGTCGATGCCCTGGCGGATCGCCTGCTGGTGCGCCGCGTTTTCCGATTCCTCGGGGCTCGCATAGACCTTGTCGGCGACGAAGCCGTCCTTGCCGAGCGCGGTCGCGATCTCGTTCGATGCCTTCTTGAACGCTTCGATCTCGTCGGTGATGAACATCACGTCGCGTCGCCACGCGCCGAGTTGCGGTTTGGAGATGTAGTCGATCGTCTTGGCGACGATCGCGCTGACCTCGGCCGGCGTCACGACCGGAAAGCGTCCGACCGCGACGACCGGATGCCAGTCGTCGCCGTCGACCGAACCGAACCAGTTGTCGCTGGCCGACTGCCCTTCCGGTGAAGGGAACTGCCAGGTCGGAATCAGGTTGCGGTCGGCGAGTTTCTTCGGCGGATCGGCGTACACCGAACCCGGAACCGCACCGAAATGATTCGGATACAGGAGCTCCTGATTCGTGAACTTCGCGTAGTTGAGATCGTTGTAGGTGTCGTGGCGGATGTCGAAGCTCGCATCGCCGACCAGCAGCAGGAAGCGCGGCTTCGGATCCGGCCACTCGTGCCAGGCGCGATCGACGAGATTGCGGATCGCGCGCGGATGCGTCACGCCGAAATTGAACTCGTCGTAGACATCGTCGATGTCGAGCACGGCGACCTTGAATCCGCGCTGCTCGTGGAATGCCGCGAGCGGCTTGATCGCATCGATCAGCGTGCGGTGCGCGACGATCAGATAATCGTAACCCTGCGCGGGATTCGTCCATTCGCCCGCGGCGACCTTGCGCAGCGCGACCGGTTTGGCGAGCTCGCCATCGAGCGCCGGAAAAAGTTCGACGCCGGCCGCAGCGCTCGCGAACGCAAAACGATTGCCGCCGAGCGCGCGACCGACGCGGCGCTTGCCGTCGGTGCCGTAAAGCACCGGCGTGCCTTTGCCGCGGTACGAAAGTTCAGGCGCGGCTTCCGCGGTCAGCGTGAATGGCAGCGCGCCCGCATCGAGGTCGCCGGCGAGCGGGTAGCGCGCTTCGACCCAGTTGAACATGATCACGTCGATCGCGTCGTTCTTCGCGTCCCACGGCAATTTGCGCTTGGGTACGCTCAAGACGAGCGTGTTGCCGCGTGCCTTGAGCTCAGCGGCGGGGATGCGGATCTCGCGCTTGATCTCGTCGCGGCCTTTCCAGGCGAACGTGCCGACGCTCTTGCCGTTCACGCTGACGGTCAGCGTGTGGTCGTCGGGCATCTCGCCTTTGTACGTCGGCTTCGCCATCAGCTCGGAGAGGCCGCGGAAATTCAGCGTCAGGCGCACGTCACCGCGCGCGGCGAGATCCGGCAGATCCAGGGTCGTCGAGAACGGCGCGGGGTCGATCTGCGTCAGCTTGGCCCATTGCCAGACGTCGGATTCCTCGCCCGGCTTCTGCTGCAGCTGATCCAGCCGGATCATCAGGTTTTCCTGCTCCAGATGCAGGTTGCGCTCGAGCGGCGCCGGCGCGCCCGTCGTTGCGTCCGCCTCGGCCATTCGCGCATGCGTGCCGGGCGCGGCGCCGAGCAGGTAGGCGTTGTTGACGCTGAACGGGTCGAACCAGCTTTCCGGGCCGTGCAGCTGCTGGCCGATCCATTCGATGCGCGAACCCGGGCCGAACTTGCCGCCGGCGTCGCCGGAAATGCGAATCGGCACTTCGCGGCCTTCAAGTGTGAGCCGGAGAGCGTCCGCCGAGCAGTCTTTCAATCCCGGCTGTTCGGCGACGATCGCCGCATAATCCAGCGAATAGACCCCTGATTGCTGAAGTTCGATGTGCAAGCGCCCTTCGCACGCCAGCAAGGGCAGCGGAATGGCAGCTAGCGCGAGGCCGGCCAGGCGGAGGAAACGGATGGACATCGGTGACGGGCGGGCGGCATGCGAGCCGCGAAACGGAATCTGGGATGGCGGCGAAGGCTACCTGCCGGTACGGGCCAACCGCAAGCGAGGAGGTTCCAGAATCGGCCTTTCGCCTCAGTGGCTTCCATAGAAACGCGCCAGCAACGCCGCAACGGACGGAATCGTCCGCGCAAGCCCGGCCGGGTCGGAAAAATGCAATTCGCTGACGACGGCGAAATATTCGTCCGCGCTTTCCGCGGCGTAGGGGTCGATCCAGGTCTCGCGCCCGCGTTCGACGTCGCGCACGAGCCGGTCGTACGCCGGCTGCATCGTGTCGATCCATTCGCGCCGCGCGATCGAGGCAGGCATTCGCGGCACGCCGTCGGCCGGGCCGTCGAGCATGTCGAGCTTGTGCGCGATCTCGTGCACGACCACGTTGAATCCATCGAACGGCTGCTTCAGATCCGTCGCGACATCGGCCCAGGAAAGAATCAACGGCCCGCGCTCCCAGGCCTCGCCGATGAGCTCGTCCTCGCCTTCGGTGACGACGCCGGTGTGCTCGTCGTGATGCTCGCGCTTGACGCGGAACTCGCCGGGATACACGACGACTTCGCGCCAGCCGGCGAGCCAATCGAAGCCGAGATGCAGCACCGGCAGGCACGCGAGCGCGGCGATCGAGAGACATTGCTTGGGCGTCAACTCGTGGCCCGCCGCTGCGTGGAAGTTCTTCTTCGAGAGGAAACGCTCGCAGAGTTCGCGCAAGCGCGCGCGCTCGTCGGCGCGGAGCGCATTGAACAATCGCGAGCGTTGCAGCGTGGCCGCCCACGCCGCATCGGTGATCTGGGGATGCGGCGCGAACAGGCCGCCGAACCAGCCGGAAAGAGACATGCCTTGCGGCGAACTCCGCTTACTTGATCGTGCCGGGAACCAGCGACTGCCAGCGATAGCTCGGACGACGGATCGCAGCCGCCGGCGAAATCGACACGCCATGCGGCGAATCGCTGGTGACTTGCGCGGGCTCCGGAGTTTTCGCGGCGGGCGGCTCGGCGACGGCGTGCTCGGCCGGTGCTGCGGGCGCCGACGGTTCGTCGGTGCCGCGCATCGGGTGCGAATTCGTTGGCGCGCGGTCGCCGCCTTCGGCGTTCTCGCGCACGGTGCGGCCGCGATCGGTGAACGTCACCGAGACATCGACGCTCGATTGCGCCGAGTTCTGCGCCAGCAGATGCCCTCCGCCGAGCGAGAATTCGCCGGCGTGCGCGATCCCGCCGCATGCGACGGCAATCAGGATCGGGAGGAGGAGGCGGGATGTCTTCATCGGATCGTTCCCCGCGAAGAGGGGATTTGTAATGCTCGCACGAGTGGCGCGCCGACTCCAGCCGGCACGGAGAGGGCAGCACCATCCGTGCCAGTCCGCCCGGCCAGGGGGACAACCCCGCAAATGCCGCAACTTTCAGAATTGCGCGGGCTCCGTCGCGGGGCGGAATCGTCGAAACGATCCTGCGTAAAAACAAAAGCTTGGCATTGCGAGCCGCCAAGCTGTCCCGCCGTTTGCGTTGCAACGAACGGATGGCGCGCGCGGAGGGAAGCCGTGTCCAGCGGACACCTGCGGACACCCGCGGACACGGGGATCGGCGGCTCCTGAGGCGATCGCCGGCTGCGCGAAAAGCAGCCGTTACACTCCCGCGATGGAGAAGCTCGCCTCGCGACCGCCGGACGGCGATCGCGCCACGACCGAATCGCACGGCTCCGCGCGACACGCGCCGGCGGCACTTCTCGCGCTGCTCGCGGATGGGCACGAGCTTTCGGGCAGCGCGATCGCGACGCAGCTCGGCATCACGCGCGCTGCCGTCTGGAAGCAGATCGAGCATTTGCGCGCGCTTGGGTTGACCGTGCATGCCGCCGCGGGCCGCGGCTATCGGCTGGATGCGCCCGTGGAGTTGCTCGATGCCGCGCGCATCCTCGCGGCAGTGTCGCCGGAACACCATGCACGCGTCGGCAGCGTCGACGTGCATTGGCAGATCGATTCGACCAACAGCGAGCTCGCGCGTCGCGCCGCCGAATCCCGCGACTCGCGCGCATGCGTCGCGGAGATCCAGACGCAAGGCCGCGGCCGGCGCGGACGCAGCTGGCAGATGCCGCTCGCGGGCGGCATCGCGCTGTCGTTTTTCCGGCGTTTCGAAAGCGGCATGGCATCGCTCTCCGGTCTCAGCCTGGTCGCGGGCATCGCCGTTCTGCGCGCACTCGCAGATTGCGGTGTGCAAGACGTTGCAGGACTCAAATGGCCGAACGATGTCGTCGCGGACGCGCGCAAGCTTGCCGGAATCCTCGTCGAGCTCGGCGGCGACGCGCTGGGTCCGTGCCATGCGATCGTCGGAATCGGCATCAACCTTCGCGTGAACACGACGCAGGGCGCATCGATCGATCAGCCGTGGACGGACCTCGCCAAGCTGACGGGTGACCGCATTCCCGGCCGCAATCTGCTCGCGGGCCGCATCCTGTCGCGTGTGGCCGAAGCGCTCGATCTCTTCGCATCCGCAGGATTTGCTGCGTTCGAACGCGAATATGCCGGGTACGATGCGCTGTTCGGGCGGAGCATCACGGTCGCCAGCGGCGGGGATCGCTGGATCGGTACGGCGCGTGGCGTGAATTCGCGCGGCGCACTGCGCGTGGAGCGCGATGGGGTGGAAATCGAGCTCGATAGCGCGGACGTGAGCGTTCGTGGCGCAGTCGCGGATCGCGTCGGCAAGCAAAGGTCTGGGTGAACATGCGCAATGCGAGTGCGCGTCGAAAGTCTGGTCGGCCAAACCCATCGGGATTCGTATGCAGCTGCTGATCGATCTCGGCAACACGCGCCTCAAGTGGGCCGCCGTTACGCCCGAGGGCACGCGGCAGGGCGCGTTTGCGCACGCGGGTCCCGAGCAGGATGCGCGCGATGTCGCCGCGGTGCTCGATCGCGAATGGTCCGCACTGCCGCGCGTGCGGCAGATCTGCGTCGCCAGCGTTGCGCCGGCGGAGCTGGATCGCGAGATCGATGCGTTCGTGCGCCGTCGCTTCGGCATCGGCGCGGAATTCGTGCACAGCCCGGCGTTCGCCCTGGGCGTCCGCAATGCGTACGCGGAGCCGGAGCGCCTTGGCGTGGACCGCTTCCTCGGACTTGCGGCATTGCACGCGGAGAATCAGCGCGCGCAGGTCCTCATCGGCGTCG
>Ga0207691_10006804_pt1 | contig 11024 bp, 8 predicted proteins | sample KBSM13metaG_FD_184327 | JGI IMG/M metagenome (GOLD analysis project Ga0207691, IMG submission 184327) | Miscanthus rhizosphere microbial communities from Kellogg Biological Station, Michigan, USA - KBS M1-3 metaG (SPAdes) (version 2) | ecosystem: Host-associated > Plants > Roots > Rhizosphere >...
GTTGGCGACGACACGGCCTCGGGCGGCGGATGCTTCCCGAGGCCGTTCACCAACTCACCAACTCACCAACTCACTAACTCACCAACTCACTCAAAGGAGCGCCTTGGCGCCGTCACGCGGGGTGAACAGCAGGGTGCGGCGGCGGCCGTCGTAGCTCACCTGCACCACGTTCACCTGATCGGCGAACATCTCGGTGAGCAACCCGTTGCTCAGGCTCGCGCCGGCGAGTGTGCCAGGCACCGTGCCGCGAAGGCAGAGGAACAGCACCTTGCCCTCGCGGCGCAGCCCGCACCAGCGCATCGACACGCGTCCACCGGGCCCGGTGACGCCGAATCGCCTGGTCACGTAGCGCAGGATCGCGGTGTCGGAGGGGATGACGATCTCGGCGCGGCGTGGGACGCTGGGCATCACCGCGGCGGAGAAATCGTCGGCGAAGACACGGATCATGACGCTCAGCGCGCGCGACGCGGGATCGTAGGACAGATCCATCATCGTCGTGTGCAGCGGGTGGCCCTCGGCGGACCCTGGCGAGGCGGCCACGGCGACGAGCGACAGAGCCGCCACCACGAGGGCCCGCATGAGTCGGCGAGCTACCATGGCCGGCGCTCCACGGCCCACATCGCCGCCACGAGCCCGACCATCAGTGAGAGGCCGACCACGCGGACGCGCAGCACCGGCAGAGCGGGCCGCAGACGCAAGCCGTGCTGCGCGCGACGGATCCCCGCGTCCACCACGACCAGCGCAACGCCGATCGCGGCGAGCACGACGACCTGTCCCGCCTCGATCCCCACGTTGAATCCGAGCAACGGGACGGCGATTCGGTCGACGAAGAGACTCTTGAGATAGCCGGCGAAGCCGGCACCGTGGACAAGCCCGAACGCGCCAGCGAGGAGAGGGCGGAGGTACCGGGCACGTGCCCTGACACCGCGGTTGGAAGCCACGAGGTTCTCCGCCGCGGCGGCGACGATCGTGAGCGGGATGAGGAACTCCACGATCGGCTCGCGGATGGCCAGGGTATCGGTGACCGCCAGCGCCAGTGTCACCGAGTGTCCGACCGTGAAGGCCGAGATCACCCAGAGCGCATCGCGCCAGTCGCGTGCGCGGTAGATCACCGCCAGTGCGACGAGAAACAGGATGTGGTCGAGCGCTCCGGCGGTGACGATGTGGCCGAAGCCGAGCTGGAAGAAGGCGAGGAACTCGGACATGTCGTGACCTCAGTCGATGGCCGTGTGGCGGAGCGAGTCGAGCACGGCGCGCGCGATCGCCGGCGCGGCGTGATCGAATGACGGCGCGATGACGAGCGCGCGCTGCAGATAGTCGCGCGCCGCTGCGGGGTCGCCTGCCGCCCGCGCGATCATGCCGGCGTGATAGAAGAGCATCGCGTCCTGGGTCCCCTGCGCGAGTGCGGCCGTCATGGGCGCGCGCGCGTCGCTCGCGCGCCCGCTCTTGTAGAGCGCCCACGCGAGGAGATCGTAGCCCTGGACGTCGCGCCGTCCACCGTCGAGCTCCGCCTGGGCGGCGGCCAGCACGTCCGGGATGCGACGCCCATGATCGAGCAGGAAGAGGCTCCACGCGCGGTGGTAGGTGCCGGCCTGCCGGCCGACGGCCACCTCCATCGCCGCGACGTATTCCGCGGCCTTCGCCGAGTCGCCGAGCGCGACGTACGCATCGCTCACGACCCCCAGCGTGGCCGGATCGAGCACGATGGCGATGGCGCTGTCGCCGAACTGTGTGGCGGCACGCCAGTCGTGATGCGCAGCCGCGAGGCGCGTCATCGCGGCCAGCAAGCGCGGATCGCCCGGATGTACGGCGAGGCCGTCGCGCAGCGTGCGCTCGGCGCCGCGGTCGCGCCCCTGGCGGAGCAGCAGATCGGCCAGGCGAAGATGAAACCATGCGATCTGCTCGCGCGGCATGTCGGGCTCCAGCTGTGCCGCGGCCAGCGCATCGCTCAGGATCTTGCGCGCACTCACGGTATCGCCGCGGATCTCGGCCCACCGCGCGAGACGCGGGGCCACGGGGAGTGAGCGGCGTGCACGTGGGTCGATCGCGTCGAACACCACGCGAGCGCAGTCGTAGTCGCCGAGCTCGAGACAGGTCTCACCCAGGAGCGCGCGATAGGCGTTTACCTGAGGCTCGTCCGTCGCGAGCTGGCGCGCGACGTCTCGCGCCTCGGAGAATCGGTGCTGCGAGAGCAGCGCGGACGTCAGGGCGGCGGCGGCATCGCCGTTATTCTGACGTCGGAGGGCGATCGAGGCGCGCGCGCTCCGCTCGGCGTGCAGGTAGTCCTCCTCGTCGCCACCGTCGCGTGCGCGCTGGAGATACAGGGCGGCGAGCCGCGCATGGTCCAGCGCGCTCGCCGGGTCTTCCGCCAGGCGGACCTCGAAGAACCTGACATCGGCATCGCGCACCTCGCGTTCCGCGCGAGCGGCGGTGGCCGCGGCGCGGGCAGACATGCGCTCGGCGGCGGCGACGCGGCGCACGTTCCACCAGGCGCCTCCACCAGCTACGAGAAGAGCCGAGATCACGGCGATGGTCGAACGACGGAGCGGCATGGGAATGGGCGTGACTGGATGAATGCACGGTCGCGCCGCTGGTACCGCTCGAGTCGAGCGGTACCAGCGGCGTGGCGCGTCAGAGTGTCGGTGCGGCCAGGTACGGGAAGGTGCTGGAGAACGGCTTGTCGTTCGCGTTCACGTTGTCCGTGCACAGCGGAAGCGCACCGGGGGCGCAGCTCGCACCGTCAGGGCTCAGCAGGCTGCTGAAGATCGCGTACAGCCCGATGTCGACGACGTCGTCGGTGAGCTTCCGGCCGCCGTAGCCGTTGGCGAGGGCCCACGAGAGCCAGCCTGCGCTGGACGCCGGCTTCGACGAGTCGACGATCAGCATGTCCGGATGGAGCACGCCGCCGATGACCGACGCATACGCGGCGGGACGGCCGGCGACGTTCACGATGAAGCTCTCCGTCTCGGGACGATACGTCGCGCTCGCGTAGGGCATCGTACGGTTGTAGGCGTCGTGGTGCGCCTTCACGATCGTGACCTCGGAGACGAGCGGATTGCCGAGAAATTCGACCTGGTCGTAGACCATCTTCGTCTCGGAGCCGGAGCGGTCGAGACTCGGGTCGCCGGCCGCGGTGGGAGTGTTGTCGCTGCAGCCGGTCGCGATCGCCAGTACGACGAGCGCGCTCCCCGCCAGCCGTGTCGCATTCCACGTCTTCATGATGTTCCTCAGCCTGGGTTTAGTGATGAGATGTGACACGCTCAGTGGCTCGTGCGCGGCCGGCTGGTCGTTCCCCAGACGCCGAACTTCGGATGGACGCCGTGGTCCGTCAGGTCGGCGAGCGGCAGCTCGACGACGATCGCGAGATCGTTGAAGCGGCGCACGAAGTCGACGGCGGTGCCGGCGGGACGGAAGGTCAGCGGGCCCTGGGTGATCTCCGACAGCGGCCCCGACTCGGGCTTGCGATCCGGCAGGATGCGGAAGAACGCTTCGAGGTCGATGAAGAACGGATCGTCGCGCGGGCCGGCGAACAGCTGGATGCCGGTGGGCGAGCCGAGCACCGTATTCACGTCGCCCTGGAGCTCATGCGATCCCGTCACGAGGGTGTTGGCGGTGCCGACCTCGTTGGGCTTCACCGGACCCTGCATGCGAACCTTCTGGTGTCCGGCGGGCCCCGTGAAGGTGAACTGGAACACGAGGTCCTCGCGCGCGTCTCCCGTGTTGTCGACCTTGAGCTGGTAGAGCGCCTGGCTTTTCTCGCCGAAGGAGGCCGTGCGAGTGCCGGCGGGGGTGATCGGCGACTGTGTCCCGAGCACCAACGCGACGCGGTCGGGCGAGGAGCCAGGGAACGCATAGACGTCGTTGACGTCGTACCGCGGGTTGGCCTCGACGAACGGGGTATCCATGTGATCCGAGGCCAGGACCACAGTGGTCAACGCTGCCGAGGCGATCAGCCCGGCGAGGGCCAGTTTGGCCCACTTCGATGGGACTGCTGTGAGACGGCGCATGTGCTCTCCAAACGCTGAGCGGTGGACGGACGCTTCCTGCGGTGCGTCAGTCGGTACGCCGGCAGTTGGAGAACGGATCTGCGGATCTTTCGATGAGGCGGGCGCGGCCGCCGTCAGTCGAGCGTCATTCGACGCAACAGGACCAAACACAACCGGCGTGGAGAATCCGTCCTGGATTCTCCACGCCGGTTTTCGTCATTGCCGTTCAACCAACCAATCAACCGACCAACCAACTCGCTATCCAACTCACCAACTCACGAAGTAGCCCCCGCCGCGATCAATCGTCGCGCCTCGCGATCCGGGTCCAATCGCACCTCGACCTTCTCGTCGAAGATCATGTTGGCAGGGTTGGTCACCGAATAGGCGGGCCACTTCGGGATCCCGGGGTGATTCGGGTTGCCCGTGCGCGCGAATGCCACGAGAGCGCCGCTCATCTTGGACGCGAGGGCGCGAGCGGTCGGGACGCCGCCGGTCGACTGCGCGGCGAGGTCGATGTTGTCGAACCACATCGCCAGGTCCTGGCAGTGGTAGGCGAGCGGGCGACCGTCGAGCACCGGCGTCTTCCAGCCGAACCAGTACAGATACGCCGGAGCACCGCCCTGCGCCGCCTTGCGTTCGGCCTGGAGCACGGCGCCGCGGCGGAAGAGGTCCGCGCCGGCGAGGCCGAGGATCTCGAGCGGCTTCGCGTTCGGGAACACCTTCCGGTATTCCGCGATCACGGGCGCCGTCTGCGCGCCGAGCCGAGGCTGGAGCGCCTTGTCGAGTGCGGCCCAGTCCATCAGGTGCGCCTTCGGGTTGTTGATCCCCGGCGAGAACTCGTGGAAGGTGCTGCCGACGAGGAAGGGCACGTTCGCCGACTCGGCGGGCGCGTTCGGATCGAATGGGCGCGTCGGCAGGACCTTGCCGTCGACGAGCGGCTGCCAGCCCAGACCGAGCGATAGCGCGCCGAGCTTCGGGAAGGCAAACGGTGCCACCTTCGCCTGCGCGGCGAACGCCGCGGCGACGAGCTGGCTCGCCGGGATCGAGTGGAGCCTGGAGAGGTCGTCCTTCCCGATCCCGAGCTCGGTGAGCACGCCATTGGCCAGCTTCGTCGCGCCGTCGGGCGTGCCGAAGGAGAAAAGCGAGCCGCTGATCGCGACGGCTTTGTGGAACAGCCCCTTCGCGGCGGGCATCCCCATCAGCGTCGTCACCTTTCCGCCGCCCCCCGACTGCCCGAAGATCGTGACGTTCCCCGGATCGCCGCCGAAGTGCGCGATGTTGTCGCGCACCCACTCGAGGGCGCTCACGAGGTCGAGCATCCCGACGTTGCCGGACGACGCGTACTTCTCGCCGCCGATCTGCGACAGGTCGAGGAAGCCGAGGACGTTGAGGCGATGGTTCGCCGAGACGAGGACGACGTCGTGCTCGCGCGCGAGGCGTTCGCCGTCGTACGGGCGGAGCTCACGGTCGGAGCCTGACGCGTAGCCGCCGCCGTGCAGCCAGACGAGCACGGGGCGCTTGCGACTGTCGTTCACACTCGGCGTCCACACGTTGACGCGGAGCATGTCCTCTCCCTCGAAGCCGTCGTCCCACTGGTAGAGGAACTGCTCCTCCTGGTTCACCCAGCCGGTGCGCGGTCCATGCGGGGAGACCGGTCCCCACGCGAGCGCGGGGCGGACGTCGGTCCACGGCTTGACCGGCTGCGGCGGAAGGAACCGGTTCGCGCCGGCGGTGGTGTCGGCGTACGGAACTCCCTTGAAGACGAACACGCCGTCGCGCGTGAAGCCGCGAATCTTCCCCGCCGTAGTGGCGACGATGGCGCGGTCGGGAGTGGCGACAGAGGTGGTCCGCGCCTGGACAGCGGGCTGCGTCGCGGCATCGCCCGACGTTGCGGGCGACGCGTGCAGCTCACCCGCTGCGGCGAGCCCCGCCGCCGACACGCCGGCGACGGCAGTGGACTTGAGCCAGGTACGGCGGTCGAAGCTCGGCGAGTCGTTGTCAGACATGGTCGCGGGATGCGGAGATGCGGGAATGCGAAAGTGCCGGGGCGACTAGCGTATCGGCCGGCGCGAGCCGCAGCAAGCAGCCACGGGAGTCACAGGGGTCAGTCACAGGGGTCAGAGTCATAGGGGTCAGAGTCACTGGAGCCAGAGTCGCACACGGTTCATCCGACGCGCTTTGATTCGATGACGCAGTCGGCGAGACCGCGGCGCATTGATCGTGACATGCCCCGCAAGCAACGCTTCCTACTCCCCGGCCATACGCTTCACCTCATCCAACGCGGGAACAACCGCGGCGGGTGTTTCGTCGATGACGTCGATCGCGAGCGCTACCTGGCAGCGCTACGCCACGCCAGCGAGCGCGCCCGATGCCCGATTCACGCGTACGTGCTGATGTCGAATCACGCCCATCTGCTCGTCACGGCGGACGACGCGCTGGCCACCGGGCGTATGATGCAGTCGCTCGGGCGCGTCTACGTCCACTACTTCAACAAGCGCCATGGCCGCACGGGCACGTTGTGGGAAGGCCGTTATCGCGCCTCGCTGATCGACTCGGAGCATTACTTCCTCGCGTGCAGTCGATACATCGAGATGAACCCCGTTCGCGCGGGAATTGTGAACGAACCCGCGGCGTATGGATGGTCCAGCTTCAGGAGCAACGGGCACGGGGAGCCCGACGCGCTCGTGCACCCGCATCCCGTATATCTGGCGCTCGGACGGTGGAGCTCGACCAGACGCGAGGCGTATCGCGCCCTGTTCGACACGCCGCTGGATTGGCCCACGCTCGACGCGATTCGCCGCGCCGCGAACAAGAGCAAGGTCCTCGGCATCGGCGACCACTCGCCTCTGCTCAGCTCCAGTGGAGCAGCACCAGTCTCGTGATGCCGCCCACTCTGGCTCCGACGACTCTGACCCCTGCGACTCTGACCCCGAATTGGGGTCAGGCGAGCTTCATCTGGCGCAGGAGGGCCTGGAACCGGGGCTGGTAGCGGAGGGGCTTCAGGAGGAACGAGCCCTTGATCGCGTACGCCGGGCCGCTGCGCTCGGCTACGGCGCGATCGAGGAGGTCGAGGGCGCGGTCGTACTCGCCGAGGCCCGTGTAGACGTACACGAACTGATAGGGCGAGACGTACTCCGTGCGCGCCAGCTCCTTGATCTGGCGCAACACATCGCGCGCCTTCGCCATGTCGCCGGCGAGGCCGTAGACCTCGCCGAGCTGCGCGAGCCAGAGCGAGTTGCCGGGCGACACCGCGGCGGCGCGCTCGAGATCGGCCACGCCCTCGGCGTGACGTCCGCTGAGGAAGAGCGCCCACCCCAGCGTGGCCCACGCGCGGGCGTGCGTCGGGTCGACGTCGGCCGCATCGCGCGCGCTCGCGATCGCCTGCTCGTAGCGGCCGGCGCGGATGAGCATCGTCGCGACGTCGATGCGGTGCGCGAGTGGATCGAGCTCCTGCGCGCGCTGCAGGAGTTGCAGCGCCTCCTCGTACCGCTCGAGCGCCGAGCAGAGGCGGCCGTACAGATCGTACGCGTCGCCGTAGCTCGGGCTCAGCTCGATCGCGCGCTTGAACTCCGCTTCCGCGCTCTCCCACTCGTAGTCGCGCACGGTGCGCAGGTACGCCATCGTGCAGTGCGCCGCGCCCAGCTCGGGATCGATGCGCAGCGCTTCGGCCACCGCGCTCTCGGCGCGCGGATGTGCGAGGTCAGGGGCCATCGCCCCATGCTCGGCGAGCTCGATGTACGACATCGAGAGATTCGCCAGCGCGAGCGCGAACGACGGATCACGAGCGACAGCGCGATCGTAGTAGTCGATCGACTGCTCGATCGACTCGGGCGTGTACTTGATGTACCACTGCCGCCCCTGCAGGAAGAGCTGGTACGCCTGCAGGTCGTGCGTCGGCTCCTTCCGCACGCGCGTCTGCTCTTCACCCGACAGCTCGGCCTGCAGCGCTTCCGCGATGTGGAGTGCGACGTCGGTCTGGATGGCGAAGATGTCGTCGAGCTTGCGGTCGTACGTCTCGCCCCAGAGGTGCTGGTCGGACTCGGCGTCGATGAGCTGCGCGACGATGCGCACCCGGTCGCCCGCGCGACGTACGCTGCCGTCGAGGAGCGCGGTGGCGCCGAGCGTGGCACTGATTTCGCGCAGGCTCTGTGTGCGCTGCTTGAACGGCATCACCGAGTTGCGCGAGATCACCTTGAGCGCGCGGATCTTCGAGAGATGCGCGATGACGTCCTCGGTGATGCCGTCGGCGAAGTACTCGTTCTCCGGATCGGCGCTCAGGTTGCGGAAGGGGAGCACGGCGACGGAGGTCGCCTTCGGGCGCGACGGCGCCGGCGCGCTGAGCGCTCCCGCGAACTCGCCGACGGTGGCGAACCTGTCGGCGGGCACCTTGGAGAGGGCGCGCATGATCGCCTCGTCCGCCGGTGCGGAGACGGTGTTGCGCAGCCGGCGCACGGAGGGCACCGGATCCATCAGCCGCTTGGCGATGATCGACGTCGGCGACGGACCGCTGTACGGCGGCTCGCCGGCGAGCAGCTCGAACAGCACGCAGGCGAGGCTGTACTGATCGCTGCGGCCGTCGGCGCCCTCGTCGAGCGCCTGCTCGGGGGCCATGTACTCCGGCGTACCGACGACGAGTCCCGTGCCCGTGATGCGCCGCGCCTGTGCGACGTTCGCGGCGAGCGCGATGCCGAAGTCGGCAACCATCGCCTCGCCCTCGTAGATGAGGATGTTCTCCGGCTTGATGTCGCGGTGGATGACGTTGCGCGCGTGCGCGTAGTCGAGCGCTGACGCGACCTGGCGCGTGATGCTGACGGCGTCGTCGATCGGGAGGTAGCGCTCGCGCTCGAGCCGGTCGCGCAACGACTCCCCCTCGAGGAAGGGCATGACGTAGAAGAGCTGCCCGTCGGCGTCGCCCGAATCGAAGAGCGGAACGATGTGCGGATGGTTCAGCCCCGCCGCGATCTCGATCTCGCGCAGGAAGCGCTCGCCGCCGACGGCGTACGCCAGCTCGGGCTCGAGCAGCTTGATCGCGACCTTGCGGCGATGGCGCAGGTCGTCGGCGAGGTAGACGGTCGCCATCCCGCCGCGGCCGATCACGCGCTCGATCTTGTAGCGGCCGGAGAGCGCCGCACTGAGGCGTGAGGTATCAGACACTCGTTCGCGGGGATGCGAGGATGCGGAGATGCGGGATCGCGGAAATCGCTTCTACGGGCATCACCAATGGAGAGGGGCGAATATGCCGCTCGTGAGTCTCCCCCGCGAGCGTCCGCCCTCTCACGCGCGCCGCAGCGCGACGGTGAACGTCGAGCCCTTCCCCTCCTCGCTGCGGACGCGGAGGTCGCCGCCCATGCCGCGCGCGAGGTCGCGGCTGATCGCGAGGCCGAGCCCCGTGCCGCCCGTGCTGCGCGCGTAGTCCGTCCGCACCTGCACGAAAGGCTCGAAGATCGCGTCGAGCCGGTCGCGCGGAATACCGATCCCCGTGTCGGCGACTCGGAAGTACGCGACGTCCGGCGGTGCGGACCCATCCTCGCGCGTCGTGAACGAGACGACGATGCGCCCGCCCGGTGGCGTGAACTTCGTGGCGTTCGACAGGAGGTTGAGAAAGATCTGTCCGAGCTTCTCGTAGTCCGCCCACACGCGAGCGGCCGGCTCGCCGACGTCCGCCGTCCTGGCCGTGGAGAGACGGACCTCGACGTCGATCCGCTTCTGCGCGAGCTGCGGCTCGACCAGCGGAAGCACGTCGGCGATCACGTCGGCGACGTCGACCACCTGGACGTCGTACTCGACGCGGCCCGCGCCCATGCGCGTGAAGTTGAGGACGTCGTTCACGAGCCCGAGCAGATGACGCTGCGCGCGGTCGATCCGCGCCAGCGTCTCCCGCTGTGCATCGGTGACCGCGCCGTGGATGCCGAGATCTATCAGTTGTACGTAACCCTGGATGGCATTCAGCGGCGTGCGCAGCTCGTGGCTCATGTTGGCGAGGAACTGCGACTTGGCGAGGTCTGCCTGCACGGCGGCAGCGCGCGCGTGCTCCGCATCCGCTCGCGCACGCTCGCTCTCGTGGAGGAGCCGCTCCACCTCGCGCCGCGCGCTCACCTGCTCGGTGACGTCGTAGCCGTGGGCAGCAATTCCGGACCGCGTTCCGTCCGCCTCGACGAGCGCCTGGTAGATGAAGTCCAGGAAGCGCTCTTCGGGCGCATCGCCTGGGGTGCGGGCGAGTCGGACCGAGACCTCGCGGCCCACGAAGGCTTCCCCAGTCGACAGCACCTGGTCGAGTAGTTCCAGGAACCCCTGGTCGCGCGCCTCGGGGAGTGCCTCGGCGATGGGCCTCCCGACCAGTTCCCGATGGCCGACGAGCTGGTAGTAGCTGTCGTTGGCCAGCTCGAAGACGTGATTCTCGCCCCGCAGCACGGCGAGGAAGGCTGGCGCCTGCTGGAAGACCGTGGCGAGCCGCGTGCGCTCGAGATCCAGCGCGTGCAGGAGCCGCGCGCGCTCCCGTTCGGCGCGCACGCGCGACGTCGTCTCCTGGCAGACGACGAGCGTTCCACCGATCGAGCCGTCGTCGGCACGCACGGCGCTGTAGCTGTACGTCCACCAGACATCCTCGAGCCGGCCGTTGCGCTCGATCGGGAGGTACTGGTCCTCGTGCCAGGTCGGCGGCCCGCCCGACATGACCTGCTCGATCTGTGGTCCGATCGCATTCCAGATGTCGGTCCAGCATTCGCGACCGCGCATGCCGAGCGCCTGCGGATGCCGGCCACTGGCACCGAGGCTGGGGCGATAGGCGTCGTTGTAGATCTGCGTGAGCTCGGGGCCCCACCAGAGGAACATCGGCGTGGGCGAGTCGAGGACGACCCGCGCGATCGTGCGAAGGCTGAGCGGCCACGACTCGACCGGACCCAGTGCGGTGGTGCTCCAGTCGAAGGCGCGGCAGAGCGCGCGCATCTCGCCGGGGCCGGCAAAGATGCCGTCCCCGGCGCTGATGTCGCCCTGAGGTGCGTTGTCAGCCCGCCGTGCCATCACGTCATTCAAGATCAG
>Ga0207691_10006805_pt1 | contig 11023 bp, 8 predicted proteins | sample KBSM13metaG_FD_184327 | JGI IMG/M metagenome (GOLD analysis project Ga0207691, IMG submission 184327) | Miscanthus rhizosphere microbial communities from Kellogg Biological Station, Michigan, USA - KBS M1-3 metaG (SPAdes) (version 2) | ecosystem: Host-associated > Plants > Roots > Rhizosphere >...
AAATTTCTTTATACATCAAATCGTGGAGATGCAAATACCATCAGCATTTTCAGCATTCATGAATCATCCGGAAAGCTCACCTATATTACCAGCCAGGATGTGCTTGGCAAAAATCCGAGGAATTTTTGCATTGAACCTTCTGGAAATTTTCTGCTGGTTGCAAATCAGAGTTCAGATGAAATTGTAATTTTTAAAAGAGATAAAAAAACGGGAAAATTGACCGACTCAGGGAAGAGAATAAAAGTTCCTACACCGGTCTGCCTTAAATGGGTTAAATCTTAGGGGTTTTTCTTTGTCGCGATTTGTTGAATACGTTCCTCCCTTTATCAACTCCCTTTCGGATTATTTTTTGCTCTTCCAATGGAAGTTGTAGGAAATCACGACATTCCTCACTACAGCAATTTTCAAATTTCACTGCACATTCAGGACACTGAATAAACAGAAGGTGACATGCATTACTTTTACAATTTACATGAGTATCGCAAGGCTGGCCACATTGATGACAGTTTGCAATTATATCATCGGTGATCCTCTCTCCCAGCCTTTCGTCGAATACAAAGTTTTTGCCGATGAATTTATTTTCCAGGCCTTTTTCTTTGACTTCCCTTGAGTAATTGATTATTCCGCCTTCAAGGTGGAAAACATTGGTGAAACCATGGTGCAACATATAAGCACTGGCCTTCTCACATCTTATGCCGCCGGTGCAATACATAATGATGTTTCTTTCTTTATCGTTATCCATCATGTCAACAGCCATGGGTAGTTGTTCACGGAATGTATCGCTGGGAACTTCTATAGCTTTGGTAAAGTGGCCGACTTCGTATTCATAATGATTACGCATATCAATCACCACTGTCTCAGGATCGGATGTGAGTTTGTTGAATTCTTCCGCATTTACATATCGTCCTTTGTTTCTCATGTCGAAACTGGGATCATGAATACCGTCAGCGACGATCCTGTTCCTTACCCTGATATCCAGTACGTAAAATGATTTTCCATTATCGTCGACGGCAGTATTTAGCCTGATATTATTGAATCCTTCCAGGGAATACAAATGCGATTTGAACGACTCAAAATTGGCTGTGGGAACACTGATCTGGGCATTTATACCTTCATGGGCAATATAAATTCTACCAAGAACTCCAATGTTCAGGAACTCAATGAATAAATTATCCCGAAACTGCTTTGGATCTTCAATAAAACAATAATTGTAAAAAGATATGGTGGTGCGGGGCGTGGGGTCTTTATCTATACGTTCTTTGAGCTCCTTTCTGGAAACCCGGTTGTGTAATACAGCCATTTTTTGAATTTTAATTCCTCTGGAATCCCAGTTGCAGGCTGGGCAAAATTCCTAAAGCGCTGCAAAGATAATCAATTAATAATCGGAGAACAAGTCTGTAAAAATTCGGATACTCCATTTCATACCAGTGTTGAAAGGCTTGTTATCATTGAATGCCCATACATAGTCAAGTCTCAGCACTTTGAAAATGTTATTAACACCGGCGAAGAATTCATAATAATTATTATCCTTACTGATAAAAAATGCATTGGCTCCGCCAATCAACCGAAGGTTTAATTTTTTAATAACGGGAATCTTATTGGTCAATAGTCCGTTAAACTGATGTTCCACATGTAGCATAGTAAAAAAATGACCATCATTGGATTTTTGATAATAAGGCGACAACTGATAACTATTCAAATATTCTGAAGCATAACTTACCTGGTTTCCATTAAAATGCTGGTAGTCCGGAATTTCTGTTTTCTGATTATTTAAAAACCCTCCAACTACTACTTTATACCTGAGTTCACCTGCAAGCCTGAGATTGCATTCATCCTGAATGGAGAACCTCCAGCGATCGTAATTGACATCACTTCCAAACAAGCCTTCAATACCCTTCGCATAACTCAGGCTGAATAATGGATATTTCGAACCTATATTGATTTTCCTGTCAGGCAATTCAATATATTTTGCACCGGGTCTGTAACTGATAGATATTCCTGCAATCAAAGCCTGGTTGCGGGGCATATTTGTTGACGTTATTTCTGTTGGATAATTAGGTGTGATATGTTCGGTCTTTTCACTATTCCCCCAAATGGTTGTGGTATCGGTATTCTGTAATGGCATCCGATCCTGGAACATGATGTTGGCCCTAAACGTCAAACCTTCTCCAATCCCTTTTGCATACTGCACATTAGCGAACCAGGCTTCATAAATTTTCATATAATTAAAGCCCTTAAATAATGTTGTGTAGGTGTTAATGAATTGTGGGATCGGATTTGCATTATTGAACTGATAAATTCTTTTACCTCCTGAAACCGTCAGTGAATTAAAATAGGATTTCCCAAACCGGTACTCCCCTATACCAAATGCGTTGAGGTGTTTATTTGAAAACCCATATCTCACTATAGGAGTAAACCTAAACTCTTTCCTTCCTTCCAGGTCCTTTCTATATGTTCCGGCAAATTGTAACGCCCATCCTTCTACTGTATTAAAACTTATTGCCTTCAGTAAAGGATCATAACTAAAGGAAGTTTTTGATGCGCGCCTGTTGAATGTCTGGCCCGTTAATAAGACCCCCATTACTGAAAATTTATTCTGTTTTCTGTCGAGCGAATCCAGGTAACGCGGGTCTTTCCTGAGAACTTCCAAACTGTCTTTTGTATGATAGTCAGCCAATTCTTCTTCCTGTAAAGGCACTGGCCTTGCAGAGTCCCAATATGTTTTGTCGCGTTTATTGGAAATGGAATCGAATTTCATCAATGTGCGGCCAAAGAATTTTTTGGTATAAGCCTCATTGATCATATAATCACTGTAGAGGGTGGTAAAATATCCATGGGCATTAAATCCGAAAAATTTAATTGCGGGATAAATCGTCTGACTGTTCACCATCCAGATATCAGGTTTAACGGGAACGTATAGTTGCTCAATTCTAAGTGTGTCGAGCAACTCCATCTGGGAGGTTTTGAGAAGAGTTAAATTGATGCCATGTATCCGCCAGTCGTTTTCCATAATCTCAATAAAACCTGAGAAAAGCGGTTCGTAAGTTCGTTTTGGAATGACCTGTATCCTGTTGATCTGCTTCCCGTCTTCAAAATAAGCTCCCTGGTATTTATAGCGGTAAAAGCTCAATGCCGCATCTGCAATGGGTGAAACAAAGCCCCTTGGATTCAATGCAGAAGATAATTGTACATTGTTTTCATAAAATGAAACAAACTGAGGGCTGCTGAATCCAAGTCCGTTCGACTGTCCACTTACCCTCGTAGAAAAAACTTCAATTTTTTCTTTGTCGGGCTGTTGAAAAGTATATCGACCTATTGTTTCAGAAAGGAAGATCATTTTATTTTTACCAGTATCACCATCTTCGAAATCGATTTTCTGTCCAAATAATGATTTAGGAAAATCCCTCAATTTGATCTGGCCTTTGATATATACTTCGCATTGAAAAGAGGCTACCTGGGTTTTGTAAAAACTTCTTTTTTTTATGGCCTGCCGAATTATTGCATAAGCAGGGTCTTCTGCTCCTGCTTTTACGACGATCTCACTCAGCGAAAGCTCTTGTTCATTAAGAACAAAATTCAACAGCAGCGGATCGTTGTTCACTTTTATTTCCTTTTCTGATTTTGTAAATCCAACGTGCTGACAAATGATGTGGTAAGTACCTGATGGAAGGTTTAAGAAATACTGTCCCTGGCTATTCGCAGTAGTTCCAATGGTGGATCCCTTTACCAAAATAGAAGCAAATGGCAGGATATTTTGATGCTGATCATATACCGTTCCGGTAATTTTCCCTGCCACAGCAGTAAAACATATTAGTGTGCAGACAAGAAAAACAAAAATTTGTAAACGGTTGTGAGATCTCATCAAATTCGGTTCATACTTTCACAATAATCTTTCTCAACAGATTTCCGGATAAAGATGCGAAACCGGCAACTATAGATCCTAATAATGCTGTCACAAAGATGAGTAATCCCGGACTATCAGTAGACAATATCAACCTTGAAATTTTATGCGCTAATACCTGTTGATTATTTGAACTGATGATCGATGACATTAATCCCCAGAGCAGAAACAATGCTATAAAGCCAGCCAGGAATGCGAAACCTGATTTCAGGTCGATAAATAAAGGGATAAAAAAAGCGGCCAAAGCCAGGCTCCACCAGGGCATGTAGATGCCTAATACAAAGGCACTAAGGGCAATGAGAATGATGCTTATAATAAATTTCATGAGACTATTTTATTCGCTGAAGTTTATTTTCCATTTGATTCGTTTATCGCTTATGTCAGATTTCTTCATGATCCATAATCGATAATATTTTCCTGCTGCCCAGGTGTCCACAAAATTATCATAGAAACGACTGCCGGGGTTTCCACTTTGACCACCGGGATAGACAGCATAGGCTTCTGTTGGCGTAGTGAGTTGAACAATCATCCGCCAACTGGGTCCATGATCATGAGTTGTAGCATTAACTACGTTTACACCACCACCAATGGGCAGGCTTTCTCTTGCAAATGGCATCATACTGGTTTTAAGAATATGGTAAAGTGTCGTATTCTTATATTTTCCCCATTCCAGTTTGTTTGACATCTCCAGTTTTTTCAATTCGCCGGAGGCACGTTTCAGACTTTCAGTAATCGCGTCTTCAATGGTTTCCCTATACCCTGTATTTATATTATCGATAAATGGATAGGAAGAAGAATCTCTTAACAATCCTTCGATAAGTGTATATCTTTTTGGTAAACTTACGGGTAGGTCATTCCTGCGTAAATCGTCTGAATAAACATATTGTTGAAGTGAATCAACCCAGGCATTAAAAATGGTAGCACCTTTTTCATTATAATCATTTTTAAGGCTCCAGGTTTCCAGTATGTCAACGTATTTATTTTCATTCTCATCCAACCTTGACCTATTGACATATTTTAAAAACACTGGCCTCGCTGTTTCTGCGAATACATTAAAATTATCATTCTGCAGTGCTTTCATGTCATCAGGAACCACGCTGGACATTTCTGATAACCTTCGATTAATACGAATTCCCCGATACAGGTCATAACTACCGGGAATAAAATATGGATAGGTAGAATCTACCGGACGCTGGTTTGCGCTGCTGATAAAACCTTCTGCAGGGTTCAATATATGCGGGTTATCCTGCTGTGGAATAAATCCCTTCCACATATAACTGCTATCGAATCCCGGCATAACAAAATTTCCCTGGTATTTCCAACGTAAAGGGAAACTGGCTTGTTGCCAAATGGCAATATCACCTGATTTGGAAGCAAACAACATATTTTGTCCGGGAGCATTGAAATGTTGAATTGCACCCAGGTAATCATTATAATTTTTAGCCCGGTTGAGATCGTACCACATACGAAGTGCATTCGAAGGATCGTGTGCGACCCAACGCAAAGCGTAGGCTTTATTCTGTTTCAATTTATCCTGGAAGCTTTCGTCGTACATCACCGGTCCAAATATGGTATAGGCAACAGTGTCCAAAACATCAGGCATTCCTTTTACGGAAATATGTTCAATTCGAAGGGTTGTATTTGCCCATTCATTATTGAACCAGTATTGTGTTTTGGTATTGTCTTTAAACCGGATCTCATAGTAGTCCTTTACGTCTCTTCCTGCGTTAGTAAATCCAAATGCAACATTATCATTAAATCCGATGATCACACCTGGTATACCGGGAAAGCCTACCCCATAACTGTTGTATTCGGGTGTAGTCACCTGCAATTCAAACCAGATGGATGGAAGAGAAAGACCGAGATGAGGATCATTGGCAAGTATAGGTTTCCCTGATTTTGTTTTTGAACCCGATACTGCCCAGTTATTGCTACCGTTCAGTGGATTTGGTTTGAATTGCTCAGTAAACCAGATAGAGTCTGTGTTATGAAAATATAATGAATCTGCTGTAGGAGGTCCGGTAGGAATTATCGTTGATGCGGTATAGATAGTTCCCTTTGGAATGACCGGCGACAAAGAATCCTGCACTTCAGGATATAGAATCCTGAATTTTTCTTCTCCCAGCAGCTTGTATGCATTTGTAAATTCAAAATCCTCGTCATAACCGGCAAGATCTTTAGTCATGGCTTTATAAAACAGGGCAATTTTAAGATTGGTCCATTTTTCCGGCTTATACCCCAGGAGTTTATATTCTATTGGGAGTGTTGCGTCCGTGAGCGTCTCTATATAAGCATTTACACCTGCTGTATAGGCGTCTGCAACTGCTTTCGTTAAGGGGTCTTCCTCCATTATTTGTAAGGAAGACTCAGCAGCAGAGACCATCCCCATTCGTCTCTGGGTTCGGTCATATTTTATAGCAATATCCCCCACTATTTCACTTACCCTTCCGGCAGCTGCATGGGTTTGAAACTCCATTTGCCATAACCTGAATTTTGCATGAATATAACCCTGAACAAATGCGGCATCAACATCATGGTCTGCGAAAATATGTGGCACCAGTCGTTCGTCTATAAATACTTCCACTTTTCCCGTGAGGTTAGGAAACCGTAAATCCTCACTAAAATTCTGGTCGGCTGGTTCTGCATTCTGCCACAGTCCTTCTTGCGGGCTTAACAATTTTCCTAATGGTGCCGGGAGTATTTTTTTGGTATCAAGCATTACGATCAGTGCGATAGTGATAGCCAGGGAGAAACAAAACAGTAATATGCGCATACCAGCTGTAATTAAGATTGTAAGATAAGTAAAATCGCTGTTTGGCTGGTGTTGCTATCTTTAATCTAAAATCGGCTGATGGTGGCGAATGATATTAAAAACATATTAGGGTTAAAACTGGTTACGGATCCACGTTGGGTTAACCTGGCGGAAAAATCCCTGGAAGAAATATTGACCGACCATGCATTCTGCGAACAGAAAGCTGCTACTACCTGCATCACCATAATTCAGCGTTATCCTGGAAAAGAAAAAATGATCGAAGAACTGGCACCCATTGTTACTGAAGAGTGGGGACATTTCAGGCAGGTGCTTGCAGAGCTGAAAAAGCGTGGATTGAAACTGGGAAAACAACGCAAAGATGTATATGTAAACCGCCTGTTTGAATTTGAAAAAAAAGGCGGCCACGAAGACGACAGGTTCCTCGACAAATTGCTCATTTCTGCTTTAATTGAAGCAAGAAGTTGCGAACGGTTTAAAAGATTAAGTGAAGGATTGGACGATCCTTATATGCGGGAATTCTACCGAAAATTTATGGAAAGCGAAGCGGGGCACTATACCCTTTTCATTGAGTTAGCCGAATTCTATCTGCCTAAAGAAAAAGTGAGGAAAAGATGGAAAGATTGGCTTGCATATGAAGCTAAGATCATGGAGGAGATGGATGTGCGGGGAGACAGGATACACTAGTTGTTGGTTGTTGGTTGTTGGTCAGATCAAAGTCGAGAGACGGGAGACGAGAGTGTCTCAATGTTCCCTCTGCGTCTTTACGTTCTTCCTTGCGTCTTTGCGTTCTTCCTTTGCGTCTTTGCGTTTCCTCTGCGTCTCCGCGTTCTTCCTCTGCGTCTTTGTGTTAGGCCTGAAAGAATGTTATGTCTTCAGCAAAATCTAAATGAGGATACTGTTCCTGCAGCACTAAGACTTTATCCAGGTATTTTTTCCGGAATAATTTATGCGCTTCTGAATCAGGTTGAAATGGCTTATGTGCCTTGGCAGCATTGACCTGATTTATTTCTTTCATGATTTCCCGGGAGGATCTTGTTATACAGGCTTCAGTAAATTTTTCCCAAACATAATCTGTGGCCAGGTAGTTTGGATGAACCATGTCTTCTGCATAAAAACGATAATCGCGCAAGTCATCTATGATAAGTTCGTAGGCCGGAAAATAATATAGCCGGGAAAATTTCTCAACAAGGTGGTGTACAGCTTGAACCAGCACCGCTTTACTTCTGTTGTTTTCAACGAACCCATCCCGCAGATGCCTCACCGGACTTATTGTAAATATGATCCTTAGACCCGGATTAAACATGAATAACCGGTACAGCAGATTATCAAGTGATGTAAGTACATCATCTACCGTCATCAATTTTTTTCGAAACTTATCTGCAGGTACTTTATGACAGTTCGCTACTACTTCACCATTTTCCAATTGATAAACAAATGCACTTCCCAGGGTAATTATAAGCCAGTTGGCCGATTTAAGGAATTCATGTGCCTGTTGTTGAGACTGGTTAATTTTTTGCAGTAGTTGTTCAGGGTCCAAATGCGAAAACGAAGTATGGTGCTCCCAACTTGTCCACCATTCTTTTTGGAAAAAAATATCTTCCCTGGAATATTTTTTATTGGATATGTATGACGTTATGGATTTACAGATACTCACCGGATTAAAGATGATACCATTAGGATTTTGCAAAACAGGAAAATGATTTTGAATAAATCTTTCTCCCAGGTGTTCTGTAAAGCAGGATCCGGATAACATTATTTTCTCACCCAGTTCCAACTGCTCTGAAAATTCTTTAATGAAAAGTTCTCTTCTTAGTTCCATACGATGATCAGTTAAAAATTTCCAGTGCAATCTTTCTGCATTCTTCAAGTGCCTTCATATCAAGATTTGGAACAAATCCTTTTTCCTGGAAATATCGCACCATTACAATGGTATCCATATTACCAACAAGTTCATCATCTGCCATAGGACAGCCTCCTATCCCATTTATAGCTCCGTCAAACCTGCGACAACCTGCATTAAATGCAGCTTCTAGTTTTGAGACTATATTTTCTGCCCGGGAATGCAGGTGCACTCCAACAGTAATTTCCGGGAATAATGGAATCGTTGAACCCACAACCTCTGATACCTGTTCAGGAACAGCGAGACCAACTGTATCTGCGATCGAAATAATATCAACACCAAGTCCGGCAATTTTGTCCATCCATTCTTTTAAAATATCGACACTGTAGACATCACCATAAGGATTACCAAACCCCATCGACATATAAACAACAGGTTGTTTACCGGAAGTTTTGCATATGGAAACTATTTCTCGCACACGGACCAATGATTCTTCCATACTGCTATTAGTATTTCTCATCTGGAAACTCGGTGAAACCGAAAAGGGAAATCCTATATAGGCAATATTGTTATACTTTGATGCTTGTTCGGCACCACGGGTATTTGCCACAATAGTAAGAAGTTTGGTGGCTGAATTTTCGTACTGTAGTCCTTCCAGAACTTCAGCTGTGTCTGCCATTTGAGGAATCAATTTTGCCGAAACGAAACTTCCCATATCGAGTGTATGAAAGCCCACTTTTAAAAGTGCATTGATATATTGAATTTTCTTTTCTGTTGGAATATTAGTTTTCCATCCCTGCATTGCGTCTCGTGGACATTCGACCATTTCTAAAATATCCGGCATATATGCAAGTTACAAAGGGAAGTTCAATTAGATATAGAATGCGTTTGTAGTGTTCTTTGCATTGTTTATGCGTTCCAGGATGAGATTGAAGAATTTTTTTCTGTCACGCTCTCCTACCTCACTGATAAGGGTAGATTTTTTGATGATATTCTGGATGAAATCATAATTGTAGTCAACAAATTCCTTTGACGAAGTGGATACAAAATTTATTGCAGCATGATTCAGATAAACCATCTTCAGGTCATTGATCGAAGCAATGATGGTATTGTCACCAACGAAAAAATCATTGACATATAATTTTATCGGAGCTCCACCCCCAGCTATCACTGCGCCCGGCATAGATTTTTTACCCGTAGATGCCTGGAATTCCATGTGATCAACCATTTCTGTAAGTTTACCATAGATCAACTCTACGTCTTCTTTATTTTCAAACATGTCGATTTCCCGGTAATACTCCAGTTGACGAAGGTCATTCAATATATTATCTGCATTAAGTATTTCTGTGCTGGGTATAGAAATATAATGCCCGTTGATTTTTTTGCAAAGATCCAATAAAGCCGGCGTCAGAATATTAAAGGAAAATTTTCGATGATGCATTTCTTCAAACTGCATTTGTGTTTTTGTCCAGACAAAAAATTTGAATGATGCTATTTCAGGAAACAATAAATAATAGAAAACTGGAATGTCTTTGCTGATATAATACAATTCTTTACTGTCGTACTTAGTTAGTTGTTCTACGTTTTGCAACATGGACTCCAAATATGCATCAAGCCGGAAATTTTCACTGTTTACAAATTGGCCGTGAAAGATCACATTTTCCTGACCGAGGTTAAACAGTTCATCAAGGGAAATACTGAATTCCCCTGCCAATTTTGTGAGTTCATTAAAAGAAATTTGTTTCTCCCCTTTTAATCTCCGATATGCACTGTCTTTACTGATTAGAAACAATTCTGAAATATATTCGGCCATCGAAACATGGGAAGGCAAAAGGGATTTGACCCTTTTAAACAGAATGGACTGTAAATGTTGTTCACTCATAGACTATCGTTTGCCCATTGTTGAAACCTGGCTTTCGCGGAAAATGTTGATCCTTTTCAGGATAGCATCAAAAAATCTGTTCCTTTCTTTTTCTCCCACTTCACTGATATACGCTGATTTGCGGATGATATTCTGAATGAAAGAATAACTATAGTCGCAGAATTTTTTGTCTGCGGTCTGGATGAAATTAGTTCCGCTGTGATTTATAAAACACATCATGTTATCACCTGTTCTCACCAGGTTTGTATTGTCCCCGACAAAAAAATCATTGACATATAATTTATAATCACCCCGGCTGAGAGAAGGACTCTTCCCCGGGAGGAATTTTTTGCCTTCAGCAGCCATGTTTTTCATATGCATTACCATATTTTCAAGACTGGTATATACTTTTTCAAGATCTGCTTTCGTATCAAAAAGTCCGGCGTCTTTATAAAACTCAATTTGCCTTAAAGTGGTGAGTATGTTGTCGGGATTAAGGATCTCTGTGCTGGGAACCTGGTAATATGCTTCTGCTATTCGCCGACCTTTTAATAAAAGTTCAGGAGGCAGGATATTGACCGAGAATGTAGCATTCTTTAATGCCGGGAAGTTTAAAAGAGTTTTCATCCAACTGAAGTACTTAAAGGC
>Ga0207691_10006807_pt1 | contig 11021 bp, 11 predicted proteins | sample KBSM13metaG_FD_184327 | JGI IMG/M metagenome (GOLD analysis project Ga0207691, IMG submission 184327) | Miscanthus rhizosphere microbial communities from Kellogg Biological Station, Michigan, USA - KBS M1-3 metaG (SPAdes) (version 2) | ecosystem: Host-associated > Plants > Roots > Rhizosphere >...
CAATTAAGGAAACTGAAAACGCTAATCCTAAGATCCACTTGGTTATGTTCATCTCCGAAGCTCCTTTGTTGTGCGTAACCTGCGGTAGAGGGCGGACCTTTTCTATTCCGGCGACGCTTGTCACCTAACTTAGAACCGCCCGCTACCGCCCAGGCGATTCTGACTCGTCATTAATACCGGGTTCGCCTGCCGGGCGGACGTGGCATTAGTCACTTTATGAAGTCACTATTTTTCCGTGACCCTCTGACGCCGAAGGTGACGAAAGTCACTGTCAACGGTGGGGTCATTTAGACTAAAGTGACGGAGCTTATGAAGAAGCCCGGCATTATCACCAGCGGCAATCTGGCCTTCGTGATCGTGGTTGCGGCGTCGTACCTCTCGACTGTTACGGCGTTAGTCTATTCGCATCGCGCGGTGCCCGTCTGGGAAGCATCTGTATTGATCGCGGCGGCTGCCGCTTACTTGATTGTCGGAACCTACGGCTTTTCAATGTGCCGGCGATCGTCAAACCGGCGATCTGCGGCAATCTATTTCATTGTTCAGCTTCTGATTGCCGGCCTGCTGATCAAACTGCGTGGCCGTTCCGGAGAGCTTGCATTAATTCTGCTGCCCCTCGCCGGACAAAGCGCTCTGCTGCTACCGATGCGCTGGATGATCGCCGTATGCGCGCTGATCTATGTGCTGCTGGTGATGCCTTTGATTCTGGTTAGTCGTTGGATTGATGCCCTGGCGGTGGCGCTCGCTTATGGCACCGGTATCGTGTTCGTCGTAGTGTTCACGCGGGTCGCGGCCGCTGAGCGAGAGGCTCGCACCGCACTAGCCCAAGCTAACCAACGCTTGCGAGATCACGCGGCGCAAGTCGAAGAGTTGGCCACAACGAAAGAGCGCAATCGCCTGGCACGAGAAATCCACGATAGCCTCGGCCATTATCTGACCGTGGTCAATGTGCAGATCGGCGCGGCGCGGACGATCCTTGAGCAGGATCGTCCGCGCGCGCTGGACCACCTGTCGAAGGCCCAGGCTCTAACACAGGAGGGACTTGCGGAAGTGCGACACTCTGTTGCCGCCTTGCGCGCGTCTCCTACCGAAAGCGGTCCACTGCCCCAGGCCCTGGCTAAGCTCGCCGAACAGTGGAATGCTGCGGGGCTGAGTGCAAAGTTTGCGGTAGCTGGCACGATTCGTCCTCTAACGCCTCAGGCCAATCTCACCCTATATCGCGCGGCGCAAGAGGCTCTGACGAACGTCGGAAAACACGCACACGCCACCAGCGTCGATCTCCATTTGGATTATCGCGATGAGGACTCTGTTCACCTCTCTGTTAAGGATGACGGAGTTGGCAGTGACAACTCGGAGGGTGGCTTTGGCTTACTCGGAGTACGCGAGCGAGTTCAGCAACTGAGCGGCGAGGTGCGCGTGCGGACTGGCTCTGGGAAAGGGTTTGCGCTGGAAGTGGAGCTACCTGCATGACGCCGATTAGGATCCTTCTGGTTGATGACCAGCCACTCTTTCGCGAAGGTTTGCGTACGCTGCTTTCGGTGCACCCTGACTTTGAAGTGGTTGGCGAAGCGGCAAATGGTTTGGAAGCGATCAGGCTCGTGCGCTTGCACTTACCCTCGGTGGTGTTAATGGACTTGCAGATGCCCGTGCTTGACGGCGTGGCGGCCACACGCAGACTGCACGAGGAGCAACCCGATTGTCGTGTCATTGTTTTGACTACGTTCGATGACGACGAAATGGTCTTCGACGGTTTACGCGCCGGCGCTGTGGGTTACTTGTTGAAAGATGCTCCGTCGGAGAAACTGGCTGAAGCGATTCGCGTCGCCGCGCGCGGAGAGACATTTCTCCAACCTTCGGTGGCTGCCAAAGTGGTTGCCGAGTTCGCTCGCCTTACCAAGAAAGCCGTTGTACCTCCCACCTCACTAGTCGACCCGCTCTCCGAACGTGAACTCGAGATACTTCGCCTTATTGCGCAGGGCGCCAGCAATCGAGAAATAGCCGGTACGCTCTTCCTTGCCGAAGGCACAGTCAAGAATCACGTGACGAACATCCTCGGAAAGTTAGAGGTTCGCGATCGGACACAGGCCGCCCTTAAAGCGAAAGAGAGCAGTCTCATCTGACTTCATCACTACGACACCAAGGTTTCTAAGTCTAGTAGGTGGTCGTTGGCAGAGGAGTTCTTGGTGACAATTATTAATTTGGCGACATCCCCTTTTCAATCTCACCGAAAAACTCTTCCGTGAAAGCGTCATTACGGTTTCGTTAGAGGAGCCGGCTACGGAGTGTTGTTCATTTCCAACTGCAAACTCACCAATGGCTGTTGGGGAATAGAGATAAATCTGCTCATCGGATGATCGAGCGCGGCGATCAACGCGATAACCAGTGAAAATGAGATTGCCAGGACTGTCGTCACACGGGACCGGCGCGATTCGGCAATGGCGGTGTGATAACCCACGGCGATCATGCCCAGGATCACAAGGACATAGAGAACGAACCAGATGCCGGTTGGAACCCGCGCCTGTAACCCGTGATTCACGCGCAAAGCATTAAGATCTGCAATCTGGTTTATCGATTCGACATACATCGCTCCGATGTCCGAATTCATAAAAGGATCCGTCTTTGCATTCAGGACGGCCATGGCCCATACCTCGTGCTGGATCCGGGTAGCGTCGTCAATGGAGGCTTCGGCCGTATCAGGATTGAAGGCCTGCGTAAAGGCAATCCGGTTGCCTACGTACTCGCGAAGCAGAGCTTTTGTTTTCGTCCGGTCCGGTTCCTGAAGAAAATCAGAACGCTGCCAGGCTGTACGTAACACGTTTGCCTCTTCGCGCACGAGACCTTTCTTTGTGTCATACCTGTCGGATGCGATGCTGAATGTGAAGGCGAGCATGAACGCCAGCAACCCAAGAATGGCTCCGGCAATTGCCGATACCGCCGATTCCCGCTCTTCGCCAGATCGGAGGCGGACTATTTGTCCAAGGCGGAATCCGATCTCGACCGCGAGCACCACAAGTGAGGCTGTCACAAGAAAGAGTAGCCAAATGGGTAAGGCGTCGATGATCATGAAGAACTCCTTTAAGCCTTGCGTCCGCCACGATCACTGCCGAAAGACGACGGCCACAAACGAGACAACTCCCAGGATCGAGAGCACCCCGGCGAGCACGGTCGCCAGCGAATTGGGCACACCTGGATACTGAGCTCTCAGTGTCACCATGTCGCGCCGATGCTGGACGGTGGCGAAAAGCAACGCCAGCAATCCGAGTCCAATCATAAACAGTGCGAACTCACGCGGCCCAAACATACGGTCAATAGGCACCTGACTCTTCTCCTGCATATATTGAAAAAACTTGTAGATGGTGAACCCAAAACTAATCAACGACGTTGCTGTCCTGATCCACGCCATCAGGGTTCGCTCGTGAGCCAGGCGCGTCCGGTCCACGGCCAGCTGATTAGAATTGAGAGGTTTGACTGTTGTGTCGTTGTCCATCTTGAAACGCCTCCATTTGCAAGGAGTTTAGATCAGGACTCTTCGGCGGTCCTCTGTGGCTCAGCCAGTTCCTTGATATCCTTCTCGAGAAAATAATTCAGGAAGGTGCGGATCACAGCAATCGCCCCCAACTGGCCGATTGCGGTCCAACTCGGACTGATCGCACTTCGAACGATGTCCGCGGCCAACTCAAACTCCAGCCCCAGCAGCATCCAAACACCAAACCTCAGGAAGACATCCCTCCTTCTGGCAAATTGAACATTAGGCTGCACTCGAGGCCTCATGAGCAGCCGTATCACTGCTTCCAACGCACCGTACGCGATGAGCAACGCCGCAATCAGCTCGACCGCGAGTGCGATCTTTTCGGCAATCCCTTTCAGCATCTCTTCCATTACGGTTTGCCTCCTTCCCAATCAGACGCTGCCTGCAGTTAACTCGCGAATCTCGCGAATCAATTAAGTGGTCCGGACAATGCAACGAAAACCAAGATGACAAGTTGATGTATCAACTGGTTGGGCCCTCCACCCGGCGAAACGATATCGCTTGCAGTAATTTCGTGGGAGGAGAAACGATCCGCCCTTCATCACCTTGCGCGGTATCTCGACGTTTGGCAGCGACGGATCAAAACTCTCTTCACGTTTGCCGCCGTATGCTGATTGTTGTGCTCTGAAGCAGCGTCAAGCAGCCGTATTCGAAATATCGCAGTTAGCGGGTGCGCGCTGAGTACTGCGTCACTGTGTTAGGAAAGATCTGTACCTCTGACGGCGCTCTGTTCTTGTTCGCAGTCAGCACCGTCTGTGCTGTCACACCCTTCCCATAAGTTCCTTCCATATCGCTTTTTTCCGGAGAGATGACTGAGCCCTTCAACGAGACACCGCCAAATAGTCCCTTGCTGCGCGAGTAGGAGAGAATCTCAGCGTCCATTTTCGCGTCGGTTGTGGCGCTGGTCGTTCGGCCCACTGGACCGGCGGCTACCGACGCCTCACCGCCCAGTTCGAACCTGTCTGAAAGCAAGCTGTTCAACCCACTCTCGTTCATGAAAAGCAGAACGAAGTCGGTCGACGAAGCCCCAGCCTGCAAACCGATACTGCCGCCCTTGATTTCAAAGTAAGCCGGCGCTGACCAACCGGTTGGTGTGCGGCAACTGGCAACGCCGCGGCCGCCCTGGCCACCAATGATGAATCCTGCCTTAACCACGTTTGGAAAGACCGCGACACATTCTGCCTTCGCAAGCAGATCGCGAGGTATCCCTTTGTCGGCTATCCCCATGATCTCGTTCAGCACCTTTGCAGACTTTGCTGCCTGGCTTGCTCCCTCCTTGGTGTTACTCCCACGCAATGGTGGTTCAGTCGGAACCGTGCTTGCAGTCTTCGTTGTCTTGCTTTTTGTCTTTGATTTACTGCCCTGTCCACTTGCGGACGAAGCGAGTACCAACGCCAATACAAGTACTAAACAAAGACTCGTGGTCCAACGACCGAGATTTCCATTGCTCATTTCGATCATTCCTTTCATGACTCTCTCCTTTCGGTTAGAGCGAACTCCTCCACTCGCACATTATCCGGATCAATCAATGTCCGGATCGGACGGCAGCCGCTTTTCCCTTAAAGCTCTCTGCTGCTCTGTAACTCTGCGGTTAATGATGGTCCAAGAAACCCACCACAACCACAGAGCACAGAGAGATGGTCAACATAGACAAATTCAAACACCCGTGATTGTCTTGAACCGCAGAGGCGGCCAAGCGGTTTCATCTTCAGGTCGCCGCATTCCTAGTTACTGCTTCCCGACGGCTGCTCAAGTTTCGACATTGCCTCCTCAAGCGCCGTGTGCAGGCTAAGCGTGTCGGCACCCTGCCGCGGCGGAAAAGCCTGCAGGCTCTTCAGGTGCTCGGCCATGTAGGGCTTAGCAGCCGTCGCCGCCCACATCTTCTTTGCGAAGAACTGGCGGCCGGCATAACCCCACTCATGGCTTTCCGGGTCCATCTTCTCCATCGGGTCCATGCGCAAGTTGAAGATATACGGCACCGATGGATAGCTCCGCGCGTTCCACCAACTACCTTCCTTCTTCACCCCGATGTGCATCTTCCAATTGCCGACGCGGACAGCCGTCAACTCGGTCTCGTCATAGTAGAAGTAGGCCTTGCGCTCGGATTCCTTCGTCTTACCGGTCCATACATCGAGTTGGTTGAACCCATCGATATGCACTTTGTAATCGGTACCGTTCAGCTTCGTTCCACCCAGCAACTTTTCCTTAACGTCCGTGAGCCCGGCCGCCGCTGCGAGCGTGACAAAGAGATCTTCATGGCTCTGAAGGGCGTTGGAATGACTTCCCGCCGGGATCTGCGCTGGCCAGCGAGCCATGCACGGCACGCGTACACCACCTTCCCATGTCGTTCCCTTTTCGCCGCGGAACGGCGCATATCCACCATCGGGCCAGAACAATAACTCATAGCCGTTGTCGGTCGTGTAGACCACGATTGTGTTGTCGGTAAGCCCGTTGTCGTCCAGCCACTTCAGCAACACGCCAACGTATTCGTCATGCTCAAGCATCTTTGCGCGGACGACATCCTCCTCAGCCCGGCCTTCCGCCACCGCCGCTTTCACGTATTTCTCCTGCGGATGGGACCAGATGTGTATGGCTGTAGTATTGAACCAGCAGAAGAACGGCTTGTCCTTGTTCCGATTTAGCCAATCGAGCGTCTTGTCGAGCACTTCCTTGTCGAAGGTCTCCATCCGCTTGCGGGTGAGCATTCCAGTATTCTCAAACTTCTGCTTTCCGACACGGCCGAACACTGGGTCCTCGGTAGGGTCATCTTTGTCGGTTGCCCAGGCGTGAAACACGCCACGGGGGCCGTACTTCTTTGTATATTGGGGGTCTCTCTGGCCGGGATAGTCGAGCTGCTCGGGCTCTTCCTCGGCGTTTAGGTGATAAAGGTTGCCGAACCATTCGTCGAAACCGTGCATCGTTGGGAAAAACTCATTCCGGTCGCCCAGATGGTTTTTACCGAATTGGCCTGTGGCATAACCCGCCGACTTGAGAACCTCGGCGATCGTTGGATCCTCCTTCTGGATTCCGCGGGTCGAGCCGGGGATGCCGACGGTGGTCATACCCGTTCTGATGGGCAATTGACCCATGAGAAAAGCTGCTCGTCCAGCGGTACAGCTTGGCTGGCCGTAGTGATCGGTAAAAATAACCCCTTCGCGCGCGATCCGGTCAATATTGGGCGTTTCGCCCATCATGCCGTGCGTGTACGCTCCAACGTTCCACATCCCGATGTCGTCGCCAAAAATCACGAGGATGTTCGGCTTGTTAGTTTTAGCTGTGTTCGCCATTTCTTCTCCTTTAGTCTTGTTTAAGCTCCGAGTGCCTTCGCAATCCGTCTCGCGATGCCTCGTCCCTTACTTCGGATCAGAAGATCCATTGAAACCTTGTTTGGAAAATGTTTGTTGTTCCTGAGAGATTCTTCCGATTGAGGTCGGCGAGCCCATACCCAAAACTGATTCGCCATTGTGTCGAGGCCCACCAATTCACCGCCAGCAGTCCTTTGTGCAAGATGCCGCCATTTACAGTTCGATCCTTGAGGTCGACTTGGGAATACCGCGCCACCACCTCCCATGCACCCCATCGTCTTTCCGGAATTATCCGCCGCGCATAACCAACCTTGCGGTCGTATGGCCGGTGTTCTCCTGTGATCACCCAACTTCCAATTAAAGACGCCCCGTAAAAATGCGGAACTCCCAAAGTTGGCGAATACACATTCGATTCGGCATATTCAGCCAGCACTGAAAATGGTCCACGATTGGCGAGTAACTCCAGGCTGATCTCGTTCTGGTGCGACGCTGGGAGGTCACCGGTATCGACATAGTTTGCAGTGATGTTTGACTCAGGTTTTCCTTTAAGGCGGATCACGCCATTCTCGGCACCGGCGTAACGGAAACCGGTAGCAAGGTGAAGGTAGTTGGCGCCGCCCTGGGAATACACAGGCAAAGCTGTCAACCTGGCGGTGAAGTCGTTAGCGCTTTCACCAAACGATTGCCCATGAAACAACCAGTCATTGAACCAGCCTACGGTGTAAGTCATTCGCTGATTCAAGACAGAGTTGGAAAGCTTGACTCCAATGTTGCGCGAAACGAAGAAAGGATTGAGCGTACGTTCCAGCTGCGGCAAGTTTGCGGCATCGCCAACCATTTCGTAGGTAAATGTCTCTTTGATCTTTCCGAAGGTCAGCGTGCCGACTTTCTTGTGAAGAAGAATTGAGAACCAAAAGTCGGTAATGCCAAACCTGGGTGCATCGTCAGGACGATCGAGGCCTTTGTATTCAAGACTCAAGAAATAGCTAATTGGACGTCGAGTATGAACCTGGCCATGAAACGAGAACCGACCGGAGCGTATATCCCACCGGCTATCCTGTTTCCCAACTTGCGCAATACTGTCGTCGTCTTGCGTAAAGGCCGTGGCATCCACGATTGGCGCAAAGCCCAGCGTGGTGGAGAAGAAGCGATTGTCGAACTCGTTCCAGCCACGCTGCGCATCGGGAATTACGTAGTCCGGCTTTTGATGACTTGGGACTTCTGGCTGACTTGCGTGGTCGGGAGTGTCAGGAGAATTGCCGATCGACTTTTCGGCATCAGTGGTCTTATCCTTCGGACTCTGTTTGGTCGCGTTCTGAGTCTGAATAGGTCCCGTGGACTCAGTTCGATCGCTTACTGCCAACACCACTTCATCAACTGTTTTCGTTGTTTGCTGCGCCGGGGAACTGCCTGCGAGCGCTAGCACCGCAATTGCAGCAGCAAACCCGGTCTTTGTTTGGTAAACGTATTTCATCTTCCGGAATCACACTTCCCAAGGTTGCCGGAGTGCCGTCAACGCGAACTCAAGGCTCGATGATCTGATTGCGGATCGCGTAGTGGACCAGTGCCACGATCGACTTCATATCCAGTTTGCACATCGCCGATGCTCGATGTGTTTCTACTGTCTTGACGCTGATCCCGAGTCGGATCGCCACGTCCCTGTTACTCTTTCCCTCGGTTACGAGTTGGACTATCTCGCGTTCGCGAGCCGTCAGAATTGAAGAGTCGTTCTTCCTTCCATTTGATCTAGAGCATCGGCAACCATCCTGCAGCGTGACTGCAACTTTCGGCGTGAAGTAAGGCTTATGACGCGAAAGCGCTTCGACGGCATTAACCAAATGACACTCGGGATCCGTTTTGAGCACACATCCTCGCGCGCCCGCCGACAGCGCCTCACGAATCATTTGTTCCTTCTCGTGCTCTGTGAAAATGACTACTTCCGTGCGCGCTAGTTTGCATCGGATTTGTCGAGTTGCTTCCACTCCGTTTAGTTCAGGCATCGAAAGGTCCATCACTACGACATCAGGCTTAAGCTGGTGGGCCAGCCTAACCGCTTCACGCCCATTTTGAGCTTCACCGCAAACCTGCCAATCTCTGCGCTGAATCAATTGCGCCCGCACGCCTCCACGGACGATGTCGTGATCATCTGCGATTAGGATTCGCACCATATCAGTCTCCACTGATGACTCAGTCTCGGCTTCTCACAATCCGTATTCCGATTGGACCGAAAGCAGATTACTTCTAAGCAAATTCCCGACGTCTCCCAACGTCTGTGAATTCCGTGGATCACTTTCGGCCAAACTTGATTACCACGCCGGTAGCGAAGCGAAAGTTGTTGTGGTTCAAATCCTCAACGCGACTGTACTCGTAATCGAGTTGAGCAAATCTAATTGAGAGGCGACTGTTAAGGTCGTAGTCCACCCCTCCGCCCAGCGTTACACCGAATCCGTAATTCGCGTGTCCTTCCTCGGCTTCGCGCACTACACCGGCAAGCGCATGAACAAACGGAGCGAATCTTCCGGGACGCGCAGTAAACTTGGGTCCAAACTGGGCAGAATGAGAATTCTGTCCACTACGATAGGTGCCATCGAAATCGGCAACTAGTGCCACGGTCCGATTGAGATTTCCCTCCACTGAGATAGTCCAGCCATTCAGATTTGTGCGACCCGCTTCCGCGTCGGTCCGCAGATAGGCGTATCCAGCAAAGAGTTCGACCTTTGCGAGTTCCGGTTCTTCATCTTGGGCCATGGCTGGCGAAGAGCCGGCGCTGACCATGATTAACGAACAAACCGTTAGAATGAGTAGCCTCATGTTGGTACCGATGCGGGCTCTGGCGCGATCTAACTCACGACCTTTACTACCACTTCCTTCAAGAGTCCTTTTTGCGCAGTAGATCCTTTAGCGGTTGCAAATCTGATTTATTGACGAAGGCCTCTGCACCCGCTGACTGCGCACGTTGACGCAAAACCGGGCTGTCCCATTGAGAAACAACCAGGACCCGCGCTTCTGGAAAAGCCGTTTTGATGCTGCGTGTTGCAGTGAGTCCGTCGACCGTTTGCATTTCTATGTCCATGAGCACTACGTCAGGACGCGAGCGCCTGTACATTTCAAGAGCTTCTCCGCCGTCGGCACATTCACTAAAATCGTCTGCCAAATCGGCAATAAAACTCTTAATCATCTTTCGTACCCTGGCATTGTCTTCAACGATCATTACCTTCACGGCTTTGTTTTCCTGCAATCGGCGGCGTCCCGAAACACAACGGCCCCAAGCGTTTGTTTCATTCGCCGTGGCAATAAGGTGCAAAGAAATCGCGAGTACTGACAGAAGAGAATGGTAGGGAAATGAGGTAGAGGCTACATCCGGTAAGCTACATATTCTGGATATGCAGAACTACCTATTTTTTCATACGTAGAGTCATCCACAGATTACGTCGGTTACACAGATTACAGATTTAGTCAGTTGAGTCGGACATGAAGTCAAACCGACAGCCTCAACTGTTTAGATTGAATCTGTACAAGCGGTGTAATCTGCGATTAATCGTTTTTTAGGTTCAGCTCGTTCTTTTTCGTGAGCGCAAATCTCATGAGGGCGTGAGTGCCATGCAAACCCAGCTTTTGGCAGATGTGCGTACGGTGGACCTCAACAGTCCGGATGCTGATATGCAATTCGTCAGCGATCTGCTTGTTGGTCTTGTAGTCGCCGACCAGCGTTAAAACACGCAGTTCCGATGGCGAGAGTTCGCCGAGTTCCTGACCTCCCGACTGAACCGAAGGCTGCTGTCTCTCCTTTACCAGGTAAGAGGTCAGTGCGGGACTGATGAAATGTTCCCCATGGGCCACTGCTCGAATAGCAGCAACGAGGTCACTAGCGGCGCTGGCCTTGAGGACATAGCCTTTAACCCCCAGATCTAGGGCGTGCTTGAAGAGTTTCTCTTCACGATAGGTTGTCAGGAAGATTACCGACACCGGGAGTCTCTCTTCCACCAACGCACGAACCACGGCCAGGCCATCCAGGCGCGGCATGGAAACGTCGAGGATCGCGATGGAGGGCTTCCGAGTGCGTATCAATTGCAAAGCGCTCTCTCCATCAGTTGCCTCGCCAACTATTTCGAGGTCACTCACTGCCTGGATCGCCAGACGTAACCCATCAAGGAACATCGGATGATCATCAGCAATTAGAATAGAAAGTT
>Ga0207691_10006810_pt1 | contig 11020 bp, 9 predicted proteins | sample KBSM13metaG_FD_184327 | JGI IMG/M metagenome (GOLD analysis project Ga0207691, IMG submission 184327) | Miscanthus rhizosphere microbial communities from Kellogg Biological Station, Michigan, USA - KBS M1-3 metaG (SPAdes) (version 2) | ecosystem: Host-associated > Plants > Roots > Rhizosphere >...
CGTGGCGGAGATCGCCGCGATCGCCGTCTCGCGCGACGCGCGCGGCCAGGGCCTGGGGCGCGCGATCGTGCACGCGGTCGAGGATCTCGCGCGCATGCGCGACATCTACGACGTCTTCGCTCTGACGCTGCAGCCGGAGTTCTTCGCGGCCATCGGTTACCAGCGCGTCGACCGCGCACGCTATCCGGAGAAGATCCGCCGCGACTGCCTCTCGTGCGCGCGGCGCTTCGCGTGCAACGAGATCTGCTTCGCGAAGAACCTGCTGATCGACGAACTGCCGCGCGCGGCGTAGGGCAGTCCGCGCCGAGTGCGCCGTTCCACGCCGCCAGCGCCGGCGACGACCGCTGCCGCGAGGACGTCGATACCCGCCTCGGGCATCGCGACGCGACGCGTATAGATTCTTCCGAGTCGCATCACCGTCGCGGAGGGACGGACCCATCGCGCCGACGATGCCTTCTCGTCGATTCCGTTGTCACTCGGCCGCCACCGGCTCTTCGGTATTGCGCTGCTGATCGCGATGCCCGCCGTCTCGCGAGTGGGCGTGGCGCAGCCTTCCCGGCCCGCCTCCCGGCCGAGGCTCGTGGTCTTCTTCACGGTCGACCAGATGCGGCCCGACTACCTCGATCGCTGGGCGCGGCAACTGACGGGCGGGCTGGGCCGGCTCTCGCAGCATGGCGCATTCTTTCCGAATGCCTATCAGGATCACGCGATCACCGAGACCGCGCCGGGACACGCGAGCACGCTGTCCGGGCGGTTTCCACGCTCGACCGGGATCGTGCGCAACACCGCGGGCGTGGAGGATCCACAGGCGCCACTCCTCTCCTCGCGCGATCCGGCCGCATCGCCCTATCGATTCCGCGGATCCACGCTCATCGACTGGATGCGGAGCCGCGATCCGCGCTCGCGAGCCCTCTCCATCTCGCGCAAGGACCGTGGCGCCATTCTCCCGCTGGGCCGCGCGAAGCAGAGTGTGTTCTGGTACGCGACGTCCAGCGGCGAGTTCACGACGAGCCGCTACTACGCCGACACGCTGCCGACGTGGGTCCGTCGCGTGAACGCGCGCCGCGTTCCCCAATCGCTCGCCGGCCAGTCATGGACGCTGCTGCTGCCCGGGCGCGAGTACGCCGAGCCCGACAGCGTGCCGCAGGAGAACGCCGGTCACGACTTCCTGTTCCCACACGTGCTCTCGAGCGACCCTGCACGCGCGGCGTCGGATCTGCTGTCGACCCCGTGGATGGATCGGTTCACGCTGGACGCGGCGCTCGAGGGGGTGCAGGCGCTCGAGCTCGGCCGCGGCCCGCAGACGGACCTCCTGGCGATCTCGTTGTCGGCGACGGATTACGTGGGCCACCGCTACGGCCCCGATTCGCGCGAGCAGCACGACAACATCCTGCGCCTCGATCGCGCGATCGGCTCGTTCATCGACTCGCTGTTTCGGCTTCGCGACTCGAGCACGATCGTCTTCGCCCTGACGGCCGATCACGGCGTCACGTCGTTCCCGGAGCTCGTCGCGCAACACGCCGGCCGCACGCCGCCGCCGCGCTACGACCTCGGCACGTCGCTGCGGACGCTGCGCGGCATGCTGCAGGGCGCCAGGCTGGACGAGGACGCCGTGGACTTCGACGGCACGCTCGTGAGCGTCGATCGCACGGCGTTCGCGCGCGCGCGCGTCGATGCCGACCCGTTCCTCGCCCGCTTCGCGGCGACACTGCGCCAACGGCCGGGCATCGCCCGCGTGGATCGCGTGCGAGACCTCGCGCAGCGGGATACGGTGCGTGACGCCGTCAGTCGGCGCTGGCTGCACATGCTCCCACCCGACGCCGCGGTCGAATACGTGGTGACTCCGGTGCAAGGTGCGTATCCCGCCGGTGCGCAGATCGCCGAGCATGGAACTCCCTATGACGACGACGCCCGTGTGCCGCTCATCTTCTATGGCGCGGGGATCAGGTCCGGGCGCATCGTCGAGCGGGCACTGGTCGTCGATGCCGCGCCGACGCTCGCGCATGTGATCGGCGTCACACCGTTCGAGCGGCTCGACGGTCGCGTGCTCACGCGCGCGCTCACCGACGGAGCACGCTGACGCGAATGGCCGAATCCAGGAGAGTGCGCGGACTCGCGGGCCTGCAGCAGGCCTTCGACGAAGTGCGTTTCGGCGGGGCGCGAACGCTCAACCTGCGCGAGTCGCGGCCGACGGGAGCGGAGGCGGCGCGACGCCTGGAGGCGTGGCTGCGCCAACACCAGGTGCAGCAGTCGGGGGAGCTGCTCGTGATCACGGGGCGCGGCAACAACAGCGAAGCGGGGATCGCCGTGGTGCGCGAGACGAGCCTCCGCGTGTTCCACGAGCTCCGCCGCAAGGGCGTCGTCGAGAACTTCGCCGAGCACACGCCCGGTTCGTTCGTCGTGACCGTCGCACCGATGCACGCACAGGCCGACGCCAGGCGTGGACGCGAGCCACTGCCGGTGCCGGCCGCTCCCGCGCCCCCGACACTGTCCGCGTTGGACGAGTCCACTCGCGAGCGGCTTCGCATCCTCGCCGAGCGCTCGCTCGATGTGCTGGGCGTGCGAGAGCGCGGGCCATTCGTCGAGAGCGAGATGCTCCGCCTGTTCGGAGAGCTCGCCGCCGGCGTGGGAGATGGTCCCGGCCGCGAGGCGCGACTGCGCGCCGCGATCGAGCGCATGCTCGCCGAGGTGGACTAGTGCGCAGCGCGACACGTACGAATCGGCATCGCGCGCACTCCGTCGCCGTTCTCTCGCTCCTGCTCGCCTTGCGGCCGGCCGCTCTGGCTGCACAGAGCACCACGACACCGGTGCAACCAATGCCGGGCTTCGCGGCGGCGAACGCTGCCGCTCAGCGTGCGCTCGAGGACAGCCTCGTCCGGCGAACGCGCGCGGACACCGCCCGTGCGCATTCGCGCGCGCTCTCGGCGGAGACACACGTCGCCGGCACGCCCGCCCAGGCGCGCACGCGCGACTACGTGCTCGAGCAGACGCGCAGGATGGGACTGCAGTCCGAGGGGCGCAGCTATTCGGTGTTCATGCCGCACGCGACCTCGGTGCGCCTGTGGCGCACCGCGCCCACGGAGAAGGAGCTGACCCTGCGCGAGCCGGCGGTCGCGGACGACCCGACGTCGACGACCTGGCAGTACCCGACCGTGAACGGCTACAGCGGCGTCGGCGAGGCCGAGGGCGAGGTCGTCTACGTGAACTACGGTCTGATCGAAGACTATGCGCGGCTCGACTCACTCGGCGTGTCCGTGCGAGGACGCATCGCCGTCGCACGCTATGGTCGCTCGTTCCGTGGCATCAAGTCGCGTGAGGCGGAGCGGCATGGCGCCGCGGCACTGCTCATCTACAGCGATCCGCAGAACGACGGGTACGTGCGCGGTGACGTCTATCCCGAGGGTCCGATGCGCAACTGGGACGGCGTCCAGCGCGGCAGCGTCTTCAACGGCGCGGGAGATCCGGCCACACCGGGCTACGCGAGCACGGCGAACGCTCCGCGGCTCCCCATCGACCGGATGGAGCTGCCGCGGATTCCCGTCGTGCCGATCTCGTACGCGAACGCGAGCGAGCTGCTCGCCGGGATACGCGGCCGCGACGTGCCCACCGGATGGCAGGGAGGGCTCCCCTTCCACTATCACGTCGGTCCAGGACCCGTGCGCGCCCGCGTGATGGTGACCGACGACCGCGCGACGCAGGGCACGAAGCAGATTCACGATACGTTCGGCGTCATCATGGGCAGCGAGCTGCCCGACGAGCTCGTGATCATCGGCGCGCATCGCGATGCGTGGGGGCCGGGGGCGTCGGACAATGTGAGCGGGACCGTGAGCGTGCTGGAAGCGGCGCGAGTCGTGGCCGACGCCGTGCGCGCCGGACACCGCCCCAGGCGCACGATCGTGTTCGCGACGTGGGACGCCGAAGAGTGGGGACTCATCGGATCGACCGAGTACGTCGAGGACGATTCGCTGCGATTGCTTCGCGGGGCGGTGGCGTATCTCAATCAGGATTCGGCGGCCGAGGGTGCGCGATTCGGGGCAGGGGGCTCGCCCTCGCTGCGCGCCTTGCTGCGCGACGTGGCGCGCCGGGTTCCGGATCCGCGGGGGGGAGGGAGCGTCTTCGCCGAATGGCAGCGTGCGTCGGCGATCGTCGACACGACCTCGCCGCCGATGACCGATCCTGGCGGAGGATCGGATTTCGCCGGCTTCTACAACCATCTCGGGATCCCGATCGTGGACTGGGGATTCGCGGGCGAGTCGGGGATGTACCATTCGCAGTACGACGACTTCGCGTGGATGTCGCGATTCGGCGATACGAGCTTCGCCTATCACGCCACGGCGGCCGCCATCGGCGCGGCGATGGTTCTCCGTCTGGCCAACGCCGACATCCTTCCCTACGACTACGTGGAGTTTGCGCGGACGATGCAGCGCTACGTGCCCGGGATCGACCGGCAGATCGCGGGTCGTCGATGGACCGCGTCCACGGCGGCGCTGCGCACGGCGATCGCTCGCATGGAACGCGAAGCGGCGAGCTTCGCGGCGACGCGTGATTCCGCCCTCGCGCGCCCGCTCACCCGGCCTCGCCGGCGCGCGGCAAACGCCGCGCTGCGCGAGGTCGAGCGCGCACTCACGCGACCGATGGGGTTGCGCACGCGGCCCTGGTACCGCAACCTCATCTACGTCGCCGACGAGAACAATGGCTACGCCAACATGCCATTCCCGTCCGTGAACGAGGCAATCCGCGATGACGACGAAGGACTCGCGGTGCGCGAGCTGGCTGATCTCGCGCAACGATTCGACGCTGCATCCCGTGCGCTGGCGCAAGCGCGCACGGCACTCATCGCACCCTGATCGCGTGTTCATCGAACTCGCTGGCTCCGCACGAACGACCGGTCAAATGCGCCAGCGGTTGAGCTCGCGCCAATTCTCCGGCCTGCCAATTGCGTCGCGGCGCAAGCCTGAACGGAACGGGAGGCTAGCGTGGTGACCCGAGACGAGAGCACAGGCCTGGCCGTCGCGCGCCTGTCCGAGACCGAGCGAATCGCATTGCAGGGCTACGCCGCACGAGCGGCGTGGCCCGCGAGCTTTCAGATCTACGAGCGTGGCGCGAACGCGGACGGGGTGTTCATCGTCGTGCGCGGACGCGTGGTGCTGCGCAGCCGGGTGCGTGCGGGACGCGGATTCGTGCCCTGGGTGGCGACACCTGGTGAAACGTTTGGCGCCGAAGGGCTGTCGCCCAACGGACAGTACGCGACCGACGCACGCGCGGACGAGGAGACGGAGACGCTCTTCCTCAGCTCCGCGAACCTTCGCGCGTTCGTGCGCGAGCAACCCAATCGCGCGCTCGCGGTGATCGGCCAGATCATGGCGGAGCGGACGGCGCTGCTCGAGAAGCTGCGGGAGCTCACGACGCTCTCCGTCGAGCAGCGACTGGTCGCCGCGCTACGTCGGCTCGCCTCGCACGAGAGCTTCCTCACGGCGGACGGCCGGATCGAGCTCTGTAGCTCGCGATACCGTCTCCTGTGCGAGCTGGTGGGCGCCACGCGCGAGTCGGTGTCGCTCGTGCTGGGGCGGCTCACGGGTGAGGGTCTCGTCGAGCGCTCGGGAAGCACCTTGTTCGTGACCCCGTCCCAGCGCTTGTTCGACCGACTCGATCGCACCGGCGAGGACTTGCTGCTCGTGCCGGCGCTCGCCGAAGTCGCGCAGACCACACCGCTCCAGTAGCACCTCGACACCCGGCGAACCCGGCACCGTCTCGCGGGCTATATTCTCGTCACGCCCGCGAGCCCGCACATGTCGCATCTCCCGCTTTCGTCCGCGCCGCTCGGCGCCGACGAGCTGCAGCGCTATCACCGACATCTGATCCTGCCCGAGGTCGGCGCGGATGGGCAGCGCCGACTCAAGGCGGCTCGCGTCCTCCTGATCGGCGCCGGCGGGCTCGGATCGCCTGCCGCCCTCTACCTCGCGGCGGCGGGCGTAGGGCATCTCGGCGTCGTCGATGCGGACGACGTGGAGCTCAGCAACCTCCAGCGCCAGGTGCTGCACGACACGGCCTCGGTCGGGATACCGAAAGTCGATTCGGCTGCGGCGCGCATGCGCGCGATCAATCCGCACGTCGACGTGGTCTCGCACCGCACGCGACTCACCAGCGCCAATGCCATGCGGCTGCTCGCCGACTACGACGTGGTCGTCGACGGCAGCGACAACTTCCCGACGCGCTATCTCGTCAACGACGCGTGCGTGCTGCTCGGCAAGCCGAACGTGTATGGCAGCGTGCTGCGCTTCGACGGACAAGCCTCGGTCTTCTCGCTCGACGACGGTCCCTGCTACCGCTGTCTGTTTCGCGAGCCGCCGCCGCCGGGTCTGGTGCAGAGCTGCGCCGACAGCGGCGTGCTCGGTGTACTCCCGGGTTTGATCGGGGTGGTGCAGGCCGCCGAGACCATCAAGCTGATCACGGGGGCTGGCGAGACGCTCGCTGGCCGGTTGCTGCTCGTCGACGGACTTCGCATGCGGTTCCGCACGATCGACGTGACTCGCGATCCGGAGTGCCGGGCCTGCGGCACGCGCGAGATCACGACGCTCATCGACTACGAGGCGTTCTGCGGCGTGGCCCCCGACACTGGCGGGCACGTCCCGGCGGAAGAAGGGGACGACGACGAGATCGCGCCGCGAACGCTCGCCGAGCGTATGAAGGCCGGGACGCCGCCCGCGCTGCTGGACGTCCGCGAGCCATACGAGTGGACGATCGCGCGACTTCCCGACGCGCAGCTGGTGCCCCTCGACGCGCTGCCGCATGCCGTATCCACGCTGGATCCCAGCGCGGAGCTGGTCGTGTACTGTCATCACGGGATACGCAGCGCCGCCGCGGTGACCTGGCTGCGCGAGCGCGGCTTCCAGCGGGCACGCAACCTCACCGGGGGCATCGACCGGTGGAGCCGCGAGGTCGACCCGTCGACGCGCCGGTACTGATCAGTCGGATGCGCTCCGTCGGCTGATGCTCGCGCCGCTCTTGCTCGCGGTAGGCGTCGGTGCGGCACTGCTGCGCGTGCGAGCGGCCCGCCGCGCGGAGCGTGCGTACGCCGACCGGCGGCCGCCGAACGTCGACGGCATCGTGTCGGGGGCCGAAGGCTTCACGCTCGCGGGAAGCACGGGCCGCGCACTGCTGATGCTCCACGGCTTCGGAGACACCCCGCAGACGCTGCGCTACCTCGGAGGGCGCTTGCACGCGGCCGGCTTCACCGTGCATGCCCCGCTGCTTCCCGGGCACGGACGTGGTCTGCGGGACTTCGCCGCGGCGAGTGCGGAGGACTACGCGTCGTCCGCTCGCGACGAGCTCGCGTGGCTTCGCGCGCGCGCGCCCTGGGTCGGGGTGATCGGCCTCTCCATGGGAGGCGCCATCGCCGCGAGACTCGCCGCCGAAGCCGACGACATTCGCGTGCTCGCGCTCCTGGCCCCCTATCTGACGCCCCCGCGCACCGTGGCGCTCGTCGCGCGCGCGGCACCGCTCTGGTCCGTGGTCGTACCGTATCTCGGGGGCCGCACGGGTGATTCGTCCGTGCACGATCCGGTCGCACGCGCCTCGAGCTTCGCCTACGGGATCTTTCCGCCGCGCGCGGTGCGAGCGCTCTGCGCGACGGCGGCCGCCGGTCGTCGTGCACTGCCGTCCATCACCGTGCCGACGCTCGTCGTGAACTCCCGTGAGGACAACCGCATTCCGCTCGCGCTGGCCGAAACGGCGACGGCGAGTCTCGCCGGACCCACCGAGCGCCAGTGGGTGACGGGGTGTGGCCACGTCATCACGGTGGACTATTGCCGCGACGTGGTGGCGAACCTGGTCCTCGACTTCCTCGCGCGCCACGCCGACTGAGCACGTCGGCGTGGCGCGCGGTGTGGTGCGGTCAGCCCGAGACGCGCTCCACGATGTTCTCGCCCAGCTCCTTCACCGCATCGACGCCATGCGAGACCGCCGTCTGCGCCTGCTCAACGACACCGGTCGCGACGCGCTTCACCCGATCGAGCGGTGACGTCTTGCGGCGGCCGCCCGAGCGCTTGGCCGTCGACCGCTTCACCGATGACTTCTTGGCTCCCTTCGTCGCGCCGCGCGAGGTCGCACCGCGCGCCGACGACTTCTTGGCTGCGCCCTTTCTCGCCGCTGCACCCTTCTTCGCGGCGCCCTTCTTGGCCGCACCCTTGCGCGCGCCGCCCTTCTTCGCCGACGAGCGTTTGGCGCCACGCTTGGCGCCACCGCGGCGTGCCGACGACTTCTTGGCTGCGCTTCGCTTGCTGCCGCCCTTCTTCTTCGTTGCCATCGCTGCGTCTCCTCTGCCGGTTGGTGGCTCTCGGTGCTGCGCGAGATCGTGGCCGTGTGCGCAAGATTCGGGCGCATGGTCGCGTCCGTCGCTCCTGCTGCCACGAGTGATGCAACTGCGTACGTCGTGTGACCGCGTGACGCCGCCGCGCGAATTGCCCGCGCGTCACCGCGTCACAGCGTACGTCCGAGCGGTGAGCGTCGCCGACGATGCGAAACTGCGACGACAGGAACATGGAGTCTGGCGCCGCAACCGGCCAGCGGTACGACGATGCGGCGTGCGTCGCCGACGCTTGCCGGCCGAAGCGTGGCGGCGCACCATTGGGGGATGCCGCCGCTGAACCTCACGCAGCTCGCCATCGGGGAGCGCGTCCAGCACGAGCTGCTCGTCGTCGATCGGGTGGAGAAGACCCAGGGCAACGGCGATCCGTTCGTGCTCCTCACACTCGGCAACGCCTCCGGCTCGATCGGTGTGGCGCCGATCTGGTCGAATCAGCGCGAGTGGGCCGACGGCGCCGACCGCGGGCGGGTGGTGCAGGCGATCGGACAGGTGGGACTCTACCAGAAGACGGGGAAGCGGCAGATCCATCTCGCCGGTCCACTGCGGGTCCTGCCGACGGAGCAGGTGGATCTGCACGCGTTCCTGCCACGCATCGCCGGGGGCACGACGAGGCTCTGGGACTGGATCGACCGGCGTCGCGCCGAGATCACCACACCCGCCGTCCGGAGGGTGGTGGACCTCTTCTATGCGGACGACGACTTCCGCCTGCAGCTGGAGCATACCCCCGGCTCCGTGAATGGCCATCACGCGAAGCTGGGCGGCCTGCTGCTCCATCTCTTCGAGGTCACCTCGATCGCCAGAAACATGGCCAGGACGATGAACGCGAACGCGGACCTCGTCGTGGCCGGCGCGCTGCTGCACGACGTCGGCAAGGTCGAGGCGTACGAGATCGACGGTGGCGGCTTCGGCTACACGCCGCACGGGCTCCTGCTCGGCCACGTGGTCCTCGGATGTCTCATGCTCGAGCGCCGGCGCACCGCGGCGGGACGCGCGATCTGCAGCGACGGACAGCTGCTCGACCTGCAGCACATGATCCTCTCCCATCACGGCTCGCTGGAGCTCGGAAGCCCGGTCCAGCCGATGACGGCCGAAGCGGAGATCGTGCACTGGGCCGACGAGGCGAGCGCCAAGGCGAACGACATGATCGAGTCGCTCGAGGACTCCGAGCTGTTCGCGTCGGGGAAGGAAGTGTCGGACAAGCGGCCATGGCGGGTGGGCCGTCGCATCTGGCGTCGTCCCGACGGCACCTGGCTGGGCTAGCGCCGTTCTCGCGTCGTCATGCGCGAGGGCTCGCCCGCCCGAGGCGCACGCTCCGGGGGCCAGGGATGCTTCCTCGAGTACGGGGTGCCGAACACGGCGGCGAGCGCTACCGAGGGGTCCTCGCTCCGCACGACGACATCGAGCGAATCACCCGACCGCAGCACCCGCGAGAAGTCGCGATACCGCCCGTACGAGTGAAAGAACCCGGACGGGCCCGGCCGCGTGACGCGGCCGAGCAGGATGTCGATGACGCCGATCTGATGGAACGCGTAGAATGAGTTCAGCGTCTGGAACCTGGGGAGATCGCTCTCGATGACGCCGCGCGGCAGGAGGCCGTGCTTGCCCCACTGGACGTCGACGGCTGGCGTGCCGCGACCCCGCCAGTCGGCGTGCAACACCTTGCCGTGCCAGTACGTCCACATGTCAGTGGGCGCGCCGCCAGGGTCGTAGCCGACCCAGACGATCTCCTCGTCGGTGGGCACGGTGAAGGGGATCCAGGCGCCGTGGACATCGTCCTTCCAGAGCAGGTGGTAACCGATAATCGGCCGTGTTGGGTGGACGACGGCGACGGCGCGCACGAGAGGGAACCATTCGTCGCGCTGGAGGTATAGAAGTGGCGCGAGTCTATGCGCGAGCCTGGCGACGCTGTCCGTCTCGGAGAGCGCGCCAACCACGGTCAATGGCCGTGGTGGAAGATGCGCCCGTGGCCCGCAGGCGCAGAGGATTCCGAGGCCGACACAGAGGGCGGCGCGCAAATCAGTTCGCAAGACGATGCCCCACTGTGCTTTAGGCGCTTTGAGGGTTACTATTCGTCAGGGCGGCCCGGCGCCTGGATCACCGGGTGGTTCGAACACCTTCTGGAGGGCCAATGCGCAAGCCGCGCCCGGCTACGTATAACCCAGTGCAAGCGCTCCACTTGATCGCCAACGATCGGAACGGTTCCCCGCTGAGCTGTCCGTCGTGCTCTGGGCAAATCGAACGAACTCCTGACGATTTCCCGCCGCCGCCGCGCTCGCAGGTCACACTGCAGTGCCGTGCATGCGGCCGTGTCGCACGGTACATCGCTGGCGCCGCGTAACAGCCTGGACTGTCAGGGATACCGACACGCAGCACCACCTACCGCGAAACGGGGCCGAATTCGGCCCCGTTCTCGCGTTTTATGGACGGTGTGCGCGACTGCAACTCCTCGTGTGCACAAAACTTGCCCGATTCGGGGATACGTCCCGCCCCGAGGGCCGGTAGTTCGGCGCGACGGGGCATCACAGGGATCACGTGGGACGAGCGGCGGCCGGCGACCGGCCCATCCCCTCGCACGCGCGATCAGGCTCCATAGCTCGGTACGAGGTACGGTTCATGGCTCGCATCAATGGAACGGTGAAGTGGTTCAACGACGCG
>Ga0207691_10006812_pt1 | contig 11019 bp, 8 predicted proteins | sample KBSM13metaG_FD_184327 | JGI IMG/M metagenome (GOLD analysis project Ga0207691, IMG submission 184327) | Miscanthus rhizosphere microbial communities from Kellogg Biological Station, Michigan, USA - KBS M1-3 metaG (SPAdes) (version 2) | ecosystem: Host-associated > Plants > Roots > Rhizosphere >...
GCTCATCCCGCAGCCGCTGTCGGTGACCCGCAGCATGATGTAGCTGCCGGGCGCGAGGGCATTGCGCCGGACATCCGAGCCCGCCGGCACATCGACATGCGCGGTCTCGAGGATCAGCCGGCCGCCTTTCTCCATCGCATCGCGCGCATTGGCGCCGAGGTTGACGATGACCTGCTCGAGCTGTCCGGCGTCGGCCTCGATGCCGCGCAGGTCCGGCTCCAGCTCGAGCACCAGCTCGATCTGATCGCCGACGACACGCTGCAGTGTTTTCTGCGCATTCGACAGGACGGCGTTGATGTCGAGCACCTCGCGCTGCACGACCTGCCGCCGGCTGAACGTCAGCAGCTGCCGCGTCAGCGCCGCGGCGGCCTGTCCGGCGCGGTTCATCTCCGCGACGTCGGCGGCGGCCGGATGATCCTTGCCGAGGGTATCGAGCACGAGCTCGCCGTAGCCGAGGATGCCGGTCAGCAGGTTGTTGAAGTCATGCGCGATCCCGCCGGCGAGCTGGCCGATCGCCTCCATCTTCTGCGCCTGCCGGAGCTGCGACTCGCTGTCGCGGAGCGCCGTCACATCGCGCACGGCGCCACAGACGATCGCGCGCGTCCCCTGCATGAACACGCTGGCGTGGATCGTCACCTCGATGATCGAGTGGTCTTTGTGCCGATAGCGGCGGTCGAGCTGCAGCGGCCGCTTGACGTCGGTGAGCTGCGCGACGGCGGCGTCGACGTCGTCGCGGCTGTCGCTGTCGAAGTCGTACAGCGTGAGGCGCGCGGTCTCTTCAGCGCTGTACCCGAGGAGCGCACGCAGCGCCGCGTTGCACTCGATCAGCTCTTTGGTCCCGGCGTCGGCCAGGAAGATCCCTTCCGCGCGATCGACGATCGCGCGATAGCGTTCCTCGTAGTCGTGCAGCGCCGCCGTGCGCTCGGCGAGCACGCGCCGCTCGCGGCGGCCACGGACGATGGCGATCGCCATCGGAATCAGGCTCAGGGTCGCGCCGAGAATGAACGCGGCCGCAACGGGTGTTTGGTCGGTCATGGATGCAGCGACAGGCTCGAGGCCACGGGTCCAGCTGAGCAAAGACACGGCCGCAGCAGTTCTTGCCAGTAGGAGCGCGTATGTGATTGGAAATAAAGGGCTGGCTGTAACAGGCGCGTCAAACGAACAGGCTGAATTGTGTGCCGTTTAGGGACACTCGCGGCGGATTTCGTGCCTTTAATGAACACCAGGAGTTAGAACGGGATTCGGATCCCGAGCTGTATCACTCTCGGCGGCTGGACGGCGGAAGTCAGTCTCGAAGTGGCGCCGGTGACGGAGAACTCTTCGACCTCGAGCGCCTGGTTGAACAGATTGTAGGCGTCGAGAATCGCAGTCATGCGATGCCCGCCGAGGCTGAAGCCTTTCTGCAGCCGCGCGTCGACCGTCATCGAAAACGTGAACCGCGTGCGGCCGTTGCGGAAAGCCCGCACCGCTTCGATCCCCTGGTTCAGGCCGGGCAGGAGGACCAGTCGTGCGAAGTGCTGCCCATCCTGATAACGCCCGATCACGCCGAATGTCGTCTCGTGCGGAAACTGGTACGACATCGCGGTCTTGATCGTGTAGCCGCGCTCGGTGAAGACGCGTCCCTGAGCGTGGCCGCGTGCGTTCGGATTGATGTACACCTCGCCGAGGACCGCCGCGTCGTTCTCGATCGCGGTGAATCCCCGGTTGGCCGACAGCCCCTCGGAGCGGCCCGCGGTCACGCCGGCGATGAAGTAGAGCCGGTTGGCGCGGACCTGTCCGATCATTTCCGCGCCCACGAACGTCGCCTCGTCATCCGCGGGGTTGGTGAGAAGGTACCGATCGGCGCCGAACGTTGACGGCGAGCGGTTGTAGAAGAGCAGGATCTGATCGTCCTGGGCGCCGATCACGTCGATGCCCATGTCGGGCACGCCGATCGTCGAGTAGGTCGATTCGGGCACACCGACGTCGACCACGCCGATCAGGTTCGTTTCGCGGCGCCCGATCGCGGCGAGCCGCACGAACGCCGACGGATGCGGCCGCGCCTCGAAGCCCAGGACCGCTTCCTCCATCACCGGGCGCTTCAACGCCGGATCGATGGTCGAGAATCCGGCGACGCCGGCGCTGCCGGGTCCCCAACGCTGCACCAGCGGTCCAATCGCATTCACCTGCGGCGGCCCCGCCGTCGTCGCATTCCAGCGGTACATCGACGCCGTCGGCGCGGTGGGATCGCCGTACGCGAGGTCGCGAAGGGGCAGACGATGCCCATAGCGGCCGTATTCGGCGAAGGTCGACAGCTGCCAGAAATTGGTGACGGTCCAACGCACGCCGGCCTGCGGCAGGATGGTCTGCCAGTCGACGGCGGTGGTGCCGGGCGCCGCCGATCCGGTGATGCGTTCGAAGCGCAGCCCGCCGTTGATCGTCACGGCAGGCGTGATGGCGATTGAATCCCCGGCGAAGAGCGACAGCGTCGACGACCGCCAGTTCGAGAGCTCCGGAGGATCGATGAAGTCCCAGACGCGTGCCGGCGCGCCGTTGATCAGCTCGCCGACGCGTCCGGAAAACGTCGATTGCGCGGTCGCGGACGCGCCGGTGAGATCGACTCCCGCGAGGAACCGGTGCCTGGCGGCCTGGTCGCTGCCGCCCGAAGCGTCGAAACGCGCGCCGACCATCCAGACCCGATCAGTGCCGAAGCCCGGTGCGAGCAGCTCGGGGATTGGTCCCTCGCTGAGCCGCTCGACGACGATGACCCGGGGTGCGACCAGGTCCGTGGCGCGCCGGCCGAGCGTGTAGCTGGCAAACGTGCGCACGCCGATGTTGGCGTCCGACGCGCGATGCTGCCACGACACCTGGCCATGGACGCCGGTGTCCTGCTCGCCGGCGCTCGGCTGATCGAAGGCGATGTGATGCGGCGCCGCGTCGCGGGCCCGTTGGCCCCATCCGATGAGACGGATCAGATCCGTGGACGTGGGCGTGCTGACGATGTTGAGAAACGCCGACGAGAGATTGCCGTCGATCACGGTCGGGCGTCCTCGCTCGAACCGCGACGAACGGGTCCACGACGCCGACAGCAGCCCGCTGAGCCGCTGCGGCGACAACGTGCCGCTGAGAAACAGGTCGGTGTGCGCCCACGAATTCAACTGTGTGATCGCCGGCTGCGCGCCCTGCGCCCGATCCGCGTTCAACAGCGGCGGCGAACCCAGGAATTCGATCGAGCGGAACGAGGTCCGGCGCGGATCGCGGGGCACCAGCGACACCGCCATCCCGGGCGCGTTGAGGTCGATCGGCAACAGGCCGGTCGCGACGTCGACGCGATCCCATTGCTTGACGCCGGGTATCAGCAACGGCGCGCCGGTGCCGGTGGGGCTGGTGATATCGGCGTCGCCGACGCGAAAGAACGTCTGCGTCCAGGTGCTGCCGTGCGCGCCGACCCGGGCGGCGGCGCCGGCGCTCAGTCCGCCGGTGTCGATGCGGTCGGCGATGACGTCAGGAACCACCGTGTCCAGCAGCGAGAAGAGATTGGCGCTCGACGGCAGCTCGCCGAGCGCGCCGACGGTGATCGAGGCGCCGAGTGGTGGCCGTTCCTGGGACATCGGCGGTGGCGGCGTCGGGTCCTGCGCGCGGGCGGGGACCGCGTGGCCGAGGAGCGCGACGATGAGGGTCGCGCGATAGAATCGGGGTATGCCGGAAGCCACTTCCAGTAGCGCCGCCTTCATTGATGCGATCAAAGCCGGTGAGTTTGAGCGCGTGAAAGCGATGGTGTCGGCAGACCCGACGCTCATCGATGCGCACAGCCGTACCGGCGAAAGCGCCATCCTAACCGCTGTCTACCATCGCCAGAAGGAAATAGTGAATCTGCTGGTCGCGCGCGGCGTCACGATGAGCGTGTTCGAGGCGTGCGCCGCCGGCGAAATGGAGCGCGTGGAGCGATTGCTCGCGTCCGATCCGGCGGCCGTCCACAGCTTCAGCACCGACGGCTGGACGCCGCTGCACCTGGCGGCGTTCTTCGGACATACCAGGATTGCGGAGCTGTTGCTCGCCCACGACGCCGACGTGGCCGCGCGTTCGCGGAACAACAACGGAAACACCCCGCTGCACGCGGCGCTCGCCGGCAACCACAAGATGGTGGCGGGTCTGCTGATCGGGCGCGGCGGCGACGTCAACGCCACCGACGCCGCGGGCTGGCGGCCGCTGCATCTCGCGGCGGCCAACAACAACATCGACGCCATCAAGTCGCTGATCGCGCAGGGAGCGGATGTCGGCGCCAGCAACGGGGAGGGACGTACCGCGCTGTCGCTGGCGCAGGAGAAGAATCACCGCGAGACGGCAGCGTTTCTCCGACGCCACGGGGCTTAGAAGTCTGAAGGTTGAAGTCAGAAGTTTGAAGTGTGAAGCGCTTCCGACTTCCGACTGCCGACTTCAAACTTCAGACTTCGAACTTCTTACTTCTTCTCGATCGTCACGGACTCGAGCGTGATGGGCTTGACCGGGCGATCGCCCGGCTTCGAGGTCGGTGTGCTGCCGATCTTTTTCACGACGTCCATCCCCTCGGTCACCTCGCCGAACACGCTGTGCTTGTTGTCGAGCCACGGCGTGGGCGCCAGCGTGACGAAGAACTGGCCGCCGTTGGTGTTCGGACCGGAATTGGCCATCGACAGCACACCCGCCTTGTCGTGACGGCGCTTCGGGTGGAATTCGTCGGCGAACTTGTAGCCCGGTCCGCCCGTCCCCTGGCCGAGCGGATCGCCACCCTGGATCATGAAGCCGTCGATGACGCGATGGAAAACCGTGCCGTTGTAGTACGGTGCCGTGCTCTTGCGGCCGGTGCGGGGATCGGTCCATTCCTTGGCGCCGGTGGCCAGGCCGACGAAGTTCTCCACCGTCTTCGGCGCGTCCTGATCGTACAGCTGGATCGTGAACTTGCCCTCGCTCGTCGTAAAATGCGCATACTGCATGACGCGATCATACCGCTACCTTCATTACGACGTGTTCACCGACCACCTCTTCGGTGGCAATCAGCTCGCGGTCGTTCTCGACGGCCGCGGACTGTCCGGCGAAACCATGCAGGCGATCGCCAAGGAAATGAATTTCTCCGAGACGACATTCATGCTGCCGTCGGAGAAGGCGGGCACCGACGTGCGGATGCGGATTTTCACGCCAGGCGATGAGCTGCCGACGGCCGGCCACCCGACAATCGGCAGCACGTTTGCGCTCGCGCGCACCGGCGTCATCGATCGCGGCCGCGAGCGGTTCGTGTTCGGCTGCGGCATCGGTCCGGTGCCGGTGACGCTGACCTGGAAGGGTGACGAATTGAGCTTTGCCTGGATGAGCCAGGCCAAACCGGTGTTCGGCCAGCCGCTGGCGAACCCGGCTGCCGCGGCGGCGGCACTCTCGCTGTCGGCGCCGGCAGTGGCGGGCACCGGCTTGCCAGTGCAGGTGGTGTCGTGCGGCGTGCCGTTTCTGTACGTCCCGCTCACGTCGCGCGCCGCGGTCGATAACGCGACGATCAACCGCGGCGCGCTCGACGAACTGCTGCAGTCGTCGAAAAGCGGCGCGCACGGTGTCTTCCTGTTTTCCGCCGAGCGCCGCAGCGACCGCGCGACGGTCTACAGCCGCATGTTCGCGCCCGACATCGGTGTCGCAGAAGATCCGGCCACTGGTATCGCAAGCGGCCCGCTCGGCTGTTATCTCGTACGCCACAAGGTCGTGACCCCTGCGAAGGCGGGCGCCATACTGAGCCTGCAGGGCGTGAAGATGGGACGTCCCAGCCACGTGCACATCGCCGTCGGGCTGCAGAAAGGCGGGGACATCACCAGCGTGCGCGTGGGCGGCGAAGCCGTCCTGGCCGGCGAGGGGACGTTATACGTGTGATGGCGAACGGGTATCATGAGAACGCGATTCGACTTGAAGGAGACACCATGAGAAAGCTGTTGATTGTGATGGCCGCGGGCGTGCTGATGTCATCGACGCTGGTGGTCGCCGGTCAGGACGCGGCGAAGAAGACGCCATACGCCGTGTTCACGACCAGTGAGGGGAACTTCACGGTGAGGCTGTTCGAGAAGGAAGCGCCCAAGACCGTGGCGAATTTCATCGGCCTCGCCGAGGGCACCAAGGAATGGACCGATCCGAAAACCAACGAGAAGGTGAAGAAGCCTTACTACAACGGTCTGATGTTCCATCGCGTGATCGCCGGCTTCATGATTCAGGGCGGTGATCCGCTGGGCAACGGAACCGGTGGCCCGGGGTATAGCTTTGCTGACGAATTCGGATCCGGCAAGAAGATCGACAAAGCCGGCATCCTCGCCATGGCGAACCGCGGGCCGAACACGAACGGCGGCCAGTTCTTCATCACGCTCGCGCCGCAGAACCACTTGACCGGCAAGCACACGGTCTTCGGTGAAGTCACCGAAGGAATGGATGTCATCGAGAAGATTGGCAACACCAAGACCAGCAAGCCGGGAGACAAGCCGATCAAGCCGATCACGATGTCGGTCAAGATCGAGCGGAAGTAGCGGATGGTGAGACAGTGAAGGATCCAGGAGATCACGTGACGCGCCTGCTGGCGGCGATCGTGACGGCGGCCCTTCCCCTGTCGCTCTCCGCACACGCGTCGGTCGATCTGTCGAAGGCGAAGCTGAAGAACCCGGCCACGTTCACCGCGAAGGCCCCCGACACGTTCAAGGCGACGTTCGAGACCAGCAAGGGGACGTTCGTCGTGACGGTCCACCGCGCGTGGGCGCCGCTCGGTGCCGATCGGTTCTACAACCTGGTGCGTGGCGGTTTTTACGACGACTGCCGGTTCTTCCGGGTGATCGATGGCTTCGTGGCGCAGGTCGGCATCAACGGCGATCCGGCGATCCAGTCGGCTTGGCGCGATGCGACGATTGCCGACGATGCAGTCAAGGAAAGCAACAAGCGCGGATTCGTCACGTTCGCAAGAACGCGGGCGCCCCATTCGCGGTCGACGCAGTTCTTCATCAATTCTGCCGACAACAGGGTGCTCGACAAACAGGGATCGGCGCCGTTCGGCGAGGTGGTGCCTCCGGGCATGGACGTGGTCGACAAGCTGTACAGCGGCTACGGTGAAGGTGCGCCCAGCGGCAGCGGCCCCGAGCAGGCGAAGCTGCAGACGCAGGGCCATGGCTACCTCTTGAAAGAGTTTCCCAAGCTGGACTACATCAAGAAGGCGACAATCGAAAAATAGCGGAAGGGGAAAGGCTCCCGCCCCGCCCATCCCACCCGTCCCGCCCATCCAGCTGTCCGCCACGAATGCCGATAAGATCTACGCGGTGACACCAACTGACCAGGCCCGTGCGCTCGAGCCGGCTCTTGCCGCGCTCGTCGGCGGATTCAATCGCGATCCGTTCGCCGTCCTCGGTCCACACGGCGATCTCGTTCGAGTGTTTCAACCCTCGGCCCGCGCCATCGATCTGCGTCTGGTGGCGACCGGCGAGCGTCTCCCGATGACGAAGCGCGATGCCGCGGGGATTTTCGAGGTCCGCGTGCCGCAGATCGGGCGAGATGGCCGGGAGGGGCAGGAAGGGCTGGAGGGGGCGGACGCGCAGGATGGGCCGCGGAGGGCGCGTGGCTTTCCTGATTATCGGCTCCGCATCACATATCCGGGCGAACACGTTGTCGACATAGACGACCCCTACCGCTACGGCCGCGTGCTCACCGACTTCGATCTGCATCTGCTGGGCGAAGGGACACATCATCGCGCGTTCGAAAAGCTCGGCGCGCATCGGACGACGGTCGGCACGACCGCCGGCGTGCACTTCGCCGTCTGGGCCCCCAATGCGGACCGCGTGAGCGTGATCGGCGATTTCAACGCGTGGGACGGACGCGTGCACGCGATGCGGCTGCTGTCGCCGGGCGGGATCTGGGAGATCTTCATTCCGAATCTCGCTGACGGTGAAAAGTACAAGTTCGAGATCCGCGCCAGAAGCGGCGCGATCCTCAAGAAGACCGATCCGTACGGCGTCGCCTTCGAGGTGCCGCCGCAGTCGGCGGCGATCGTGCACGACATCTCACGCTACACGTGGCACGACACGGCATGGATGGAGCGGCGTCCGGCGCACGGCGCGTGGCTCGAGCAGCCGATGTCGATCTACGAAGTCCATCTCGGCTCGTGGGCGCGCGTGCCCGAGGAGGGCAACCGGTTCCTGACCTATCGCGAGATGGCGCACCGGCTGGTGCCGTACGTGAAGGACATGGGCTTCACCCACATCGAGCTGCTGCCGGTGATGGAGCATCCGTTTTCGGGATCGTGGGGCTATCAGGTACTGGGGTTCTTTGCGCCGACCAGCCGGTTCGGCCCGCCCGAGGATTTCAAGCTGCTGGTCGACGCCTGCCATCAGGCGGGGCTCGGCGTCATCCTCGACTGGGTCCCCGGGCACTTTCCCAAGGACGCGCACGGGCTCGCGACGTTTGACGGCACCGCGCTCTACGAGCACGAGGATCCGCGGCAGGGCGAGCACCAGGACTGGGGCACGCTGATCTTCAACTACGCGCGCCACGAGGTCCGCAACTTCCTGCTGTCGAACGCGCTGTTCTGGCTCGAGGAGTACCACGTCGACGGCCTGCGCGTCGATGCGGTCGCGTCGATGCTGTATCTCGATTACTCGCGCCAGCCGGGACAATGGGTGGCGAATGCGTTCGGCGGCCGCGAGAACCTCGACGCCATCGCGTTTCTCCAGACACTGAACCGCCTGACGCACGGCGAACATCCCGGGACGATGACGGCGGCTGAAGAATCGACGGCGTTTCCCGGGGTGTCGCGGCCCGTGTATCTCGGCGGCCTCGGCTTCACCTTCAAGTGGAACATGGGATGGATGCACGACATCCTCCAGTACATGCACGAGGATCCGATCTACCGCCGCTGGCACCACAACCTCGTCACCTTTACCGCGCTCTACATGCACACCGAGAACTTCATCCTGCCGTTCTCGCATGACGAAGTGGTGCATGGCAAGGGACCGATGTTCGACAAGATGCCAGGCGACGCCTGGCAGAAGCTTGCTTCGCTGCGCGTGCTGTACGGCTTCATGTACGGCCACCCCGGCAAGAAGCTGCTGTTCATGGGCAACGAGTTCGGGCAGCGGCACGAATGGAACCACGATCGGAGCCTCGACTGGCATTTGCTCGACGATCCGGGCCACGCGTCGCTGCGCCGCTACGTGCAGGCACTGAACTGGCACTACCACGCCGAGCCGGCGCTGTATCAGGCCGATGCCGATCCGGCCGGATTCCGGTGGATCGACTGCAACGACAACGAGAACAGCGTCGTGTCGATTCTCCGCTTCGCGCGCGACCGCGCCGACCATGTCGCCATGGTGTTCAATTTCACCCCGGTCGTGCGGGCGCAGTACCGGATTGGCGTGCCCGATGCGGGCGCCTATGTCGAGTTGCTGAACAGCGACGCCTCGGAGTACGGCGGCAGCAACGTCGGCAACGCTGGCAGCGTCATCGCGGAGCCCGTGCCCGCGCACGGGTTCGATTACTCGCTGCGCCTCACGATCCCCCCACTCGGATGCCTGCTGCTGAAAAGACGCTGAATTGCAAGATGGCAGAATGGCAATATTGCAGGAAGGCATTGTAGGAAGTTCAATCCTGCCATCCTGCAATTCTGCCATCCTGCAATTTCATGTCTCTTCGTAGCTCCCGCGCCGTCGCCGTCGCGCTGGTCACTTTCGCGACCTTCACCGACATCGTCGCCTATTCGATCGCGATTCCGGTGTTGCCGGCGCTCAGCCGTCAGCTCGGCGCCTCGCCGACGATGATCGGGTTGTTGTTCGGGTCGTTCGGCGTGACGCTGCTGCTCGTGTCGGTGCCGATGGGGGCAGTGTCGGATCGGATCGGCCGCCAGGGGCCGATGGTCGCCGGGTTGCTGGCGTTGGCCGCGGCGAGCCTGCTGTTCGCGTACGCGGAAACTCTGCCCTGGCTGTTCGCGGCCCGGCTGGTGCAGGGCGCCGCGGACGCGGTCACCTGGGTGGTCGGCTTCGCGTTGATCGCGGACCTCTACGACAGCAGCGAGCGCGGACGCATCACGGGCATCGTCATGATGGGCACCAGCTTCGCGGTGATGTTCGGACCGACGCTGGGCGGCTGGTTCTACGAAATCGGTGGTATCAGGCTGCCGTTCATCGCTGTGGCCGTGATGGCGATGCTCGACCTGGCGCTGTTCCTGTGGCTCCAGTTTCCCCCGCATAAAGCGCCGGCCGAAGCGGTGCCGGTCGGGATGGTGCTGCGGGTCCCGGCCATCGCGTCGTGCGCCCTGGCGGTGGTGGCGATCTCCGCCACCATCTCGATGCTGGAACCGGTGCTGTCGCTTTACCTGAACACGCTCGGCGTGAATCCGGCACGCGTCGGGATGCTGTACGGCACAGCCGCCGTCATCACGACATCGCTGCACCCGATTTGCGGCCGGCTCGCCGATCGGTTTGGCGCGCGACGCATGACGATGGTCGGATTGATGGCAACGGCGTGCACGGTCCCGGTCCTGGGACAGGCGTGGAGTTTCGGATCGGCGCTTGGGTTCTACCTGTTCGCGGCGGCGGCGGGCGCCTTCGTCATCACCCCGTCGCTGGCGTACATGGGGGAAGCGACGAACGACGCCGGGGTCCGATCGTTCGGCGTGGCCTACGGCTTATACAATCTCGCATGGGGCGTTGGGCTGCTGGGCGGCCCGGCGCTCGGCGGGTTCCTGTTCGAACGGATGGGTTTCGCCCGGCTGCTGTTCGCCTGGGCGCCGGCGGTGGCGCTCGTCACGATCGCGCTCGGAAGAGTAAAATCGTCAGGCTCACCCACGAAGGAGATGTGATGAATCGACCGTTTCGGGCGGCTGCGCCCATAGTGCTGCTCGTTCTCGCGGCGTCACCTGCCATCCGCGCGGATGTCCGTTCGGAAGAAAAAGCCAGGATCGAGTTCGCCGGGATGCTCGGCCGGATGGTGAATCTGTTCGGCGGCAAAGGCGCGAAGGAAGGAATCGTGTCCACGGTCGCTGTGAAAGGCACTCGCAAGGCG
>Ga0207691_10006814_pt1 | contig 11016 bp, 9 predicted proteins | sample KBSM13metaG_FD_184327 | JGI IMG/M metagenome (GOLD analysis project Ga0207691, IMG submission 184327) | Miscanthus rhizosphere microbial communities from Kellogg Biological Station, Michigan, USA - KBS M1-3 metaG (SPAdes) (version 2) | ecosystem: Host-associated > Plants > Roots > Rhizosphere >...
GAAGTTCGACATCGCAGACGACTTCCAACCCCGCCTTCCGCAACTCGATGACCAGACATTGAAGGGATGCCGATTCGAGGAGGCCTGGTCCGAGGGCGCGATGTACGGCGATCGCGCACGCGATGATTCTCTGTGTCAGTTCGTTCATGGAGGGTGGAACAGGCATGCTCGCAGTAATGCAAGGGCATGCCACAGGATTTAGTAGAGGCTTACAGGGATTCGTTGCAGCGCGTTGTACGTGTCACCACCATGGATGTACGCAGTTTCTGCGATTGCTCATGGCGCTGCCGCAGCGCAGCGGTCGGGCACCGCGCGCAGCGCGGTGTGTGGGGAGCGGGACTCACGCGGGTGCGTCGCGTACGGTTCCACGGCGACTCAGACGCGTGAGTCCTGCTCACCGCGACGCCGGCCGCAGGCCGGCGCCCGACCGCAAGTCTGCGACGAAGACTCCTCTGTGCGTCTCTGTGCCCTCTGCGACTCTATGGTGAAAGGGAGCAGCCGCGAACGAGCTGAGTAGCCGCGGACTACTGCGGCGGCGGACGCATGGTCCGCTCGAAGGCGGCGACGTCGTCGAAGTACTTGCGGCTGATGCCGGCGAGGGCGGGATTGGTGAAGACCTCGGCGACCGGCTCGTCGATCGCGCGGACGATGACGGCGGCGACCTCGTCGGCGGTCTGCGACGGAGCGCCGCCGGCGCCGGGTCGGATCGGCGGCGTGCCGTGGACGGCGTGCTGCGCGAATTCCGTGGAGACCAGACCCGGCATGACCAGCGTCACGTGGATGCCGGGATCGCTCGCCGCCAGGTCCATGCGCAGGTTCGCGGTGAGGCTGTTCAGCGCCGCCTTCGACGCGCTGTAGGCGGATCGAATCGACGCCATCGGGACGCGGCTGAGGAACGACGACACGTTGACGATCTGGCCGGCGCCGCGGGCGCGGAAGTGCGGCAGGATCGCCTGCATGCCGTAGAGCGCCGACTTGACGTTCACCGCGATCATCTCGTCGAGCTCGTCATCGGTGACCTCGGCGACGAACTTCGACAGGCCGCGGCCGGCGTTGTTGATCCACACGTCCACATCACCGAAACGCTCGATGGCGCGATCGCGCAGGTGCTCCACTTCGGCGCGGACGGTGACGTCGGTGACCACCGGGAACGCGTTGTCGCCGAGCTCGGCGGCGAGCCGATCCAGCTCGTCGCCGCGCCGCGCCGCCAGCACGACGCGGTCGCCGCGCGCAGCCAGTTGTGTGGCCACAGCGGCCCCGATGCCGCTGCTGGCGCCGGTGACGACGACGGTCTTCGCCATGCGTTACTTCCCCGTTGTCAGGCGATAAAGGAGAACCGCCGCGCGCTTGGTCTGGCTCGGCAGCGTCGCGAGCTCGGCGAGCTCGTCGGGCGAGTGGTCGTCGCGCCCCATCAGGCCGATGCCGTCGATGATGTTCGGTACCTGGTCCGAGATGAACGAGACGTCGGCGGCGCCGGCGCGATCGGGGCTGACCGCGGTGACCGGCCCCGCGCCCACGTCGCGGCTGGCGCGGTCGTATTCCGCCAGCAGCTTCGCGTTCCCCTCGGTCGGCGGCAGCGACGGATAGCCGTCCGCGAAGGTGAGCGACGCCTCGGTGTGCCCGAGCGCCGCTTCCACCATCACCTGCTTCATCACGGTGCGCGCGTGCTCGAGCTGCTGTTTCGACAGCGTGCGCAGGTCGCCGATCGCGACGGCGCGCTCGGCAATCACGTTCGTCTTGCCCGAGGCCGCTCCCTTCGCCAGCACGTCGTCGAGGTCCACGCTCGTGCCGCCGAGAATCAGGCTCGGGTTGAACGTGAGGTGCTCTTCGCCGGCGAGCTTCTGCCGGAAGCCGTCGAGGATGCGCGCCAGCTCGTAGTTGGCGCCGTAGCCCATTTCCTCGCGGAAGATCTGCGACGAGTGGCCGGACTTCGCCCTGACCTCGAGCTTCCACGAGGAGGTGCCGCGGCGCGCCGTGACGGCAAACTTCGGATCGCCGGGCCCGTCCTCGAAGCCGAGCGCGTACTTCGCCCCCTTGGCCGCGTTGACCAGCGCCGCGCGGGCCAGCGCCTGCGGATCGCCGGCATCTTCTTCGTCACCCGTCATGACGACGATGACGTTCATGGGGTCGAGCGCGCCGGCCTTCTTCAGCGCCTTGAGGGCGGCGATGATGATGACGTCGCCTCCCTTCATGTCGATGATCCCCGGGCCGCGCGCCAGCCGCTCGTCCATCACCTGGTATCGCTGGAAGACGCTGTCCTTCTCGAACACGGTGTCGAGATGGCCGATCAGGATGATGCGCGGCCCGCTGCCGGGATGGTCGGCGATGAGATGTCCCGCGCGCTTGAACGGCGCGCCGTCCACCCACGACGTCTTGAACCCGAGCGCGTCGAACTCCTTGCGGAAGAGGTCCCCGACGGCGCGGACGCCGGCGAAGTTGTGCGTGCCGCTGTTGATCTCGACGGCCGTCTGGAGAAGCGTCAGGGCCTCGCCGTTGCCGGCATCGACCGCCGCGACGATCGCCCGTTCGGGTGCTGAAGAGAGTTGCATGGCGAGCGCCACTACGAGCAGAACGACCATCGCGCGCATATACGGCGATCTTACCCCGCGTAGCATTGCACGAGATCGAGCCGCTCCATTCGGTCGCCTACTCGAGTTTCTTCACATACCGGATCGTCTCGATCTCGTACCCCGTCCGCTCGTAAATCCGGCGGGCCCGGTCGTTGCCCGCGAACACGTTGAGATGGAGCCTCGGGTAGCCGTTCCGGCGCGCCCAGTCCTCGGCGGCGCGCATGAGCGCCGCGCCGACCCCCTTGCCCTCCGCGGTCTCGGCGACGGCCACCATGCCGATGTGGCCGTCGGCCTGGCCGGTGAAGTAGTCGACCGCGGGCTCCAGGAAGGTGAAGCCGGCGGGACGGCCATCGAGCTCGGCGACGAGCAGCGTGCGCCTGTCCCGAGCGGCGTCGAGGGAGCCGTCGACGGAGCCGGCGAGGCGTCCCTCGAAGAAATCGTCGAGACAGCGCACCTCGCCGGCCACGATCTCGGCGGCCGAGCGCCAGGGGGGCGGCCCGAACGCGGCGAAGCGCCGGGCCGTGGCGATGACGAAGTCGCGATCGGCGGCGGTGCCTTCGCGAACGGCGATCATGATCGGCGGGTCTGAAGACCCGCCTTTACTTCTTCGCCGCGCCCGGCGGCGGGTTGTCGCTGTTGTAGATCGCGCGCGAGATCGCCCAGCCGGCGCCTTCCTTCTTCAGCACGACGATGTACTTGCCGACCTCGTCGACCATCGGCCCGCCCTTCATCGGCATCAGGTTCTGCTTGTAGGTGCCGATGTCGATGGCGTGATCCCCCGCCACGGTCGTCTCCGTGGAGGTGATCGTCATGCCGTGCACCATCCACTCCTTGGCCAGCCCCTTGTGGAAGGCTTCGATGGCCGCGCGCCCCTTCTGCGCCGGCGCGTTCGGCGGCATCTCGACGCCGTCGGCGGTATAGAGTTTCGCCAGCCCCGCCGCGTCCTGCGCACTGACCGCCTTCTGATACGCCTCCCGCACCTTGGCGACGCCGGGATCGCCCTGGCGCGCCGCGACGCCGCTCACCGCCAGCGCTACCGCGCAGGCCACTGCCGCTGCCACTCTCATGAGTCCTCCTACTTGTCGATCAACTCGAAAGTCATCGTCGTCGTCGTGTTGTTCTGCATCGACACGGCGTTGCCGTCTGGCGACTGGCCGGTGATCGTCGAGGGCATCGTGCTCTTCATCGTGCTCTTGCGAATCCGCCCCTTGCCGATGTCGAAGAACATCTCCCCGTCACCGCGCGCGTTCTGCAGCTTCACCACCATGCCGCCGGGCCCGGGCGGCGGTGTGCTTTCCTGTTTCATCGTGATCGCGACGCCGATGCGGGCGGCGGCCGCGTCACCCGCGCCGTCGAGCGCCTTGAGCGTGAAGTCCACCGCGCCGGTGATCTTGCCGATCATCTCGTTGCCCATGGTCATCTGGCCCTTCCAGGTGTCGCCGGGCTTGACCGGGGCCTCCGGCAGCTTCGTGAAGCTCTGCTCGAGCGTGGCCTTGAGCGCATCGTCGCTGAGGCTCGTCTTCAGCGCCTGGCCGATCGCGGCTGCCGCCGGATCGGCGCCGAGGGACTTGACGATCTTGTCCATGATCCGCGTCGCTCCCTCGACCCGCCGCACGGTGCCGTCCGGCGCCTGGACCACGACGATCGTCTCGCCGACCATCGCGCCGAGGACCTTCCCCATCGACTGCGCCATCGGGTTCGAGGTCGCCGCCGCGGGGGACGCGGTGTCGTAGACGAACTTGCCCATCGGCCCGTCCATCTCCATCCGCACCGAGTCGAAGGTCTGCTTCAGCGTCGCCGTGCCGTCCGGCGCGACGTCGTCGACGGCGATCTTCAAGGTCTGCGTCATCGTCTGCTGCACGGTGGCGTCGCCGCGGCCCGGCATCCCCGACACCTGGCTGTTGGTGAGAATCACCATGCGGTACGAGAGCGTCTCTCCCTTGTTCCAGTGGTAGCGGAGCGTGACGTTCTGCGCATGGACCGGCGCCGCGACGGCAGCCAGGGCGAGCAGGCAGATGATGCGAGTGTAGATGCGTGACACGTGATTCAGCCTCCGGGCTCGTTCAGCGCCTGCCTGCCGGCGTGCGCGTGATCATGAAAATGCTGCACAGCACGAGGACGCCGCCGAGCGCTGCGCTGACCGTCACCCTCTCGTGCAGGAACGCCGCGCCGAGCAGCACGGCAATGAGCGGCTCGACCAGCGCCATCGACAGCAGCGCGGCTGCCGACATGCGCTCCAGCAGCCAGTAGTTCAGCCACGTCGCCCCCACCGAACCGGCCAGTGCCAGGTAGAGCAGGCACGCGGCGGCCAGTGGTGTCCAGTGTAAGCCGAACGGGTTGCCTTCGCGTGCGGCGGCGAAGGCCAGCATCGGCCCGACCGCGCACAGCATCTGGCCGCACGTCAGCACCTCCGGCTTGATCCTGAGATCGCGGTGGCGCTTGACGAACACGTAGGCGAAGCCGACGCAGGCCGCGCCGAGGGTCACCGCCGCGCACCCCAGCAGCGCCTGCCGCCCGGCGAGATGGAGTTGATCGGCGGAGATGAGGACGACGCCGGCGATGCCGATGGCGATCGCGGCGAGCGCCCTGAACGTGAACGGCTCGTCCTCGAGCAGGAAGTGGCCGAAGACCAGCCCGAAGGCCGGCGTCACCGCCTGCAGCACCGCGGTCATGCCCGAGGGGATGAACTGCGCGCCCCAGAACAGGAGCGCGTAGTTCAGGCCGAGCAGGACGAGGCCGGCAACCGCAATGACGTACCACTCGCGCGCGCGGCGCGGCAGCCGCACGCCGCGCAGGAGCAGGATGGGAAGAAAGACGGCGATCGCGACCAGCAGCCGGATCGCCGCGAAGCTGACCGGCGGCAGGTCACGCAGCCCGAGCTTGATGAACAGCCAGACGCTGCTCCAGATCAGGCACGTCACCCACCACAGGCCGAGGACCCTCAACTACCGCTGCTGCGTCGTCGTGGTCGTCGCAGGCCGGCGGCCGGCGTCGAGGTCGTTCCAGTTCAGGATCGTGTTGAAGCCGAGGAAGAAATTCCCCTGCGTCTGCCAGCGCCAGTAGGGGCGGTTGGCGAACATCACGACGTGCCCCTTCCCCACCGGCGCGTCGACGACGACGGCGCGGCCGGCGAGCGCCTGGCCGCCGACGAGCACGCCCGACAGCAGCATGTCGTTCGGATCCGTCGGGAACGTGATCAGCGCGCGAGGGGCAGTGGCCGCGCCGCCGCCGCCACCGCGGCCGCCGAATCCGCCACCACCGCCCGCGCCGCGGCCGCCGCCGCGACCGCCGCGGCCGGCGCTCTCCGCCGCCGGCGGCGTCCCGGCCATCGACGGCGCGCCCCCTTCGAGCGTGGTCAGCTTCGGCGGGACGGACTGCGGCTGCATGTTGAAGTTCCCCGGGCCGCCGTCCACGCCTGCGCCGCCGCGGCCGCCGCCGCCGCGGCCGAAGCCGCCGCCGCCGACCGCGAGCACGGGCGCCTGGTTGAAGTAGACCGCGAGGGCGTTCTGGTCGTAGCCGTAGACGACCGGGCTGGTCTTGTCGGCGATCACCGCCTTCAGCACCGATCCGCGGACATAGAGGCCTTCGCCCTGCTCGATGGTCACCCCCGGCGTCATGTTGAACTCGGGGAAGATCGTCGACGTGCCTCCCTCGGTGATCAGCACGCCGCCTTCGTTGACGAACTTGTACAGCTCCTGCAGCCCGTCGTAGCCGAGGCCGCCGCGCATGTCATCGGTCGAATCCTGGATGCCGAGGTGCGGCATGTCGTCGCTTTTCTTGTAGGGACGCGCCTCGGCCCCCTGCACGCCGCCGTAGACCAGGCCGCTGCCGCCGCCGCCGGCGTGCGGAAAGACGATCACGTCGTATTTCGAGCGCAGGTTTCCCTGCCGCACCAGGTTGTCGCCGAAGTAGGTGTAGGGCACCTTGAACTTGTCGAACGCCATCCGGACCCAGCCTTCGTCCTGCGTGCTCGTCCAGGTATGGATGTAGCCGACGCGCGGAACGTCGAGGTCGTGGGTCGGCACGGTTGGCGCCGAAGCCACCGCGTACGCCGTCAGCCCCAGTTCCTTGATCGACGGCTCGAGCGCCGCGCGATCGGCGTTCGCGATGACGAAGCTGCCGGCCGGGAACTTGTGGCCGGCCGCTTCGAACGGCTGCTCGGCCGCCGCCATCTTGACGCCGGCATGAGTGAACCGGAACGTCACCAGCGTGTTGTCGGTCGTGTTGTCGACGAGGACCACCGGACCGCTGCCGGTGATGCTGCCGGGAATCGCAATGTCCGCGCTCGCCAGCGTCATCGGCTGCGTCAGGATCGACTTGTCGGCCACCGCCGTCGCCTTGACGTTGCGCAGCAGCGGAATCGACCAGCCGGTGTCGTCGTAGGGGCGCGGGTTGTCGGGTGAATAGAACTGGACCCCGAGCAGCGTCTCGACGATCGCGCCGTAGGGCTGATCGAGCCGGACGACGTAGTCGCCGGCGGCGACCTGGAGGTTGCCGACGGTGAACGCGGCGTTGGCGGTATGGACCTCGGCCCCTTCGCGCCGGATCAGGTTCATCAGCTCCGCGGCCTCGACGCGGCGGCGCTGCGCCGCCGGCACGACGTAGGCAAACGGGGCCTTCGTCTGGCCGCGCTCGATGGTGTGCTTGTTCTTCAGGTAGTAATTCTCGAGGAACGTCTCCTTGTTCTTCGCGACGTTGTTCATCGAGATCAGGATCGCGCTCTGCTGCATGTTCACGTTGGCGCGCGGCCCCCACATGATGTCGTTCGGCGTCGGGTTGGGGCGGTACCACTCGCGGCTCTGGTTCGGCGAGACGGCGTAGTTCTGCCCGCTGAACGACTGCGTCTCGTAGAACCGTCCGATCGAGTTGTGGGTGACGCCGATCCAGAACATGTAGTTCGGCACCCAGCCGTCGTAGTAGTTGTAGGTCCACACGCCGGGCACGCCGCGCTTCACCATCTCCATCATCTCGTTCTGCGCCAGCAGCCACCACTCGTTGACCTGGATGGGATCGACGACGGTGTTGTAGGGGCCGGTGCCGGTGGAGACGTAGAGCAGCGTGACCGACTCGTGCAGGTCGTGGAACACCGTCGGGTGCCAGGTCAGGAAGCTCTTGAGGATGTTCTGCGTCAGCTTCAGGCCGACGCCGATGCCGTCACGGTTGTTGTCGTGCTGCACGTACTGGCCCCAGTAGACCAGGCCCGGCTGCGGCTTGCCCGGGTTCTTCAGGCTCCAGCGGAAGTTGTCCACCGCCTTCTCGCGGCCGTCCACCTCGGTCGAGGGCGTGAGCACGACGATCGAGTTGTTGCGGATCGTCTGGATGAACTGCGATTCTTCAACGGCGAGGCGGAACGCCAGCTCGATCAGCATCTCGGGGCTGCCGGTCTCCGGCGTGTGGATGCTGCCGGTCGCGTAGTAGATCGGCTTGCCCGTGGCGATCAGCTGTTTCGCTTCCGCTTCCTGCAGCTTGCGCGGGTCGGTAAGCTTCGCGGTGATCTCCCTGTATTTATCCAGCTGCTTGATCGTCGCCTCGTCGGAAATCGCGAGCGCGACCATGTCGCGCCCTTCTTCCGACTTGCCGATGCGGAACAGCTTCACCCGCGGCGACGCCTTCTCCAGCGCCTCGTAGTACTTGACGATCTCTTCGTGGTAGGTGAGGTGGCCCGGCTCGCCGGGAACGTAGCCGAAGAACTTCAGCGGCGACGGCACGGTGGCCGACGCCGGCATGTGATCGACGAGCTCGGTGATGATGCGCGGATCGGGCGTCGCTTTCTTGATCCGCGCCGTGTAGTCCTCGTCCAGTTTCTGCGGCGTCGCGGTCGTCCGCGGCCCCTGCGCGGAGACCGGCGCCGCGACGACCGCACACGCCAGCGCCAGCGCGCAGACGAAACCCGTGGTTCTCATGCCATCCTCCTCCGGAATCACGGAGGAGTATACACGTCACTCCCTTGCACCATCCGGCCGGGCGGCGTCGGCGTCAGGCGCGAGCCGCCGATACTTTTGACGGGCCGTCCTCGACCGTGACCGAGCCGGATCGGCCTCCCGACAGCTCGAATCGGATGCGCACCGCTTCGCCCCCCGGCGGGTTGAACACCAGGCCGCCATGGTGAAACAGGTTGCGCTCGGTGCCGCCGCTGCGCGTAATCGTGAGCACGCCCCGCGCGTTCTTCGCGACGGTGAGCCGCTCGGTCGATCCCGGCCCGAATACGTACTCGCCCACGATCGCCGCCTGTTCCGCATCGGTGAGCGGCACGTCGGGGTAGCGCGGGTCCGCGTCGCCGAGTGACTCGAGGTACTTGAGCACCTCGGCTGCCGCCGTTCCCCCCGCTCGCGCGTGCGCCATCATCGTCAGCCCATGCGGTCCGCGCATGCGCTGCAGTCCGGGGGACGCCGCGATCATCTGCTTCACGATGTCGAGCTGCCCCATCATCACCGCGGTGAAGATCGTCGGCCGCGCGCCGTTGGCGATCAGGAATTCGGCGATCGGCCGGTTGCCGACGTGCGACGCCGCGTCGATCGGCGTCTCCCAGTCGCCGTAGCCCCAGTCCCAGGACGCGCGCGCCAGCGCCGGCCGCGCCGACACCAGCTCTTTCACGCGCGCCAGGTTGCCATGGGAGACGGCGACCATCTCTTTCACGACGTCCGGTTCGTGCGCCGGGAATGACGCCGACGGCGACGCCGGCGGTGACGAAGCGGGTGGCGACTGCCTGGCCCGCCGAAGCCCTGGCGAAGCCGGCCGAAATGCGAACGGGACGGCGGGGACCAGGCCGAGAAACCCGCGACGGGAGATCGATTCGAACATCAGAGCCTCCTGATGCCGGGAGTCTACGCACGGCGGCGCCGCGGGTGAAGCCATCACGATGTGAGCAGCATGTGAGCCGGCAATCTCTACTAGCTTCCAGCTTTAGCTGGTCGGCGAGGTCACCTTCCGCCTGAAGGCGGAAGCCACAGTCTCCTGAAGGCGGAAGCCACAGTGACCCGACAGGTGGCTTCCGCCTTTAGGCGGAAGTCAGCTGCGGCAGACAGGTGGCTTCCGCCTTTAGGCGGAAGAGACAGCTGGCGGACTATCCCCGGATCCGGGCGCTGACGGCCTTCGCGATCAGGTCGGCGATCTCCGACTGCGCGAGCAGGTCCATGGACGGACGGTCAATCGTCGTCGCCCACACGTGCGTCTGGTCGCTGACGCGGATCAGGTGCGCGACGATCCGCATCTGGTGCTCGTCGCGCTTCATCTGGCCGAGGACCAGGTACTGCGCGCCGAGCGCGTCCCCCATCGCCTTCATGTCGGCGGGCCGGAAGCTGAGGCTCAGGCCGGAGGCGTTCCCGATCACCCGCAGGCTGCTCGACTCGGCCAGCCTGGCCACCGTCGCATCCGATACACCTTTCGCCACCCGATCGAGATCGGGCACGCCGGTTTCGTTCCGGAACGGAACGACGACCACCTTGGGGGTACCGTGCGCGCCGGGTAGCCACGCCCAGAGCCCGACGCCGGCTGCGACCAGCAGGGCCGCGACCGAAGCGACCAGGAAGGTCGACTTCCGCCTAAAGGCGGAAGCCACATGTTTCCGCTCGCCAAAACCGGGAGCCACATGTTGGTGATCCGTGGCTTCCGCCGTGGTCCTCGTGGCTTCCGCCGTCGCCCTCGTGGCTTCCGCCGTCGTCCCCGTGGCTTCCGCCGTCGTCCCCGTGGCTTCCGCCTTTAGGCGGAAGGAATCCCGCGGCGCAACACCGGACGGATCCACCACCGCGACGAAGCGGTAGCCCCGCGTCGGCACGGTCTCGATGTAGGCCGGCGACGCCGCGTTGTCGCGCAGGGCCGAGCGGAGGCGCGCGACGCAGAAGTTCAGGCTGCGCTCGAAGTCGACGTGCGTGTCGCCCCACAGCGTCTGCCGGATCTCTTCGCGGGTCACCACCTCGCCCGGACGGGTGACGAGCAGCGCCAGCAGGCGGGACGGCTGACGCTGCAGCGGGACCTTGACGCGGTCGCGCGCCAGCTCGCCCGAGGCGGAATCGAAGGTGAAGTCACCGAAGAGAACGGGACGCGTCGACCTGTCTGCCGCCATATCGTCGTCTCTCAAATCTTGCCAGAACTGGGATCGGGCCGGGCGATATAATCGCGGCTCCCCCAGCGGCCGCCGGCTCCCTGCTGCACATCGACACGGAGACTCACGATGATTCGCTGTTTGGTCCCCGTCTGGCTTCTCGCCGCTATCGTGCTGACTCCGTGCGCGGCCGTGGCCGAGGACAACTGCCTGAACCCCGGATACCTTGCGCGATTCAACCCGCTCCTGACGACCCCGCAGCCCTGCGATCTGATCCACACCGCCGACATCCGCTGGGGCGGACACACGAAACTTCTGCGCGCCATCAAGCTCCGCGGCGTCGCCATGACGTCGAATCCCGCCTTCGAGCGTCGCCTCGACGAGATCGCCGCCAGCGTCGGCCGA
>Ga0207691_10006815_pt1 | contig 11015 bp, 6 predicted proteins | sample KBSM13metaG_FD_184327 | JGI IMG/M metagenome (GOLD analysis project Ga0207691, IMG submission 184327) | Miscanthus rhizosphere microbial communities from Kellogg Biological Station, Michigan, USA - KBS M1-3 metaG (SPAdes) (version 2) | ecosystem: Host-associated > Plants > Roots > Rhizosphere >...
GCGTCGTTGATCGGCGTGACGCCGGGGATCGTTCCCGCCATCGCGTTCAGATCGCCCTGCTGCGACGACGGCACGGCGCCGTTCTGGATCGACTGCTCCGTGCCGCTGAGGTCCGGCGCGACGTCGTTCCGGTTCACGCGCGCGCGTGAGGCGACGGCGCGCGCCGTGTCGAGCAGCGTCATGCGCTGGAGCTGCGCGTCGGCGACGAGGATCTCCTGATCCGCCGTGCGGCGCACCTCGAACCGGCGAGGCGCGAAGCCGATGGCGGTGAACGTGACGAAGTAGTCCCCCTCGCCGCCGGGAAAGGTGATGGTGAAGCGGCCGGCGCGGTCGGTGCGCGCCGTACGGTTCACGCCGCCCGAGACCGACGTGGCCGTGACGTTGGCGTTCTCGATCGGCTGCTGCTCGGGATTGGTGACCTGACCTCGGATGACGTCGAGCTGCTGGGCACCGAGCGACACGGGTGCGACGGCGAGCAGGGTGACGAGACAGGAGATCAGCGAGGCGGCGTGACGACGATACGACACGGTGAGGCGAGGTGGGAGTCGAGCGGTGCTGGCTGGCGTGCCTGGTTCGACACACGGCGCGGACAAAGGGTGTCCATCCCTCCAAGTATCGGCGAAACGCGAACGGCGGCTACCATATGGTAGCCGCCGTCGTGCGGATCCCGATCAGCGCCGAGGCGCCGCGATCAGCGCTCGCTGGCCCTCACGACGTGCACGCCGGCGGCGTCGCGCACGCCGAGGTACACCACGCCACCGGCACCGAAGCCGGCGATCGTCGTGCCGCGCGGCAACGCCACCCGATCGACGAGCTTGCCGCTCCGGTCGATGACGTCGTACTCCGGCCCGCCGCCAGACGGCTTCGCCGGGATGATGCGCACCCACAGCTTCCCCTCGGCGTCGGCGCGCACCGAACCGTTGGCGAACGCGGGACGATAGTCCGGCAGCTCGTTCGGGGGCACGAGGTTCACCTGGGGTCCGAAGCCGCGCGCGCCCGCCGGGCGATTGGCCACCGTGCCCGCGGGGGCCGCGGCGCCTGCGCCCGCACCAGCGGCGGCGGGTGTTCCCGCAGCCGCGCCGGCTGGCGCTGCCGCGCCGCCCGTTGCTGCGGTGCGACGCGGCGGGGGCGGACCATCGCCGCCACCACCACCACCGCCCGCACCACGGTTGCCGCGGCCGCCGAAGCCGCCTCCACCTCCGAAGCCGCCGCCGCCGAAGCCACCGCCGAACCCGCCGCCGAAGCCTCCCCCGCCGTCACCGCCGCCGAGGAGCCCCTGCAGTCCGGCGCCAGGTCCGCCGCGCTCCATCAGTGCCTTCACCGAGTCGACGACCGCGGTCTTGGCCGAGTCGGTGAGGCGCTGCCAGTCGAACGGGATCTTCGGGCCCACCGTGCGCTTCCCGTCGGCGTCGATGTAGTCGACGTGATAGTCCTTGCGCAGGATGGCGATCGTTCCGTCGGAGAGCACCGCCCAGTCGTCCACCTCCGGCATCGGGTTGACGGTGAGCGAGATCTGCCGGCGTCCCTCGTTCTCGAGGAAGGCGATGCGCGGCGCGGCGACCTTGATGAAAGCCGCGGTGTCGAGCTTGCGCATGGCGAGGTCGAACCGCACGAGCGGCGTCGTGTCGGGGAAGGTCGGGGCCTGGGGGCCACCGCCGCCGCCACCACCACCGGGAATACCACGCCGGTTGAAGTTCAGACCCGTGGCGCGATAGACGAGCCGGCCCTTCGCATCGAACCCGGGATAGCCGAGCGCGCCGCCGACGAGGGAGAACACGTCGTCCGGACGCGGCGCGGCCATGACACGCGTGATCATCCCGTTCTGGTCGAGCACGAGCATCGAGAGCGACGCCGGATCGAGAAAGAGCGTCGAGTCGCCGCGCCATGGCAGGATACCGCCGCCGCGCACGCCGTAGGCGTTCTGCGTGCTCGGCGTCGTGTCGGCGACGACCGCGATGGTCTTCATCATCGAGTCGAGCATCACGACGCGACGCCGCGCGGGATCGTTCACCAGCAGCCGGCCGCCCGGCAACTGACGGACGGCGCTGACGGCGCCCATCGGCTCGCTCGTGGCGACCGCGGCGCCGAGCGGGCGTGCCTGGGGACGCTCGGACGCCTGCTGTGCGTGCGCCGCCGGAGCGAGCAGCGTGGCGAAGGAGATCAGCGCGGCGCCGCGCCGCGCGAAGGTTGAGCTATGCATGGAAGTCTCGATGAGAGTGCGGTCGTAACGACGCATGTCGATCACCCGCCGCGACGGCCGCCGCCGCCACCACCACCGAATCCGCCCCCGCCACCGCCGCCAAACCCGCCGAACGCCCCGCCCGCTCCGCCACCGGCCGTGCCGCTGCGGATGCCGGCCAGATAGCGCGTGTCGAGATAGCTGGCGACGAGACTGGGAAGCTTGCGCTTCTGGTCGGCCGTGAGCAGGTGATTGATCGTGGGTGCGTAGCCGATGAGCATGTCGACCGTGGCCTTGCGGGCGGTCGTGTACCGGCCGTACGCCTCACTCTGGTCGTAGCGCTCGGGGAGTGCCGCGAGGTAGCGCGCGACGGGGCTCCAGATGCTGTCGAGCCGGATCGTGTACCGGCGGTTCATGCTCGCGATGCTGTCCGCCTGCCAGCCGAGGAGGCCGAGCGTGTCCATGGAGCGGAGCATCTGGGCCATCGGATTGAGCAGGCCGCCCGTGCCGTACTGCGCGCGGAGCTGCTGCTCGGGCACCTTCTGCCCCTGCGTCGTGCGCCCGCGGTCGAGCATCTGGGTGAGCTGCTGCCGCTCGCGCGACGGACCGACGTCGACGCGCAGGGACATCGTGAGCGTGACGGGCGCGCGGAAGGCGTTGAACTGCGGGTTCGCGCTGCCGAAGCGCGGGTTGACCTCGTACCGGAAGCGCTTCTGCGTGCTGTCGAAGCCGCGCACGTACATCAGCGTGGGATCGACGAACGTCGTCTGCCCCCAGCCGTGCAGCTTGCTCTGGCCGTGCAGCAGGAGATCCGCCGCGCCGAGCGGGTTGGAGACGGAGAAGCTGAGGGTCGCGCGCTGCGGCAGCCGCACCTTGAGCGGGTTGAACGAGATGTTGAGGTTCGCGTTCGTGGTCCACGGCCCGTTGCAGGAGTTCCGCGCGGCCAGCTTGCCGAGCTGCGAGAGGAGGCACTCGCGCGCCGAGCCCGTGCTGTTGTCGATCAGCGAGCGCATCGCCGTCGCGAGCGCCGGGTCTGCCGTGGTGGCCGGGTCGAAGATGAACGCGCGGTCGTTGGAATAGCCGTCGCCGTTGACGTCGCCCGCGATGCCCGGCGTGAACGGCGAGCCGCTGCGGATCTGGCCGAACCAGTTCACGCGCACCGCGTCGAAGAAGTTGTAGAACAGGTTGTAGGTGATCTGGTGGCGCGATTCGCCCCCCGCGCGCGACCAGTCGATCAGGCGCGGGTTGTCGATCGTGCTCTGGAAGCCGCGGTACTGCTCCTTCACGGCGGCGATCGTGTAGTTGATCGACCAGTTGTAGCGCTGGCTGAACGTCTGGGGCGAGATCCCGATGCGGAGCTGCTTCGTCTCGCTCTTCAGATCGCTGCGCAGCTCCTGCACGCGGTTGAACTGCTGGCTCACGCGTGCGTCGCGCGAGGCGATCGCGCCGGTCGCGGGGACGATGCTCCCCGGCAGCACGTACACCGGGCGTCCCGCCTCGTCGGCGAGCGTGAAGCGCTGCGTGGGCTGGAAGTTGAGATCGTAGTTGCTCGACTGGTTCAGGTTCACCGAGTAGGTGACGTCCCAGTTCGCGGCGAGGCGATTGCCGAGGATCGGCCCGCTCCAGTTGAGGTTCGAGCGTACGCTGCGCGGCGACTGATAGTCCTCGGCGAACAGGTTCACGTTCGGGACGTTGCTGGCGAACACGGAGCCGAGCGAGCCGTCGGCGCACTGCTCCGGCACCGCGCCCGGGTTGCTGATCCACGCGCCCCAATCGGGGGTCGGCACCGCGGAGCCGACGCAGCTCAGCTGCTGCACCGCGGTCGCGAGCCCGGTGTTGTCCACCGCGTTGCCGACGAGGTTCGCGTTCGGCGTGCTCTGGAAGACGCCGATGCCACCGCGCACCACGGCGCGCGGATTCCGCACGGCGCCCTCGAACGCGGCGATCTGCTGCGCGGTGCCGTAGGTCCACGAGAACCCGATACGCGGGCTCACGTAGAACTTGTTCGGCGTGACGTCGTTCCGCGCCCTGAAGATCTGCTCGACGTCGGAGTTGTACGTCGGGACGGAGTTGAAGTGGTTCGCATCGACCCGGAGCCCGTACTGGATCTGCAGGTTGCTCGTGCGGCGATACGAGTCACCGAGGGCGAGCGCGGCGGTCAGGGCGCTGGCGCTCTGGATCCGGTTGTACAACGACCGCGTGTAGAACGCCGGGCGGTTCGCCGCGAGATCGGCCAGCGAGTTGTAGCCGAACGTGCCGAGCAGGTTGGTCGTCTGATCCTGGTTGTAGTCGTCGTACTGCAGCTCGCTGCTCAGCTTGAGCCGGTGCTTGTTGTTCCGGCTGAACCACGAGAGCTGGTTCTGGAGCTCGGTCGTCAACCCGCTGCTGCTGGTGCCGAGGTTCGAGCTGCCGCCGAAGGCGAGCGTGCGGACGCCGCTCGTGCCGTCGTCGAAGGTCGAGTTCACGAGCACGGTGCCGTTCGGGAGCAGCGTGTACGCCGAGCCGTAGTTCTTGTTGCCGCCGATGCTCAGCGTGCTCTCGCTGAGCAGGATCTGCTTCACGTACGACGTGTGCTGCAGCTGTGCGCCGGCGCCCCAGTTGGTGCGATCGCCGCTGTGCGCGGGGAGCTCGGTCGTGAGGTTGGACGCCGGCGTCTGCCGGTTCCAGTTCCCGTTCAGCACGAGCTTGTACGTCGTGCCGGTGGTCGACGTGGGCGGCGAATAGTCGAAGGTGCCGAACAACGAGCCGTTGTCGCGCAGACGGCTCGACGGCGCGAGCCCGGTGCCGAGCGGAATGCTCTGCGCCTGCGCGATGGCGAGCAGCCGCGAGACGGAGTCCGACGAGACGCCGTTCGCCTCCATCCCCGCGGCATCCGTGTTGAGCAGCGTGCGCAGATCGTTCTGACGACGGCCCAGCTGGTAGGCGAGGTTGTAGAACGCCTTGTCGAACACGATCGGTCCCGAGACCGAGCCGCCGAGCGAGAGGTTCGTGTATTGTTGCCCGAGCGCACGCGCGGCCGGATCGGTCCACTGGAGCGACGGCGCATCGAAGTTCAGGCTCGTGGTGCGCCGGATGAAGTTGGTCCCGCTGCCGCTGCGCACGTTCAGCTGCCCGCCACTGAATCCGCCGCGGCTCACGTCGTACGGCGCCGTCACGAGCGAGGTCGAGACCTGCGCGTCGCGCGGCAGCGTCGACGTGCCGAGGTTGGCCCCGTTGAGCGTCATGCTGTTCTGATCGGCCGAGAGGCCGAGCACGGAGAAGCCCGCGGGATCGCCGTCGGCGGTGAGCACCGGCGTCACACCAGGGATCGTCGCCGCGATCGCGTTGAGATCACCCTGCTGATCGGCGCTCACGCCGACACTGGACGCCGACTGTTCGGTCCCGCTGACGTCGGGCGTGCGCTCGTTCCGGTTCACGCGATCGCGTTCGGCGACCGCACGCACGGTGTCGAGGATGACCATCCGGCTCAGCTGCACGTCGGCGACGAGGATCTCCTGGTCGGCCGTGCGCCGCACCTCGAACCGCCGCGGCGTGTAGCCCAGCGAAGCGACCGTGACGAAGTAGTCGCCGTCGCCGCCGGGGAAGGTGATGGTGAACCGGCCGTTCCGATCGGTGCGCGCGCTGCGGTTCACGCCCCCGCCGACGGACGTCGCGGTGACGTTGGCATTCTCGATCGGATCGTCGTCGTCGCCCGTCACCTGACCGCGGATGACGTCGAGCTGCTGGGCCGCGGCGGCTCGTGGAACGACGAGCATCAGCGCGAAGAGCGCGGCGATCAGGAAAGCGATGCGGCGGGAGATCACAGTACGTCTGGTGAGAGTTCGACGGTCGGCGCAAAGCGCGGCGGACCGGTCTGGTAGCGTAGGACGGCGAGCGGTGGCGCACCGAGCCGGAGCGCCACTCTAGGTACGATTCCCGTGGAGCAACTGTTGGTTGCGCGGGCGATCGCGGCTCTGTTCGCCGACAGGATGGCGACACGAGCCCGACGGTGGGCGCCGAAGCGCCGTTCAGCGCTGCCTCATCTCCTCAGGCTGCAGCTGATCCAATACAGCCTCGGCATCTGCGCGGCCTTCCGCGAGTGCCTCGGCAAGCCAGTTCACCAGGTTCTCGACCGATTCACCGGTTCAGCGGCTCTCGTGGATCGGTCCCTCGCGCTGACGGAGCGACCGCGGTGTGCGCCCCGCGAGCGCCGCCGCGCACTCGCTCACGATCGCCAGCGCGATCTCTTCCGGAGTCTCGGCGCCGATGTCGAGCCCGATCGGCGCGTAGACGTGGGGTGGGATCGCGCCCGGTGCGACGCCGGGGGCGCCCTCGAGCAGCTCCATCGTGCGCCGGCGCGGGCCGAGCACGCCCAGGTAACGGAGGCTGGGTACCGTCAGCAGCTCGTGCAGGCGCGCGCGGTCGTGCGATGCGGCGTGTCCCATCACCACCGCGGCGGCGAACTCGTCGAGCCGCACCACCGACGCGAGCGTCGCCCCGGTTTGCGACGCGTCGAGCCGGATCACGCGCTCGGCGTCGGGGAAGCGGTCGACCGTGACGAAGCTCGGCCGATGATCGACGACGGTGGCGAGCCATCCCGTCATGGCGGCGAGCCGCACGACGGGGATCGCGTCGGCACCGGCGCCGCAGACGAGCAATCGCACTGCGTTCCGCGCGCGCAGCTCGGCGAGCCGGTCGATCTCGGCGCGCAGTGCGTCGCCGGCCAGCGGATCGAGCTGCACGTCGACCACGCCCCGACAGCCCATTCCGAGACCGAGCACGTCGTCGTCCGACGAACGCATGTCGTAGTGCGCGCGCTCGGCGGAGCCCGACGCGAGCACTTCGGCGGCGCGCGCCACGATGTCCGCCTCGAGGCAGCCGCCGCTCACGGCGCCCGTCGTGGACCCGTCGGCGCGGACGACCATCCGTGCGCCGGTGCCGCGGTACGCGGAACCGTCCACGCCGACGACGGTGGCGAGCACCGCGCCCTCACCACGATCGGCCGCGTCGACGAGCGCGAGCCGGATGCGATCGAGCTCGTGCATCGCCGGCTATTCGCGGCGGCGGGCGGGCGTCATCGGCGTGATCGCGCGCGCGATCCCCTGGGCGCGGCCGACGAGAGCGACGATCACCAGCACCGCCGCGACGAGCGTCGCGGGAAGCACCCATTCGGGCAGCCCCATCGCGATGATCGACGCCCGTGCGAGGATCGACACGGCCACGAGCGCGACGAGGCCGAGCGCGAGCTGTCGCGCGAGGCTGCCGCGCTGCACCTGCGCGCGCGCGGCGCGCTGCTCGCCCGCCTGCACGATCTCGAGCACGTGCAGGAGCGCCCTCGCCGACTGCGGACGATCGGCCGGCTCCTTCTCCAGACAGGCCATCACCATCGCGGCCAGTGCGGGCGGCGTGTCCGGGCGGCGGGCCAGGATCGGCTCCGGGGGTTCGGTGAGGTGCGCCGCGAGGAGCTTGCGCGGCGAGCTGTCGCAGAACGGCGGCCGCCCGGTGAGCATCTCGTACGCCGTGATGCCGAATGAATAGATGTCGGCGCGGTGATCGACGTCGGGATCGGCGGCGGCCTGCTCCGGCGCCATGTAGGTCGGCGTGCCCACCGACATGCCGATCTGGGTGAGCGTCTCGCCCGTCTCGTGCGGTGGCGGCTGGTCCTTCGCGTCCGACACGGCCTTGGCGATGCCGAAGTCGGAGACGACCGCCGCGCCCCCGCACACGAGGATGTTGTCCGGCTTGATGTCGCGATGGATGACGCCGCGCTCGTGCGCGAACGACAGCGCCTTCGCGACGTCGCCGAGCAGGCCGACCACCTCGGCGATCGGCAGGGGGCCCTGCTCGCGCAGGTGCGCGCGCAGAGAGCGGCCCTCCTCGTACGGCATCGTATAGTAGGGAACTCCCGCGACCTGGCCCGTGGAGAGCAGCGTGACGATGTGCGGGTGCTGCAGCTGCGCGGCGAGCACGATCTCGCGCCGGAACCGGTCGACGTTCACCCCGCCCGTCAGCTCCTTCGGCAGCACCTTCACGACGACGCGCCGGCCGAGCGACGTCTCCTTCGCGAGGAATACGCGGCTCATCCCTCCGCCGCCGAGCTCCTGCTCGATGGAGTAGAGCTCGCCAAGCGATGCTTCGAGCTCGTCGCGCAGGTCCATGCCGTCCGCTCGAACCAGGGGTGGAAGGGGAAGCGGTAGAACACTATCGGCGCGCCGGACGATCGGCCAGCGTGACGTCCGCGGCACGCTTGCGTCACCTGCGAGCACCCGTGAGAGTTCGATCCTCCGCCAACGACCGCCCCCTGCACACGAAATGTCCGACGACAACGGAAACGTCCTCACCGACATCGCTCCCGGGTCCATCCGCCGCATCCACCTCGTGGGAGTCGCCGGCACGGGGATGGGCTCGTTCGCCGGCATGCTGAAGGCCGCGGGCTACGAGGTGACGGGGAGCGACGAGAACGTCTATCCGCCGATGAGCGACATGCTCGCCGCGTGGGGGGTGCAGGTGATGACGCCGTACTCGCCGGCCAACCTCGACGTGGCGCGCCCCGACCTCGTGATCATCGGCAACGTGATCCGCCGCGTGAATCCGGAGGCGACGGCGGTGCGCGAGCGCGGCATCCCGCAGATGAGCTTCCCGGCCGCGTTCGGCTCGCTCGTGCTCGCGGGGAAGCAGAGCGTGGTCGTCGTCGGCACGCACGGCAAGACGACGACCTCGGCGCTCATGGCGCACGTGCTCGTGGACGCGGGCACGGATCCGACGTTCCTCGTCGGCGGCGTGGCGCTCAACGGCAACGCGAACTTCCGGAACGGCGGCGGGCCGTTCGTCGTGGTGGAGGGGGACGAGTACGACACCGCCTACTTCGACAAGGGACCGAAGTTCCTGCACTACCGCGCGAAGACGGCGATCCTCACGAGCGTCGAGTTCGACCATGCCGACATCTACCGCGACATGGCGCACTACGAGTCGGCGTACGAGAAGTTCGCGGCGACGCTGCCGGAGGACGGCTTCCTCGCTGTCGCGTCGTCGTATCCCAACGCGGTGCGCATCGCGCAGAAGGCCTCTCGCGCCTACGTCGCCACCTACGCCGTGCACGGGGAGGCGGACTACACGGCCGAGGATCTCACGTTCGGCCCCGAGGGGGCGCGCTTCGTCGTGCGCGAGCCGCGCGGCCGCACCGGCCAGTTCCTGCTGCCGATGTCCGGGCATCACAACGTCGAGAACGCGCTCGGCGTGTACGCGGCGTCGCGCGCGCTCGGCCTGAAGGCGGACGACATCCGCGCCGGCTTCGCGTCGTTCGCCGGCGTGAAGCGGCGGCAGGAGATCCGCGGTACCGTCGACGACGTCCTCGTGATCGACGACTTCGCGCACCACCCGACGGCCGTGCGCGAGACGATCGTCGCGATCCGGCAGCGTTATCCCGACCGGAGGCTGTGGGCGGTGTTCGAGCCGCGGTCGAACACGAGCCGCCGCAACATCCATCAGAGCGAGTATGCGGGCGCGTTCGACGGGGCGACGCTCGCGTCGATCCGCGTGCCCGAGCCGCACGACAAGGTGCCGATCGACGAGCAGCTCGACATCGGCAAGGTCGTCGACGCGCTGCGCGCGAAGGGGATCGACGCCGATGCGACTCCCGACGTCGACGTCATCGTGCATCGGATCGTGTCGCACGCACAGCCGGGCGACGTGATCCTCGTGATGAGCAACGGCGCGTTCGGCGGCCTCATCCCCCGTGTGCTCGACGGACTCCGCGCGAAGCAGGCGGCGTAGCACCCAGGCGATTCACCTCGAGGAGGCACACGCGATGTCGAGCGAGATCGCGCCGGCGTTGTCGGCGGCGGAATGGACCGGCGTGCTCGCCCAGCAGGACGGGCTGGCACACCTGCGCGAGCAGTTCGGCGCCCTCCCCTTCTCCGCGCACGCGATCGCCGCGCTGCTGCTCTACGAGCAGCCGTTCGGCTTCACGCAGCAGGACGTGCAGGACGAGGACGAGGTGAGCGAGTACTGCGCCGTGATGGCCCGGCACCATCGCGAGACGGGCGACAGGGCCACGGCGGCGAAGTTCGAGCTTTTGGGCGGGCGCCACCACGAACGCGCCAGACGGATCGCGGCGCTGCTCCCTCCGCCCTAGCGCCTGGACCTGGGCGTGCGCTTGCCCCGGGTGTCGGCGTCCTCCCAGAGGCGGAAGCCGCCGCGGAAGGCGTTGGCGTTGCGGCCACGTCGCGTATCGGGCGGCAGCTCGTCGAGGAAGCGGACGTTCCCGCCGCCGATCACGGTGTAATCGGCGTTCGTCGCCGCGGCGAGCAGCTCGACGATCGTGTGAACGTGGCGCCGCCACTTCCGCTTCCCGAGACGCTTCAACCCGGCCTCGCCGATCATCTCCTCGTACGACTTCCCATTCTCGTAGGGAAGATGCGCGAGCTCCAGCGGCACCACGACGCCGTTCATCACGAGCGTGTTGCCGAGCCCCGTGCCGAGGCCGAGGAAGAGCATCGTGCGGCCGGCGTAGCTGCCGAGCGCCTGCATCGCGGCATCGTTGATCATCCGAACCGGGCAGCCGAAGGCGCGCTGGTAGTTGAACTTCGTCCACCCGGGGCCGAGGTTGACCGGCTCCTTCGTCGGCTTGTTGCGCGCGACGGGACCGGGGTAGCCGATCGAGACGGCGTCGAAGTTCCAACCCTCCGTCGCTTCGAGCACCTCGTCCACCATCTGGCGTGGCGTGAGGCGCGGACCGGACGGGACCTTCACCGGGGTGCGTTGGCCGGAGGCGAGGAGCTTGACGTGCGACCCGCCGATGTCGATGACGAGAATTTTCACGGGAGAAGAATCATCGGTCCATCGCGGAGACGCAATC
>Ga0207691_10006819_pt1 | contig 11012 bp, 10 predicted proteins | sample KBSM13metaG_FD_184327 | JGI IMG/M metagenome (GOLD analysis project Ga0207691, IMG submission 184327) | Miscanthus rhizosphere microbial communities from Kellogg Biological Station, Michigan, USA - KBS M1-3 metaG (SPAdes) (version 2) | ecosystem: Host-associated > Plants > Roots > Rhizosphere >...
CGGAGGATCAAACCGCCTGATTGAGCCATGGTCGATTGCGAGAACCGAGTCCGGCTGGACGCATACCACGACGGGGAACTTTCCCCCGCCGAGCGGTCGGACGTCGAGGCGCATCTCCGCGACTGCCCGTCGTGCGCCGCCGAGTTGGCGGCGATACGAAGGATGTCCGTCGCTTTCGCCGACGCGGCCCCCCGGGAGCCGTCGCACGGGCAGCTGCTGGAGTTGGCCCGGAGCGTTCACGCCGAGCCGTCCGACGCCCGGATGCTCCTGGGGCTGTTCCGCGGGACGGCGGTCGCGGCGGCGGTGTTGCTCGCGTGTGCCCTGGCGGGGGCCGCGTACCTGTCGCAGCGGGCCAAGGCCGCGGCGCACGAGGCGATGGTGCTCGACCACGTGGCGACCTGGTCGCGGCCCGTGACGATCGCGACCGACCCGGTGAGCGACGAACGGCAGTACGAGCAACAGGTGCTCCTGGCGCAATGGATCGCCGACGACCTGCGGGGCCGGCAAGAGGAACGATGAGAAGCAAATTGTTGATTTTCGCGGTCGCCGCGATCTGCCTGGTGTTCGTCAGCGGCGTGGCGGTCGGGGTCGTGGGGCGCAGGGCGTTCCAGCCGAAGAAGTTCCAGTCGGTCCTCGTCGAGGAACTAGACCTTACGCCCGACCAGCGCCACAAGATTCAGCAGATCTGGAGCGAGGTGGCCGAACACCACACGCCCGTGCCGATGTCGGAGATCGAAAAGGCCGACGCCGCGCGGTGGCAGGCCATTGACGAGTTGCTCACGCCGGAGCAGCGGGCGCAATACGCCCGGATCCAGCAGCGGTTCGAGGACCGGATGCAGGGGCTCGATTCGGGCAACCGCTCGCGCGTGGCCGCGGCCGAGGGGCAGACCCGGCAACTGCTGACGCCCGCGCAGCGGGAAAAGTACGAACGGCTCCTGGCCCGGCCGACGCACGATTTCTTTTACCTGAAGACCCGGACGACGCAGCCGTCGTCGCACTGACGTGACACGGCCGCCCGCGGCCGCGTACCGTGTGCCCCGACAATTTCCCGGAGATACCCCATGCATAAATCCCGCGCGTTCACGCTCGTCGAGCTCTTGGTCGTAATTGCTATCATTGGTATTTTAACCGGCATACTCCTCCCCGTGGTGGCCAGGGCGCGGGGCGGCGCGGCCCGCGCCCGCTGCGCCGGCCACCTCCACGAGGTCGGGCACATGCTCCAGATGTACTTCGGCGAGAACCGCAACACGCTGCCGAAGCTGAACATGATGCCCTCGCTGCGGCCGCCCCTGAACGGCAACCCGGGCCTCGTTCAGCTCCTGGCACCCTACCACCGGGGCGACACGGAGGTCTTCCACTGCGCGGCCGACCAGATCACACAGCCGGTCGCGGACGCGCCTCCCGGGTTCGAGACCTACTTCGCCCGCGAGCAGAGCAGCTACTACTGGGACGAGGACGTCAGCATCTACGCGTCGCGCATCACCGAGCTGAAGGACAGCGCCGCGGTCCGGCTCGTGCAGGAATACGAGCCCTTCCACGGCCGGCCCGGCCGGAACGGCTCCATGAACCGCCTCTATGCCGACCTTCACGTAGACGGCAACGTCCCGTCGGAGATCGTCATCGGCGGATGACACACGCTCCGCAGTTCCTTCCGTCCTTCCGATCCTCAACCATGCGGAGGTCTCCCGTGCAGGCGATGAATCCAACGACGGCCCGTCCCGAATCCCGCGTTCCCAAACGCCGTACCCCCAGACAGCGAGGCGTCATCGCCGTCGCGTGCGTCGCCGTCGCCCTCCTGGCCGGGCTCGGCGTAAAACTGTGGCTGGATCATCGGGCCCCCTCGCCGGACGCCGACGCCGACCGGCTCTCGCAGTACATGGCCAGCCCCGCATTCGCCGCCCTGCCCGAGGCGCGGAAAGCCCCTTACATGGACGCCTTCCAGCGCGCCAGCGATCGCGGCGAACTCACCCCCGAACAGCAACAGGGCGTGATGAGCAATCACGGCGGAAAGAACCCGCTCCGCCAGTATTTCTCCCTGCAGCCCGGCAAGGAGCGGGAGAAGTTCCTGGACGACGTGATCGACCGCGTGTTGAAGTCAGAAAAGGAGCGCAAACTTCCCCCGCCGCCGGAGAAAGAGCAGGAGAAACCCATCCGGATCGACGGCGGGCGCCTGGCCGACGCCATCCCGCCGGAGGACCGGGCCCGGATGGGCCAGTTCCTGCAGGACCTGCACGACCGCCGGACCGCGCGCGGGCTGGCGGACGACGGGAAGTTTCTCTTCAACCGCGCGAATTAACCCCTGAACGCACGGTTGCTCGAAATCAACCAGGGGGCTGAAAGGCTCCCGAGGAAAATGGTCGCCCTCGTCGTCACCCCCCTCCGCGCTTCAACGATTCATGCCGTTCCTCTGTTCGATCAACGGCTGTTCGTCCACGCGGATCAGCCCGCGACGTGGCCGGTCGAAGTCCAGGACGACGTAGAGAACCAGCGCGAAGAGCAGATTCTGGACCGCCCAGAGGTAGTTGGAGGGCCGCTTCACCTGGCCCAGCGAGTGCCCGGTGAGTGCGCCCGAGGCGACGATACAAGCGCCGAGCAAGAGGATGACCGGCGGCGGCACATGGTTGCGCACCGACCACGCCCGCGTCGACGACAGGTCGATGACCGCGTTCGCGGCCGGCACGATCTGGCTGTTGCGTGTGAGGTCCGGGTCGCTTCGGGCGCTTGCTTCGACGGATCTCCACAGTGCGTCGAGCCGTGCGTCCATTTCCGCCGAATTGCGCCGGTAGGCGGCGGGGTCGAGCCCCTCGTCGAACAACCGGATGCGGACGTCCGTGTAGCCGCGCAGCGTGTCCCGGATGGCTTTCGCGTTGACTTGCGACAGCAGCCCGGCACGCAGGTAGCACGTGCCGATCGAATTGGCCTCGTCGAGGACGAGGCGCTGGCGGTCGTCGAACCGGCCGCTGGTCATCGAGTAGGTGAAGCCGAGGATGAGCGCGACCAGGCCGAGGATGCTCGACTTCAACCCGGTTCGGACGCCGAACGCCCGCTCGCTCTCGTCCTGCTCTTCCGACCGCCCGGCGCGGTAGCCGATGATCGCCGCGGGCGCCGTCAGCACGATGAGCCCTGCCACGATCGCCCACGTCGGCCATGTATAGATGATGTTCATGGTTTTAAGCGGGATCGAGCGTCGTTCGAGGGGCCGCGCGCCCCCTTGCCCGGTAAAGCCGCGCGCAGGCGAAAGTCAGGACGATCAACGCCGCCGCGAGGGCGAAGACCAGGTAGACCAGGTGGCGCAGGTTGGTCACCGCGTGGTCCGAGACCCGGTTCACCGCCACGATCCGCGCCTCCAGGGCCGGCGAATCCAGTGACGTGTTCAAGTCCTTGATCACCTCGTTCAACTGCTTCGACATCGCGGCGACCTGTTCGGCGGTCTTGGCATAGTCGAGGATGTCGAAGGGGCGCGCGGGCGGGGCGGACGGGTCGGGCGGGGGACCCGGGGGCGCCGGTTCGCCGACCCCGAACCGCTTCATCAGTGCGTCAAACGTTTTGAGCGTTGCGTTCAGTGACGTGGACATGCCGTCGCCGGCGTCTAACGTCTTGGTCAGGTTGGCGGAGAGTTCGCTCAGCTTGCCCTCCTGCGCCTCCAGGGCCCCGACGATGGCCTTGCGCTCCGCCGTGAGGCGGTCGGGCAACTCGGCGGCGGTCTTGCTGGCGGACTCGGTCGCACGGCTGATCCGCTCGGCCGCGTCCACGGCCCGCACGACCTCGCCCTGGTGGAGGAGGTCGTCGGCAATCAGTTCGACCTCCCACCGCAGCAGAACTGGCATGCGCTCGGCCATGAACATCGCGCGCTCGGCAAAAAGGCGCGAGCGCGTCACCTCGCGCACGGCGGGGTCCAGGCCGGCGGTGGGGTCCAGGCCGACCACGCCGAAAATGCTTCCCGGCTGGGATGACCGGGACGCAGTCTGCCTGATGAGAACGCTGATCGCCTGCGGTCGGGCGAAGAAGCCCTCGTGCACGTCGGGGTTGCTCTGCCACCATTTCCGGATCGCGTCGCGCACTTCCTGCTGCTGTTGGCGCGAAAACGACGAGTCGGCCATTGCCCACGCTTCGGCCTCCAAGGACTTGCTCGTATTCAGCCACGGCTGGAAGCTCGGGCCGTCGGGGCCCTTGACCCAGACGTCTTCCAGAGTCATGCGGGTGACGGTGGTCAGGGAGAGGAAGTCGACGAGATTGGCATGCGGGTCGGGCCCGCCGGCAATGCCGAGGGCCGCCGTTCCCGCGGCAATCTTCCATCGCAACGCCCGGACCCGCGCCTCGTCAGTACCCACCCGGCCGGCGTAATCGTCGAGCGCCACGGTGGTGCGGTTGGCGTACTCGACTGCGAAGCGCTGCAGCCCCGCCTGCACGAACGCCGGGTCCGGCGCCGCGGGTTTGCCGCCCGGGACGACCATGCCGGCCGCGTGCATCGGCAGCTCGGCCGTCTCTTGGGCAAATCGGCATCCGCCCGACGTAAGTGCCATCAATGCCATCAATCCAAACGTGACGGCCCCGAATCGCATTCGTCGTTTCAATGTTGGCACGATTCCCCTGTACTTCAGTCAACTCCAACGACCAGCTTAATCACCACGTACGTAAGGTCGTCGCAGAGCACGCCCGCGGAGAATTCCTGCTGGCGCTGATAGATGCCTTGGTCAATCTCCGCCGCGGACAGATGCGCTAGTGCCGCCATTGCTTCGAGGACCCGCTCCTTTCCGAACAGATCGCCCGCGGCATTCCTCGATTCCCAGAGTCCGTCCGTTCCCACGAGCATGACCTGGCCGACGCGCAACCCGGTGTGAACCCGTTCCTCGTACGATTCCGAATCCATTACGCCGAGCGGCATCCCACCCTCGCCCTCGATCTCCCGCGACGTCCCGTCGACCGGGTCATACAACAGCGGCTGGTCGTGGCCTGCCGACGCCCACCGCAGGGAGTTGGAGTTCATGTCCACGACGCACAAGAACATCGTCATGAATCGGGTGCCGCCCGTGTCATCGACGAGCAGGCGGTTGACGTGGGTAAGGAGGTCTCCGAGGGAACCACGCTGGAGGACGTGGGAGCGCAGGACGCCGCGGGCGGTCGCCATCAACATGGCGGCGGCAATGCCGTGCCCCATGACGTCGCCCAGCGCGAGAAACAGCCTGTTTCCCCCGACCTCCTCTACGTCGAGATAGTCATAGTAGTCCCCGCCCGTCTCGTCGCAGTATTGCGACCTCGCGGCCATGTCGACGCCCCGGACCTTGGGCTTGCGGCTCGGCAGCAGGTTTTGCTGGACCTCCATGGCCAGGTTCAGCGCGTGTCTGAGGCGCATGCGGTCCGTCAACCCATCGGCCATTGAGTTCAGTGCCGTGGACAACTGCATCATTTCCCGGTTGTCCGTCCGGGCAATCCTGGCCTCCAGGTCACCGCCGCCCACGCGCCGGGCGTGGTCTACGACGGCGACGATGGGACGGACGAGCCAGCGTGCCGTGCCGAGCCCCAGGCCCAAAGCCGCCAGCACCGCGAGGGCGCCGAGAATCAGGCTGTGCCGGCGGCTGCGCTGCACGTCCGCCAGGAAGTCGGAATCCGGCACGAGCGTCACAATCAGCCAGTCCAGATTCCGGCGGTTGTGGAACGAAGAGACGACGATTTGCGTGGGGCCCTCGTCGAGCATCGCGTGGGCACGCTGTATTCCCTTGATCGCCTCCAGCGAACCAAACCGGTGCTTCAGCTCCCGCGCCGCCGCCGCGATGCGCGCGTCGGGGGCCTCGGTCGCCGGCAACCGGCCGGTTCCGTCCTTCATGCAACTGAGCCCCCGGCTCGTGGCGACGAGGTTTCCGTCGCGCTCGATGATGAAGGCGCTTCCGGTCTTCCCGATCTCGAGTCGCCTGAGGAAGGCGGAAATGTCCGCGAGCGTCAACTCGCAGCTGATCACCCCTTGCAGGGTGTCTTTGTCGTCTCGGAACGGTTCGACGTACGAGATCCCGAGCGTCTGCGCGGTTCCGCCCCGGATCCAGGGGTACACGCTGGCCCAGGTCGGGCCGTCCGCTTCGATTGCCGTGCGGTACCACGGTCGGGCCACGGGGTTGTACGCGTACGAGTGAAGGGGCTGCGTTGCCGGGACCCGCCCGTCTGCCGCCATGGTGTACTCGTCCATCGACGAGTCCGGCTTCGCCTTGATCGCGTACTCGTAGGTCGTCTCACCCGGGTAACGGATGACCCACATCACCTGCCCGGCCTCGCCGGCGATGACGACGCTACTGACGTCCGGGAACGTCGCCAGCGTTTCGAAGACCGGCTTGCTGTTGCGGGTCACGTCGGCGATCGACAGAACTCCCTCACGCAGCCGCGACCGGTTCAGCCTGTTGATCGCGGGCGGCAGGTCCACGAGCTGCCGCAGGTGCGACTCGATCCGGCTGTGGATCTGGCGCATGTTCTGGTCGGCGAGGTCGCTCACTGCTCGCTGCGCGGTCTCATACGCGATCACGGTCAATACGACTGCCACGACGACGACTGGAGCCATGACCACCGCCGGCATGATCCAACGGATCGAGACCTTCGGCATGAACGAAACCGTCATAGACTGTCGCCGTTTGGTCCCCGTTCAACTGACAGAGGGTGACCAACGTGCCTCATCAAATGTGACCGCCGAACTACTTCGGGAACAGGAACGTCATGACGAACCGCGCGCCCCATTCCGGGCCGCCGTCCGGTGACGCGGCGTAGTAGCGCGGGCCGCCGCTGAGCTGGACGGGCAGTTTGCCGAACTTGACGACCTGGCTGGCGAACAGGTTGATCGGCACGGTCCACTGTTCGTTCGCCCAGTCGTAGGTCGATTCCGTGTTGACGCCGAGCGTCGTCGCGGTCGGCCAGGTGTGGGTGAGGAACGGCTGGATGAACGTGGAGTTCACTTCCCCGCGGTCGTCGGCGCCGGCGTAGGACCAGATGTGGTTGGCGAGCACGCCGTAGGTCCAGCCGTGTTCCTGCCTGAGAACCAACCCGGTGGGACCGGCGCCCCATTTCTCGGAGCCGAGGGCGTCATCTGTCGCGGTCGGCCAGAGAAACGCGGGACCGACGCCCCAGATCCATCCGCCCGACGTCGGCTGTTTTGGCGAAAAGAAGAAGCTCTGCAGGGTGTCGCCGAGGCCGAACTTACTGTCGATGCCGTCGGCGATGGATTCCTGATAGACCACGGGCACGATCGTACGGACGATCAGGTTCCAATCTTCACTGATCGACACGGGGATGACCGGCTGGACGTTGAGCGTGAGCTTATAGGCGTCCTTGGGGCCGAAGCCCGTGTCATAGTTGAACTGGAGCGGCACGCTGATCAGGCTGGCGACGGGGTTGTTCAGCTTTTTCGCCAGCTCCACGCTGTTGTCTGCGCTGGCATCGGCATTGTCCGCGCCACCGCTCGACGCGCTATGTGTTTCCTGTACGCCGCTCTCAGGGGCGGTGGCCAGCGCGTATAGGGACCGATCGGATAAAGGCCCGTCGACGTCTTCCGCCTTGGCTGACCCGGCGACGAGGGCGATGAGGAGCACGGGGATTCCGATTCGATTCAAGTGTTGCATCTGAAGTTTTCTGGTCAGCGTTAAGCACACTTCATCTGCGGAATCCGCCGAAGTGACCGCCCCCGCCCCCGAATCCTCCGCCCCCACCGAATCCGCCGCCCCCGCGGTCTGAGAAGGAGGAGAAGGCGTTGCTGCTTCCGTGGTTGCGCGACCAGGAGTCGGAGTCGAGGCCGGACTGGTTGAAATGATTGCCCCAGCTGTCGCCGCCACCGCCGCCGCGGTTGCCCTCCCAGCTGTTCTTGTCTGAGTTCCAGTCGCCGCCGGAGCTGCTCTTCTGCCAGTTGCTCTTTGCCTGGCTGTAGTTCTCTTGTCCGGCGGGCTTGTTCCAGTCGTTGTCGTTCCAGTTCCCGTTGCCGCCGTATTTTTTCCACCCGTCGCCGCCATTCTTGTAGACGTTGCCGTCGTGGCTGGCGTAGAGGTCGCCGCTGCTGGTGCGGGCGACGGAGGAATTGGTGACGTTGCTGCGTGCGCCTTCGGCCCACTTTCCCTGGGAGTTCTCCGCGTAGCCGACGCCGCCGCGCCAGTTGGATTGGTGCCCGGCCTCCTGCGCCCACTTGTTGCCCTGCTGGACGTAGCTGTTGCCCCAGGACTTGTAGCCGTTCGTCCCGCCGGTGTGCTGGGAATAGGTTTTGGTCCAGGGGTTGTAGGCCTGTCCGCCCCAGCGCGCGCCGCCCGGCCCCGAGGCATAGCCGCCGCGGTAGTAGTTCCCCGTAGCCGGGTTGTATCCGGCGCGGTACCCGGCGCCGCCGTACGGCCCGTAGCACGATCCGCCGCGGTAATACCCGCCGTAGCCGTAGTGGTAGAACGAGGCGCAGCCGTAGGAGTAGTAGCACGGGTGGCAGCAACTGCTGGTGATCGCGGCGCCGACCATCATCCCGGCACCGAACATCAGCACCCCGGTCGCCGCGACGTATTCCCCGCTGTAGCCGGAGGTGTACCCGACGTAGACCGTCGACGGCGTCGATCCGTAGACGTAGCAGTAGGTGACGTTATAGAGCGGGGACGTAGGCGGGATGGTGTAAATGACCTGCGGCACGGACGTGCAGACGATCCACGGGCCCAGCGCCGACGTGCACTCGAACCACACGCCGTTGTAGCAGCAATAGTACCTGCCGTTCGCGAGAATGACCTGGTGACCGGTGTTGACGGCATAGGTCATCGTCGTCCCCTCGATGGGGATGAACTTCGGCTCGCCGACGTAGGTCACGTCCACCTTCGCGGTGGCGATGTCGATCGAGGCCTTGTGGGGAATCGAGGCCAGGAGGATCGCGTCCTCCGCCTCCTGCGTGTCACGAACGGAGCAGAGCACGTAGCTCATCGGGGAATCGCGCGGGATCTTCGCAAATTCCGCCGGCAGGTTGGTCGACGCCGCCGACCATGGGCCGTTCAGGTCCTTGGCGCGAAACCACCGGCCCGCGTCGAGGAAGTAGTAGTCTCCGTTGGGCATATCCCAGAAGAGTGGCAGCATCGGATTGCTGACGTACATCAGACGCGTTCCCGAAATTGCCGCGAACTTCGGCGGGCCGTCGGTGAGGATCAGTTCGGACGGCTTTGTCTCCGCGAACACGCGGGGCGCGGTGCCCGCCGACTTGGCGGGAATGTGCTTTTTGACCTCTTCCCACTCGCCCTCCGAGGGGAGGTGAGAAAACTCCTCCGGCAGGCTCGTCGTCGCCATCCACGGGCCCTTCATCGCGTCGCGCCCCATCAGCCAGGTGTCGTTGTCCAGCAGGTAGCACATGGACGTGGAGGGGTCCCGGATGACCGGCCAGTTGGTGTTGACGGCGAACGTCAACTTCGTGCCCGCGATCGGCTTGAACTCCGGCTCGCCGAGGTAGATCACCAGGATGGCGGGCGTCTCGCTGTAATAGATCGGCGGGGGGTCGTAATTCAGGGTGACCCTGGGGACCTTGGGCTTCTCGTGCAGACACGCGAGGACCTGGTCGAGCGAGACGTCGAGATAATTCAGATTCGGCAACAGGTCCTTGACCATCGCCTTGAGAGGCGCGGCCTGTGCTTCCGGCATGTTGGGGAAGCGCACCGCCACGTCCATGTTGGTCATCAGGACGGTCCGTGCCTCGTCGTCCGCCATCGTGTCGCCCTGGACGGCGACCACGCCGTAGTCCGTATGCTTGCTGCCGGCCAGAGTCAGCGCCACCGCGGCGCGGAAGCGGATCTTTGCCTGGTCGGTCCAGGAATCGACCTGCGGTTGGTAAAGGACCATCGAGTCGCCGGTGACCGATTGATACGTCCGCGGCCAGACGTGGGAGGCCGCCCCGCTAGAAGCCACTGCCCCCGGCGCCGCCGCGCTGGCGGTGACGTACGAGTCCGCGGGAACGAACGGCGGCATGGCGACCGGTGGCGGCGTCTTTTTGGCGCAACCGACCAGTGCGAAAAGCTGAATACTTACGACCGTGACGCGCCACGCCAGGCGTTGCATGCCGTCGCTCCTTCCGACTAAATGCCCTCAAACCCAGCCGCGGGGGCCGGTCACCGAAACCCCACGGCGGCGCGGGAACAAGACTGCCGCCTACATTTCCTGGAACTCAATCGCGACCGCTTCGCTGATTTGCGCGACCACGTCGTCGCCCACGTTCGCCTCGGACAGGTCGACGCCCTTGGCGACCTTGATCGTCTTGAACGAGCCGTCGGGAAGCTGCAGCGTGACCTTCCGCTTGGAGCGGTCGATGGCGGTGATCTTCGACGTGAGGTCGGTCTCGTCGCCCGCGAGCACGACCGTGTCGCCGGCGGTCGCGGCGCCGGCGGCGACGTCGATCTCGGTGGCGCCCGGCGCCGCCTTGTCCCCCTTGCGCAGATTGACCGCCACTTCCTCCGTGAGCGTCGCCCGGAGGCGGTCTCCGACCTGTAACTGGCTGATGTCTTGGTCGGGACGCGCCTTGAACGTGATGCGCCGGCCGCCGTCGGAGATGGTCACGCGGCGCTTGGCGGCGTCGACGGCCGTCACCTTCGCGTCAATGTGGTAGGTGTCGATCACGGCCTCGCCGTCGGCGGTCTTGACGACCGTCTCTTGCGGCTTGGGGCCACTGTGGCATCCCGTAAAAGCGGCAACCCCCAGGGGGAGCGCGGCGAGGGTGAGAGCTCTGAATGTCCGGTTGTTCATGCTGGTTCCTTCGGATCCTGTTTTGTCTTCGACTCGTCGGCGCCCAGGCGCCGGAGTCGAGGGTTAGCTGGCCGCTCCGCGGCGGGATGCTGGCGCAGGTCTTCTGCGCTCACGGCGTCGGGACGATCGTGTAGTAAACGCCGTTGTTGCCGAACGCCGGGTGGTACCACGTGGAGCCGGCCTGGTAGTACTGGGCGCCGTTCACCACCAGCGACTTGGCGCCCGGCGGCAGGACGGTGACGTGCTCGCCAACGGCGGCGGGCTGGACGACCACGACTGGGGCTGGGGCTGGGGCCGTG
>Ga0207691_10006820_pt1 | contig 11012 bp, 8 predicted proteins | sample KBSM13metaG_FD_184327 | JGI IMG/M metagenome (GOLD analysis project Ga0207691, IMG submission 184327) | Miscanthus rhizosphere microbial communities from Kellogg Biological Station, Michigan, USA - KBS M1-3 metaG (SPAdes) (version 2) | ecosystem: Host-associated > Plants > Roots > Rhizosphere >...
ATCCTTACTGATTGAGCGGTCAGTCACGCGTGAGCCGCGATCTGCGGTGTGCGAAGCTGTCTACTACCTAAGTTTGCTTAGTTGGGCAGGCTGCATAGTGGTTTTAGCTGTAGTCTCCGCAGCGATCACCACCAGTTCAACAGATTGCGACGTCTCAAACGCCTCCACAGGGAACACGAAGACGGCTTCGCTCGATTGAAATTTCGCACCGAACCCGTTTTGCAGAGTCTTTGGTGTGATCGATTTTTTCAGTGGCTTTATGATTTGCTCGTTCCGCTTGATCGCCATGTCTTCGATCATGCTGAACGTTTTGTAAGGAGTGACCACAACGCCAACCATCCCCTCGTTTGCGGCAGCCTGGGTGAGCTTTGGCTCTGAAAGCTTGCGCTTTGCTTCACTCCTATCGAGCATGACCCGTAGATAAGGCGATGAAATTGTGAATTGGTAGTTGTAGAAGGTGTTCCCTGCTAGCCCCACTGCCACCTGTGTTGTGTGAGTAGATAAATCGAAACATTCCTCGGGTATGGACGGCTTCTTCGGGCCATGTAGCGCAGTAGTTTGTGCCGCCCCGTCTTTAGCCTCGAACTGTGCGCGCAGCCGCTCGGCGTAAGCTTGGCCTTCTTTAGTGCGCAGGCCGCTCAGGATTTCCTCGACGGGGGAGCATCTTTCCGCATCCGCGACGGCTTGTGCGAATGTTTCGGGCGAAAGCAGCCTGATACCACTGGGCTGTCCCGCCTGCCGAGCAGCGGCGCTAACGCTGATCGAGACAAACATTCCGCCGACGATTAGTGCTTTCAATCCGGTCGTCATATGTTCAAGCCATCCCTTTCCTTTGTGCTTCTTGATTCATCGGCTGATCGCGGGTCTGTCGTCAGACCTTAGTGGAGCACGCGGTCAGGTTGGATCGTGACTTGACCCGTAAGTCCTTTTCAGGGACGCGCAGTCGGCGTCGGAGAGCGATTCACCTGTGGGCCCTAAAAAACCGGGTGGCTCCAGATGGTCCCGCCCAGTCCGACAAATGTCGGACTCGGTCTTTGCTTCATGCGGAGCACATTCTCGATTGATTTCTATAGTTCTCGCTGGATGCGATGTGACATTTTGCAAGCGTAAAGAAAACCTTGGCCCCATCCGAGTGAAATGGCGTCAAAACCGATTCTTCAAGCCGACAAGACTTAGCAAGAACTCACCTGACGAAGGTTGTTCCAGTCAGGGTAGAGACGAAAGGGAGAGACAGGTGTTGATTTCAGCGACAACGATGGTGAGGAGTGAGTTTCAAACAGAACCGCGAAAGAAGAGTGATGAAGACAACCTGAGAAACGGCAGCACCTTGAAGTACGGAATTCACAACGCCATTCGCATGAGCAGTTGAATCTCATCGCCGTAGCCGTTCCAGGCACCTCGCTTCTGAGGATGACTAACCGGGAGCAACTTCTAGCATCGTTGACGTGGACCGACACTCGTTGAGATTTCCCACCACGCTTGACTCTCGGTCCACTGACAGATGTTTCTCTCGCGAATGAGACGTTGAGGCCAATGTGCGGCTGTGCGCATCCGCTGATTAAAGTCAGATAATCCGCACACATCAATTGTGCAGTCACGCGACTCGAACATTCGCAACAGGCCTTTCGCTGCAACTTTGCCGAGCGCCACAATACGGTTAGCGTCGGTGTCTGTGATGCGCCGCCATAGCCAGTCTTGGTTAACGCGATGCTCGACATAGGATAGAAACAGGTTTCTGTTTTCACCTGTCACTAACCCGTCATCCGCTGACGAGTGTCCCGTCTGTTTGTCTCGCAGGACGAAACTGACGCGGCATAGGTCCCACACGGCAAGACCAGAGCAGTCCATCGGTGTCGAGGTCGCACGCGCAAGCGCAGCTACTCGTGAATAGTAGTTTGGGTCTCCGACGACTACGTCCTCGATGAATTTCTGTTGAAATGCCCGCCATGAGTCAGCTTTCACGTAGTCATCAAGATCCATGCATCGAGATCGCTTTGCAGTTCCGCGCACGAACGGCGCATACGCGGACCCGACTACGAGAATCGACCGTTGGGAGCGCCAGTTGCGTCCAAGGAGGTCAGGCACCCACGGCAATGCGACGCCGGGCCTGAGCATAATCTGTTCTGCACCTACACTGGGTGGGTCGCTTGCGTGCGTCGAGGGTTGAATGTCATTCTGAACAATCGGAGAACGTGTCCAAATCTCCGAATTGATCTCATCTTCGGATTCAGTTGCCGACCAAAAAAGAATGGCTGTCATTTAGTAAAGCAGGTCGTAGCCACTCGATTCAAGCGACGACTCAGAGATAGTTCAATAAGTGATCGCGGGGACTGGTGGAACTGCCCGCCCACGACGGATCTCTTTGACCGCGAACCTGAATGTCCTACTGCGTTGGCACCGCACATTGCCTGACATCGACGAACGCGTCAGTCACAAACGCCGGCGCAACTGATAAACCTAACGTGTGATGAACGGTGTGGATTGCTGTCTCCCACTCGGCGCGTGTTGAAGGACCCTTCACGTCATGGTCTCCGATCAGATAGAGGAACACGAGGCGGGTACGGACTCCGTTCAGTTGATCGAGCAGGTACGCATGCGCCAAGCGATTGCCGTACTGGTAAAACTGCTTGGACCAGTCGTAGCCTGGTCGCACGCCCAACCCAAGGGCTGCTTCGCTGAGCGATGACTGAATCTGCATTAGGCTGGATTCGGACGCACCTGTCGCAGGCGAGTACAACTCGTTCAGGTGCGCCTTGGCTTCAACCAGGACAACCTCGCCAGATGCGGCTCGACCCAGCGCGTCCCACTGCGGGCCGCCGAGTGGCCAGAAGGTGCGCAGCGGGCGCGTCTGCAGGTCGATGCCGAGCAGATCGAGGAACCCCTGATCCCGGTACTCAGCGTAGTCGTCGGCGCGCACTGGCGAACGCCAGTCAATCGGGCCAAGCCCAAGCGACTCGTTGAGGCGATCGGGTGCTTCGTTGACAAGCCACTGCATCCAGCGTTGGCTACCTTTGCCGCGAATTCCCTGCGGAAAGCGTCCCATTAAAACCGACCTCCTTCTAAAGTGACGTTTCGTTCCCGAGTGCGCGCCAAACGTCGATGAATCTTTCGACGGTCACATTGTCAGGGAGCACGCTGCGTACATTGCGCCCCTTCTTCTTGCCTTCACGTCCAGCAAACCAATGCTGACCAACCGCTTGGTCCAATCGAGCGAGGATCTCCGTCTTTTGTGGCGGGGAAAGTCTCCACCTTGAAACTGGGAAGCTAATCCCACCGTTCGCGTTGATCTTGAAGCACTCGATGTTGGCTGCAGCACTCCACACAGTGAACGACGGTAGGTCGGGCTTCGATGGCCAGCGAACCCTGAACTCCGGTTCCGAATTGCCGAATCGTCGAAGCCGATCGATGACTCGTCGGACCTCATCGGACAATCCAGCAATCCGCCAACGAAACAGCGCCTCTGCGTCGTCGCGATTACCCTCGTACCAGTTGAGGATTAGGGGGATATCTGAATGACGATCATGCTCGCGGACCAGATCGTGCAAAGGCAAGACAGTTAGGTCGGTGATTCGATGTTGTTTTGGGATCCGATCATCGAGCCAGCAGACGACCCACCAAAGGGCAGTTGGATTGTCCCGCTTCAGGGCGCCCCACTCGTCGAGATGATGCCAAAAGTTGCTACTGCGATACTCAAACTCAATCTGGATCGGCCCGCCGTCTATTGCACTGATCGCTGTACAGTCGGGGAACACCGTGCCTGTGCGGACGACTGCGAGAGGAGAGCGCGGGAGAAGATCGAGCCCGAGTAGCCTGCCGAAAAGCACGACAACTTCTTGCTCAGTGCACGGTTCCCATACAAACCCTCGGAAATTTGATGGACAGGCAGTCGGGGGCTTTGACGCGGGATCCAGAACTTCTTCGTGCTTCATCGGCTGGAAGGTGTCGTCATCGAGTAGTGTTTAGCCGTCCGAAAACTCTTCACGTCTCATATCGGCCGTTCCCATCGTGCGACTAGGGGGCAGTCCTGACGGCGAGCTATGCCGACTAGAGTGGCGAGTGCCGTAATTGGTGTGAAACAGGGACTCGAGGTGACCACTTCCGGCGGCCCCCAAAAAGCGGTTTATGGCTTCAGGCACTCCAACATCTGTTGGAGTGAATTTTCTCGGTGATACGGAGCATGTTTCCACATGAACCGATTTCTCTAGATACTTCGGCCATGAAAATTCGGCATACCCAGGGTGAACCGCCTCTCGGCAGACCACATTCCCCCGCTGACAGATTGGACACACGATGAGTTGGGCACTGTAGAGCCAAGAGTAGGAAAGGAGAAACGAACGCGTGCGGAGCAAACTGACTGCTGAATCAGGCAGTCCGACACACTGAGGCGATGATGTACCGCGCAAGTGATGAGGGATTGACTTTTCATTATTTTTCTCCGCCGGATCGGCTATGAGAAGTGGAACTACGAAGAATACCAATCAACAAAATTGCCGCCCAGCACCGAAACCCAGTCCTTTACCCGTTCGAGTCTTACTAAGTATGGACCGCGCATCGGATGTCCCGCGCCAGGGTAGAAGACGGCCTGGAACAACGAGAAAGAATCTATACGGAGCTAATCAGAACGGGGTGCAGACGGGAAACACGAGCGATGTCACTACGAGACCGGCGACAGCGGCTGTGGTGCGAACTAAGTCCCGGCGACTCGAGAAGCCGCCGCTTCATTGCTCCATCTGTGAAATCGGTCTCGAGTGTCCTGAGTATCACGAGGGGTACGTCTGTGCATTCACGCCGCAATTTGCAAACGTCAATACACGGTCGATGGAGGGAATCATCGATCATCTCGCACAGATATTTGAAGACAACATTCTGCGGTTGAGGCGAGCGCGATTGGCGGAGGAGATCCTTCTTGGGGGGCGCGCAGATCGCAAAACCACCAGGCTGTCAACTCTGTGCATGCGTCAGGCGGCGCAGCTTGTGGAGTATATGCGTGCACTCGAATCAACGAGTGTAGTCGCTTCTGGGGAAGGCATCCTCTCCCAGATCTTCGGACACTTAATCAAAGGACACGACATCGTACTCAGCCGAAAATAATCGCAAATCTTGTTAGAGGTCGTGCTGCAGTGAATCACAGTTTGCCTGGAACGAACGAATTGCCTATCCGACGCGAAGGCCCGGCTACTGCAGGTGCGGAGACAGTAACCGGTCCGACAAAGACCACATCGCAACATGCTAAGACACCGGCCAGTAACGTACAGCGAAGCACTGCCTGTGATCAGTTCTCGGGTTGAGTGGTGCGTTGAGATTCTGTGCTCATTGCTATGCGGCTGTGACGCTGAACGAGGTCCTCAATCGATGCGTGCCGTCGGCTCGATCTTCGATGCCGCCCAGCGAGGTACACGTTTCCACATGTCTCGCAACTGCGAATCGCGCTTCCGGAAGTCGGGATAGTGGTGGCCCACGAGACTCCAGAACTTCTCTGAATGATTCATCTCCGAGAGATGACAAAGCTCGTGGATCATGACGTAGTCCACCAAAACTGGCGGCAAGAACAGCAAATTGGCATTCAGAGAAATCGTTTGCCGCTTGGAACAACTAGCCCAGCGCGTTCTTTGTTTCTTGACCAGAACTCGCTTGAATGACAAGTGTGTGCGCAGGCTCAACTCGTTGAGTCTCGCCACGAGGTATCTCCGCGTCTGACGCATCAGCCACCGATTCAAGGCCGCGCGACAAGCAGCTTCATCGCTCAGTTTGCCAACAACCAACAAGGTTGACGGCTGGACTTCTCGCACTGCGACGTGTGGCGCTTTGCTTTCACACTTCCGAATGCTCCAGACGAGCCCGAGCGCCTGGAGCTTGATCTCGGTAGGTAACAGCCAGGTGGGGCTGGGTGCAAAAAACTTCCGGCGTGCCTCTACTCGTTCCAGCGACGCACGTATCCAACTCTTCTTGCGTTCCAAAAGAGCAGGCACCTTAGTCTCGTCGTATCCTCGCGGAACAAACACCTCTAAACCGCGCTGGATTGTCACGCGGAGCCGAATATTGCGTGCGCTCCGGCTAACGCGAAGTCGGTACTGGAACCGAGCCTCACTCATAGGACTGAGCACGATAGTTCAACCGCCGCAATAATTTGATGCACCGATCAACGAAATCTTTGTCGATCCCGTGCAACTCCGCGGCGGGGAATTGCTTCACCAGGATCTTTGTGAATTCACGAAAGAGGTCCTTGTTGCTGGCATCTTCCTGCTCAGTCCAACCCGGAAACAAGAGTTCGTCTGCCTTTGCAAGTAACGCGGCAGCCATCTGGCCCGCAGCTTCGGTCGAGAGCCTCGGCGAGCGTTCTTGGGCCGCTTTCGTAAAACTCTCCGCAATCGGCCTCTGAGATTCTTGAATCAGAGCGACGGTTTCCTTAGTAAGGCCTTCCAGTTCCTTTAGCAGCGCCAACCCTGCCAGAGTGCCGTTGCGTTTTTGTTGCACAACCCGTTTCAACCTCTCGCTCAACGGTTGAAACTCCTCGTCTTCTCCGACCCGGACTTTTAGCTCGGCGGCGAGGAGCGCCTCAATGTTCAATGCTTTGGAATCGGGCGGGCGCTCATCGATCTTGGTGAGGTAATCCGCGTCGAGGACGTACGTCGGCAGATTCTTCTTCAAGTCCTCCACATCGACATGCTGCCTGATCAACTCGCGCGTTTTCGCACCATCGACTGGATCGGTTTCAAACTTCTGCGCGAGCGGGTAGAACTCCTTAACGTAGTACATCCATAGGCGACCCAGCCACAGATAGCTCGGCTCATGGTCGATGAGAAACGGATCAGGATGTAACGTCTCCCAGAGGAGGCTCAAATTGCGATAGCCAAGCTCGAACTTCTCGCGCTTCGGCTCGTTCAGATTCAACCAGGCAAGAATGTTCATGATGTTCTCGCGGTTGCCCGATTTTGGAAACTCAGCAAACAACTCCATCTGAAATTGAATTTCCAACTTGAACGTTTCGCGCATGCCTGTAAACGGGAAGGCGACTTCACCGAGTTCGTTCTTGTCGTAATTGAGTGCCTCCTCGAGCTTGTCGAAGACGCCATAGTAATCAAGCACGACGCCGACTGGTTTCAACTCGTTATAGGGTCTGTTCACACGCGCAATGGCTTGTAGCAACCCGTGATCACGCAAACCTGCGTCGAGGTACATCGTTTCGAGAATGGGCGCGTCGAATCCAGTCGTCAGCATGTCGCAGACAATGAAAATTTCGACATTGCGCCACCTGTTGTCCGGCTTCGCTTGCTCTGCGGGGTCAACTGGCTTTTCCTTCTTAAACTCCTCGATCGCTTTCTTTCTGTCACCCTCAGATAGGTAGTATTTTTGAATCTGCTGCTTGTCTTTGTCCTTCTCCGGATTGGGCGAGTAAATTGGCAAAGACACCTGCTCGCCAAGCAAAGCATCGAAGGCTTCCTTGTACAGGACGCACGTTTCGCGGTCGTAACAAACAAGCATCGCCTTGAAACGGTTGGGACGAACACGTTCAGTGAAATCTCTAGCGATGTCGTCGGCAATCAAGGCAATACGCTTCGGCAATTTGAGAATCACTTCCAGCTTCGCGTTGTCAGTCTTCAGCTTCTCGCGCTCGCCTGGAGGCAGATGTGCGAATTCGCGCTCGAACACGGCGTCAAGCTTCTCGCCCCAGACAGCCCAGTCGCCTACCCTCGGTTTGAAATGAATCGGCTTGGTGGCACCGTCGCGGATTGCATCCGCTATCGAATAGCGACCACCCGGTTCCATGTATCTCTCGAAGCGTTCCTGCCCTGTTTCGTCCTTTCCAAGAAGCCGGCCGAAAGCAACGGGTGTGTTGTGGTCATCGTTTTCGATGGGCGTACCGGTGAATCCAAAAAGGGACGCCGCTGGCAGTGTGGCTCGCATCCACTTACCGAAATCACCTTCTTGTGAGCGATGCGCTTCGTCAATGAGAGCGATCACATTCGGTCTCGGCACAGCGAACTGCTCGTGGCCAGTGAACTTGTGCATTATCGTGACGATGATGCCTCGATAACCATCACCATCACTCAGGAGCTTGATAAGGTCGGCTTTGTTTTCGGCAATTCTGCAGGTCTCCGTGTTCGTGCGAACGAATTGGCCCGTCATTTGATCTTGTAGCTGGTCGCGGTCGATGATGACAATAACTGTTGGCTGCTGAAGCCTAGGGTCATTCCACAGCTTTCGTGCCGCGAACAGAATCGTAAGACTCTTGCCGCTACCCTGTGTGTGCCAGACTAGACCCCGCCGCCATTCCTGCTCGCGGTCAAGGTCAAGCGCACGTCGGACGATCTCGTTAGCGGCGGCGAACTGTTGATAACGAGCGACCTTCTTAACAGGACGGCCTTCTTCGACTTCAAAAACGATGAAGTTTTGGAGGATGTCGAGGAAATTGCCCCTGTCGAACAAGCCAAAAACCGAACGCTTCATCCGGTCAGTCTCTGCAATGTTCGTGTGAGGGGCTGGGTCGCGCCATTCCTGCCAAGTGTGAAACTTGGTGGCAGGAACCCCATAGCGGAACACTAACTCGTTGACCGCTCCGCAAAAGGCGTTGGAGTAGTAAAGCTGTGGCGCCTCGCGCGAGTAACGGCCGCATTGTCTTGCACCCTCAGTCCAGTCCAGATGCCAATCGCGACCAGTGGTCTTGGCCTCGATATTGGAGATCGGGATGCCATTGACAAAGAGCAGAATGTCAGTCCGGATGTTGTCCTTTGGTCCTTCGACGCGGAATTGGTTGGTAACGAGGAAATCGTTGTTCTCGATGTTGTAGTCAATTAGGTGGACAGTTGCTTCCTTTTCATCCACCGCGAACTTCATAGTTTTTTCGTTCCGCAACCACCGCAGCCATTCCCGATTATCGCGCTCCACTCGGAGACGCGATATGACCCGTTCCGCGCGTTCGTCGTCTGTGATGACACCAGGATTGAGGGCGATGAGTCGCTCCTTGAGGATCGGTAACAGAAGCACTTCACGCTCGTCCACAGAGCCGTCGGCCCGGCGAGCGCGGTATTCACGCGCCACCGCCCTGGCATCCTCAAAACGCCAACCCAATTCTTCTGATTGCAACCAGTCCAAGATAGGATCTTCGACAGTGCGCGCCTCGTTGGGCAGTTGGATAGCTGCAGTGCTCATGGGTTAATCACTACTCTGACTCGTCCCGTCATAAGATTCTGGAGCAGGGAGCGCTTGAGTTGATTGAGGGCGGTGAGTTCGCCTTCGCAGGCGGCGATGTTGTCGTTGGCTGCACACAACATTTGCGAGACATGCTCCTGTTCGTCCTCTTTAGGGCGCTGAATGAGAAGTCGGCGCAGGCCGCGACGATTGATGGTGTTGAGGCCGCTACTTGTGTTGCAGGTGGCCCGCCAGTGGCGGCGAACACGTGCTGAGTTCAGCACTCCGAGAAGAAAGAGTCGGTTAAACGCGACATTAGGCTGCAGCCGAACACAAAAGAGGTGGTTTTGATATGCGAAGCCTGACACCTGCTCAGTGGCAAGTGCTGCGCGGCCAATTTCGGCTGGATTTGCGTGTCCTTCCACAACGAGAATATCGCCGACTTCGATGAGGGAGGCGCGCACTTCCTGAGCGAAAAGCTCCATGTAGCGAACGTCTTCGAGGTCCAGGCGCTCGCGCTGAACGTGAATCACTGTCAGGTAGCGATACGGGTTCGACTTCGGGTCTCGGTCGCTATTAAGTGCGATTCCCGAAACTGGATTCGCAAGTTTCCAGAGCGGCACTAAATCCCATTCTTCGGGAATCTCGCCGATTTTGGTTGGCTTAAATCGCGTGTGGCGCTCGGGGATGCCGCGCGTGAAGAGTTGTTGCATCAACGCGGTTTTGAGCCGATGTGCCTCGGCCAGCTTCCTCTCGGCTACGAGGACTGCATCGTCCGCAAGTTGCAGGGTTGTGGCGATATCAGCAGCTTCCGTGGGTGGCGGAAACGCGCCGAAAATATAGTGCGCATCACGACGGGTTAATCCGGGAACACCAGTCGCGGCATTAAGCTGGCCGAGATTGAGGTACGTCAGCAGATAGTATAGAAAGCGCCAATTGTCCTGGCCAAGTCGGCGAACATAGTAGACGGTATCAATCGGCCAGAATGACTTTTCTGAGAAATGGATCTCACCGACTGACCCCTTGCGGCCAACGAGAATCCCAGGGCCCTCGACAAGATGTTCTCGGTGTAAGCCGACTTGACCGTTTGAGCCGAAGACTGGATAGTCGCCAGACAATCGCTCGCCATCAGTAAGCCCGGTTCCGTATTCAAGCCAAAGCCGATTCTTTACAGGCTCTACCGTCCAACCGCGAGGCGCTTGGTCTGGACGAAAACGCTGGCACGCGGCCAGTTTCACAATTGAACCCCTGCGAATTTTTTGAGTTGCTGTCGTAGCGCTTCTATCGCGTCTCGCGAACGAGCTTCGGCCGTCTCAACACATCGCAGCGCGGAGCCAATCTCGATTACTTCCTCCGGCTCGAAGGTGTCCACGTAGCGAGGGACGTTTAAGTTAAACTCGTTCTCTTCGATCTCAGGGCGATCGCAGACTGCGAAATGCCGCGCCGCTTCTTTCGGGCTTGTACAGAGCCGCAGCATGTCGGCAGCCGTCTCCCGCACGAGGGCGATTTCGCGCTCGGCTGTTCGGGACGCTTCGGCTCGTTTCGTCGCTGCGTCTGTTTCCAACTTGGTCAGTTCTTTGATTTTCGCTTTCACCACCTTGACGCGTTCAGCATTCACCTTCTTCGTGGCACGAAATTCCTTAAGTGCTGTCTTGTCATTGGGTGGTGTGCGTTCGGCAAATGCAACTAGCTCGTCGAGTTCCCTTCGTAGTTCCTGTAAAGGGGCAAGAAACGAGTCGTAAGCAGCGTCGATTTCGGTTAGCGTGGCGTCACGCTCGTGGTCAACGTCGGCAATCAGTTCCTTTTCGTGGGCTGGAATTAGCTTGGTGCACTCAGTGAGGTCACCAAAAGCACGCCACGGCACGAGGATCCGGAGACAATCC
>Ga0207691_10006822_pt1 | contig 11011 bp, 7 predicted proteins | sample KBSM13metaG_FD_184327 | JGI IMG/M metagenome (GOLD analysis project Ga0207691, IMG submission 184327) | Miscanthus rhizosphere microbial communities from Kellogg Biological Station, Michigan, USA - KBS M1-3 metaG (SPAdes) (version 2) | ecosystem: Host-associated > Plants > Roots > Rhizosphere >...
CCGGCCGAAGCAGCTCTCGATCCGACGGGTCCGACCCAGGTGATTACAGGAACCGGGGATGCAAGAATCGCTTCAACGATGTCGCGCATCGAATCGATGAGCCCGCCCGGTGTGTCGAGCCGAAGCACGACCGCGCGCGCATTGATGTCTTTCGCATGATTCAATCCGTCTTTGATGTAATCGGCGCTGACAGGGTGGACAACGTCGTCGAGGTTGATCTTATAGAACTCCAACTGGGCCTTGCCCGACCGGCGCGCCACCAGCTCGCCCTCGGCGATGTGCTGCCCGGTGGCCATGCGCTGGAGCAGGACCGGGGAGGCGTTGGACACGCGGGAGACGACGTGCAGCTCTTCAAAGCTTGACCTTCCCGCGCCTCCGCCTCCGCCGCTGGAGCTGCTGCCGGTCTGGTCGGCGCCCCAGGAAAATGACGTCACGTCGATGGCGTCCTTGTGCTTCGAGTCGGCCGACTCCCCCTTGACGCCGTCGAGGTTGAGGAAGAAGTCCACGTTGGCCGGCGCGGCGACGCCCGCGTCGAGGAGCGAGCGTTGTGGGGGCGAGAAGTCCAGCACGCGCAAGCCGCCCCCGGTACCGGAATCAAAGACGACCGGCGCGCCCAAGGATCCGTCGGGTCGGGACGGGCGGTACTGGATGTTGACGCGGTCGAAGTTGAGCGTGAACTCTTCGATCAAGCCGCCGGCGTCGGTCGTGACCTGGTAGGAGCTGACCACGACGTCGTCGAGGTCGAGCGTGACGAACTCCTGCTGATCCTTGCCGGCGCGCCGGACGAACAGCTTGGCGTCGGCAATGTGGCGCCCGTCGTTCAGGCGGCCGAGCAGCACGGGAGACGCCGCGGACACGCGCGACGCCACGTGCAACTCCTGGAACTCCGGCCGGGACGCGCCGCTGCCGCCGCCGCCCGTCACGGTGGGGGAGGGCAGGTCGCCACCCCAGGAGAGGGCCTGGAGCTCGATCGCGTCCTTGTGCTTGGAGTCGGTGGACTCGCCCTTGACGCCATCGACCTGGAGGAACAGGTCGAACGCCGGCGCGGCGAATCCGCTCGACAGCAGCGACCGCTGCTCCGGCGTAAAATCCTGCACGAGCACGCCGGCGGGCGACTGAAACGTCACCGGCTGCCCGACCTTCCCCGCCGCGTCCACCGGCCGATACTGGAGCGCGGCCGAGAGCAGCAGGCGCGGCTCGACCGGTTCGATCACCGCACTGCGGAGGCGCCGCAGTGAATGAGCCTTTGCACCGATTGGATTTGTCGACGGCCGGACCTTCGTCACGCTGCGCTTGCTCAACATATTCTTCCCGCCGATCTGAACGCCGTTGATCCGACTCGGGAAGCGACGCGGCAAGCGAATTGCCGCGCACGCCCATCCGGACGGTGCTCTCCTAATGACTTCTGAATATCAGACTGTTTAGCCCGGAACGGCAGCCACTTTCGGTCCTCGCACACTTCCCCCGGACCGGTCCTGCCCGATGGATCATCCTAACTTTGACAGTCGGCGGATCAAGCAAGAATCACGGGCTCCGGTCGATTACATATGACGTCCGCACAAACTGGGCGAACTTTTATGCAAAGCACTGGCACGACGTCTTACGACCGCGTCCCGTACCCCGGTTACGCACAGCCACTGACCCACCCGGACCGGCTGGCGGCCTCAGCAAGACTATTCGGAATGGACCCGCCGGACGTGGACGGATGCCGGGTGCTCGAGCTCGGTTGCGGCGACGGCGCCAACCTCATCCCCATTGCGTTCTCGCTCCCCGGCTGCCATGCCGTCGGGATCGACCTGGCGGCGACGGCGGTGGATAAGGGCCAAGCCATTGCCGAAGCACTTGGGCTGAAGAACGTGATGCTCCGGCAAATGGACGTGACGACGACGCCGGGCGACATCGGGCAGTTCGATTACGTCATCGCCCACGGCCTTTACTCCTGGGCACCGCCGGCGGTCCGCGACGCGCTCCTGGCGGTCTGCGGGAGGCACCTCGCGCCGGCCGGCGTCGCGTATGTCAGCTACAACGCCTACCCGGGGCACCATTTCCGCCAGGTCGCGCGCGAGATGATGATGTACGGCGTCCGCGAAGTGGCCGGGGCGGAGGAGCGAATCCGCGAGGCGCGACGGTTCCTCTCGCTGATGGCCCAGTCGCGCCCGGCCGGCGACACCTACGGCGACGTTTTGCGGGAGGAGTTGAAGCGGGTCGAGGAAGCACGCGACGCGGTGTTCTTTCACGACGATCTCGAGCCGACCAACGTCCCGGTCTATTTCCACGAGTTCGCGGCGCACGCGGCGGCACATGGGCTCCAGTTCCTCGCGGAGGCCGAGTACGGCGAAATGGCCGAGCGGATGCTGAGCCCGAATCTGGCCGAAGCGCTGGCGCCGCTGGCGGGGAACGACGTCGTCAAGTGGGAGCAGTTTGCGGACTTCGCACGGCGGCGGGCGTTCCGGCGTACGCTCCTGTGCCGTGCCGATGTCCCGCTCGTCCGCCCGGCCGACGCGCGAAACGTGATGCGCCTTCGCGCGGCCGGCGACGTCGTCAGTGCGTCCCGCCCGACGACCACGGACGCCGCGGCAGCGCAGCAGTTCCGCAACCCCAAGGGCGTAACGCTTTCGACGAACCGCCCATTGGTCAAGGCTGCGCTCGTGCGCCTCGGCGAACTATGGCCACGGTCCGCGGCGTTCGATGACCTGCTGGCGGCGGCAACGTCCGCGGTGGGCGCCGAGGCGGCCGCGGTCGAAGGACCGCCGGCGATTCATTCGGCCGCGCTCGCCGAGGCGCTGCTCGCAGCGCACGCCGCGGGCCTGGTCGAGTTCCGCACGCGCGACCCCGCGATGGTCACAGACGTCAGCCCCCGGCCCGTCGCCAGCCCGCTGGCAAGACTCCAGTGTATGGAACTGCCGGTCGTGACGAACCTGCTCGGGACCGGCATCAAGCTCGAAGGCTCGCTCGCGCGGGAACTGCTCGTGCGCCTCGACGGCAGCCGCGACGAAGCCGCCTTGGCTCGTGAGATCGCTGGACTCGCCGCGCGCGGCGCCGTGACGGTGACCGAAACGGGCGTCGCGGTCCGCGACCCGCGTCGCGCCGCCGAACTTGTGGGTGCCGGCCTGGGCGCCAAGCTCCACCAGATCGGAAGGATGGCACTGCTGGTCGGCTGAGGCGCCCCCAGGGCACACAGTCCCCGTCGTTCAATCAAAACCTAGCGGCGCGTCCGCCTTGAACCACGGTCATGCCCCGATTAGCTTTTCGCAGATGCAAAGAATCATAACACGTGGTTTGCGTGGTTCGACCGCAATGGAGCACCCGCTGGCGTGGGCGATTCTCTTCCTTTCCGTGCTGATCATCGCGACAAGTGCGGCGCAAGCCGGTGAAACGTCGTCGTTGCGAGAGCGGCTCAAGGCCCAGCCGCTCAAAATCGCCTGGGAGCGTTACGTCGACGGGAACTCCGAAATCTTCGTGATGAACGCCGACGGCAGCAATCCCACCAACTTGACGAAGACGCCGAACGAGCACGAGCATTACCCGCAGGTCTCGCCCGACGGGACGAAGATCTGCTTCAACGTCGATTCGGGCGAGGGACGAGACGCCGTCCGGAGCCTGTGGGTAATGAACGCGGACGGCAGCAATCGTCGAAAGGTCGCCGATCGCGCCCGGGAGCCGTTCTGGAGTCCGGACGGGAAAGTGATCGGCTACCTCCCGCAGGAGTACGCGAAGTTCGACGTGATCGACTACTACACCAAGGGAATGGTGTACTACCACCTGGACACAGGTAGGCCGGAAACCCACCCCAACGCCGAGAAGCTCCGCCACCTCTATCACCCCCGGTTTGCGCCGAACGGCAAGTGGGTCGTGGCGACGGTCCACGGCGGCATGGGGTTCAGCCACGCGATCCTGGCGATCGAGGCGCACGGGGACAAGATCGTCGACCTGAAGATTCCCGGCTGCCGCCCCGCGGTGAGCCCCGACGGAAAGCACATCGCCTGGGGCTCCGGCGATCACCAGCTCGACACGGCCCCGATTGACTTCGACTCCGACAAGCCGACCGTCGGCCCGTGGGAGCTTCGGATCAAGGACGAGCCGACGAAGATCTATCACATCGCCTGGTCCCCCGACGGCAAGTTCGTTTGCTTCGACCGCGGCCCCGAGAGCGAGGGGGACCTGAAAAAGGCCGGGACGTTCCGGGCCGCGTGCGAGATCATCGGCGTGTACGCCAAGGACTGGGACCTCTACGCGGTCGCCGCGGACGGCGGGAGCCGGGAACTCGACCTGAACAAGGCGACCGGCATCGACGTCGTCCGCCTGACGACCGACGGCGCCAGCAATAAGGAGCCCTGCTGGTTTTCCACCGGGGCGCCCTCGGCGTCAGTGGGTAAGGAGTAGCCCGTGACGCGAGCGCTCGCCTTTTGCCTGCCCATCGTGTTAGGTCTGTCCGCGCTGGTCGGCTGCGAGAAGACCGCGTCCGCCCCGGCGGGTGCGGGGGCTAGGGCAGAGCCCTCGGCCGTCGTCAGCCAGTCCGGCGTGGAGATGGTGGCGCTGCCCGGCGGCGAATTCCTCATGGGCACCGCCGATGGCAATCCCGAAGAGGGCCCGCCGCACAAGGTGCGCGTGAGCCCGTTCCTCATCGATAAGTTCGAAGTCACGCACGAACAGTTCGCGAAGGTACAACTGCCGGATCCGTCGCACTGGCAGGACAACCCCAAGACACCCGTCGAGCGGGTGCGGTGGCGCGACGCGAAGGCGTACTGCAACGAACGGTCCCGGCTGGAGGGGCTGAGGCCCTGCTACGACGAGAGGACGGCGGACTGGGACTGCGACTACTCCGCCGACGGGTACCGCCTCCCGACCGAGGCCGAGTGGGAATACGCGGCGCGCGCCGGCTCCGCGACCCCGTACGATTTCGGCTCGGCGGACAAGCTCCGGCAGTACGCGTGGTTCTCCGAGAACGCCGAGCGCAAAACGCACGGCGCCGGGCAGAAAAAGCCGAACGCTTTTGGCGTGTGCGACCTCTACGGCAACGTCTCGGAATGGTGCGAGGACGTCTACAGCCCCACGTATTACAGGGACAGTCCCGCGGCCGACCCCACAGGCCCGTCGAGTCCCGGCCGGGACGTTAAGCGCGTGATGCGGGGAGGCAACTGGGACGCCGGCGCGGACGCCTGCCGCGCCACCTACCGGCGGGGGGAGCGCACTGGCAACACCGACGCCTGTTTCGCGACCGACTACTGCGGCTTCCGCTGCGTGCGCCGCGCCGGGCCCGCGGGACTCCCGCAGACGACCGCGTCGGCGAAGTAAATCGGCGGGATGAGGTGTGCGGCACCACATAGGGCCGGCCGTGCGGCAACGGCGGCCCCACGCTTCCGAGATAACCCTTCGGGTTGTGAGATTCTAGATTCCGGTCGCGAGCGGCTGCCCGAACGTCGCGGGGTATCGTTCCCCGGTGACTGAACCGAGGCGTTCGAGCAACCAAAATGCTTTTCCACACCTGGCCCTTCCTCCTGTTCATGCTCGTCGTCCTGCCGGTGTTCTACGCCTTGCGCTGGACGCGTTGGTGGGTGCCGTGGCTGCTGGCCGCCTCTTACTTCTTCTACGGGTGGTGGAATCCCTACTACCTGCTGCTGGTCTTCTACTCCACCACGCTGGATTACCTCCTAGTCGCGTTCATGGATCACTCCCCGGTCGGGGGGCGGGGGCACATGCGGTCTCTTCCGCGTGACCGTGTCCTGCGTGCCGCGTTCGTCGTCTCGACCCTCCTCACTCTCGCACTGGGGGCGGGGGCACTCGCGGGACCCGCGACGTTGCGGCCCGCATTGGCGGTTTTCGCCGCGCTCGTCTTCCTCATGGCGGCGGGGGCTTGGCTGGGGAGCCGGCGGGTCTGGCTCTTGATCAGCCTCGTGAACAATCTCGCCCTGCTGCTTTTCTTCAAATACGCCCGGTTCGTGGCGGAGAACGCCAACCAGGTTCTGGCCTCTCTCCACTCCGGCCTGCGCGTCCCCGACCCGGCGACGCTGATGCCCCACGGGCTCGCCTACGTCCTCCCGGTCGGCATCTCGTTTTTCACGTTCCAGTCGATGAGCTACACCATCGACTTCTACTACGGGAAGGTCACACGCGAGCGCGACTTCTTGCGCTTCGCCACGTTCGTCTGCTTCTTCCCACAGCTCATGGCCGGGCCGATCGAACGCGCCAAGCACATGCTCCCGCAGTTTCACCGGCCGCCCGACTTCCGCCTCCAGAACCTCACCGACGGCATGTCGCTGTTCCTGGTGGGCTTGTTTAAGAAAGTCGCCCTGGCCAATTACCTCGCCGCCTACGTGGACCCGGTTTACGAACGGCCCGGCGTGTACGGCGGGGCCGCGCTCGCGCTGGCGACCTTCGCGTTCGCCTGGCAGATTTTTTTTGACTTCAGCGGCTATACCGATATGGCCCGTGGCGTCGCCAGGATGATGGGGTTCAACCTCATTCTGAATTTCAACAACCCCTATCTCTCTGCCGGACTCGGCGAGTTCTGGTCGCGGTGGCACATCAGCCTCTCCACCTGGTTCCGCGACTACGTCTACATCCCGCTGGGCGGAAGTCGCCACGGCACGCTTCGGACCTACCGCAACCTGTTCATTGTATTTCTGGTCTCCGGCATCTGGCACGGTGCCGCCTGGACGTTCGCCGTCTGGGGCGTCCTCCACGCCGCGGGCGTGATGCTCACCCGCGAGCTCGAACGTTCGTCGTTCTACCGGGAGCGCGTCCCCACGCCCCTCAAGCAGGCGTGGGTGTTCCTCTACGTCTGTTTCGCCTGGATCTTCTTCCGCGCCGCTTCCCTCTCCGACGCGGCGTTGATCGTGAACCGCATCTTCACCGCCGCGTGGACCAACCCTTATTTCCCTTGGCTAATGCTCGCGCTGGTCGCGGCCGTGTGGGTTTACCAGTTCGTCTTCGAATCGAGGCTGCGGCCCGTGCTGCGCTTCGCGCCGGTTCGCGTGGGGTTGGCCGTGGCGATGCTGCTCTACCTGAGTCTTTGCCCGGCGGGCGAGAAGCCGTTCATTTACTTTCAGTTTTGACATGACCAGCGTACCGCCCATTGCCCGACCCGATTCCGGATCGCTGCCCACTCAGCCTGCGACGGCGGAGCCCCCGTTCGGCGTCAACGAGGTACGCCTGAGTGCCCGCCAGTGGCTCGTGACGTTCGGGATTGTCCTCGCGTGCGCCCTGGCGATTCCGCGCCTCGGGAAACGCGCCGAGCCGTTCCCGACAGGCCCCGACTACCGTATCCCGTACGCGCTGAGTTCGGACTACTGGCTCTACCAGCGCCGGCTCGAACAGGACGCCGGGCCCGGCAAAATCCTCGTGCTCGGCGACTCCGTGGTCTGGGGCGAATACGTGCGGCGGGACGGGACGCTTTCCCACTTCCTGAATCAGCAGAACGGGGGGCCGGACCGGTTCGTCAACTGCGGCGTGAACGGACTGTTCCCGCTCGCAATGGAGGGACTGGTCACCGACTACGTCCGATCGATCCGCGGCCGCAAGGTGATCGTCCACTGCAACCTGCTATGGCTCACCAGTCCCAAGGCGGACCTCAGCGCCAGCCAACAGGAAAGCTTCAACCATTCCCAACTGGTGCCGCAGTTCACCCCGCGCGTCCCCAGCTATCGCGCCGACGCCAACACGCGGATCAGCGCGACTTTGGCACGTCACGTCGACTACCTCGCCTGGACCGACCACCTCCAGAACGCCTACTACGGGCAGCGCAGCCTTCCCCAGTGGACGCTTGCGGAGGACGGCGGCGACCCGCCCGCCCATCCCAACGCGTGGCGGAACCCTCTGGCGCCGCTCCGTGGCGGAATTCCGCAGGAGGCGCCGCGCGACCCCGCTCGTGGCCCTGAGAGTCACCGGCACAAGCGGTGGGATGCGGGCGGGGGGGAGCCAGCCCATTTCGACTGGGTGAATCTGGACAACTCCCTGCAGTGGGGCGGGTTCCGCCGCGTGATCCAGGTGCTACGCAGTCGCGGCAATGACGTTCTGGTCGTTGTCGGTCCATTCAACGAGCACATGATTGCCGTCGATCAGCGCCCCACCTATCGCACCCTCCGAGAAGGGGTCACTTCCTGGCTTAAGAGCAATAACGTCCATGCGATAACTCCCGAAACCCTTCCGACTGAGTTCTACGCCGACGCGAGCCACCCGCTGACCGAGGGGTACGAGGTGCTCGGCCGCAGACTCTTTGAGGATATGAGTTTCCGGGCGTGGGTTTCTTCCGCCCCCTGACAGATTTGGCGGGTGCCGGTGCCGTCTTTTCGCCACGGCTTTGGCGCATGGCAGAGTCAATCGGGAATTGAACGCCCAGGGAAAACGGCCGCCACGGACGGGAGTGACCGCCGCACGCGAGCATCTTAACCGCAAGAGACGGGGCGGGTAACATTGGGCTCAATGGGCAGAATCCCCTGGTTCTCGATGCGTCGGGAAGCAGCGGCGACGCGGGAGGCCGCGCTCGTCGCGGTCGCTCCGCCTACAATGCCGCGTCCGGGTGGTTGCACGCTCGGCACACGATTGAAGCTTCAAGAAAAGGAAGGGCTAAATGATTCGAGTGACAGCGCGTTCCAACGAGCCGGCGGCAGGACTGTTAAAGCGGTTTAAGAAAGCCTGCGACAACGAGAAGTTGAAAGACGCCATGAAGCGAGTGGCGTACTACGAGAAGCCGAGCGACAGGCAGCGGCGGAAGAAGGGTGCGCAGTCCCGCCGGGCTGCGGCGAGGCAGTAAGACTTCGCTCAGCTATCGCACCCGACACTACCGATCACGCCGAGTCGACGGGTCTCGATGCAGTACGGGCGGAACACCGTCTTTGGAATCGGCCTTTTGATTGGGGCAGAGACCCAGCAATCAAGGCATCAACAGCCCCCCATTGACGTGGAGGACCTGCCCCGTGACGTAGCCGCAGCCCGGTGAACACAGGAACATAACGGCGTGGACGACTTCATCGATCGTTCCGGACCGCGCGAGCGGGATCTGTTCGAGCAATCGCGCCATGGCTTCCACCGGCAGCGTCCGCGTCATTTCGGTGTCGATCACGCCCGGTGCAACGGCGTTGACCGTGATGCTTTGTTTCGCCAGCTCGCGCGCGGTGACCTTGGTCAACGCCACAACTCCAGCCTTGGCGGCGGCGTAATTCGCCTGCCCGTAGACGCCCAGGAATGCGCTGACCGACGCGATGTTGACGATCCGCCCGCCCGGTCGCATGAGCGGCACGGCACTCCGGGTGCAGTTGAATACGCCGCCCAGGTTGATGCGGAGTACGTCGTCCCAGTCCTGGGGCGTTATCTTTTTGAAGGTGCGGTCGCGGAGGATCCCGGCGTTGTTGACCAGGATGTCGAGGCCGCCGAGTTGTTGGCGGACCTGGTCCATCATGTCGCCCACCCGGGCGGGGTCGCCGACATCGCATTGCAATAAAATCGCGTCGTTCAAGCCCGAGGCGACGGTTTCCGCCTCGGCGCGGTTCCGCCCGGCCGGATCGTCGACGAAGTTAACGACGCAGCGTGCGCCTCGGTCTGCCAGGGCCCGGACGATCCCCGCCCCGATCCCGCGCGAGCTGCCGGTCACCAAGGCTACTTTTCCGGCCAGATCGAACCCGTCATTCATGCCGATTAGAATATCGTGCCGGCGCTGCCCCGGACAGTTGCTCGCGGCCGTACGTTGGCACGGAGGATCGCACGATGCCCCAACCGGTGTACCTGATCGGCGCCGCGCGCACCGACTTCAAGCGGAACCTCACCAAGGAGCGGAAGGGCCTGCGCGACCTCGTCGTGGAAGCGGGACGCGGAGCCATCGACGATGCGGGGATCGATCCCGGGGAGGTCGGGTCCGGAGTCGTCGGCAATTTCGCAGGCGGCCTTTTCACACGCCAGCTTCACCTGGGGGCCTTTCTCACCGAAGTTGACCCGAAATTGCGTGGCATCCCCACCATGCACGTCGAGGCGGCATGCGCCTCTGGTGGCACTGCCGTGCTGGCGGGCGTGCAGCAAATCATGGCCGGACTGCACGACGTCGTCCTCGTGGTCGGGGCCGAGCAGCAGAAGACCATGTCGCCCGCCGAAGGCGCCGACGTGCTGGGGGCGGCGGGGGACTTTCAGGCGGAACGGGAAGTTTACGGCCAGTTCATGTTCCCCAAGCTGTTCGCGAGGGTCGCAACTTTGTACGAGGCGAAATACGGCTTGACCGAGGGCCAACTCGCGCGCGTCGCGTTCAAGAGCCGACTCCACGCCAGGCTTAATCCGTGCGCCCAGACGCGCGACGCCGCCTTCACGCTGGAAGCGGCGTGCACGGAATCGAGCGCCAATCCCCGAGTCGCGCCGCCGCTGAAGGTGAGCGACTGCTCCCAGATCACCGACGGCGCTGCCGCCGTGGTGTTGTGTTCCGAGCGGTTCGCGCGGGCGCTGCCGCCGGGCCGGCGCGCTATCCGCCTCCTTGGCTTCGGCCACACCACGGACTATCTGCCGCTGGATCGCAAGGACGTGCCGGAGTTCTCGGTCGGCCGGCGCGCCGCGGCCAAGGCCTACGCCATGGCCGGCCTGTCGCCCGCCGACGTCGACGCCGCCGACGTCCACGACTGCTTCTCGATCTCCGAGATCATCGCATATGAGGTTCTCGGGCTGGCCGAGCGTGGCCGTGGCCCGGCACTGCTGGAGAGTGGCGCGACGGCCCTTCCGCAGGTCCGACAAGAGTTCGACGGCGGCGGCAGGCCAGCCCGCTCAATCCCCGTCAACCCGGGCGGCGGCCTGATGTATGTCGGCACCAAGGGCAAGCTGATTCAGGACACCTACGGTCTCGAGCCGCGGCTCTACCCGTCGCCGCACCCGGCGTCGAAGAATCCGCCGCCGCAGAAGCTGAAGCGGATCGCCCATGAAGAGCACGAGATGAACTGGGTCGAGGCCATCAAGGGCAAGGCCGAGATCTCGTCGCCGTTCGAATACGCGGCGCAGCTCACCGAGGTCATGCTCCTCGGCGTCGTCGCGCTGCGCGCCG
>Ga0207691_10006827_pt1 | contig 11007 bp, 8 predicted proteins | sample KBSM13metaG_FD_184327 | JGI IMG/M metagenome (GOLD analysis project Ga0207691, IMG submission 184327) | Miscanthus rhizosphere microbial communities from Kellogg Biological Station, Michigan, USA - KBS M1-3 metaG (SPAdes) (version 2) | ecosystem: Host-associated > Plants > Roots > Rhizosphere >...
CTTCATGATCGGTCTGCGCTTCGTCACGCCCTACTCGACCGACGCGAAGATCGTCCAGCACACCATCCAGCTCGTTCCGCGCCTTTCCGAGCCGACGCTGGTCACCGCGGTGCTCGTCGAGCCGAACGTGCCGGTCAAGAAGGGTCAGGCTCTCTTCCAGTTCGACCGGCGTCCCTACGAGTACAAGGTCCGCCAACTCGAAGCGCAGCTCGCGCAGGCGAAACAGAACGTGCAGGTCCTGAAGGCCGACGCCGAGGCGGCGGCCTCGAAGGTCGTCCGACTCCAGAGCGAGCTCACGTACGGCACGTATCAGCAGAAGCTATCCACGGATCTCGCCGGGCGCGGCGCCGGTCCCGAAGAAGACGCACAGAAATGGACCGCACAGGTGGCGGCCGACCGGGCGGCCATCAAGGAGGCCCAGGCAGACCAGCTGCGCGCGCAGCTTCAATACACCTCGGAGATCGGCGGCGTCAACACGACGGTGGCGACGATTCAAGCCGAGCTCGACCAGGCGCTCTATTACCTCGACAACACTCGGATGGTCGCGCCGGAAGACGGCTACCTCATCAATCTCCAGGTGCGTCCCGGCATGATCGCGGGCGACATCCGATTCGGCGCGATCGCTTCGTTCATCTGCGATGCGGACCGCTACCTCCTCGCCAACTTCTTCCAGGAGAACCTGAAGTACGTCAAGCCCGGCCAGGTGGTCGAGGCCGCGATCGATCTGTATCCGGGACAGATCTTCCCGGGGAAGGTTCTGGCGATCTGGCGAGGAAGCGGCGCCGGGCAGATGCTGCCGAGCGGGACACTGCCGGATTTCAGCGCGGTGCCCCCGACCATTCCGCAGGGGCAGTTCGCGGTGGCGATCCGGCTCGACGACGGCGATCAGTCCCGGTTTCCCATCGGCACCCAGGGCCGCGCCGCGATCTACACCAATCCCCACAGCGGCTTCGCCGTTCTTCGCAAGATCGGCATCCGAGCCTACACATGGTTCAACTGGGTTTACCCCTTCGCCGGCTAGCGCGTGAAAGCGCGCTCCTGGCCGCAATGGCCGCGGGCTGCGCGCTGAAAACGCCGCCGCCTCACGACGCGGTCGTGGCGGAGGCGCTGCCGAAATCGACAGTCATCCCTCCCGCGTGGAAGGCCGAGCCGGGCGCCGCGGCCGTCAACGACGACTGGCTCAAGTCGTTCGACGATCCGACGCTCGAGGCGATCGTCGCCGAGGGGATCGCGAACAATCTGGACCTGCGTCAGGCGGCCGAGAGGGTGACGATGGCCCAGCAGGGAGCGGTCGTCGTCGGAGCGCAGCTGCTCCCGCAGGTTGGCGTAAAGCTCGGCGGGCGCACGACCCGCGACGAGGATCACGATTCGAACTTCAACACGACGCTCGCCTACGCCGGCGTGGCGTGGGAGCTGGATGTGTGGGGGAAGCTGCGCTCCCAGCGCGCCGCGGCCGAAGCCGGCTATGAAGCGACGGCGCTCGACTACGCCTTCGCGCGCCAGTCGCTCGCCACGACCGTGGCCAGGGCCTGGTTCCTCGCGATCGAGACACGCCAGCTCCTCGCGCTCGCCGAACAGGCTGTCGCAATCTACCGAAAGCTGGCGGAACTGGTCGCGATCCGGCGATCCGCCGGCAAGGACTCGGATCTCGACGTGTACGACATGCGCGCCAAGGTCGAATCCGCGCTGAGCGATGTGGAATCCGCCCGCCGATCGTACGGGGAGGCGCGTCGGGCTCTCGAGGTGCTGCTCGGGCGCTATCCGGCCGCCGAGATCGAGGTCGCCGCGACTTACCCGCTGCTCTCGACGCCTCCGGCGACGGGCATTCCCGCGAGCCTCCTCCAGCGCCGACCCGACCTCGTCGCGGCCGAACGTGGTGTGCTCGCGGCTTTTCGCCAGGAGGAAGCGGCGAAACTGGCGCTGCTGCCCGATTTCTCGATCGTGTTCATGGGCGGCCGTCTCGGCGACCAGCTCCTCTCGCTCCTCCGCCTGAATCCCTGGATGGCTTCCTCGGCGATCGGCGTCTCCATCCCGATCTTCGAAGGGGGAGCGCTTCGTGCCCGGGTGGAGATCGCGACCGCTCGTCAGGCGGAGGCGGTCGCACGATACGGAAGCGTCGTGCTGACAGCCTTTCGAGAGGTCGAGGATGCCCTCGCCAACGAGCGGCTGCTGGCGGACAGCCTTCCCTACGATGAGAGCGCGCTCGGCGACCGTATCGAGGTGGTGCGCATTGCCACCGTGCAGTACCTGGCGGGCCGCAGGGATCTGCTGTGGGTCTCGAACCTGCAGACCAGCCAGATCGCCACGGAAGCCGCTCTCATCCGCTTGCGTGGTCTCCAGCGCGTCAACCGCGTCCGGTTGCTCCTCGCCCTGGGAGGGAGCTTCGACGGCGTGCCCGCGGCGGCCGGGCCATGACGGGCCTTTCGCCGGCTCGACGGCCGTGGGTTCTCGCGGATCAGCCCAGGAGGTCTTTCAAGATCATCAGGATGAAGAACCCGATCACGATTTCACTGACGATCCAGGAGTTCGTCGTCATCCAGTCGCGGGCCCTGGGCAGGAGCGCCTGCGCCCGTTTGCCGAGCGCCACGAGGAGAAGCAGCGGGAGGCCGGCCAGCAGGACGGTAACCGCCACGAAGACGAGGCCGTGCCACCAGGGGGCGCCGTGATGGCCGAGGTACGCGCCCACGGTGAACATGCTGATCAGGTCTCCCGGCAGGAAGAGAAAGAGAAGGAAGCCGATTCGCAGCGAGAAGAGAGGAGTCGCGCTCTCGAGCTTCGCCATCCAGCGCGGCGGCTGACTGCGGCCCCGCTCCCGCGAGACTTTCCAGGCGAGAAAGACCAGGAGGACGACGATCGCGACGTCAACGGCATGCACCACTTGAGCATCCCCGCCGAGCGGCTTCCCGCCCCTTTTCACGAGCCCGGTGAGGAAGTACGAGGCCGTGACGCCTATGAGCGTCGCGACACCGGCGCCGAGCAGAAAGAACGCCGAATCGCGTCGAGGGCGCGTCCCTGTGGCGAGCAGGATGGCCGTCACGATCTGAGGCCCCGCAACCATGACCACAGCCATCGGGAGAACAATCGACAGGGCGCTCATGCTGGCGGCGAGAGTGTGTCGCAACGGGGAGACGGTCGGCAAGCGCCGACCTCGACGCCTGGGCTACCCTCCCGGGTGAGATGAGCGCTGATCCGACCGCAGTGTTTTCCCTCGTGGCGGGTGGACCCGCGCACGGCCTGCAGCAACGGCTGGGCCTCGTGGGTCCGGCGTCGTTCCATCCCGCCCGGAGAACGCTGGTCGCGATTCTCGTGACGTGGGTCGTTCTCCTCGTTCTCTCGGCCGTGCAGGGCCTGGCGATTGGCGGCGGGGTGAAGATTCCCTTCCTCTACGACTACGCGGCCTACGCGAGGTTCCTCATCGCCATTCCCGTGCTGATCGTCGCCGAGGGGCTCATCGAGCCCCGCATCGCCCGGGTCGCCGCGCACTTCGGCCGTTCCGGCCTGGTTGCGGAATCCGACCGGCCGGCCTACGAGGCGGCTCTGGACCGCGGCACGAAGATGCGGGACTCCGTCCTGGCGGAAGGCGTTCTGTTCGTTCTGGCGTGCGCGAGCGTCATCGTCGTCGTCGACGTGTTCCCGCTGGACTTCTCGACGTGGCGCTCGATCGTCTCGACCTCCGGCCACACGCGCACTCTGGCCGGCTGGTGGTACCTGGTCGTCGGGGTGGCCCTGTTCGAGTTTCTTCTGTGGCGGTGGCTCTGGCGGCTCCTCATCTGGTACGTCTTTCTGTGGCGCATGTCGAGGCTCCGTCTTCGGCTGATCCCGACCCACCCCGACCGCGCCGGGGGGCTGGGATTCCTGGGCGACACGCAGCGCTACTTCTGGATCATCGTCTCGGCCTTTTCGGTCACAGCGGCCGGAGTCCTGGCGGACGAGATCGTCTATGCGGGAGTCCCGCTGACGAGCTTCAAATTCAGCTTCGCGGGCTACGTCGTGCTGGTGCTCATGGTCTTTCTTCTGCCGCTCGTGATGTTCACGGGGCAGCTCAGTCGCGCGAAGCTCGAGAGCATGCACGACTACAGCGCCCTGGCGGTCCTGCACAACCGGCTGTTCGACGAGAAGTGGGTGGGGGGCGGCCATGCGAAGGGAGAGGTGCCGCTCGGGGCGCCGGAAATTTCGTCGCTTGCGGATCTCGGCGGCGCCTCCGCCGTCCTCTACAGCATGAGGCCGGTGCCCTTCGATCCGCGGGATGCTCTGGCGCTCGGACTGGCGGCCCTGGTTCCCTTGACGCCCCTGGTGCTGACCATGTTCCCGGCCCAGAAGATCTTCGAGACGCTGTTCAAGGTGTTCCTATAGTGTTCGGCTGTCGGCGAGGAATCGGGATCATGAATACCCTCGAACGAAGTTCCGCACAGGAGATATCGATGCGACCCACGGATCAGATTTCGGCAAGAATTGAGACCGGAATTCGGAGGCTGCGCCTGTTCGCGGCCGTTGCGTGTCTCCTTCTCGCTGCCTCCCGGGCGGAGGCGCAGTTTCCCGGCGACGTGCCCGACACCTTCCGGTTGAACGTCGGCGGAATGTACGCCTGGTTCGGCACGGACGTCATCCTTCAGGAAAACTTCACTCCCGGCGGACCCATTGGAGCGGGGATCAACCTGGAGGACCTCGGCGTGCCGAAGTCGAGACCCGGATTCTCCGGGCGCGGCTATTGGAACCCCTTCGGCCGCTTCTTCATCGACTTCGGTTACAGCGGCTTCGATCGCAGTGTCACGGAGACGATTCTCTTCGACATCCCGTTCGGCGACGTGACCTACACCGCGGGGGCCTCGGTGGAAACGTCCATGCAGTCGCACCTTCCCTACCTCGACTTTCGCTATAACTTCATCAAGAACGACGCGGTGCAGTTGGGGCTCACGCTCGGCGTCGCATACCCGATCCTGGAGGCGAAGGTCAGCGCCGCCGCGGGAGTGGTCGGGCCGGGAGGGCCCGTGATCGGACAGATCGTGACGGAGGAAGCGAAGATCTCCACGCCGGTGCCCCTTCTCGGGCTGCTGTTCGATGCCCGGCTGGGTGATCGCGTCTCCGCCGGAGTGCTCTTCAACGGCATCTTCGCGCCCGTGCATCCGTACGTGGGATCCATCTTCCAGGCCGACGCGCATATCGACTGGTTCTTTGCCCGCAATTTCGGCGTGGGAGCGGCGTTCGACTACACGAAGTTCAACATCAAGAAGGAAGACGAGGACAACCTCACGCTCGTCGACTTCAGCTACCACTACTACGGTCCGCGCGCCTACTTCACCGTGACCTTCTGACGAAGTGAGCCGCGGCAAGTGCCGAAGCACTGGCAGCGAGGGGCCGGAAAGAGCGGGATCTATTTCGTGAGCCTCGGCTTATGCATGACGGCGGCGATGACGGCGCAGGAGAGCCCCAAACGGCCCTGGCACGAGCTCGACACTCCGTGGATCTCGGCCGGGCTGGGCTTCGCGGCCATGGAGGACGGCGCCTTCTACTCGCAGGATGCCGAAAGCAAACAGCAGGTCGGCGATCTGTCCGCCGAGCAGCTCTTCCGGCTCGACAATCTCTCGATCTCCGGCGAGATCAAACTCTGCCGTCCCTGGCGCTACACGTTCGCAGGCAACTACCGCGGCCTCGACACGACCGTGTCCCGGACCTGGACGTCCACGGACATGAACCTCTCGATCCCGATCGGCGCCCTGGGGTGGGTCACGCTCGGCAAGCAGAAGGAAGGGGTCGGTCTGGAGATGATGGCGAATGCGCGGGACGTCGACTTCATGGAACTGTCGACGATGACCACGGCGTCCTCCTTTTTCGAATCGCACATCGTGGGCGTCCGGTTTTCCGGCACGGCGGCCGGTGAGCGCATGACGTGGTCGGCGGGGTGGTTCAACAACTGGCTCGACGACGACCTGTCGTTCTCCGAGAGCGGCCAGATCGCCGCCGGGCGTGTCACCGGAACGCCGATCCTGGCCCGGGGCGGCCGCCGGCTCCTGCACCTCGGCGTCTCGGCCGTCTACCGCGAGGCTCCGAACGGGAGCCTCAAGTCCAGGAGCACTCCCGAAGTCTACGAGGCCCCGGATTTCGTGGACACGGGCACGTTCCCGGCAGACCACGCCGCATCGGTGGGCGGAGAGCTCGCGGCGGTGGAGGGACCCTTCACGGTGTCGGCCGAATACACGGGGACGCACGTGTCGTCGCCGCAGACCGGGAACCCCGACTTCTCGGGCTTCTACGTCGTGGCCTCCTGGTCCCTGACCGGAGAAACCCGGCCGTACGACCGCTCGAGCGGAACGTTTGGGAGAATCCTTCCCACGGCGCCCTTTTCGTTCAAACACGGGGGGCCGGGCGCCTGGGTCCTGGCCGCGCGCTACTCGAACATCGACCTGACGAGCGGCTCCATCGATGGTGGCCAGTTCGAGCGCTGGGGCGGGGCGCTCTCCTGGTATCCGAACCGACACTGGCGCTTCGAGTTCAACTACGGATACGGGCGCCTCGAGCGCGGCGGGATCGTGGGCCACACCGACTTCTATCAGCTTCGCCTCCAGTTCCAACTTTGAAACGCGAGGGACCATGAACAACGCGAAGAGGATTCTGCTCTCTCTCTCGATTCTGCTCGTATCCGGCGCGGCGTTGGCTCAGGGCGAGGACCAGTCGGCGGACGCCAACAAGCTGGCTCAGGAGCTGGCCAATCCTGTGGCCAACCTCTGGTCGCTGCAGTTCCAGTTCAACAACTTCGAGCTGACGAACGACCGCTGGAACTACAACCTGAACTTCCAGCCGGTCATGCCGGTCAGCCTGACGAGTTGCCTCAACCTCATCACGCGCCCCGTGATCCAGGTCTACAACAGCGCCCCCTACCAGACCTCCACGGGAGCGGACGCCCGGACGACCAACTTCGGTGATTGGACACAGCTCGAGCTCCTCTCGCCGGTGGGCACCGGCCACTGGCTGCTCGGCGCCGGTCCGACGTTCATCTTTCCGACGGGCGGGTCCGTCTATACGAGCCAGGGAAAGTTCCAGGTCGGGCCCGCGCTCGTCGTCGCCTACATGACGAAGAAGTACATCCTCGGCGTCTTCCCGCAGCAGTGGTGGTCCTATGCCGGCGACGCGAGCCGTCCGGACACGAGCCAGATGAATCTTCAGCCCATCATCAACTTCTTCTTCGAGGGCGGATGGAACGTCGGCTACTCGGGGAACATCCTGGCCGACTGGGAGGCGCCTTCCAACAATCGTTGGACCGTGCCCATCGGCGTCGGCTTCGGCAAAGTGGTCAAGTTCGGGCGGCTGCCCGTCAAGGTGTCGCTGGCCGGCCAGTACATGGTGACGCAGCCCGAACCGGTCGGTCAGAAGTGGAACATCCAGATCCAGTTCACACCGGTGCTGCCCAAGCTCATCCAGGGCACGCTCTTTGAGTAAGAGCCCCAGGGCCGAAAGTTCCGGACGAAGTCCACTTCCAAGACCTTCGAGCGAGAATCGCCGCCCAGTTATCATGGGCGCCGAAAACCCATGCAGACGCTCCCGCAAGGGATGATGCCGAGCGAAGCTCGCCGGCCCGGTCCCGTCGCCGCCGCGGCCGCGGCGGCGCTGCTCTTCTTCGCCACCGGCTGCGGGACGTTGTCTTCCATCTTCCACAAGACGCCGCCGATCGAAAAGCGTCTCAATGAAAGCGGCCTCTCCATCCAGTCCCTCCAGACGGAAGTCCTGCGCTTCGCCGACGATTACGTCGAATCCGTCGGGCACGCCGCCGATGGCGTGTCGAAGGCGGTCGGAACGCGGCAGGCCGAGGTCGCCGCGCTCAAGTGGAAGATCGACCAGGCCACGGCGGCCTATGCCGACGCTACGGGAGAGAACGTCATCTGGAACGTCCTCGACCTCACCGTTCTCGCGACCGTGTCGACGATGGTGGTCGAAGACGCCAGGGCGCGCGAAGAATTCGGCGAGGCGGTCGCGCCGCTCATCGCGACGCACCAGGCCCTCGAGAAGAGCGCCTGGGCCCTTGCCGCCGTGCTTCTGTCGCCGGAGCAGGCCGACGAGCTCCGGCGTCTCATCGTCGAATGGCGCAAAGCGAATCCAACGGAGCGCAGCGTCACGGGAGCCCGATTCCGCGAGTTCGCGGTAGATCTCGGAAAGGCCCAGGCGCCCGGCCGGGCCAAACCCACCAGCATCTTCAGCATGCTTTACATCGACCCCTTCGCGGGCCTGTCGCCGACGACGGTGGCGATCGAACAGAGCCGCGAGCTCGCCGAGCGGGTGGTCGCCTACGCGGAACGGGCGCCGACCCTGATGCGCTGGCAGGCGGAGCTCCTGTCTCTCCAGATCCAGGAGCAGCCAGCGCCGCAGGAGCTCGTCGCCAACACCACGCGCGTCTCCAACTCGATCGAGTCGATCTCGAAGACGGTCGAAGGCCTCCCCGAGCTCGTCAACGTTCAGCGGGAGGCGGCGATCGCACAGCTCTTTTCAGGGGTCGCGGCCGAGCGGGAGGCCATCCTCGCGGAGCTCGAGGCGAAGACGGCGACGGTCGAGACGCTGCTGGGTCAGCTCCGGGAGACCATGAACGCCGGCGGCGCGATGGGCACGTCGCTGACGGAGACGATCCGCTCGCTCGACGCCTTCGTCCATTACGTCTCGCCGCCGACGGACCCGAATGCGCCTCCCAAGCCAGCCGGCAAGCCGTTCGACCCCCTGGAGTTCGGCAAGGCGGCCTCGGACGTCGGAGGAATGGCCCGCGACCTCAACACCCTGCTGCGCTCGGCCAACGAGACCGCTCCCGCCATCGCGAAGATCGGTCAGCAGACGGGCGACGACCTCAAGCGCGTCGTGGATCACGCCTTCTGGCGCGGACTGATCCTGATCGCGGTGTTTCTCGCGGGGTTGATTCCGGTGCGCCTCGCCTATCGGGCGATCGAGCGCAAGTTCGCCCGGCCGCCGGCTCCCTGACTCAGCCGGCTTCGGCGGCCGTTTCGCGAGGTTTCTTCTTGTGGAAGTGGGGCAGGTCCGGTTCGCCGAGGAGGCGGGCCAGGCCCTCCCATCCGCGGACGTGCTCGCAGACCACCTTGATGGCCGAAGTCAGGGGCACGGCGAGGACGGCTCCGGAGATGCCCCAGATCGTGCCCCAGAAGATGAACGCAATCATGACCGTCAGCGGGAAGAGGCGGACCTTGCTGCCGACGATGTAGGGGGTCAGGACGTTGCCCTCGAGAAACTGCATCAGGCTGTAGACCAGGAAGACGAGGAGCGCCTTCTCGCCGTCGTACTGGAAGAAGGCGACCGCCACGGCCGGGATCGTCGAAAGGATCACGCCGACGTAGGGGAGCAGGATCGCGATTCCCGCGATCGGTCCGAGGACGTAGTAGTAATCGATGCGCAGGAGCATCAGGGCGATCGTCGTCGTTCCGGCCATGATGAGCATGACGAATGAGAGCCCGAGGGCGTAGGCCGTCATCGTGCGAGAGATGGCGCCGGTGACGTCGCTTTCGCCGAGGCGCTCGTTGCGCGTGAGCATGCCCGCGAGCACGCGGCCGAACTTCTCGCGGTCCTTCAGCATGAAGAACGTCAGGAAGGGAATCGTGCACGCGTAGAGGAGGATCCCGACCGTCGCGCCCAGGCGCGCCACGAAAGCCCGCGTCGTCTCGAGCTGCGACTCGCTGAGCTTGACCTCCCTCACGCCCGGCGCTTCGTCGGGAAGGATGCTGCCCATGCGTTCGCGCAGCTTGTTCACGAAACCGGTCACGCCGGCGAGCAGGTCCCGGATCCGGTTCTGGTAGCGCGGCAGCTCGGCGAAGAACTGGTTGATCTGGCCCGTCACGTTGATGACGAGGAGGGCCACGCCTCCCATCATCACGAAGAGGATCAGGATGATCGCGGCGACCCGTGGCACGCCCGCGCGCTCGAGGAGCGACACGAACGGCCGCAGCGCGAACGAGAGGAAGAGCGCGAACGAGAGGGGCACGAGCAGCGGCTCGCCGTAGTAGAGCAGCGCGATGACGGCCGCCGTCGAGACGACCGTCAGGCCGACGACGCGCGGAGGAGGAGGGCCGGTCCGGGACTCGGCCTCCGACCGCGCCGTCAAAAAACCCCCTCGGGGGGAGGGGGTCTTTTGGTCGAGGCGCGACTGGAGGTCTTTTCGATCACGTTCCCGAGACGAGTGTTACCACAATCTGGGCTCGGCGGTTCTTCGCCTTCCCTTCGGCGGTGGAGTTGTCGAAGGCCGGGTCCGCGGCGCCGCGGGAGGCGGTCGTGATGCGGCCGGGGTCGATCCCGTGGCGGGTGACCAGATAGTCCTTGGCGGCCTGGGCCCGGCGGGCGCCGAGCTCCGTGTTGGACTGCTCGGACCCGCTGTTGTCGGTGTAGCCGGTGACGACGGCCGTGGCGTTCAGGTCGTTCTTCATGCGGAGAGCCACCCCGTCCAGCACGGCCTTCGCGATGTTGGTCAGACGGGCGCTGGTGCCGTCGAAGAGGATCTCGTCGGTGGTCGAGCGGGGAGCCGGGCGCGGGGGCGGCGGCGGAGCGGGAGCCATGGGGGCCGGCGCGGGAGGCGGCGCTTCGACGACCGGCTCGGGCGCCGGGACGACGACCGGCGGCGGGGGAGCCGGCGGCCAGGCCGCGTAGGTGACGCCGAGGATGCCCCCGAAGGGGTTCTGGGCGGTGCCGTTGGTGAAGAGCATCGACAGGTTCGTGCCCAGGGCGCCCGAAAGGGCCCAGCCCGAGTGGCCAAACCAGAGCCGGGCGCCGCCGTTCAGCTCGGCGTAGTCGTTCTGCGGGAAATCGCCGCCGTCGTAGACGTTGTAGAGCGTTTCGATGATGACCTGGATCATCGGGGTGCCTACGGGGATCGTGGCCCCGACGCCGAACTTCACTTTGTTGGCGACACGGATCTCGTCGCTGGTCTGCGTCGGCCCGTTCTGCGAGCCCGACAGGGTGTACGACACCATGCCCGTGAACCAGGACTTCGAAATCGCGGCGCCCCACTCCCAGTCCGCGCGCGGCGAG
>Ga0207691_10006829_pt1 | contig 11007 bp, 9 predicted proteins | sample KBSM13metaG_FD_184327 | JGI IMG/M metagenome (GOLD analysis project Ga0207691, IMG submission 184327) | Miscanthus rhizosphere microbial communities from Kellogg Biological Station, Michigan, USA - KBS M1-3 metaG (SPAdes) (version 2) | ecosystem: Host-associated > Plants > Roots > Rhizosphere >...
CTTGAGGTTGCCGACGACCTGCACGCCGCGGTGCGGGCAGCGGTTGTAGAGCACCTGCACGCTCATGTCGGGCTGGCGGATCATGAGCATCGGCTGGCGCCCGATCGTCACCGCGTAGTAGTCGCCCGGGTTCGGCACCTGCGACTCGTGGCCGCAGTAGACCCAGATTCGTTCCCAGATCCGCTCCATCTCGCGGTCGAAGATCTGCTGGTCGGTGTAGACCGTCTTGTGGACACGGTCGGGTTCGACGAGTGCGCTGACATCCATCGGAGCCTCACTGGAATCGTTGCGACGTGGCCCGACGGCCACCGGTCGCGCAAGTCTAGGCCCAGCCTGGGCGCGGGCGTTGCCGGCTCTCATAGACTCGCGCCATGTCCGCCGCCCCGCTGTACCGCGACTTCTCCAGCGCCGAGCAGATCGACTGGGAATACAAGCCGAGTCTGCGCATCGCCGACGCCGAGCAGTGCATGCGCCGCTACGGCGAGCACAGCGCGGAGGCGCGGACGCGGCTCGCCGGCCGCTACGACATCGCCTACGGTCCGACCCGCGACGAGAAGCTCGACATCTTCCCTGCAGCGCGGGCCAACGCGCCGGTGTTCGTCTTCATCCACGGCGGCTACTGGCGCGCCTTCTCGGCCCGAGAGCACAGCTTCATCGCCCTCGGCCCGTCGGCGCTCGGCATCACGACCGTGCTCGTCGACTATTCACTCTGCCCGAAGGTGACGATCGACGAGATCACGCGCCAGTGCCGCGCCGCGATCGCCTGGACGATCCGACACATCGGCGCATACGGCGGCGACCCGGGCCGGGTCGCGGTCGGCGGCCATTCTGCAGGCGGGCATCTGAGCGCGATGTGCCTCGAGACGCGCTGGGACGAGGACTGGGGCCTGGCGCGCGATCCGCTCGCGGCGGCGCTGCTGGTCAGCGGCATCTACGACATCGAGCCGCTGCGCCACAGCTTCCTGCAGCCGACGATCCAGCTCGACGACGGCGTCGTCAGCCGCAACTCGCCGCTGTTCGGCGTGCGGCCATGCGCGACGCCGGCGCTCGTGACCTGGGGCGCCGACGAGAGCGCCGAGTTCGAGCGCCAGTCGATCTCGTTCCACGGCGCGTGGCAGGCTGCGGGCAACCGTTGCGAGCTGCTCGCGCAGCCGGGCGCGCATCACTTCTCGGCGATCGAAGGCTTCGCCGATCGAGCGCATCCGCTCTGCCGCTGGCTCGCCGCCAGCCTGCTTGCTACGACCTAGCCGGCGCGCTGGCGAGCGCTCGGGGCGGCTCGCGCACTCGGTGCCGCTCATCAGGCAAGATGCAGCGATGCCGCTCACGCCAGAACAGCTCGACGCCATCAGCGCGACGACGCTCGCCCACTACGAGGAGAACGCCGAGTCGTTCTGGCACGGAACGCGCGACCACGACGTCAGCCAGAACATCGCCGCATTGCTGCGCCATCTCGACGGCACGGCGCCGTTCGCGATCCTCGACCTCGGCTGCGGTCCCGGGCGCGACCTGAAGACCTTCCGCGGCCTCGGCCACGAGGCGATCGGCGTCGAGGGAGCGCCCCGTCTGGCCGCGATGGCACGCGCGTGGAGCGGCTGCGCGGTCTGGCAGCAGAACCTGTTGGCGCTCGACCTGCCGGCGGCTCGCTTCGACGGCGTCTTTGCCAATGCCGTCCTGTTCCACGTCCCCGGCGAGGCGCTGCCGCGCGTGCTTGGCGAGCTGCACGCCACGCTCAGGCCGGGCGGCGTGCTGTTCAGCTCGAATCCGCGCGGCGACGGCAGGGAAGGCTGGAACGGCCGGCGCTACGGTGCCTATCACGACCGCGACGGGTGGTCGCGCCAACTCCGGGCTGCAGGCTTCGCCGAGCTCGAGCACTTCTATCGTCCCGAGGGTTTGCCGCGCGCACAGCAGCCCTGGCTGGCGAGCGTCTGGCGGCGTCTGCCGCTGACCTAGGCCGCCGCCACGGCGATCGGGATCGCCCTCCCTACAATCGCGGCCACTTTCCAGGGGTCGATCTTTCATGCACGTCAGCGCTTCTGTCTTCAAGGCCTACGACATCCGCGGCATCGTCGGCTCGACGATCGACGAGCGCTTCGCCGAGCACCTCGGCCGGGCGTTCGGCAGCGAGGCGCTCGCTGCCGGCGAGCGCGCGGTCGCCGTCGGCCGCGACGGCCGCGTCTCCGGGCCGGCACTGTCGCGCGCGCTGATTCGCGGCCTGACGTCGACCGGAATCGATGTCGTCGACATCGGTGCAGTGACGACGCCGATGCTCTACTACGTCGCCGCCACGCGCAGCCAGCACGGCTGCGCCAGCGGCATCCAGGTGACGGGCAGCCACAACCCGAAGGACTACAACGGCTTCAAGATGGTGCTCGCCGGTCGCGCGATCTATGGCGACGACATCCAGCGCCTGCGTCGGCGCATGCAAGGCGACGACTATGCCACGGGCCGCGGCCGGAGCGCGACGATGGCGATCGACGCCGAGTACACCGCGCGCATCGTCGCCGACTGCCGCATCGCGCGGCCGATGACGATTGCCGTCGATTGCGGCAACGGCATTGCAGGCGCCTCGGCGCCGGCGATCCTGCGCGCGCTCGGCTGCACGGTCCACGAGCTGTACTCCGAGGTCGACGGCGACTTCCCGAACCACCATCCCGATCCGAGCAAGCCCGAGAATCTGGCCGAGGTGATCGACCTCGTCCGCTCGGGCGATGCCGAGCTCGGCCTCGCCTTCGACGGCGACGGCGACCGCCTCGGCGTCGTCACCAAGGACGGGCAGATCATCTATCCCGACCGCCAGCTGATGCTGTTCGCGCGCGACGTGCTGAAGCGCAACCGCGGCGCAACCATCCTGTTCGACGTCAAGTGCTCGCAGCAGTTGGCCCCGCTGATCCTCGCCGCGGGCGGCAAGCCGCTGATGTGGAAGACCGGCCACTCGCTGGTCAAGGCCAAGATGCGCGAGGTCGGCGCGCCGCTCGCCGGCGAGATGAGCGGCCATATCTTCTTCGGCGAGCGTTGGTACGGGTTCGACGACGCCACCTACACGGCCGCGCGGCTGCTCGAGATCGTCAGCGCCAGCGCCGATCCGAGCGCGGTGCTGAACGCGCTGCCGACGAGCTTCTCGACGCCCGAGCTCAACGTGCCTTGCGCGGAGGGCGAGCCGGCCGCAGTCGTCGCCCGCCTGCGCGCCGAGGCCAGGTTTCCCGGTTCCCGCGAGGTGATCACGATCGACGGCGTCCGGGTCGAGTACGACGATGGCTTTGGCCTGGTCCGGGCGTCGAACACGACGCCGGTGCTGGTGCTGCGCTTCGAGGGCACGACGCCCGAGGCGCTTTCGCGGATCGAGGCCGACTGCCTGGCGGCGCTGCGTGCCGTCAAGCCGGACGCACAGGTGGCGACGGCGGCGCATTGACGCGGACGGCGACGCGCGCCTTCGACCTCACGGCATGCGCGTCCTGATCGTCAAGCTGTCGTCGCTCGGCGACGTCGTCCACACGCTGCCCGTGATCGCCGACATCCGCGCAGCGCATCCCGACGCCGCCATCGACTGGGTCGTCGAGCCGGCATTCGCGCCGCTGGTCGCGCGCGTCGACGGCATCGGCGAGGTGATCGAGTGTGCGCTCCGGCGCTGGACCCGGGAAGGCTGGTGGCGGGCGGCGACGCGCGCCGAGTTCGGCCGCTTCGTCGCTCGCCTGCGCCGCCATCGCTACGACGCCGTGATCGACCTGCAGGGGCTCACCAAGTCGACACTGATCGCGAACCTCGCGCATGGCCCGACCTACGGCCTGGCCAACCGCACCGACGGCGCCAGCCACGAGTGGCCGGCGCGCTGGCTGGTGCGCCACGCGATCCGGGTCGAACCGCACAGCCATGCGCTCGACCGCGCGCGCGCCCTGGTCGCGACTGCCCTCGCAACGCGGGTCGACGAGCCGCCGTCGTTCGGGTTGGCGAAGGCCGCCGCGGCCGGCGCCGGATCGCGCACCGTGGTCCTCATCCATGGCACCTCGCGCGCCGACAAGCTCTGGCCCGAGGAACGCTGGATCGAGATCGGCAAGCGACTGGTCGCCGCCGGCTGGAGGGTCGCGCTGCCGCATGCGGCTGCCGAGGAGAGCGCGCGCGCGGAACGTATCGCGGCCGGCGTCGGGATCGCGAGCGAGGTCTGGCCGGCGCTCGACATCGGCGCCCTGGTCGATCGCCTGGCAGCGAGCGCCGGAGCGATCGGCGTTGACAGCGGGCCGAGCCACATCGCCGTTGCCCTCGGCCTGCCGCACGTCCAGATCTACAACTTTCCAACCGCCTGGCGCACCGGACCGCAGGTGCAGCACGGTGCGCGTCATCAACTGTCGATCGAGGGCCGGCCGACGCCCGACGTCGCCGCCGTATGGGCCGCGTGGCAGAGGGTACAGCCGGATTCGTCGAGGCGATCGGCATGAGCGGCGCGGTGCGCCGCGCCCTCGTCCGCTCGGCGTATTCGACGCTGATGCGCCTGGTGGTGCCGCTCTATGCGCTGCGCATACTCTGGCGCGGTCGCACCGAGCCGCTCTATGCCAGCGCGATCGGCGAGCGCTTCGGCGTGTACCACCGCCCGTCGCCGAAGGCGGCGATCTGGATCCACGCCGTGTCGCTCGGCGAGACGCGGGCGGCCGCGGCGCTGATCGATGCCTTGCGCGCCGCCCTCCCGGAGGCTCGCATCCTGCTCACCCACGGCACCGCCACCGGCCGCGCCGCCGGCACACCGCTGCTGCGCGACGGCGACGTACAGGCTTGGCTGCCGTTCGATACGCCCGGCGGCGCGCGTCGCTTTCTCCGCCACTTCGCGCCGCGCGCCGGGATCTTCATGGAGACCGAGATCTGGCCCAACGTGCTCGCCGAAGCGCGTGCCCGGGCCTTGCCGCTGCTGCTCGTCAATGCTCGCTTGAGCGAGCGCAGCCGGCGCCGCGGCGCACGCGTCGATTCGCTGTTGCGACCTGCGTTCGCGGCCTTCACCGCGGCGCTGGCGCAGTCCGATGCCGACGCCGCGCGCTTGCGCGACGCCGGCGCGGCGAGCGTCGGCGTGGTCGGCAACCTCAAGTTCGACCTCGCGCCCGACCCGGCGCTGCTCGCCCTCGGCAAGCGCTGGAAAGCGCGGGTCCCACGCCCGGTGGTGCTCGCGGCGATCACACGCGAGGGCGAGGAGGCGTTGATCCTGGCTGCCTGGCATGGGGTGCCCTTGCCGCGGCCGCTGCTGGCGATCGTGCCGCGCCATCCCCAGCGCTTCGAGGCCGTCGCCGAGCTCATCGGCAGCGCCGGCTTCTCGCTCGCGCGCCGCAGCGCCTGGCTCGACCTGCCGCCCGCCGAAGCGGCTCGCGCCGATGTCTGGCTCGGCGACTCGATGATGGAGATGCCGGCGTACTACGCGCTCGCCGATGTCGCTCTGCTCGGCGGCAGCTTCCTGCCGTTCGGTGGCCAGAACCTGATCGAGGCCGCGGCCTGCGGCTGCCCGGTCGTCATGGGCCCGCATACCTTCAACTTCAGCACCGCCGCGACGCTCTCGCTCGCGGCGGGGGCGTCGCTGCGCGTCGCGGCGATCCCCGAGGCGATCGCCGCGGCGCTGGCGCTGCTCGACGGCGACGAGCTGGCGCGACGCAGTGAAGCGGCGCTCTCGTTTGCCGCGGCGCATCGCGGCGCGGCCGAGCGAAGCGCCGCTCGCATCGTCGCCGCCCTCGCGGCGGGCACGAGGCCAGCGGCCGCGGACTGAGGCGACGCGGTCGACGGCTGCGCGCGGCGATCAGCCGCGCAGCAGGTTCAGCGGCTTGACGGCGCGGCTGCTCGGGAACACCTCACTCTCGAGCGTTCGCGACGCCACCTGGAGGTGGTCGCCGAGAACGCCCTTCAGCAGCGAGCGCAGGTCGGTCGTCGCCTTCAGGTCGCGGCCTTCGAAGCGGTTCGAGCGTGCCAGGCCGGGCCAGTCGGCGACGACGCGGCCGCCGCGCACCGCGCCACCGAGCACGAAGGCGACGCCGCCGGTGCCGTGATCGGTGCCGAGGGTGCCGTTGACCGCGACCTCGCGGCCGAACTCGCTCGCGACGACGACCACCGTTCGCGCCCAGGTGTCGCTCGCGAGCAGGCCGGCGCGCAGCGCGGCCAGGCCGGCATCGAGCTGGCGCAGGCTGTTGGCGAGCGCGCCGTTCGGATTGGCCTGGTTGGCATGGGTGTCCCAGCCGCCGAGCTCGAGCACTGCCGCCTGCGGCCCGTTCGGCTGGGCGATGAATTCAGCGGCGCGGCGTGCCAAGACGACGAAGGTGCCCGGCCGCGTGCCGGCCGGTGTCATCACCGAGTCCATCGGCGCGGCGTCGGGCAGAGGCGAGTCGAGATGGAGGTTGCGCGCGCGCTCGAGCGCGGTGGCGAGCGCGGGATCGCTGGCATACATGCGCTCGAGCCGCGCCACCAGGTCGGCCGAAGGCTCCGGCAGCAGCGAGGGCGCCCAGGTGTCGACGACCGCGCGGCTGCGCAGCACCAGCGGCACCGCGGTGTTGAGCGCCATGCCCTTGCTGCTGCTCGCGCCGAGGGCGCGGCCGAGCCAGCCGGTCGCGAGCTCGTACGGCCGGGTGCCACCGCTTTCGAGCAGTTGCTGGGCATCGAAGTGCGAGCGCTCGCGGTAGGCCAGGCCGACCGCGTGGACGAGGGCTGCTTCGCCGCGGCCGTACATCGCGTGCAGCTCGACCAGGTTCGGATGGAGCGCGATCGTCGCGTCGAGCGGCAGGGTCGCCGCGCCGTAGCGGGCAAGCGGGCCGCGCGCCGCGGCGAAGTCGGGATCGCCGATCGCCGGCGCGGCGCCGAGCCCGTCCATGCCGCCGCGCAGGATGACCAGCACGAAGCGATTGCCACCCGTGCCCGCAGCGCCGGCGAACGAGAGCGTCGACCAGGCGCCGAGAGCGCCTCCGAGCACCGCACTGGCGAGCAGCCGGCGTCGCGAGAGCGGCGCGGTCGCCGCGGCGAGCGAAGCCGCAGTGTCGGCTTCGGCAGTCTGACCGGCGGTCGAATCAGTCGATGACGTGTCGCGAGCGCTCATGTCGTGTTCCTCGGTGTCGTCGCCGATCGCTCAGCGGCGCTGGAACTCGGGCGCGAGCAGCAGCAGCGCGAGCGCCTGTGGGCCGTCGGCGGCACGCTCGAGCTGGCGCGCGGTCTCTTCGCCGAGCAGCGGGCCAAGGCACTGCGCGGCGACGCGGCGTGCGTCGATCGTCTTGCCGGCGCGATCGGCGAGCCGGGTTGCCCACTCGATCCGCTTCCAGACGGCGTCGGGGCCGAGCCAGTCGGCGCCGCGATCGCTCCAGCCCGCCGGCGACGGCGCGGCCTGGATGCGCTGACCGAGGCCGGCGATTCCCGCCGCCGCGTAGCCGGCCGCGCCATTGGCGGGCGGCTCGAACATGCGCTCGCCAAGCTTGAGGACGCGTGCCGCCGAGACGACGAATTCCTCCGGCGTCTTCAATTTCGCAGGCGTTTCCTGCCACGCCGCATCGCTGCGGATCAGCTCGCGATAGACCTCGCTCAGCTGGCCGTCGCTCGCCAGATAGGTCGCGGCCAGGCGATCGACGAGCGCCGGCGGCGGCTCGTCGGCGATGAAATGGCGTGCCAGCTTGGTAGCGATGAAGCGTGCAGTCGCGGGGTGCAGGGCGAGGTTGTGCAGCACCTGCCTGAGCGCGTCGGCGCCTTCGCCGTAGCTTTGGCCGAGGACGAGCTTGGCGCCGGGCTCGTGCCAGTTGGCGTCGAACGGATCGCGGCCGGTCCAGACCGCGTCCTGGCCGATGCGCCAGCCGGTCAGCACCGCCGCGAAGGCGGTGACGTCGGCCTGCGTATACAGGCCGTCGCGCGCGCTCTCGGCGCCGAGCGTGTGCAACTCGAGCACCTCGCGCGCCAGGTTCTCGTTGATGCCGGTGACTCGCGCGCTCTCTTCACGCCGGGCTGCGCGTCGCGCCTCCAGGGCGACGACGCGCGAGTGCGGGCCGGCCGACTGGGTGTTGTCGAGATAGCGCAGCATCGCCGGATGGGTGGTCGCTGCGAACAGCAGCGTCTCGAAGCGGCCGGCGATGTTCGGCCGGATCGCGTCGCGCTCGAACGCGCCGACCAGGCCGCGGGTCGCGCCCTTGAGCAGCGAGACCGTGAAGTGGTTGGCCCAGAACCATTGCAGCCGCTCGGCGAAGGGCCGCTGGCTTGCCGCCGCCGTGATGAGGCGCGAGCGCAAGTCGGCGAGGATCGCCTCGCGGTAGTGGCCGGCGATCGCCTGCTCGATGGTCGTTCCGGGGGGCGGGTTCAGTGCCTGTCGGCGTGCCTCGCGCTCGGCAGCGACGAGTTCGAGCGCCTGCCGGGTGTCGAGCAGCCCCGTGCCGCGCGGCGCGTCTGCCGGGCCGATCTGCGCCTGCAGCCAGGCGCGTGCATCGCCGCCGACGACGGCCAGGTCGGCCTCGCCGAGCCCGAACCGATTCGCCGCAATCGCCGCCTGCAGTGAGGGAGACAACGCCATGAGTCTCTCCGATGCGAGCCCCGATTGTCGGCGTCGCGCGTCAAGCGCGCGTGCCCGCTTCGTCAAGAAATGTGCAGGCGGTGCGCCTAGCGCACGAGCAACCGGTCGATCGCGACGATATCGCTCGGAACCAGCCGCGCCGATGCCTGGCGCAGCCGCAATGCGTTCAGCAGCACGTCGTAGCGCGCGCGCGACAGGTCGCGCTGCGTCTGGTAGAGCTGGCTCTGGGCATTCAGGACGTCGACGTTGACCCGGATGCCGACGCGATAGCCGAGCTGCGTTGCCTCGAGCGCCAGCTGGGTCGACGCCTCGGCAGCCTCGAGCGCGCGCATCTGCGCCACGGTCGATTGCAGCGTGTAGTAGGCCTGGCGCACCCCCTGCGTCACGGCGCGGCGCGATGCGTCGAGCTCGTTGCGCGAGCGCTCCTCGAGGGCGAGCGTCTCCTTGATCCGGTTCTGGACCGCGCCGCCGGTGTAGAGCGGCCAGTTGAAGGACAGGCCGATGCTCCCGCCGTAATTGGCGCCGGTGATCTCGGACGCGACCGTGCCGCGCCCGGCCTGCAGCGAGGCGATGGCGTCGAGCGTCGGCAGCCCCTGGGCGCGCGCCTTCTCGGTCTCGAGCTGGGCGACGTCGTAGTTGACCTGCGCCCGGCGCACGTTCGGATGGTCGTCGACGGCGCGGCTCACCAGCTCGTCGACCGGCGTCCGCGCGGTCTCCGGGATGACCAGCGGCACGGCGAGGTCCTGCGGCTTGACGTTGCTGCGGCCGACCAGCTGGTCGAGCGCGATGCGCTTGGTGACGAGGTCGTTGTCGGCGGCGATCTCCTGCGCCGTCGCCAGGTCGAAGCGTGCCTGCGCCTCGCGCGTGTCGGTGATCGTCGCCGTGCCGACCTCGAAGTTGCGCTTGGCCGACGCCAGCTGCTCGGCGATCGCGGTCTTGTTGGCGCGTGTCGTCTGCAGCGTGTTTTGGGCGCCTAGGACGTCGAAGTAAGCCTGGCTGACACGCAGGATCAGGTCCTGCTCGGCGCTGTCGAGGTCGGCCAGCGACGACTCGAGCGTGCGCTCCGACTGCGCGATCGTCGCCGTGTTGGCGCGATTGAAGAGCGGCTGGCGCGCATTCAGCGCCGCACCGGTCGAGTTACTGCCGAAGTTCGAGCCCGAGGTCGGATTGGTCTGGACGCGCTGGCCGCTGCCCGAGAGCGTCGCGCTCGGGCGCATCAGGGCGCGCGTCGCGTCGACCCGATACTGCGCCGAGTCGGCCTGCGCGCGCGCCGCGAGATAGGTCGCGTCGTAGCCGTGCGCCGCCTCGTAGAGATCGAGCAGCGACTGCGCCGTGGCCGGGAAGGGCACGAACAGCAGCGCGACGGTCGCGCCGACCACGGCGCTCAACCGGGCCGCTCGGCGAACGCGCCGCTCGCTCGTCGACCCGGTGTCCGTCTCCATTGCCAATGCCATGCTCGTTCCCTTGCTCTGCGTTCTCGTTGCCGCGCCGCCGACCCGAGCGTCGCCCGCGCCGGCGAGGTTATAGGCCGGCTCGTCCCCGGGACGCCCGCTTGATGCGACGAGCTGCGTCAATGAGCGGCTCTGGCGACGAATCGCGGCGCCAGACCGCGTCATCGGCGGGGCAGCCGGCGGCCTCAGAAGACGAACCGGCTCGGCTCGCCGAAGCCGACCAGGCGCGGCGCAACGGTGTCGAACAGGTCGACCGTCGCATGCCCGGCGTCGTGGCCGCGTGTCATGAGCACGGCGCGCATGATCGGCAACTGGCCGACGATCGCGGTCAGGCGGCCGCCAGGCTTGAGCTGGCCGAGGAGGGCGCGCGGCACCGCGGCGACCGAGCCCGACAGGACGATGACGTCGAACGGGCCGTCGACCATCAGCCCGGTCGAGGCGTCGGCATTGACCACCGCGGCGTTCATGACCCAGGCGCGCTTCAGGTTTTCTCTCGCCACGCGCGCCAGCTCGGGGACGATCTCGACCGTTGTCACGTGCTGCGCCCTGTGCGCGAGCAACGCGGCCATGTAGCCGGAGCCGGCACCGATCTCGAGCACGCGCTCGTGGCGCTGTACCGCGAGCTCCTGGAGCAGGCGTGCCTCGACCTTCGGCTCGAGCATCGCCTGGCCGTGCGGCAACGGCACCTGGGTGTCGACGAAGGCCATCGAGCGATACGCGGCCGGAACGAAGTCCTCGCGCTTGACCACCGAGAGCAGCGAGAGGACATCCTGGTCGAGTACCTCCCACGTGCGGATCTGCTGCTCGATCATGTTGAAGCGGGCTTGCTCGATGTTCATGGCGGGGCGCTGCGAGGTCGGGTCCGGGGAGTCGGGACCGCCATTCTCGCCGCGTCGCGGCCATTGCCCGGCGGAGTTACGCGCGGCGTCCGGGTCGACCCGGCGGTCCCCGCCCTGCCGCTAAGATCGGCGCCTTTTGCGCGCCCGGGAGAACGGCTTGGACCTTCTGTTGCTCGTCAAGGCCGCCGTCATGGGCATCGTCGAGGGCTTGACCGAGTTC
>Ga0207691_10006830_pt1 | contig 11007 bp, 13 predicted proteins | sample KBSM13metaG_FD_184327 | JGI IMG/M metagenome (GOLD analysis project Ga0207691, IMG submission 184327) | Miscanthus rhizosphere microbial communities from Kellogg Biological Station, Michigan, USA - KBS M1-3 metaG (SPAdes) (version 2) | ecosystem: Host-associated > Plants > Roots > Rhizosphere >...
ACGTCCATCAGGTCCAGCCCGCAGCTTTGTCGATCACCAACGCGACCGAATATGGTCTCGTCTACCGGGCCGCCGAGGTCGCTGCGTTGGGCGACTTGGCAAAGCAGCGAGGCCTCAATTTCCATATGGACGGGGCCCGCCTCGCCAATGCCCTGGCTTCCAGCAGTGAGAGGCTTTCGGACGTGACCTGGCGCGCCGGGGTCGACGCTTTGTCCTTCGGCTTCGTGAAGAACGGCGGCCTCAATGCCGAATGCCTGATCCTGTTCAGGACGGGTCTTGCTGACGAGATTGCGGTGCGCCGCAAAAGGGCAGGCCATCTGCTCTCGAAAGGTCGCTATCTGGCTGCACAAATTCTGGCGATGCTCGAGGGCGATCTGTGGCTTGAGAATGCGCGCACCGCAAACGCCGCCGCGCAAAGACTGGCGACCGCGGCCCCTGATCGGCTCGTCTATCCGGTCGAAGCCAATGAGATCTTCCTTCGCGTGGACCAAAACGAAGCCGAGAGGCTGCGCGCGCAAGGATTCGATTTCTATGAATGGGGTCCGGGCGAGATCAGGTTCGTGACGAGCTGGGACCAGCAGGGCGAGGCGGTCGATCGGCTTGCGGGCGCACTCGAGGCGCTGTGATGCGTCTCCGCTGCATAAGCATGGCTTATTGCGCCTGGCCGGTCATTGATTGGCGCCCGCGTTCATTGGCCGCTTAATTGCCCAACATGAGTCCGCGAGACCTCGCCGAAGGCGGGCACAAGATTCAACCGGCATCGGCTGACAATTTTCGATCGGTCGCCCTTCCGTTCATCATTTTCACGGCCATCTGGGGCTCAACCTGGATCGTAATCCGCGGACAGCTTGGCGCAGTTCCGCCGCAATGGTCGGTGACTTATCGTTTCGTCATTGCGGCGACTGCCATGGCGCTGCTTACGTGGTGGAAGGGTGAGAGCCTCAGCATCGGCCGCAAGGGTGTCCTCGCGGCGACCTTCCTCGGATTTGCCCAGTTCTGTATCAATTTCGATGCAGTCTATCTTGCCGAGCGGCACATCACCTCCAGCGTCGTCGCGACGGTTTTTGCCTTGCTGGTCATTCCGAGCAGCCTGCTGTCCTGGGCTTTTCTCGGCCATCGACCGACGTCGCGATTTGTCTTGGGCTCACTGGTCGCGGTTGCCGGGATCACCCTCCTGTTCGTCCATGAGCTCCGAGCGCACGCTGCAAGCACACGGCAGGTGCTGGCGGGGATCGGACTAACCTTCGTCGGTATGCTCGGCGCATCGACCGCGAACGTGGCCCAGGCCAGGCCTGAGATTCGACGTTTCCCCTTGTTCGCCCTTCTCGCCTGGTCGATGGCAGCCGGAGCGGTGATCGATGCCATCATCGCATTCGCAATGACCGGGCCTCCGGTACTGGATTCAAGGCCGAGCTATTGGGCGGGGCTGTTCTATCTCGCGCTTGCCGCCTCGGTTTTGACGTTCAGCCTCTATTATCCGGTGATCCGCAGGATCGGTCCGGCCAAAACTGCTTACTCCAGCGCGATTGTCCCGATCATTGCGATGGGTTTCTCCACTTGGCTCGAACATTATCGCTGGACCTCGATGACGGTCGGCGGTGCACTTCTGGCGCTAGGTGGAATGGTGCTGGCGCTCCGCGGGAACCACTCCGGAGTGTCGAGTCCAGATGCGGCCTAGCTTGGCGGCATCATTGGCTGGATGTCGCTGACATAGCAGCGGTCGAGCCCACCGGGATGTGGCGCGATCAGTTCCTGCGCGTGGCCCTGGCAAAGCCACGACGATTCCATCGGACGGATACCGATTTGCATGATCCAGCCAAAATCCGGGCAGCCGCCCGTCAGGCGCATCTGGAACCAGCGATTTCCGCTGGTCCGGATGTTGACGGTGCCGTCGGCGCCGGGGCTGTATCCATATAGCTCGTTCGCGCGGAAACATTGCGGCCCACTTTGCGCTGCAGCAGGCGACAAGCTGGGCGGTAGCACCGCCGACGCTGCAACAGCCGTAAAGCTGGCAAGAACAAGAAAGTGAGTTGGCTTGAACATCGGCCTTCTCCCCGAAACGCCATCACATGCGAGTCGAACAACCGTCAATTTCGCGAAAATCATAACATAACCGAATGACCGCGACGATGAGGCTTTTTGTGCGTTGTGGAATCATGCCCTCAACCGTCATCCGGCGCTTTGTGTACGACGAGACCGAAGGAAATCTGTGGGTCGAGTTCACGTCCGGACGGCGGTACGTCTACTCCGGCGTCCCACATGAAATCGCAGACGCGTTTCGGGGCGCTTTTGCCAAGGGGGTCTATTTCAACACGCGGATCCGCGACCGCTTCCCGCACCGCGAAGTGAACCACGACGACCAGGAAACTGATTCTTAAAGCCGTTGCGCGACAATCTCGCGCATGATCCCTATGCGGAACAGCACGATCTTTCGCAGCCGCTGGATGGCTCTCATCTGGGCCGCCGGAATCATTTGGTTCGCCTATGATTTTGCCACATCCGAGCCGGCCGGCGATAATGAAGCAGCCAATTCGCAGCAGGTCGGCGAAGCTCTCAACGCTTTCTAGTTGCGGTCCCAGTCGACACGTTCGATGTGCCAGTGCCGCTGTGCCTCGGTTGAGCAGGGCACGTCGTTCACACGCCGAAGAATGAGCTTTGGCCCGAAGAGCACTGGCTTGCCTAGCCGTGATCCCGAGACGTCGAGCGGAATTTCAAGGTAGATCGACCCGGCAGCACCTTCCTGGTCGCCGGGCTTGCCCATGCTGACATGAAGCCGATCGACATTTGCCCACGAACGGTTGAATTGGGAACGAGGCGAAGCGTTAGGTCCCAGCAGCATGAACGCCTCGTCGAATTTTCGGCCATTGAGCAGATCGACGAACTTCTGCGCGAGCTGCGCGGCGGCTTCGCTGCTTTTCGGATCCACAGTCGGTTGAGGTCGAGGCAGGCTCGGCGAAGTTGTGTTTGCGACAGGCGTCCATGGCTTCGGTTCACTCGCCGGTTCCGCGCCATTCTTCGTGCACGCGCTTGTAATCGCGATCAGGACGCAAGTCGCAACGGCCTTGTTCATCCTCGCCTCCTGCGCGGAACCGTGATGGAGCCGGTTCGTTCGTTTCGCCACGATAACAGGATTAAAGAGGGAGAGTTTCATGGCCGATGATCGCGACGACGTTTCTCACGAGCGCACGACCATCGTTGAGACGGGCGGTGGCGGAGGCGGCGGGATTCTCGCCGTCGTGCTGCTGATCATAGTAGTGCTCGTGCTCCTTTACATGTTCCGCGGCCAGCTCGGCTTCGGGAAGGACACCAACATCAACGTTCCCGACAAGATCGACGTGAACGTGAATCAGCATTGATCTGACGGTCCGAAGCGGGCGGGTTGCGAGTCCCCGCCTGCTCCGCGGGCGCGGCTCCCTCGGGGTCGCGCCCGTTTGCTTGTGGGCGTAGGACCCATTAACCCGCGGCGCATGACCGACGCGCTGCATTACATGACCGGCTTTGGCGGCCATTTCGAAAGCGAAGCAGTAGCCGGCGCGCTGCCCAAGGGCCGAAACTCCCCGCAGAGACCCGCATTCGGCCTTTATGCCGAACAATTGTCCGGCAGCAGCTTTACCATGGCCCGAAGCGAAAACCGCCGCTCCTGGCTGTATCGCATGCGACCGACCGCAGACCACCGGCCATATCAGGCCTATGACGGAGCAAGGCTCTTCGCGGCACCTTCCGCCGCGGCTCCGCTGGCGCCCAACAGGCTACGCTGGGATCCGCCTGGCGACCTTCCCGCGGACACGGATTTCGTCGACGGCCTGGTGACGATGCTTCACGCTCGTGCGCCCGAAGACCTCGAAGGCGTGGCGGTGCATCTTTACAGCGCGACGAGGTCCATGGAACGGCGCGTCTTTGTCGATGCCGACGGCGAGCTTCTGTTCCTTCCGCAGCAGGGTGCCATTGAAATTCAGACCGAAATTGGTCGCCTGGAGCTCGCGCCCGGCTTCCTTGGTGTCGTTCCGCGCGGCATCAAGTTTCGCGTCCTGCTGCGGGAAGGCAAAGCGCGAGGCTATGTCGCGGAAAATTATGGTGCTCCATTTCGGCTACCGGACCTTGGACCGATCGGATCCAACGGTCTCGCCAACCCGCGCGATTTCGAAACGCCTGCAGCCTGGTTCGAGGACAAGGATGAGCCCACCGAAGTCGTCCAGAAAAGCCTTGGCCATTTGTGGACCACCACCCTCGATCATTCACCGCTCGATGTGGTCGCATGGCATGGAAATTATGCGCCCTATCGCTACGATCTGGCGCGCTTCAACACGATCGGAACGATCAGCTTCGATCATCCGGACCCGTCGATCTTCACGGTGCTCACCAGCCCAAGCAATGTCGCCGGCCGGGCCAATGCGGACTTCGTCATCTTCCCGCCCCGCTGGATGGTTGGCGAGGATACGTTCCGGCCCCCATGGTTCCACCGCAATGTGATGAGCGAGGCCATGGGCCTTATCCATGGTGCCTATGACGCCAAGTCCGAAGGCTTCGCGCCTGGCGGTCTTTCCCTCCACAATCTGATGAGCGGCCATGGACCGGACGTCGACAGCTGGCGAAAGGCGAGCGAGGCGGAGTTGAAACCGGTGAAGATCGAAGGGACGCTGGCCTTCATGGTCGAAACCTGCTGGCCGTATCGCCCGACCGAATTTGCACTGGACCGCGCGCAGCCCGATTATGACCAGGCTTGGGCCGGCTTTCCAAAGGCGAAGCTGCCGTGATCGACGATAGCAACGACCCGGCGCTGACAAGCTGGTGCGAAATCGCCCAGGGCAGCGATTTCCCCATCCAGAACCTTCCGCTTGCCATCTTCTCGGTCGGTGAGCGCCGCCGCCGTCCGGGAGTCGCGATCGGCGATTATGTGCTCGACCTTTCCGCGATCGGGGATTTGCTGGATGAAGACTGGCGCGAGGATTTGTCGCAGCCGGTCCTCAATTCGTGGCTGGCGCGCGGGCCCGATGCGCAACGTGCGTTGCGGCTTCGACTCTGCGAGCTTTTGAGCAATGAAAGATATCGGGATGAGGTCGAACCGGAATTGGTCGGCCAGACGGAAGTGCGTCTCCACGTTCCCTGCCTTATCGGCGATTACACCGACTTCTACGTCGGCATCCACCACGCAACCAACGTCGGAAAGCAATTCCGTCCCGACAATCCACTGCTTCCCAATTATAAATATGTGCCGATCGGCTATCACGGCCGGGCGAGTTCGGTCCGCGCCTCCGGTGAGCCCGTCATCCGGCCGAGCGGTCAGCGAAAGCCACCCGATGCGGACGCACCGGAATATGGGCCCAGCCGCCGTCTCGACTATGAACTGGAGCTCGGTATCTGGGTTGGCGAGGGAAATGAGCTCGGTCAGCCGATCCCGATCGGAGAGGCTGCCGATCATATCGCCGGCTACTGTCTTCTCAACGACTGGTCGGCCCGCGACCTCCAGGCTTGGGAGTATCAGCCCCTGGGGCCGTTTCTCGCGAAGAACTTCCTGACCAGCGTCAGTCCCTGGATCGTGAGCCCGCAGGCCCTGGTGCCGTTTCGAAAGGCGATGCCGCCACGGCCGCACGGTGATCCTGAACCGCTGCCGTATCTGAACGATCCGAAGGATCGGGAAGCCGGCGCGCTGGCGATTCAGCTCGAGGTGACGCTCACCACCGAAAAGATGCGTGCGGCGGGTCTCGCTTCACACGTTCTTTCCCGCGGGTCCGCCGATGCGGCAATGTATTGGAGCGCAGCCCAGATCGTTGCGCATCACAGCTCGAACGGATGCAATCTCCAGCCCGGTGATCTGATCGGCACCGGTACCTTGTCGACCGAGAGTGCGGGCGGTCTCGGATCGCTGCTCGAAATCAGTCAAGGAGGCAAGCAGCCGCTGACTCTGTCTACCGGGGAGACGCGCAGCTTCCTCGAAAACGGGGACGAGGTGATTCTGAAGGCCTGGTGCAAAACCGAGGGCGCCGTTCGCATTGGCTTCGGCGAGTGCGTCGGCCGCGTGGTAGCCGCCGCCTAGTTTAGCGCCAGGCTCGCCGCCAACAATCGAGTCAGGTTGTAGAGTCGATCAAGCGACGGTGTCCGGATGCCAAATTTCCGGGCAATTTCGCGCGGAGCGCCGAGCAGCGCCTCAAGCTCGATCGGCCGGCCGGCCTCCACGTCTTGGAGCATCGACGTCTTGAAGGCCCCGAGGCGCGCGGTGACTGCCATTCGCTCCTCGCCACTTTCGGTGATCGGGCAACCAATCGCGGCCCCGACGGCTGCAAGTTCAGCCATTCCCTCGAGCATCCAGGCGCGGCATTCCGGGTCGGCCAGGATCCTGTCGCAGGTTGCGCGCACAAGTGCCGAGAGGGGATTAATCGTCGCATTGCCCCAAAGCTTGTACCAGATGGCCCGTCGGACGTTTCCGGTGAGATCGGGGCGCAGGCCCGCGGAATTGAGCAGCGCAAATAGACGCGCGGTCCGTTCGCTGCTTTCGCCGAGCCGCGGTTCGCCGATGATCAGCTTCTCGGCGTGATTCACCACCACCGCCCCGGTTTCCGACCGGCTGCAGGAGGTATGCACAACGCATCCCATGACTTGCGGCAGCGGAAGCAAGGTTGCGACGATTCCGTCGGGATCGACAGATCTCAGCTGCATTCCCTCCACGAACCACCAAGGAACCCCATTGAGCATCGGCACGATCATCGTCTCTGGCCCGATTATGCCCGCTGCCGAGCGAGCCGCAGCCGAAAGAGATGTCGCCTTCACGGCAATGAAGAGGATTTCGGCCGGTCCCTCGGATCTACTAAGCTCTACAGTCCTGGATTCGCCCTTTTCGCAAAGCTCGATGCGATTGAGCGCGCCGCGGCTTGTCAGCGCAGTCACCGTTTCGCCCCCAAGCGCCAACTTCGCGGCTATCCAGCCACCAATCGCACCCGCCCCGACAACGCAAATGTTCATGGCTAGCCGGATGGGCTAGAATGAGCCCGCTGGGCAAGAGGTCACTGATGCTGTTTCGCCAACTCTTCGAGCCGGAGGCCTCGGCCTACACCTATTTGCTTGGCTGCGAGCAGACCGGCCAGGCGGCCCTGATCGACCCCGTGCTGGAAACGGTGGAACGTGACCTGGACTTGCTCAAGGCGCTCGGGCTGACGCTTGCCTGCACGATCGAAACGCACATTCACGCCGACCATGTGACGGGTGCCGGCCGCCTTCGCGCGTTGACCGGTTCGAGGGCCGGATTTCCCGCTCGGAGCGGTGCCGAATTCGTCGATTTCACGATCGAGGAAGGTCAGCCCGTCGCCATTGGCCAAATCGAGCTTCGACCGCTCTACACACCCGGTCACACCGACGACCATCATTCCTATTTGCTTGGAAGCGATGGCGTCGCGCGCGTGTTCACTGGGGATGCCCTGCTGATCGAGGGCTGCGGAAGGACCGATTTCCAGAATGGCGATCCAGCGATTCTCTATCGTTCGGTTCACGACAAGATCCTCGGCCTTCCGGAGGATACGCTCGTCTATCCGGCGCATGATTATAACCAACGTCATGTCAGCAGCGTCGGGCAGGAGCTTGCTCGAAATCCGAGGCTTGGTGGCGGCAAGACCGTCGAGGAATTCGTCGCGATCATGGCCGCACTCGACTTGCCGAGACCGAAGAAAATGGACGTGGCGGTTCCGGCCAACCGGGCTTGCGGCGAAGCAAGCGAACCACTGGCGGCTAGCTGACTAGCGCTCGTTATCCCAGATCATGTGGACGATGCGCCAGCCCTTGTCGGGATCGTTGAACAGCTGAATCGAATTGATGCCCCGGCGCTCCGGTTCGCTGTCGTCGGGCGAACGGCGCGCTTCATAGGCGCTCCAGGCGTGTGCGATGTTGCCGAAGATATCGATCCGCCGGCTCGTCTCGACCTCGTAGAACGCATTCTCGGCGAAGAACGGCGTCGTATCCCGCGAATATTCGTCCAGGGTCATCGTCTTCCTCGCCGCGCGCCCATTCTCGTCGACCCAGGTCCGCACCTGCCGCGCATCGGCGACGAAGCAATTGGCCTGCCTAGACCAGTCCCGCGCCCCCGCAGGACCTGAAATCATGGCGTACATTTCATCAATCGCTGCACCGATTTCGGCTTCGTCACTCATGAGCCATCTCCTCCAATGGGCAAGTGTCTGACCTCTGGGCCAATTGGACCCGATTTTTCCCATGAACTGGTCATTGCGGATGGCTTCCGTCGGAGGTCCAATAAGGCGGACCATTGGTCCTGGACCGGCATAGCGTTGGAGAGCGACCGTGAAACGTCAGAGCGATTGGAGCAGCGCAGAGCCTTACGAAGGCTCTATCTATCCTGCTGATTCCAAATCCGGTTCGAACGATTGCGATCATGCCGATCAGGACACTGACGTTGGGGATGAAGGCGGCCGAGGAAATGGTTCGTCCGATATGAAAATACCCGCGCTCTACTAAACAAGGATCACGTTGCCCGATCTTCGGGCCCGTCGCTTGCCAGCGCGAAAAAGATCCGGTCGAGCCACGAAAGCCTCGCCTGGATGGTCGAATAAGCATTTTGGTGGACCAGCTCCTGAAATGGAGTGTCAGTGATCTCCTTGTACTTTTCGAGGGCATCGAGCTTCTCGGTCATCTTTTCGCGAACGTCGTTGAGCCAGCTGATCCGCTCGGCCTTGCTTAAAAGTCCGAACGACTGAACCCGGGAGCGCAATCCGTCTTCCGGCAGGATGTGGGCCGGCTGAACGCTGACCACCCATTCCTTGACTTTCTTTAGCCCTTCCTTGGTGCAGGTAAGGCGCTCGGTCCCGCGGCGATCGCCGGCGACCACTTCGCCGCGGATCAGACCGCTCGACTGCAGCCTTTTGATCATCGGGTAGATCTTGCCCTTGCTCGTATTGAAATTGCTGACGGGGGACAGATCGTAGGCTTTTGCGATCTGATAGGCGGTGAGCGGTCCCGCCCGCGCGAGAAGCGCGAGTAACAGGCCCTCATTCTCTGTCAGCGGGTCGCCAGCGCCTGGCGTCGGTTCCGGTTGGGCTTTGGGCATCGGCAGAAGGTTAAGTAGTGTTGCTTTGAAATTGCAACTTGGATCGCAACTTACCAATGATCGTTCCGGAGCCCGCAACCTGGACGCTGATGCTTCTGGGATTCGGTGCTATCGGTCTCGTGGTGCGGCGCAATGGCCGTGGTAATTACGCTTTCGGCTAGAGTCAGCTTTCCACCCAAAGCGGACGCTTGAGCGGAATCTATTACCGGCAGACGGCCGCCGCTCGCTGGAGGTCACTACCGACATAGCATGGGCTGCCGAGGACTGCATCGAATGCAGGTCGCTGGATCATCAGATGGCTTCCGCCGAAAACCACCAGCACGCTCTCCCCCTTGTTGATATGATCGACGACCAACTCATGCAGGTAAGCGTCGCGTACGCGTGATACGGCGTAAGCGATTCTGTTTGTGCCGAATTTCCCATCGGCCAGGGGTCCCACTTCCTCCGTCGCGAAGGTTGCGTCGATGGGCTTCCCATTGATCGCCTTGTACCATGTCGCCCAACGCTCGAAGCTTGGCAGCACGTCCGGTGGCAATTGCAGTTTCTCGCGACTCTGAGCCAGTGCCTGCTCGACGAGCGGCTTCAACCCCGCATCGCCTGCGGACTGGACCTGCCGCTCCCTGATCCATTGCGGGATATTGCGGAGTACGTAGAACCCCAGGATGTCCGCTGCCGAGAATCCTTCTGCCAGCAAGCGAGCTTTCACATGGGTGTCCTGAGCTTCACCGCCCCACAGGGTCGCCGACTTGGCTTTCGCTCCTAAAGCGGTTGGGGCCAGTTCGCCGGCTTCGACAAAGCCATCCTTGTCCGGACCGTTTTGCGAAACATAGTTAAAGATACTTTGGGGATTAGGCCCGCGTGCCGTTGGAAAGCCCTCTGCGATCACGGCGTCGAGACGAAAGCTTGAAAATGCCTCTCGAATGATCCGGAAGGTGAGACTTTCAACTTGGTTGGCGTGAACGGCCCCAACGAAGATCAGATGGTGCGTGCCCGATCGGTAAACAGCGGCAAACGCATCCTCTGGCTGCTGGTCACGGACTTGCGTCGTCCACGTCAGCAATTTGTCAGATCGAGCAGTCAAACCGTCCGCAGGCGCGGCACTTGCCGGCGCGCGCCAGGTAGCGCTGCTGCCTACCGCGAATAATGTAACCGCTAGAACGCGGCGGATTGTCACTGTCGCCATCTCGAAAGGCCGATGACTATGTCAGCTAACGTCAGCTTTCCACCCATTGCAGACATTAGCATTCAGGCCACCAGGCGGTAGCCCGCGCCAGGTTCGTTGACGATCAACGCAGGCTCGGCCGGGACCACCTCCAGCTTTTGCCTGAGGGCGCGGATCGCGACTCGCAGATACTCGATCTGGCGTTCCTGTGCCGGTCCCCAAACAGTCCGGAGAAGATAGGCGTGACTGAGTAGCCGGCCACGATGCTTTGCGAGCTCGGCGAGCACTGCATATTCCTTGGGCGTGAGGTGAACCGCCTGGCCATCGCGCGTCACGGTTCGGTTGAAGAGATCGATCCGGACAGCGCCCGCTTCGACCGGCGGCTGATCGCCTTCCGGCCCAAGCTCGACGAGGTTGGCGATATAACGATCGAGGCGCATCGCTTCGGAGCCGATGGTTGACAACAACTCCTGATCGCCGTTGCCCTTGCGGCGCAAGTCGCGGACGGCGCGGTCGATCGATGCGAAGCGGGGTCTGAGGTCCTGGCCGATCGAGGACAGCAGGTCCGCGCGGAGTCGGTCACGCGACCGCGTAGATTCAAAGTCGCGCGTCTGGGTCTCGAGACGGGCCCGCTCCAGCGCGAGGGCGAGCTGGTCGAGCAGGCTGCCGAGCAGGAGTTGGTGCTCCTCGTCAACCGCCGGGACACCATCGTCCCGGGCGAGCCCCGCCGCGGCAAGGACCTGGCCGCCCGATCGCACGGGATGGAATACCCACTCAGCCGGTTGCAGCCGGCGGGTGG
>Ga0207691_10006831_pt1 | contig 11006 bp, 11 predicted proteins | sample KBSM13metaG_FD_184327 | JGI IMG/M metagenome (GOLD analysis project Ga0207691, IMG submission 184327) | Miscanthus rhizosphere microbial communities from Kellogg Biological Station, Michigan, USA - KBS M1-3 metaG (SPAdes) (version 2) | ecosystem: Host-associated > Plants > Roots > Rhizosphere >...
GTGCTCTTTCACACGGGGCACAGCGGGATCGGCACCGGGATGCGCGGCGGTGGCGGCGTGCGGCTCAAGTACGGCCATCCGATGCCGATCGACGACGTGGCGGTCGACTTTCCCGACATGCCGATCATCATGGCGCACCCGTCGTTCCCCTGGCAGGACGAGGCGATCTCGGTGTGCCTGCACAAGCCGCAGGTCTACATCGATCTCTCCGGCTGGTCGCCGAAGTACTTCTCGCCCACGCTCATCCAGTACGCGAACACGCTGCTCAAGCACAAGGTGCTGTTCGGATCGGACTACCCGCTGATCACTCCGGACCGATGGCTGGCCGACTTCGAGAAGGTCGCGTTCCGCGACGAGGTGCGGCCGCTCATTCTGCGCGAGAACGCGATGCGGCTGTTCGGCATCGGCGACGGCGCATCGGGACAATCGAAAGGAGGAACGCCATGACCACGACCGAAGCCCATCCGCACGAGGTGGCCACGCTCCGCACCGACGTCGTCGGCAGCCTGCTGCGGCCGGAGTACCTCAAGACGGCCCGTGCGCAGCGCGCCGACGGCGTCATCGACGCCGCCGAGTTCAAGCGGATCGAGGACCGCGCCGTCGACGAAGCGCTCGCGCTGCAGGTCGCCGCCGGACTCGACGTCGTCACCGACGGCGAGATGCGGCGCTACGCCTTCTACGGACACTTCGTCGACGCGGTCGAAGGCCTCGACCGCCATGGGGGCTGGGCCATCCCGTTCCACGACGAGCAGGGGCACGAGGTCGTGCACAAGCGGCCGGTCGTCGTCGAGAAGCTGCGCCGGATCCGCCCGATGTGCACCGAGGAGTTCGCGTACGCGCGGGGCCGCACCGATCGCGTGCTCAAGGTGACGCTGATCAACGCGCAGCAGGCGGCTGCCTACTACGACGCCGACAAGTCGCGCGGCGCCTACGCCACCGTCGACGCGTATCTCGCCGACGTCGTCGACATCCTCCGCACCGAGGTGGAGGAGCTGGTGCGGCTCGGCTGCACCTACATCCAGCTCGACGCACCGCAGTACGCGGGGCTGATCGATCCGGGCATCCGCGAGGGCTACCGCGCGCGCGGCTCCGACCCGGACCGCCTGCTCGACCGGTGCATCGAGCTGGACAACGCGGTCATCGGCGACCATCCGGGCGTCACCTTCGGCATCCACCTCTGCCGCGGCAACAACCAGAGCATGTTCTACGCGAGCGGCGGCTACGAGCCCGTGGTCCGCGTCTTCGAGCGCACGCGTTTCCAGCGGTTCCTGCTCGAGTACGACGACGAGCGCTCCGGCGGATTCGAGCCGCTGCGCCACGTGCCCGACGATCGCACCGTCGTGCTCGGCCTCGTGACGACGAAGAAGCCCGCGATCGAGCGCGAGGACGTGCTGCGGCGCCGCATCGACGAGGCGTCGGCGTTCGTGCCGCTCGAGCGGCTCGCGCTCAGCCCGCAGTGCGGCTTCGCCTCCACCGAGGCCGGCAACGCGCTGACCGAGCAGGATCAGGAGGCGAAGCTGCGGCTCGTGGCGCAGGTGGCGCACCACGTGTGGCCCGACGCGTGACAGCGGCCGCGTGACGGAGCGGACGGTGGACACGCAGGTCGCCATCATCGGCGCCGGCCCGGCGGGATTGATCCTCGCGCGGCTGCTCGAGCGCGCGGGGGTGGGCTCGATCGTGATCGAGCGCCGCGACCGGGCGTACGTGGAGCGCCGGCTCCGCGCCGGCGTGCTCGAGCAGGGCACGGCCGACCTGCTGCGTGCCGCCGGCGTCGGCGATCGCATGATCCGCGAGGGGCTCATCCACTCGGGGCTGTACCTGCAGTTCGCCGGCGAGCGGCACCGCATCGACATGCGCGAGCTCACCGGCGGGCGTACGATCACCGTGTACGGCCAGCACGAGGTGGTGATCGACCTCATCGCCGCGCGGCTCGCCGCGGGCGAGGAGATCGTCTTCGAGGCCGACGACGTCCGCGTGCTCGACCTCGACGGCGATCGCCCGAGCGTGCGCTTCCGCCACGACGACGAGGAGTGTGTCGTGAGCTGCGACTACGTCGCCGGCTGCGACGGATTCCATGGCATCTGCCGGCCGAGCATCCCCGACGGCGCACTGAGGACGTTCGAGCGCACCTATCCGTTCGCGTGGCTCGGCATCCTCGCCGAAACGCCGCCGTCGCTCGATGAGCTGATCTATGCGCACCACGAGCGCGGCTTCGCGCTCCACAGCATGCGGTCGCCCGAGCTCACCCGACTGTACGTGCAGTGCGCCCCGGACGACACGCTCGACGCGTGGCCCGACGACCGCGTCTGGGAGGAGCTGCACCGGCGCCTCGAGACGCGCGACGGGTGGACGCTGCGCGAGGGGCCGGTGCGCGAGAAGGGGATCACGGCGATGCGCAGCGTCGTCGTCGAGCCCATGCAGTACGGCCGGCTCTTCCTCGCCGGCGACGCGGCCCACGTCGTGCCGCCCACCGGCGCCAAGGGATTGAACCTCGCCGCCGCGGACGTGAAGGTGCTCGCCGCCGCGCTCGTGGAACGGTACCGTTCCGGTCGCGACGAGCTGCTGGCACAGTACTCCGCGACCTGCCTGCGCCGCGTCTGGCGCGTCGAACATTTCTCCTGGTGGATGACGACCATGCTGCACCGCGCTCCCGGCGACGACGAGTTCGTGCAGCGCCTCCAGCTCGCGCAGCTTCGCTACGTGTGCACCTCGCGCGCCGCCGCCACGAGCCTGGCCGAGAACTACGTGGGACTCGAGCATGTCTGAGAATTCCCGCCACGACGCCGGCACGCGTGTACGGCGTGAGGTGCTCGGCGACGCACACGTCGACCGCGCAACCGCCGCGACGACCGAATTCGATGCACCCTTCCAGCGCTTCATCACCGAGACGGCGTGGGGGACGCTGTGGGCGAGCGACGACCTCGACCGGCGGACGCGCAGTCTCGTCACGATCGCCATCCTCGCCGCGCTCGGCCGCCAGGAGGAGCTCGCGCTCCACCTCCGCGCGAGCGAGAACACCGGCGCGACGCCGGCCGAGATCCGCGAGGCGTTGATGCACGTCGCCGTGTACGCCGGCGTCCCCGCGGCGAACTCCGCCATCGCGCTCGCGAAGTCGATCCTCGCGTCCGATGGAGCGCCAGCCTCCGCGAAGCCGGCACCGCAGGGAGACCAGCACCGATGATCACGACGATCGGCGAGATCGTGCGCGGCGACGCCACGATATTTCCGCCCTACCTCTACGAAGCCTATCAATCGACGATCCGCCGCGCGCCGCACCATCCGCTCGTCGAGGTGCCGCTCACTCTCTCGGAGCTCACGGGGCCGGGGCCGCGGATCAGTCGCGTCACTCCCGACGACGCCGACCTCACGCGCAACGCCGGCACCGGCGGCGAGGCGATCGGCCAGCGCATCATCGTCACCGGCCGCGTGCTCGACGCGAGCGGCGCGCCCGTGCGCCACACGCTCGTCGAGGTGTGGCAGGCCAACGCCGCCGGCCGCTACATCCATCGCCGCGACCAGTGGCCCGGGCCGCTCGACCCGAACTTCCTCGGCATCGGCCGCTGCCACACGAACGACGCCGGCGAGTACCGCTTCCTCACGATCATGCCCGGCGCGTACCCGTGGCGGAACCATCCGAACGCCTGGCGGCCGGCGCACATCCACTTCTCGCTGTTCGGCGACTCGTGGGCGTCGCGGCTCGTGACGCAGATGTACTTCGCCGGTGACCCGCTGCTGCCGCTCGACCCGATCTTCAACTCGGCGCCCACCGAGCGCGCCCGCGCGTCGATGATCGCCGAGTACGCGCACGACGTCACGGAGCCGGAGTGGGCGCTCGGCTGGCGCTGGGACATCGTCCTCGACGGACCCGACGCGACGACGTTCGAGGACGCGCGCGAGGTGGGCGCATGACGCAGCGCACGCTGACCGCCTCGCAGACCGTGGGTCCCTTCTTCCACGACTGCTTCATGCGCGAGGACGCGGGCTTCGACGAGCTCGCGGGGGAGGCCGCCGACGGCGTGCGCATCCGCGTCGAGGGGCGCGTCGTCGACGGCGACGGCGCGGTGGTGCCGGACGTGGTGCTCGAGATCTGGCAGGCGAACCACCACGGCCGGTACGACCATCCGCTCGACCGGCGCGACCTGCCGCTCGACGCCGCGTTCACGGGATACGGACGGATCGCGACGGACGCCGACGGCCGCTTCCGCTTCACGACGATCAAGCCCGGCGTCGTCCCGTTCGACGAGGAGCGCGCCCAGGCGCCGCACATCGTCGTCGCCGTGCTCGGCCGCGGACTGCTCAACCATCTCTACACGCGCATCTACTTCGACGACGAGCCGTCCACCGCCGACGATCCCGTGCTCCAGCGCGTGCCCGCCGAGCGGCGCTCGACGCTGGTCGCGCGACGCGTGCCCGCGCCCGAGGGACGAGAGGCGTCGTACCGGTTCGACCTCGTGCTGCAGGGTGCGGGAGAGACCGTGTTCTTCGACTTCGCCACGGGCGCACGGAGACAGCCGTGAGACGCACTCGCATCGTCGCGATGGCGTCGCTGCTCGTCTCGACGCTCGCGAGCACCGCCGCCGCGCAGACGCCTGGCGCACAATCCCCGCCGCCGCCGCCTCGGTCGTTGCCCGGTCCCGCGCCGACGGTGCGCGACGTCGCCTACGCGAAGAGCGACGCGTCGACGGGGCAGGGACATCTGCTCGATCTCTACCTCCCGCCCAACGCTACCGGTCCGACACCGGTCGTCATCTTCAGCCACGGCTCGGCGTGGTTCGCCGACAACGGGCGACAGGATGCACAGGTGCTCGCCGCGGCGCTGTTCCCGGCCGGCTACGCCGTGGCCGGCGTGTCCATTCGCTCCAGCCGTCAGGCGAAGTTCCCCGCACAGCTCCACGACGTGAAGGCCGCCATCCGGTGGCTCCGCGCGAACGCGGCGAAATACCGCCTCGATCCCGCGCACATCGCCATCATCGGCGAGAGCTCGGGCGGCTGGACCGCGGCGATGGCTGCCGTCACCGGCGACGTCCCGGATCTCGAGGGAAGCGAGGGGACGACGGGCGTGTCGAGCGCCGTGCAGGCGGCGGTCTCGTTCTATCCACCGACGGACTTCCTGCAGATGGACGCCTGGGCGCTGCGGCCGTGCGATCCAGCGGCAGACGTCGGGCGCGGACAGATGCGCTTCTGCCACGACTCGCCGTCGTCGCCCGAGTCGCAGCTCGTCGGCTGCGCCATCCACGGCTGCGCGGAGGTGGTGCAGCGCGCGAACCCGATCGCGTACGTCGGCAAGGCCGACCCGCCGATCATGATCATCCACGGCGGCTCCGATCCGCTCGTGCCGCACGCCCAGGGCGAGCTGCTCTACCAGGCGCTCAACAAGGCGTGCCGCGACGCGGTGTTCATCAGCATGCCCGTCGCCGGACACGGCGTGTGGAACCGGATGATGAGCGACTCCACGCTCGCCGCCGGCGCGACGCGCCGCTCCACCGCGTCGGGCGACTGCTCCGTGCAGAATCCGACGCCGTACACGCCGACGTGGGCGACCGTCATCGAGTTCCTCGACCGGTACATGCGGAAGTGACCGAGTTCCTGTCGCTCCACGACGCCATCGCGTCGTACGTGCCCGACGGCAGCACCGTCGCGCTCGAGGGGTTCACGCATCTCATTCCCTTCGCGGCGGGGCACGAGATCGTGCGCCAGCGCAGGCGCGACCTCACGCTCGTGCGCATGACGCCGGACATCGTCTACGATCAGCTCATCGGCATGGGCTGCGCGCGGCGGTTGGTGTTCTCCTGGGGAGGCAACCCCGGCGTCGGCTCGCTGCACCGCCTGCGCGACGCGGTGGAGCAGGGCTGGCCTCGGCCGCTCGAGATCGAGGAGCACAGCCACGCCGCGATGGCGGCGGCGTACGCTGCCGGCGCCGCGGGGCTGCCATGCGCGATCCTGCGCGGCTACGCCGGCTCCGATCTCGTCGCGCACAACGCGAACATCCGCTCGGTCGATTGCCCGTTCACCGGGGAACGGCTCGCCGCGGTGCCCGCGATCCGTCCCGACGTCGCCATCGTTCACGCCCAGCGCGCCGACCGCGACGGCAACGTGCTGTTCGAGGGGATCACCGGCGTGCAGAAGGAAGTGGTGCTCGCGGCGCGCCGCGCGATCGTCACCGTCGAGGAGATCGTCGACGACCTCCGCGCGCCGAGCCCCAACTCCGTCGTGCTCCCGAGCTGGACGATCACGGCGGTCGTCGAGGCGCCCGGTGGCGCGCGACCGTCGTACACCCACGGCTACTACGAGCGCGACAACGCGTTCTACCTCGCCTGGGACGCCGTGTCGCGCGACCGCGATCGCTTCACGCACTGGATGCACGACCACGTGCTCGCGGGTTCCTCGTCCACGGCGGCGGTGGCATGACGACCGACACCGCGTACTCGCCCACCGAGATCATGGCCATCGCGTCGGCGCGCGTCCTCCGCGACGACGACGTCTGCTTCGTCGGCATCGGCGCGCCGTCGCTCGCCTGCAACCTGGCGCGGCTCACCCACGCGCCGAACATCACCCTCATCTACGAGTCGGGCACGGTCGGCGCACGCCCCGACGTGCTGCCGCTCTCGATCGGCGATCCCGAGCTGTGCGAGACGGCGCGCGTCACGGTGTCGGTCCCGGAGATGTTCGCCTACTGGCTGCAGGGCGGGCGCATCTCCGTCGGCTTCCTCGGCGGCGCGCAGCTCGACCGCTTCGCCAACATCAACTCGAGCGTCATCGGTCCGTACGAGCGGCCGAGTGTCCGTCTTCCCGGCGGCGGCGGCGCGCCGGAGATCGCCGCGCTCTGCCGGCAGACGTACGTCGTGATGGCGCAGACCAGACGCTCGTTCGTCGACCGCGTCGACTTCGTGACGTCGTTCGGGTTCGGCGAAGGGGGCGACCATCGCCGCCGGCTCGGCATCACGACCGCGGGGCCCACGCTCGTCATCACCGATCTCTGCGTCATGCAGCCGGATCCCGAGACGCGTGAGCTCACGGTGACCGCGCTCCATCCAGGCGTCACTCGCGAGCAGGTGCAGTCGGCGACGGGCTGGCCGGTGCGCTTCGCCGAGACGCTCGGCGAGACGCCGCCTCCCACCGGCGCCGAGCTGTCGACGCTGCGCGATCTCCAGCGCCGCACCGCCGAGGCGCACGCCACGAGCCGGCCGGCCGGAGCCGCCGCATGACCGCTCCCGCCACCGGCGCGCTGTTCACGACGCGGGCGATGACCGACGTCTTCTCGGCGCAGGCGCTCGTGCGCCAGATGCTGCGCTTCGAGTCGGCGCTCGCGCGCGCCGAAGCGCGGGCGGGCATCGTTCCCGCCGCGGCCGCCGACGCCATCGCCGCCGCCTGCCACGCCGACCGCTACGACGCGACCGCGATCCTCGCCGAAGCGGCGAGGGCGGGCACACCCGCGATCCCGCTCGTGCGCCTGCTCACCGAGCGCGTCGATCCCGCCTCGCGCGGCTGGGTGCACTGGGGCGCGACGAGCCAGGACGTCGTCGACACCGCGCTCGTGCTGCAGATGCGCGACGGGCTCGACCTGCTCGGCGGCGACCTGCGCGCGGTGGCTGAGCGCGCCGCCGACCTCGCGCAGCGCCATCGCCATACCGTGATGGCCGGGCGTACGCTGCTGCAGCACGCGTCGCCGGTGACGTTCGGGCTCAAGGCGGCGCGGTGGCTCGCGCTGGTCGTCCGCCAGATCGACGCGCTCGACGCGCTGCGAGTCGACGCGCTCGCGCTGCAGCTCGGTGGCGCCGTCGGCACGCTCGCGCCGCTCGGCGATGCGGGGCTCGCCGTCGTCGCCCGTCTCGCCGACGAGCTCGGGCTCCCGGCGCCCGACCTGCCGTGGCACGCCGAGCGCGATCGCATCGCGCGCGTCGCGGCGGCCGTCGGGATCGTCGCCGGCGCGATGAGCAAGATCGCCGGCGACGTCGTGCTGCTCGCGCAGACCGAGGTGGGCGAGGTGGCCGCGGGAGACGGTGGCTCCTCCGCGATGCCGCAGAAGCGCAATCCGGTGGACGCGATGTCGGCGCTCGCGTCGGCACGGCTCGCGGTCGCGATGGTGCCGACGCTCCTCGATGCCGGAGGGCACGAGCACGAGCGCGCGGCCGGCGCGTGGCAGGCCGAGTGGGTCGCCATTCCGCAGCTGTTCGGCCACACGGCGAGCGCCGTCGCGAGCGTACGGCGCATGCTCGACGACCTCGAGGTGCACCACGACCGCATGCGCGCGAATCTCGATGCGGCGGGTGGAACGCTGATGGCCGAGTCGCTCAGCACCGCGCTCGCGGCGCAGCTCGGGCGCGTGGAAGCACACGAGCTCGCGCGGGTCGTCAGCGCGCGCGCCGCCCGCGGCGACGTCACGCTCCAGGAGGCGGCCGCCGCGGAGGATCGCATCACCGCGGTGCTCTCCGAGGGCGACCTGATGCGCGCGCTCGATCCCGCCAGCTTCCTCGGCAGCACCGACGCGTTCATCGATCGGGCGCTCGCGGCCTTCCGGCGCATCTCGTGACGACGCATCACGCGCACGACTGCGTCGACGTCGACGGCGTCCGCCTCGCCTACCGCGTGGAGGGGCGCGAGCAGGGCGAATCGCTCGTGTTCGTGAACTCGCTCGGCACCGACCTTCGCATGTGGGACGCGCAGGCGGAGGCGCTCGGCCGGCACTTCAGCGTGATCCGATACGACTGTCGCGGTCACGGCGAGTCGGACGTGTCGGGTGACGCGACGACCCTCGACCGGCTCGGCGGCGACCTCGTCGCGCTGCTCGACCATCTGGGGATCGCCCGCGCGCACCTCTGCGGGCTCTCGCTCGGCGGCATCGTCGCGCAGTGGGCCGCCATCCACCACCCCGAGCGTGTCGGACGCGTCGTGCTCGCCAACACCGCCGCGCGGCTGGGAAGTCGCGACAGCTGGAACGCGCGCATCGCCACCGTTCGCGAGCACGGCATGAAGGGAGTGAGCGACGCGGTCGTCGGGCGCTTCCTCGGCGCGGAGTTCCGCGCCGAGCACCCCGACGTGGCGCGCCGCATCGCCGAGATGGTCGAGGCGACACCACCCGATGGCTACGTCGCGGCGTGCGTCGCGCTCCGCGAGACCGATCTGCGCGATGCCGTGCGCGGAATCAGCGCGCCGACCCTGATCATCGTGAGCGAGCACGACGAATCGACGCCGTCCTGGCAGGGAGAGGAGCTGCACGACGCGATCGCCGGCAGCGAGCGCGTCATGATCCGCGGCGCGGCGCACCTGTCCAACGTCGTCCGTCCGGAGGAGTTCACCCACAACGTCGCACGATTCCTCGGAGCCACGTGAACGGAACACTCACTGAAGACGCGCGCGAAACGGCCGTCGAGGATCCGCGGGCGATCATCGCGCGCGAGCCGATGCGGCGGGCACAGGTCCTCGCCGTAGCGCTCTGCGTCGCGCTGAACGCGCTCGACGGGTTCGACGTCCTCTCGATCAGCTTCGCCTCGCCCGGCATCGCCGCCGAGTGGGGGATCGATCGCGCCGTGCTCGGCATCGTGCTGTCGATGGAGCTGATCGGCATGGCGGTCGGCTCGGTGTTCATCGGCGCGCTCGCTGATCGCGTTGGCCGGCGGCCGGTTGCGCTCGGCTGTCTCGTCGTCATGGCGACGGGCATGGTGCTCGCGAGCACGGCCGGCAACGTGCAGACCCTCTCGGCGTATCGCCTCCTCACCGGTCTCGGCATCGGCGGCATGCTCGCCGCCACAAACGCGATGACCGCCGAGTTCTCCAACGCCCGACGCCGGAACCTCGCCGTCGCGCTGATGGCGGCGGGCTATCCTGTCGGCGCCATCGTCGGGGGCGCGATCGCTTCGCGGCTGCTCGTCGGCGGCAGCTGGCGTTCCGTCTTCGTCTTCGGCGCCGTCTCGACCGCGCTGTTCCTCCCGCTCGTCTGGTTCCTCGTTCCCGAGACGGTCGCGTGGATCGTCCAGCGCCGCGCCGCGGGCGCGCTCGAGCGCGTGAACGCCGTGCTCGCGCGACTCGGCCACGCGACGGTGAGCGCGCTGCCCGCGCCGAGCACCGACGTTCCGCGCGCACGCCTGGCGCAGCTCTTCGCCCCCGGACTCGCGCGGACGACGGTGCTGCTCACCGTCGGGTACTTCGCGCACATCGTGACCTTCTACTTCATCCTGAAGTGGATCCCGAAGATCGTCGTCGACATGGGATTCGCCCCGTCGACGGCGGGGGGCGTGCTCGTGTGGGCGAACGTCGGCGGCTTCACGGGAGCGCTCATCTTCAGCCTGCTCACCCAGCGCGCGGGCCTGCGTCGCCTTCTCATCGGAGCGCTCGTCCTCTCCGCCGTGATGGTCGCCGTCTTCGGCCGCGGACAGGCCGACCTGCGTCAGCTCGCTCTCGTCGCGGCGATCGCCGGCATGTGCACCAACGCCGCCGTGGTCGGCTTCTACGCGATGCTCGCGCAGTCGTTTCCAACCGCAGTGCGTGCCGGCGGCACCGGGTTCGTCATCGGCGTCGGGCGCGGCGGCGCGGCGCTCGGCCCGATCCTCGCCGGATTCCTGTTCAAGAACGGAGCGACGCTGCAGACCGTCGCGCTCACCATGGCGCTCGGGTCGGTCGTCGCGGTGGTGGCGCTCGTACTGCTGCGCTATCGGGAGCAGCACGTCGCGGCGTGACGCGGCCGACGGGTGGCCGACGCGCCGAGGTCCGGAGGTCCGGAGGTCCGGAGGTCCGGAAAAGGCAGTGCACGGACTCCCGGACTCCCGGACTCCCGGACTCCCGGACCCCGGACCCCCGGACCAGCCGTCCCCCTTTGCATATCAGGTGAGCCATGACGTCCGATCCCTTCTCGCACCAGCAGGACCGTCGCTCCTTCCTCAAGGCGGTCGGCGCCTCCGGAGCCGCGTTCGCCGCACTCGCCTGCGCGAGTAGCGGCGCCACGAGCGGCAGCGCGCCGGCGACGGCTGCCGCCGGGTCCGCGTCCCGCGTTCCCTCGGGCTTCGCCGACC